>Ga0111538_10012659_pt1 | contig 11155 bp, 10 predicted proteins | sample SoiMethybrSBSTD1_FD_79669 | JGI IMG/M metagenome (GOLD analysis project Ga0111538, IMG submission 79669) | Bulk soil microbial communities from a Populus tree surrounding site in Tennessee, USA - Soil MetaG P. TD hybrid SBSTD1 (version 2)... | ecosystem: Environmental > Terrestrial > Soil >... | reverse complement strand
TCGACGCTCGTGAACAAGAAGTACACGGAGCTGCTCAACCGCCGCTTCGTGCCGACCGACCTCGGCAAGATCGTCAACCGCTTCCTGACGCGCAACTTCCATCACTACGTGGAGTACGGCTTCACCGCGAAGATGGAAGACGACCTCGACGAGATCGCCGACGGCCACGAGGCCTGGGTGCCGGTGCTCGACCGCTTCTGGAAGGAATTCAAGCAGCGCGTCGACCACGTCGACGACACCGTCACGCGTGAGGACGTCTCGGAAGCGCGCGAGCTCGGCAAGGATCCGACGACCAAGAAGCCGGTGTCGGTGCGCTACGGCAAGTACGGCCCGTTCGTGCAGATGGGCACGAAGGACGACGAAGAGAAGCCGAAGTTCGCCAGCCTGCGCCCGCACCAGCGCATGGACTCGATCACGCTCCCCGAAGCGCTCGAGCTGTTCAAGTTGCCGCGCAATGTCGGTCACATGCCCGACGGCCATGCGATCCGCGTCGCGATCGGCCGCTTCGGTCCGTACGTGCAGTACGGTGCGAAGAAATTCGTCTCGATCAAGGACGACGATCCGTACACGGTCGAGCTGCCGCGCGCGCTGGAGCTGATCCGCGCCAAGGAAGAGCTCGACGCCAATCGCATCATCCTCGAGTTCCCGGACGCCGGCATCCAGGTGCTGAACGGCCGCTATGGCCCGTACATCACCGATCGCGCGAAGAACGCGAAGATTCCCAAGGATCGCGAGCCGAAGACGCTGACGCTCGAGGAGTGCAAGGCACTGCTCGCCGCCGCGCCGGAGCGCGGCAAAGGCCGCTTCGGCCGATTCGCGAAGAAGACCGCAGCGCCGGCGGCGACGGCCGCTGCTACCGAGAAGGCAGAGAAGGCCGAGAAGCCGGCACGCGGCGCGGCGAAGGCTGCGAAGACTGCAGCGAAAGGAGTCAGGCTGAAGCTGCTGCGCACGGATGCGCGAATGGCGCGGGCGCAGGATGCGCTGGAGCGGCCTGACCTGCAGCATCCGGTCAAGGCAGCGGTCAAAGCGACGGCCAAGGCTCCCGCCCCGAAGAAGAAGGCGACGGCGAAGCGCACACCGAAGAAATAGCCATGTCGTCTTCCGCTCCCGACGTCGCGGCAGTGCTGTCCTATCTGCGCGGACTTCAGGACACGCTCTGCACTGCACTCGAGCAGACAGACGGCACGGCGCGCTTCCGTCGCGACAGCTGGCAACGCGCCGAAGGCGGCGGCGGCGACAGCCGCGTGCTGCGCGATGGCTCGCTCTTCGAACAGGCCGGCGTGAATTTCTCGCACGTGATGGGCGCGAAGCTGCCCGCGAGCGCTTCCGCGCAGCGCCCGGAGCTGCAGGACGCGCAATGGCTCGCGGCGGGCGTCTCCCTGGTGCTTCACCCGCTCAACCCGTATGTGCCGACCACACACTGCAACGTGCGCTTCTTCTGCGCGACGAAGCAGGACACCGTTGCGTGGTGGTTCGGCGGCGGCTTCGATCTCACGCCTTACTATCCGTTCGACGAAGACGTGCTGCATTGGCATCGCACGGCCCAGCAGGCCTGCGCGCCATTCGGCGACGACGTGTACGCGCGCCACAAGGACTGGTGCGATCGCTACTTCTTCCTCAAGCATCGCAACGAGACGCGCGGCGTCGGCGGGCTGTTCTTCGACGATCTGAACGAGTGGGGCTTCGAGCGCTGCTTCGCCTATCAGCGCAGCGTCGGCGATCACTTTCTGCCGGGCTATCTGCCGATCGTCGCGCGCCGCCGCGATCTCGCGTACGGCGAGCGCGAGCGCGATTTCCAGTTATATCGACGCGGGCGCTATGTCGAGTTCAATCTCGTCTACGATCGCGGCACTTCGTTCGGACTGCAAAGCGGCGGCCGCACCGAATCGATCCTGATGTCGTTGCCGCCGCTGGCGCGCTGGGAATACGACTGGCATCCGGCAGCGGGCTCGCCCGAAGCGCGTTTGTACGCGGACTTTCTCCGGCCGCGCGACTGGCTGCGCGAGTTGTAGCAGAGGCGTGAAGAGCGCCTTACTGGGCCGGCGGGCAGGCGCGGATCGAGCGCAGGTCGGTGTGGTAGAAGTACGTGCGCCCCGACGCGCTCAGCGAAAGACGATAGCCGACGCCGGAAGCCTGGTCGGCCGAACCTGCCGAGCGGTCCGCCGCGCCCGGCGACCCACCGCCGGAGCTGCAGTTCATGTCGTCGTCCGTCCAGCGACGCGGCTCGACTTCGACGACGCGGATGTTCTGTGCGTCCAGGCGCAGCCGATGGGCAAGATCCTGCCGCGCCAGCGCCGAGATCCGATCGAGTCCGCGCGCCGGCGGCGGCTGGCGCAGACTTCCCGTCATGCGCGCGGCCGTTTCGCACATGACCGCGTGCGAGCCCGCAACATTCACCTGGTGACGCCTGCCTTGCCGCTCGAGCATGACGGTATAGCCGTTGCTCAGCACCTGCGTGGACTTGCTGCCCTGCTTGGGGCAGCCGAGACTCGAATCGCTCCATTGCGTCGGCTCGATGGCCACGACGGTGAATTCGCTCGACTGCGCCTTGAGCTGGCGCGCGGCTTCGTTGCGCGCCTGTTCGCTTGCGGCCTGCGCGGCGGTGCTCGAGTCCTCTGCCCGATCGCCGCTGCGGCCGTCCTGAGGCGCGGCAGCCGGCCCGTGCAGCAGGCCGATCGCAAGCAATGCAGTGGCGGCAACTCGCTTCATGATGAATCATCCCCGTTGTGAACTATCGACACGCCTTTCACGCGGGCAATTTCGCGGACGTGCACAAGCACGTAGTGCTGCTCGCGCTGCTTGCGCGGCTGAAGCAGAAACCCAAGCCGCTCTTCTATCTCGACACGCACGCCGGTCGCGGCTGGTACGACCTGCGCGCGGAGGATGCCATGCGCGGCGGCGAATGGCGCGAGGGAATCGCCCGGCTCGCCGGCCGTCCTGCGCAGTCGGAGGATTTGTTACGTTACCTGCAGGCGACACACGCGACCGGGGCAGCCCCGACGCGTTATCCCGGCTCGCCGATCGTGGCGCTCGGCGCGCTGCGCTCCGGCGACCGCGCGGTGCTCGTCGAACAGCAACCCGCGGAAGCACAGGCGCTGAATCAGTCGACACTCGGCAAACGCAACGTCGCTGTCGTTTGCGGCGACGGCTACGCAGCGCTGAAGAGCTACCTGCCGCCGCGCGAGAACCGCGGCCTGGTGCTGATCGATCCGCCCTACGAGGCCGACACCGAGTTCGCCGACGCGGAGCGGGCGCTGCGCTTCGGGTTGTCGCGCTGGCCGAATGGCGTGTTCGCACTCTGGTATCCGATCAAGGCGGGAGCGCAGGCTCAGAGGTTGAATGCAGCGCTGCAGGCATCCGGGTTGCGCAAACTCCTGCGACTGGAGCTCACGGTGCGGCCGGCGGATTCGCCGCTCGGACTGAACGGCTCGGGACTGGCGATCGCGAATCCGCCGTGGAAATTCGCCGGCGAGATCAGCGCAGCGCTGGCGGAAGCGCACGCGGCACTGAGCGGCGCGGGTGAATCCAGAATCGAATGGCTGGTGAAAGAGTGACGAGAGTCACGGGGGTCACGTAAGTCACGGCCTTCGTGACCCTCGTGACTCACGTCACTCTCGTTACTTCGATTCACCCAGCGCCTTGCACTCCTTGTAGCGAAAGCAGCCCGTGACGTGATCGTTCACCATCCCGGTGGCCTGCATGTGCGCGTAGATGATCGTGGTGCCGACGAAGCGAAAGCCGCGCTGTTTGAGATCCTTGCTGAGCGCGTCGGACTCGGCGGTCACGGCCGGCACCTGCTTCTGCTCCGCGAAGCGGTGCTGGATCGGCTTGCCGCCGACGAACGTCCACAGGTGGCGCGCGAAGCTGTCGCGCTTCGACTGGAAATCCAGGTAGGCGCGCGCGTTGCTGATGGTCGCTTCGATCTTGAGGCGGTTGCGCACGATGTTCGGATTCTGCAGCAGCCGCGCCAGCTCGCGCTTGCCGAAGCGCGCGATGCGCTCGGGATCGAAGCCGGCGAACGCTTCGCGATAGCCCTCGCGCTTGTTGAGGATCGTCGACCATGACAGTCCGGCCTGCGCGCCTTCCAGGATCAGGAACTCGAACTGCGTCCGGTCGTCCCACGCCGGCACGCCCCACTCGGTGTCGTGATATGTGACGTACAGCTCATTGCCCTTGAGACTCCAGGGACAACGGACGGCGGTTTTGGCGGCAGACATGACTTCGGGGGTTTCGGTGCTGCTGGGGAAAGCTGTAGTCTAAGCGTTATGTCCGACAGAGAGACAGGCGAATTCCCGCGCACGCGTCTGCGCCGCATGCGCCGCGACGAGTTCTCGCGGCGGCTGATGCGCGAGAGCACGCTGAGCGCCGACAATTTCATCTATCCGCTGTTCGTGATCGAGGGTCAGGGCCGGCGCGAGCCGATCCAGAGCATGCCCGAGGTCGAGCGGGTGACTGTCGATGAGCTGGTGCGCGAAGCGGAGTCGCTGGCTGAGCTGGACATCCCGGCGCTGGCGCTGTTTCCGGTACCGCCGGCCGGCGTGAAGAGCGAGGACGGCCGCGAAGCTTGGAATCCCGAAGGGCTCGCGCAGCGCGCAGTGCGCGCGGTCAAGAAGGCCGTGCCGCAGCTCGGCGTCATCACCGACGTCGCACTCGATCCCTACACGACGCATGGCCAGGACGGCATCATCGACGAGTCCGGCTATGTCGTGAACGACGTGACCGTCGATGCACTGGTCAAGCAAGCGCTGTCGCATGCCGAAGCCGGCGCCGACATCGTCGCGCCGAGTGACATGATGGACGGGCGCATCGGCGCGATCCGCGAGGCGCTGGAAGTCGCGGGTCATCAGAACACGCGCATCCTCGCGTACTCCGCCAAATATGCGTCCAGTTTCTACGGCCCGTTCCGCGAGGCCGTCGGCTCCGCCGGCACGCTCGGCAAGGGCAACAAGTACAGCTACCAGATGGATCCCGCGAACTCCGACGAGGCGCTGCGCGAAGTGGCGCTCGACCTGCAGGAAGGCGCGGACATGGTGATGATCAAGCCCGGTCTGCCGTACCTGGACATCGTACGGCGCGTGAAGGACACCTTCGGCGTGCCGACGTTCGTCTACCAGGTCAGCGGCGAGTACGCGATGCTGGAGGCGGCAATCCGCAACCAGTGGCTCGACGGCCGCAGTGTCATTCTCGAGTCGCTCATGTCGATCCGCCGCGCCGGTGCCGACGGCATCCTGACTTACTTCGCGAAACGCGCTGCCGGCTGGCTGAGGGAACGCCGCTAGCGGCGCCCAATGAACAGTCAACGGACAGCGCAAGGACCTTCGCCAGACAAGTACGCAGTCATCGGTTTCCCGGTCGCCCACAGCTGGTCGCCATTCGTTCACGGCTTGTTCGCGAAGCAGACCGGTCAGTCCCTCAGCTACTCGCGCCTGGAGGTCACGCCCGAAGCGCTCAACGACCGGGTCGTGGAATTCTTCGCGCACGACGGCAAGGGCTTGAACATCACGGTGCCGCACAAGCAGGCGGCGTGCCTGATCGCCCGCGAACGCACGCCGCGCGCGGAAATGGCCGGCGCAGTGAACACGCTGGCGCTGACCGGTAACGGGCTGCTCGGCGACAACACCGACGGTGCCGGGCTGGTAGCGGATCTGACACGCAATCTCTCCTTCGAGCTGCGAGGCACGCGCGTTCTGTTGCTCGGCTCGGGCGGAGCAGCGCGCGGCGTACTCGGGCCGCTGCTCGAGCTCGATCCGGAGTATGTCGAAGTAGCGAACCGCAACGAGGGGCGCGCGGTCGAGCTCGCGCACGAGTTCGCGACGCTCGGCTCGATCCACGGCTGCGGCTTCGATTCGATCACCGACTCGACGTTCGACCTGGTGCTGAATGCAACGTCGGCGAGCCTGCAGGACACGATTCCGCCGATTCCGCCGGGCGTCCTCGGCCCGACGACACTGTGTTACGACATGGCGTACGGCAAAGGGGACACTGCGTTCACGCGCTGGTCGAAGAGCGCAGGCGCCGGACGCGCCGAAACCGGCTGGGGCATGCTGGTGGAGCAGGCTGCAGAGTCGTTCCTGCTCTGGCGCGGCGTCCGCCCCGACACCGCTGCCGTCATCGCGGCGGTGAAAGGTACTCGTCCTTGAGCCGCACATAGTGCGCGGCTGAGTACGTGAAGAAATCGATCTCACCTTGCGTAAGCTCGCGCACTTTGCGCGCGGGGCTGCCGACGTAGAGGCTGCGAGTCTCGAGGCGCTTGCCAGGCGGCACGACGCTGCCGGCGCCGATCATCACGCAATCCTCCGTGACGACGTCGTCGAGCACGACCGAGCCCATCCCGATCAGACATTTGTTGCCGATGCTGCACGCGTGCAGCGTGACGCGATGTCCAACAGTGACGTCGGAGCCTATGTTCAGCGAGCGGCCGCCGGGTGAGTACGGGCCGTCGTGCGTCACGTGCAGCACTGCACCGTCCTGGACACTGGTGCGCGCGCCGATTTCGATCGAATGCACGTCACCGCGCACGACGGCAGCCGGCCAGATCGATGAGTCGTCACCGATCTTCACGCGACCGATGACGACCGCCGCAGGATCGACGTAGACCCGCGCGCCCAGCACCGGCGCGATGTTGCGATAGGTTCGGATATTCACGGCGCGATCTTGCCGTGCGCTCACTCTCTCTTCAACGGCAATCGCACGATGAACTCGCTGCCCTTGCCGACGCCGTCGCTGCGCGCCTGGATGGTGCCGCCGTGAAGCGTGACCAGCTCGCGCGCCAGCGCCAGTCCGATACCCATGCCGGCGCGCGACGCGACGTTGTCGGGATGGACCTGCGTGAACAGCTCGAAGATCTCGGCGAGCTGGTCGGCCGGAATGCCCGCTCCCGTGTCCTGGACGCGCACGACACCCTCTTCGCCTTCGCCCGCGACCGACAAGGAGATGCGTCCGCCCGATGGGGTATAGCGCGCGGCGTTGTTCAGCAGGTTGATCATGACTTGCTGGATCCGATCCGCATCGGCTTCGACCAGCACCGGCAGGTCGGAAAGCATCGTCGCCAGGGAATGCTGGGGCTCGGCCATCGCGGACTGCACTGCTTCCACCGCCGTGCGGGCCACTTCCCGCAGGTCCAGCTGTTGCAACCGCAACTGAATGCGTCCGCGCGTCGTGCGCGCCAGGTCGCTCAGGTCTTCGATCAGACGCTGCGTCTGCTGGACCTGCCGCTCGATCATCTCGGCGACGGACTGGAGCTGGGCATTGCTCGCCGCCTGGCGGCGCAGGACGCCCGCGCTGTTGGACAGCACGGCCTGCGGATTGCGCAGCTCGTGTGCGAGTGTCGCGAGGAAGCGATTCTTCAACTCGTCGGCATGCGCGAGCGACTCGTTGCGAGCCTGCAGCGTGTCCTGCAGCTCCTTCAGGTCGGTGCGATCCGCGACGATCTTGCCGAAGCCCAGCAACGCGCCGTCGTTTGCGCGGATCGCAGTGACTGCACCCAGCCCCCAGAACCGTGAGCCGTCCTTGCGCACGTGCCAGCGTTCGTCCGCGGCACGTCCGACGCGCAGTGCAGTCTCGAGCTCGAGCCGCGGAATGCCCGCGTCGCAATCCTCCTGCGTGAAGATGTCGTGCAGCTCCCGGCCGAGCACGTCGCTGGAGTCGAAGCCCATGATCCGGCGCGCGCCCGCATTCCAGTAGACGATATGGCCCGCCGGGTCCATGGCAAAGATCGCGTGGTCCTCCACGGTCTGCACGAATTGGTAGAAGAGCGCTTCGCCAGTCGCCGGCGTCGGCCGAGTCGGAGCAGGCATGGTGTCCAGAAAACGATACCCGCCCGCGTGCGGTTCCTTCGGACCTGTCGCAGGACGGCGCCACCGCGTCGCACCGACGGGTATTTTCGACGCCGGGGGCCGCAACGCACTAGAATCGGCGCGCGGCCGTGTTTGGGCCGCGATCCACCGTGCTCCCATGACAGCTGCAGATTTTGAATTGCCTGCGTTTTCCGCCATCCGCGTCGCCAACATCGAGCCGGTGCTGCGCGAGCTGCTCGACGCGCATCGCGCACAACTCGCGGCGCTGCTGGCGAAGCCGGCGCCGACCTGGGATTCGCTGGTCGTGCCGCTCGAGGAAATGCATCATCGCCTCGCTCGCACCTGGTCGCCCGTCGGACACATGAACGGTGTGGTCAACAGCGACGAGCTGCGGACTGCCTACAACACCTGCCTCCCGTTGCTCACGGCCTGGCATACCGAGCTCGCGCAGAACGAGCAGCTGTATCGCGCGTACGAGACGATCCTTGCCAGCGAAGGCGATCGGCTGACGGCCGGACAGCGCAAGCTGCTGCAGAACGCGCTGCGCGATTTCCGGCTCGCCGGTGTTGCACTGCCGGCCGAGCAGAAGGCCGAGTTCAAGTCCCTGGTCGAGCAGCTGGCGACGCTGCAGTCGAAGTTCGACGAGAACGTGCTCGACGCCACCAATGCCTGGTCGCGGCACGTCACGCAGGAAACCGAGCTGCAGGGGCTGCCGCAGCCGATCATCGAGCGTGCTCGTGCCGCCGCGCAGGCGCGGCAATCGGACGGCTGGTTCTTCACGCTCGACGCGCCGAACTACCAGGCCGTGATGATGCACGCGGAGAACGACGCACTGCGACGCGAGTTCTATCAGGGCTGGGTAACGCGCGCTTCGGAAGGGGGTCCGGGCGAGGGGCGCTGGGACAACACCGAGCTGATCGCCCAAATCCTCGCGCTGCGCCACCGGATCGCGCTGCTGGTCGGCTATCCGAACTACGCGGAATACTCGCTTGCGACCAAGATGGCGTCGTCGGTCACCGAAGTGCGCACATTTCTCGAACAGCTGGCGCGCCAAAGCCGGCCGGTGGCGCTGCGCGAATTCGACGACCTCACTCAGTTCGCCGGACGCAAGCTCAACGCCTGGGACGTCGCTTTCCATGCCGAGCAGCTGAAACGCCAGCGCCTGCAGCTTTCCGAAGAAGAGTTGCGGCCCTACTTCCCATTGCCGCGCGTATTGGCCGGCATGTTCGCCGTTGCGGAGAAGCTGTACGGCGTGCGCATCGTCGAGCGCAGCGGCGTCGACGTCTACCATCCGGACGCGCGGTTCTACGACATTCTCAATGCCGACGGCTCACGGCGCGGCGGCTTCTACGTGGACTTGTACGCACGGCCGAAGAAGCGCGGCGGCGCGTGGATGGACGAATGCATCGGCCGCAAGCGACTCGCTGACACGGCCGCGTTGCCCGTCGCTTACCTCGTCTGCAATTTCATGCCGCCGGCCGGCGCGCGGCCCTCGCTCCTGACGCATTCCGAAGTCGTGACGATGTTCCACGAGTTCGGGCACGGTCTGCACCACATGCTGACGCGCGTCGACTACCCGAGCATCGCCGGCATCAACGGGGTCGCCTGGGACGCGGTCGAGCTGCCGAGTCAGTTCATGGAGAACTTTGCGTGGCGCGCGGAAGTGCTGCCGCTGATCTCGGGACACGTCGAGAGCGGCGAGCCGCTGCCGCAGATCGAGCTGCAGCGACTGCTGGCGACGCGCACTTTCCACGCCGGCATGCAGACGGTGCGGCAGCTGGAGTTCGCGCTGTTCGATCTGCGCATCCACAGCGAGAACGCACCGCAGACGAGCGCAGCAGTGATGAGCACGCTCGCCGATGTCCGTGCGCAGGTGGCGGTGGTGCAGCCGCCTGCGTTCAACCGCTTTCCGCACAGCTTCCAGCACATTTTCTCGGGCGGCTATGCGGCCGGGTACTACAGCTACAAGTGGGCGGAAGTGCTGGCGGCCGACGCGTTCAGCGCGTTCGAGGAGCACGGGATCTTCAACGCGGACGTCGCACACCGCTTCCTGGCTTCGATCCTCGAGCAGGGCGGCAGCCGGGACGCGATGGAAGCGTTCGTGGAGTTCAGGGGCCGCAAGCCGCAGATCGAGCCGCTGCTGAAGCAGTTGGGCCTGGCGGCCTGACGGGTGACGTGGGTCACGTGGGTCACGAAAGTCACGTGACCTGCGGCCTTCGTGACCCTTGTGACTTACGTGACTTACGTCACTTGCTGACCAGCACCTTCTTCACCCAGCCCGAGCCGTTGCCCGACTCGACCTTCAGGAAGCCGTTCTGCTCCTCGCCCATGAAGATCATCTCGTCGCCCTTGGAAAGCGTCGCGACGGCCTTCGCGCCGTCGGCCGGCGAGGCGAACAGTTTCACATTGGCGATCTTCGGCACGATGGTGTCGCCTTCGTTGAATACCGCCCCGCTCTTCACTTTCTTGCCGGCCTCGTCAGCGAGCGATCCGACGTCGCGCTGCAGGCTCGGCTGGTTGCGCACTGAGCGCACGACGTTGTTGTAGTTGTCCATGAGGCTGGCGGCGATCACCTTGCCTTCGTTGGTGTTGGCGTAGCCGCCGAGGCCGCCGGCCGCGCCGCCGCCGAACACGCCGACGCCGAGGCGCAGGTCCGCCTTCTTGGAGCTGCCTTCCGCAGCCGCGACCTGCACGCCCGAACGCGAGTCGGTGACCAGCATGCTGGTCTGCGCTTCCTTGAACTTCAGTCCGCCGGCAACCGCGCCGATCGCGTTACCGGTGCGGCCGCCGAGCAGACCGCCGAGCGCACCGCCGACGCCGCCCGCATTGTTTTCCGAGAACACCACGGCGGGTGTCAGGACGAAATCCGCGCTCACCATCTGGCCGCCGCCCATGTTCGAGTTCTGGCGCAGCTCGCCCGACTCTTGCAGCGCGCGCTCCTGCATCATGTTCTGCATGCCGAGGCCGCGCTCGACGACGATGAAGCAGTTCGATTGCTGCACCATCATGCGGATCAGCCCGGTGGGCGACTGCAGGCCGTAGCGTGACAGCGACTGCGCGACGTAGTCCTGCGGCTCGACGACAGCCATCGCGCCCATCGGCTTGTCGCAGTGTTCGAGCCCGTTGTCGCCTTGCGCTCCGCCCGGTCCGGCCGAGCCCTGGATCTCGGAGCCGCCCTGCCCCTTCTTCTGCTCCAGCGGTCCCTCGGCTGCGACGGCGGACAAGCACAACAGAGACAACGCGACGACAATCGCGACGCGCAGTGCGATGGCTTTCATGGTCAAGTCTCCCCGACGACGCAGTCAGTCAATCGGTATGTATTTGCTTTTGTACGATAGACGAGCCGCCGAAATCTGACC
>Ga0111538_10012658_pt1 | contig 11156 bp, 9 predicted proteins | sample SoiMethybrSBSTD1_FD_79669 | JGI IMG/M metagenome (GOLD analysis project Ga0111538, IMG submission 79669) | Bulk soil microbial communities from a Populus tree surrounding site in Tennessee, USA - Soil MetaG P. TD hybrid SBSTD1 (version 2)... | ecosystem: Environmental > Terrestrial > Soil > Tree... | reverse complement strand
CGGCAGCGATCTTGAGGCAAAGAAGGCCGAACGCGCGGCGAAGGTCGAGGAGAAAGCCAAGAAATCGAAGTCTGAAGGCAAGGACGAAGACAAGGACGAAGACAAGGATTAACGAAGGCTGACCACCGGTGATTTCAGGGCCCCCGGCGTCAGCCGGGGGCTTTCGTTTATGGCAGACGAAATAAATTTCGAAACACGTTTCAGCAAATCCAGGGGACTGTTTCCCTACGTCGCGGCCGCCCTGGGCCTGGCGGTTCTGGTAGTCCTCCTGATGATCCTGACCGGTATCGGCCGGGACCGGCTCCCATATGCAGATTACTTTTTCGCGGTTCGCGCTCCAGCCGCAGCCGATGGGTCCGAGGCATTGTCGTTGCAGACGCTCTCGCAACAGGAAACCGAGAAGACCGTCTCTATCGAAGGTACCGTCGTCAATCGTACCGAAAAAGTCATCTCCGGCCTTGTAGCCGTAATCAGCGTAACTGACAGATTTACGCTCCCGGTTCAGACCGTTAGTGTTCCCCTCAATCCAGCCGATCTTCCGGCGATGGGCCAGGGCACTTTCCAGACCATGGTTACACTTGGCGAGAACGGTCTTGGCGGTTACAACGTCCAGTTTCGATTGGGCAACGACGGGCCTTTTGTACCGCACCGAGACGAGCGTCCTCCGGAGCCGCCAAAGGAACCACCTACAGAACCCAGTGACAAGAAAACAACGAAGTAAACTGCGGCGAATTTCCGTTTTCTGTGGTTCGAGAGACGGAAGCAGTCCCAGATACGCCGAAGCTGCGCGCGCCCTGGGATCGGCGTTCATCGCACGCGATATCGGCCTGGTCTACGGCGGAGGCGGCGTCGGAATGATGGGCACGATCTCCGAGACGGTGAAAAGTGGTGGCGGCGAAACTATCGGGATCATTCCCAAAGCTTTGCTCGCTCGCGAGGTTGGTCGAGAAGATCTTCCCGAACTCCGGATTGTCCGGTCCATGCATGAACGAAAGGCCATGATGGTCGAACTCTCCGATGGCTTTATCGCATTGCCGGGCGGATTCGGGACGTTCGAAGAATTCTGCGAAATCGTCACATGGGCCCAGCTTGGCCTTCACTCCAAACCGGTTGGGCTATTGAACGTGGAGTCCTATTTTGATCCGCTCATTGAACAGTTCGATCGAGCCGTAAGGGAAGACTTCGCTTTCGCTGAGAATCGCGAACTCATTCTTCACGAGACGAATCCGGATCGACTTCTGGATTTGATGGAGCGTTATCAATCGCCGGACGTAGAGCAATGGATTGATCCGGATGAAGCCTGAACAGCCCAAGCTTTACGATCAACTCGCCTCCTGGTTTCATCTTGTGACTTCCCCGGCGAATTATGCCGAGGAAGCCGAATTTGCTCGCGGGCTGATTGCCGCGTCCTCTGACGCGCCCGTTGTCTCCGTGCTTGAACTCGGTTCCGGAGGAGGCAACAATGCGTCGCATCTGAAAGCGCACTTCAAGATGACGTTGACGGACATGTCCTCTGTCATGCTCGATCAGAGCAAAAGGATCAACCCGGAGTGCGAGCACCTCGTGGGCGACATGAGATCTATTCGTCTGGGACGGGATTTCGACGCAGTGTTTGTGCACGACGCGATTTGTCACCTCACGACTCGCGAAGATCTCGAGGCGTGCATGAAGACCGCTTTCCTTCACTGCAAAGCAGGGGGCGTTGCTGTCTTCATGCCGGACGCGATAAAGGAGCTATTCCAGTCTGCAGTTCACCACGGCGGTCATGACGGAGATGGACGAAGCGTCCGGTATCTGGAATGGGCCTTCGATACAGACCCGAACGACACAACATACACGGTAGATTTCGCATACATGCTTCGTGAGGGAAATGGCCCGGTACGCGTCGAGCATGACACTCTGGTTATGGGACTCTTCTCTCGCGAGCAGTGGTTAACCTGGCTCGCCGGGATTGGTTTCACTGCCCGAAGTGTTGAGGATCCCTACGGACGCGAAGTCTTCGTGGGGGTCCGCCCGCCTGATTCCCGTAGCTAGTGTCCCGAGTCAGAACTAAGCCGAAGGAATTGTTGTTGTTCAATGTTCAATTGTCACTTGTCATCTTCGGATGCGCCTTCGGCGCGGCATCTTTAAGAAAAAATTGCGCGAAGCGCAACCATCAATGACAAGTGACAATCGAACATTGAACAACGACCATTTCTTCTGACCCAGAACACTTTTGGGGCCAAAGAGACTCTGCGGCTACACTCTTTCGCCGTGGAGCAACGAAGAACTTCTGTAAAAGCGTGGTGCATCGGGGTCGTCGCTGCTCTTGCCTTCCTTGCTTTATCGACGATTAGATTGGACTGGCAGGGGATGTACTACGACGAAGTGCATCAGGCGCCCGCATCCTTCTTCTACATCGGCGAACATCCTGCGTTGTTCGTGTATCCGGTGTTTGGAATACCGGCGCTGAATATGCCCTACAGCGGCGCGATCAAATCAGCCGTTTACGGCGCGTACCTTCGATTGTTCGGAGCCCATTTCACCGTCTTCAGCTGGAGATTGCTGGGCCCTCTCTTCGTGTCGGTGGGCCTGCTGTGTTTTTATCGATTTGCTGCTGTCCAGCTTCCCATAGCGAGTTGCCTTGTGTTCCTCGCACTGTTCCTGACGGATACGTCGGCAATTCTAATGACGCGTCACGATTGGGGACCCGTTGCCTTGTCGATGGGATTTCGACTCGCGTTCATCGGTTTGTGGATCTCGCTGGAAAACAGCCCGACGCCTTTGAAGGTTGCTGCCGTCGGCACGATTATGGGCATCAGCTTGTTCGAGAAGCTAAGCGCAGTGGTCTTGCTGTTACCGTTTCTGATACTTCTTTGGAGCTTGAGGGGGCGTTTGTCAGGCGTGTTCAGGTTGGGCGCCATCGGATTTGGAATTGGGTCGCTACCCCTGATCCTGGTGAATCTCGCGTCCCTGCGCAGGGGAACCGGCTTCATTTCTTTGGCGGACGTTAAGCCAGTCCGTCCGTTTAATGTTCAGGAAGCCTTTGAATACGCACGAAGCTACCTGGAGTTGGGACAGGGCGCTGGAGTGAGAGACTTCATTCTCGGTGAGTCCGCGAGTTGGACTACTACGGAATCCGTCCTGATCCTGATCCTCTTGTCGCTCGTTTTTCTTGGCGTTTGGCAGCGATCATCGAATTCCTGGATCCGGCTTGGTGGATATTTCGCCGCATCTTACTTTCTCGTGGGCATTGCTGTGTTCATGCTTCCCCAGGTCACCAGTGTGCACCACTGGATTCTGTCTACGCCTTTCCAATATGCCGCAGTAGCCTGCGCTCTGGCCGGTTGTCTGGAAAGGGCCAGGGAAATTCTGAGGCCAGGAGTTCTCTATCGGATCGCACTCGCCGTTTCGGCAACGGCCTTAATTGCGATTCGCACACCGAATATCGTGGGGGTGGAGAGTGCTTTTGCAGCGGGAAAGACTTCCACGCAGTTCCATCCGGACTTCAATCGTGTAGCGATCCTCGCCTCTGGGAGATCGAATCAGGCTGTGTTTGTTGCATCCGATTGGGGCACGGCGACTCAGATCTATTGCGCCGCAAACGGCAAAGCCGGCTCCGTGTACGAACTGTTCTGGAGCAGCGAACCTGCGAAGGACACCCTCAAGTTGATGAAAGAGACCACGAAGCCCAACATTTATGTTGTGTCGACAGGTCTTGTGCCGCGGTTTGCTGCAGCTTCAGCTTCGATCCTGGAGACGATGTCGAGTGCGCCCGATTGGCAGGAAGTACCTGTTGAGAAGGAATTTGCAGAACTTCATGAAATCAAAGTCCGCAGGTTTGCCCGGCGCCGGTGATGGCTAATCGCGCGCCCCGAGATCCACTCCACTCTTCTAATTGCCTTATGAAGCTACAATCTTTTTTGCTAGTGTTGCTGGTTTACACGAGGGTCAGAAAGATTGTCGACTTACACCGCTCCGGATATCGAAACTCTTAAGAAGCAAGCTTACCGGCCGAAAAAAGCTGTTGTGACGGCTGGAATGCCGTATGCCAACGGTCCATTGCATCTAGGACATCTCGCTGGAGCGCATGTCCCTGCCGACATTTATGCCAGATGGATGAGAATGCTGATCGGAGCCGAGAACGTTCTTTTCGTTTGCGGGACGGATGATCACGGTTCCGCCAGTGAACTGGGTGCGATCGAGGCCGGCAAATCAGTCCGGGAGTTCATTGATGGGATTCATGAACAACAGCGGTCCACCCTACGTCGCTATTCGATCAGTCTCGACACGTACACCGGAACCTCGAAACCGGAGTGTTTTCCGATTCACAAGGAAGTAGCACAGAACTTTCTTCGGAAATTGCACAAGAACGGGATGCTCGAGAAACGCCCGAGCCTTCAATGGTTCGATCCAAAGGCCGAGCGATTCCTGCAAGATCGTTTTGTTCGCGGCCGCTGTCCTAATCCCAAATGCACCAACGATAGTGCTTATAGCGACGAGTGTGATCGATGCGGAATGCGTTATGAGCCGAGCGAGCTGATCAATCCTCGCAGCGCAATCGGTGACGGTGTGCCGTTCCTCAAGGAGACGCTCCACTGGTGGCTCGACATGTGGAAAGTCTCCGAAGTTCTTCGCGTGTGGATTCAGAGCAAGGAAAAGACATGGAGAACCCCTGTCTACAGCGAAGTCATCAATACCGTGCTGCCCGGGCTCCGTTTCGATAAGACGCATGAGGAGAGGTATAAGGAAATCAAGAACAGCCTCCCGCCTCATAAGAGCAAATACGCTCTGGGTAAAAAGCTTCTCCTTCAGTTTGCAAACAAGGAAGACCTGAATCGTGGGGTTGCCGACCTGGAGAGGAACGGCATCCCTTGTGAGTTGGCGGACAGTTGGGCTCATCGTTCCATAACCCGGGATGTCGGCTGGGGAATCCCCCTGCCGGAAGATATCGATCCCGACATGCGTGGGAAGACCCTCTACGTATGGCCGGATTCCCTGATCGCCCCCATTTCGTTTTCACAAGTTGCACTGACTCAAAAAGACAAAGACTCTGCCCTGTACACGGAATTCTGGAAAGACCCGGATACTCGCATTTATCAGTTCCTGGGGCAGGACAATGTCTTTTTTTATGTCTTGATGCAGGGCGCTCTGTGGCTGGGCACACAGGACGATCCCTTGCATCTCCCCGGTCCCGGCGAGTTCCAGTTCACCGACGTCTTCGGTTCCTGCCATCTCATGGTGGACGGCGACAAGATGAGCAAATCGCGAGGCAACTTCGTTACCGGCGATCAGTTGCTGGAGGAGAAGGGCTACTCCGCCGATCAGATCCGCTACTACCTGGCGTTGATGAGTCTGCCGGACAAACCGGCGAATTTCGATTTCGATGCCCTGGACGAGAGAAACCGCTTTCTGGCCGGTCCTATCAACTCCTCGTTTGAGAGGCCCATATCGGCCTGCCATTCGAAATTCGGTGGGCGGGTTCCCGAAGGCGTCCTATTGGACAAAGTCGTCCTCGAAACTACGCGGATGATTCAGCGATACCTGCGGTCCATGGAACGCGCGGAATACGCCACGTTACTCAATGTGATCGAGAATTACGCGCGCACCATCAATAGCCTGTTCACTCAATTCAAGCCGCACGATGACAGGTTTCCGGAAGCAGGACGCCGGGATGCGCTCTATTCCTCTTTTTACGTCTTGAAGACACTGATGATCATGCTGTATCCGATTGCCCCGCAGGCAATGGAACGGTTGAGGGAGTCGCTTCGGCTGGACTCGAATGTCTTCAGAGTGGACGAGCTTGGGACGCCGATTCCGGCGGGCCATCAGATCGGTCCGAAGCAGATGTACTTTCCTGCCGCCCTTGAATAGATGGAATCCGCGTAATCTCTTTTTATCCGTGTAATCCGCGTTTACGTCTTCCGTATTGCCGGATCGACCACGTCGGCGCATTGCCGCAAGACGGCCATCCGTTCTGCGGGTGTGAACTTCGGAGGAAACGCCTTTTCCAGAGCGGACAGGACGCCTTTGCCGGGCATCCAATTCAGGAATTTTTGAGCGCTGGCTACCAGGTTAGGATCCCCGAACTCGGGACTCTTCAGCGGGGTTTTCTTCAGAGGGGGCTTCTCGTCGCCCCAGGCGAGCAGTCGGAGCGCCGGGCGCATGTCTTCAATGACGCCATAGACGCCCTGGAGAGTCGGGCCGGAGATGGACATCGTGAAGACCCGTCGAGACATCAGTTCCGCCAGAGTCAGGAATCGAAGCAACGCCTCGTCGGAGTGATAGAGCGACTCCACGCGATATGCGGAAGCGCTCGCGATCAGGATGTCGTCCAGAGCGTCACGCGTCTCAGGTTGTGCTGGTATGGTCCACGAAAGCAGCTTTGCCGCGCGTTTCTGGAAGGCCGCGAGGGCCGACGGATCTTCGGAGCTTGCTGTCAGCACATCGCGAAACCGAGACTTGCCCAGCGCCTGGGTGCAGCGATCGCAGAACTCCCGCTCACGCTTCAGGACGTCCGAAGCAGACCTGCCGGCGGGAAGCTTGGCCGTGCCAACGAATCCGCGGACATAGTCGGCATCACCCATAGTGGTTTCCTGGATAGCTTTCGCCACATTGGCGTGAGTTCCCTCGACTCTCCCCGGCGCTGCGGGGAGATTCAGCCTCAGCGGACACATGAAGTGCGGTGCGACAACCAGCGTGTTGCCGATGCGCGAGAAGTCATTGAATGGAAACAGGAGGCAAATCCCAGGCTTTCTCGCACGTCCATGGTCGAGTTCGATCTGGCAGAGATTGTCCTTGCGGAGGAAGAAGCAACTCCCTGCCGGGGTCGCGACAGTCACAACGTCGCCCTCGCGTTCGGTCACCAGGCTCGCCAAAGGCGGGTAATTCTTGAATATGAAATTCATTTCCCGCTTCAGGCTGCCCGCGAAGCCCTGGCCGCGGCAACAGAGCGCGGTGCATTCCGCGCACACATGATGGAAAACTCCGTCGGGGAAGGCGAAAAAAATGTCCGTTGTCTGATTCAATACAGCCGTCATAAGGCTGTGCAGAGTATCACGAATTGTGAACTCATTTCGCGGCAGTTTGGGCCTCGTAAAGCGCCTGTTCTGCGTGCTTCGGAACCTTGCAAAGGCCTTGGATCGGTGTATAATTTCCGACGCTTCGAACAAATTTTTGGACATAGGAATCCTGCGACGGCGAGGGAAGTTCCAACGGCATTTTCACGCCATCCGATAGAGTCAGCGATAACGTACGTTCTCAGGAAATCAGTCAAAAACCAGGACAGGAGATAAGCAAATGAGTGAACGTCTGAGTGGAGCGCAATTTAAGAATCAACTGCGTGAAGGTAAGCCGAAGTTCGGCTTGTTCATCAATTCCCACAGCCCGACTCTGGTCGAGCAGCTGGCCTTCAGCGGTTATGACTGGTTACTCGTGGATACCCAGCACGGACCGATGGGCAACGAAACCCTCTCGGGCATGCTCGCTGGTATTTCGAACGGAGGCGCCATTTCGATGGTTCGTGTCGGTAGCGCCCAGGATCGCCCCGGCATTCAGCAGGCTCTGGACATGGGCGCCAACGGAGTGCTCGTACCTTATATCAATACTGCCGAAGAAGCCCGCCTTGCTGTGAGTTGCACGCGCTATCCCCTGGCTCCGCTCAACGGAACTCGGTCCGTGTATTTCCCGCAGCGCAGTATGAACGCTGATGGTCTTCTGGGATATGCCGGCGCCGCCAACGACAACATCATTACGGCGCTCCAGGTCGAAACCGCGGATTGCATCAAGAACATTGACGAGATTGCCGCTGTTCCCGGGTTGGATATGCTCTTCCTCGGACAGAATGACCTCTGCATGTCCATGGGCCTGTTCAACGGAAAGTATAAGTTCCCCGACATGTATTTTTCCGATGAACTGAAGGATGCAACCAACAAGCTGATTAATGCTGCGAAGAAAAACAACCTGATCCTTGGTCTGTTCCTGTTCGGAACCAGCCGCGTTGGCGAGTTCCTTGAGAAGGGTTTCCCCTTCCAAAGCGTCGGCAACGATCTTCACCATGTCCTGACTCAGTCGGGCGCTTACGTGAACGATCTCGAGAAGATTGCGAAGGAGAAGAGCAAGATCGCGTGGACGCGTCGGCCGACCGCACTCTTCTAAACGCTTCAGACAGGGGCCAGGCAAATCTGGCCCCTTTTTTCTTTTTCTGACTAGAGAGGGAAGTACGATTACATGCCGGTAACCGTTTCTCACAAACAACAGATGGACCTCATTATCGCCGTGCTGCGAGGCCTTGGCGCCAATGAGGATGAAGCATTTATTCAGGCGGATGTCTGGACAGAGGCGGACCTGCGCGGAATTCACTCGCACGGTGTCCAGCGATTGCCCGTCATGGTGACGCGCATCCAGAAAGGCCTGCTCAAACCCAATGTGAAGCCCGAAAAAACCTGGTCCACCGGTTCTGTGCTGAATATCGACGGTAAAGATGGGTTTGGCACGGCTATCTGTGAACTCGGGCTCAGAGAACTCCTGCCGGCTGTTCGAAAACACGGTGTGGCGGTCCTGACGGTTCGAAACGCGGCCCACATCGGAATGGTGGGGTACTACGCCGAGCGTCGAGCTCTGGAAGGCATCGTTTGCATCGCGTTTACGACGACGGAAGTACTCGTCCATCCTTTCGGAGGCGCAGAGGCTCTCGTCGGCACAAACCCGATCGCTATAGGAATTCCGGCCAATCCAAGGCCTTTTGTGTTGGACATGGCGACTTCTGTCAGCGCGATGGGGAAGATCATCGCGATGAAGCACCGTGGAGAAAAGATTCCCGAAGGCTGGGCGGTCGATAAGGATGGCCGGCCAACAACGGATCCGGAAGAAGCCATTCATGGATCGTTGAGCCCGGCAGGCGGTCCCAAGGGGTATGGGCTCGGTATTGCCATCGCCATGCTTGGAGGACTTCTGCCCGGCACGGAGATCGGTCGGAAGGTGCTCGGGACGCTGGACACCGATTATCGCTGCACGGTGGGCGACCTGTTCATCATCCTGGACCCGAAGGCCTTTCCGGGTGCTGATACACTGTTGGATGGCGTCAAAGGTTATCTCGATGACCTGCGGGCGTCGCGTCCTGCAGTCGGTTTTAAACAGGTAATGGTTCCTGGCGATCCCGAATACAGGCTCCGACAAGAACGACTCGAGAAGGGAATTCCACATCCCGAGGAGGTTTGGCATGCCGCAGAACAACTCCGGTCCACAATCGGCAAGTAATCGCCATTGGGGCTATTCCACCGCAGGACGTGTGTTCTTCGGCTGGGGTGTGCTTGAAGAACTGCGCAGCGTGACGCAGGAGCTCGGGAAACGCGTGATGATCTGTACCGATCAGAACATCATCAAGAGCGGCATTTCCGAAAAAGTCGAAGGTCTTTTGAAAGAGGGTGGCGCCGAGGTCCTCGTATTCCCGGAGGGTCGTCCGGAAATTGACCTGAAGTTGATCGATGCATCCGCCGATGCGGCCCGGCAGTTCAAGCCGGATGTGATCGTTGGCGTCGGTGGCGGCAGCAACATGGACCTCGGTAAATGCACGGCGATTCTCCTTAAGTACGGTGGGCCTTTGACGAAGTATTACGGCGAACATGCCGTGCCTGGCCCCGTGACCGACGTCATTTGTGTTCCGACCACCTCCGGTACAGGCTCTGAAGTTAGTCCTGTTGCCGTGGTAACGGATCCGAATCGCTTCATGAAAGTCGGCATCGCCACCCGCCGCATCATTCCGAAGTGGGCGATCGTGGATCCTTCGCTGACGGTTTCGTGCCCGCCTCGCGTCACGTCACACTCCGGTATGGATGCGCTCAGTCACGCCATCGAATCGTATTGCGCGAAAGTACCCGAAGGCCGCACGCCGCACGCGATTTTCGTCGGAAAGAATCCTGTTTCCGACGCCATGGCACGCCAGGCGATTCAATTGATCGCCCAGTCGCTGCCGACCGCAGTCTCGGATCCGAGTAATCGTCAAGGGCGCGAAGACATGGCCCTGGGAAGCCTTCTTGCCGGAATGGCGTTTTCGGCTGCAGGTACTGCGACGGTTCATGCGCTGCAATACCCGGTAGGCGAAGCGACCCACACATCGCACGGTCATGGAAACGCGGTGCTCATGCCTGCAGTCATGAAGAACATCGTCAACTCCAGAATCCCCGAGATGGCTTTTATTGCGCGCGCGATGGATCCCGCGTTGAGTCGCGCCACCGACGAGGCGGCCGCCGAGCAGGCTCCGGAATTGGTTGCGAAGCTCGGAGAGAAAGTCGGGATTTCCCGCGGACTTGGATCCATTAGTTTGCCGCGCGAACGGATCGGTGAGATGGCGGAACTCGCTTCCGGTATCAAAAGGCTTCTCGACAATAGTCCCGTCCTCTTCGATAAGGACGACCTGGTGAGAATCCTCGAGGAGGCTTATTAAATGTCGGTCGCAGAGAAGGTAGAGACTTTCAAGAACTTCGTCAACGGGAAGTGGACGTCTTCTCGCAGCGGTGCCACTTTCGAAAACGAGAACCCGGCGCATCGTGGGAGCACGATCGCGTTGTTCCAGTCTTCGACTCCTGAGGACACACTGGAAGCCATCGACGCGGCAGACAGTGCCTTTCGTACCTGGCGGAAAACCCCGCTCTCGGAACGGCAACAATTCATGGCGGAGTTCCTGCGCCTCTTGAAAGAAAACCGTGACGAACTCGCCCGCATCGTGACCCTCGAGAACGGCAAGACCATCAAGGAATCGCGTGCGGAAGTCGACTCGGCGTTAGTCGAGGGTACGTACCATCTCAATCAGGTGGCAGCCTTCGCCGGTCATTCCGGGCCCGGAGCCTTCCGAGATATCTCTACGTGGGTTCAATATCAGCCGCTCGGTGTCGTGGGAATTATCAGCCCGTGGAATTTTCCCATGAACGTCATGAACCGGAAGGCGTTACCGGCGTTGTTGACCGGCAACACCGTTGTCTTCAAACCGGCGACGTTCACTCCGTGGTCCGGCGTGTTCATGTCTCAACTCTTCGAGCGCGCAGGGTTGCCGGCAGGTGTATTCAATTGTGTAACCGGGCTCGGATCTCGCATCGGCAACGTGATTGTCGAAGATCCTCGCATCCGTGCCATCTCCTTCACGGGGTCGACTGAAGTCGGAAAGAAGATCCAGGTGAAGT
>Ga0111538_10012657_pt1 | contig 11156 bp, 9 predicted proteins | sample SoiMethybrSBSTD1_FD_79669 | JGI IMG/M metagenome (GOLD analysis project Ga0111538, IMG submission 79669) | Bulk soil microbial communities from a Populus tree surrounding site in Tennessee, USA - Soil MetaG P. TD hybrid SBSTD1 (version 2)... | ecosystem: Environmental > Terrestrial > Soil > Tree... | reverse complement strand
GGCGGACGTCACGCTGATTGGCAAGGCGCTTTCGGGCGGTTACTACCCGGTTTCCGCGGTGCTCTCGAACTCCGAGGTCCTCGGCGTCCTGCAGCCGGGGCAGCACGGCAGCACCTTCGGCGGCAACCCGCTCGCCTGCGCGATTGCGCGCACCGCGCTCCGGGTGCTCGTCGAAGAAGGCATGATCGCGAACGCCGAGCGCCAGGGAGCGCGCTTCCTGTCACAGCTCGCGAGCATCCGCAGCCCTGCCGTGCGCGAAGTCCGCGGCCGCGGCCTCATGCTGGCGGTCGAGCTCAGGCCCGAGGCGGGCGGCGCGCGCCGTTACTGCGAGCGGCTCCGCGAGCTGGGGCTCCTCGCAAAGGACACGCACGAGCATACGATCCGGCTCGCGCCGCCGCTCGTCGTTAAGAGCGAGGAGATCGACTGGGCGAGCGACGTATTCGCCCGGGCCCTCAAGGGCTGATTCGGGCCGGCGCGGTCAGAACCGCCACTGGCAGCTGAGCAGCCAGTTCGTTTCAATACCCTTGTGGATGACCGGCTCGACAAGTCGCTGCGTGAGCAGCGTGCCGACGTCGATCGTAAAGTGCGCCGGCAGGTAAGTGACGTCCCATCCGATCGTGATCGACGGATCGCCGTAGTGGGTCCCCTCGCCCGCCGACTCCTGGTCACCGCGCAGGTCGAACCCGGGCCCCGTGATGTGCCCGACCACGCCGCGCCGCGGATTCGGCCAGGCGGCGAGGACATGAGGAGCGGAAGCCCAGTTCTTGCCGGCTCGCGGCAGCTCGATGCCGAAGAACGGCGAGATGTGTTCGTAATCGGCATCGAAGTCGATCTGCCCGCGCAGCCCGGCGTCCGGGCCTTCGAGCAACTGGTAGTCCAGGCGGAAGTCGCGCAGCTCCACGCGCTGCCACATCAGGCCGCCCATGAGCCGATACGACCCGAGCCATCCGCTCTCCATCGATAGCGTCACGCGCAGCCCCGCGCCATAGTCTCGAAGCGTCCCGTCGAGGTGGTTGAACCGGGCGGGAACGGGCCGCCTGAACGGCGTGGCCGGCGCGAACAGGGTCTGGAGCGGGCGCTCATCGTTGTTTCCGGACAGGTTGAGGGGATCGAAGAACAGGAACGCACCCAGGTTCCACTTCGATCCGATCGCGTGACTCGCCGATGCCGCGAGCATCGGGCCGGCTACCTCGAGGTTCCCGGTCGTGGTCCGCGCATAGGCGCCCTGCACGACATATGTCCAGGGGCGCGGGGTTTCTCCCTCCACCCCCCAGACCGGCAGGCTTGCGAAGCGGTTGTCCATCGGCACCTCGGCGAGATGCTCTGCGACGTATTCGATGTCCTCGACGGCCGCCGCGCGGAAGGGCATGGTCCCTGCGAGCAGGACCACAAGGCCGCCAAGCGCCAAGCGCCTTTCCATGCAACGTTTGACGCGGCCCATCGCTCGGGCAATCTCGGGAATGTTTTGGCGCTTCGGCCGGTCTACTTGGCGGGTGCCGGCGAGCCCCGACGCCAGCCCGACAAACTTCGAGGAACCCGATGATGTGGCTGTTTCTGCTCGCATTCCTGGGCGGTGCGCTGACGATCGTAAGCCCCTGCATCCTGCCGGTGCTGCCGTTCGTCTTCGCGCGCAGCGACCAGCCGTTCGGCCGCGCGACGGCGCCGCTGCTCGCGGGCATGGCGCTTACTTTCGCCGCGATCGCGACGCTCGCCGCGGTCGGCGGCGGGTGGGCCGTCCGCATCAACTCAGTTGGCCGCACGGTCGCGCTCGTCCTGATCGCAGCCTTCGGACTTGCGCTGGTCTGGCCGCGGCTCGCCGACTGGATCGCCAAGCCTTTCGTCGGCTTCGGTAATCGCATCCTCGCGGGCACGACCGGCGAGCGCGGAATTGCTCAGTCGTTCCTGGTTGGCGTCGCGACCGGCCTCTTGTGGGCGCCCTGCGCCGGCCCCATCCTCGGATTGATCCTGACAGGTGCTGCGCTCAACGGACCGAATACCGGCACGACGCTCCTCCTCTTCGCTTATGCACTGGGCGCCGTCGTGTCGCTCGCGCTCGCGGCTTTCGCCGGCGGGCAGGTGCTCGCGGCACTCAAGCGCTCGCTCGGCGGCGGCGAATGGGTGCGGCGCGGACTCGGTATTGCAGTGATCGCGGCGGTCGTCGCGATCGCGCTGGGATGGGACACGGGACTGCTGACTCGCCTGTCATTCAACAGCACGAGCCGCATCGAGCAGACGCTTATCGACTCGCTCCCGGGTGCCGGGATATCGGACGGCGCGGCGATGATGGCGGGTCCCGCGATGATGTCGGGCCAGGATGCAATGACGTCGAGCGATCAGGCCGCTGCTGCGGCAATGACTGGCGCAGCAGCCGGTGCCGCGATGACCGCGACGCGCGCGCCGTCGGCCCCCGCCGTCGAGGGCGAGCTGCCGAAGCTCGATGGCGCCGTCGCCTGGCTGAATTCGCCGCCGCTCACGCGCGAGCAGCTGCGCGGACATGTCGTACTGATCGACTTCTGGACCTATTCCTGCATCAATTGCCTGCGCGCCCTGCCATACGTCACGGCCTGGCACGAGCGCTATAAGGACAAAGGACTTGTGGTGATCGGCGTCCACACGCCGGAGTTCGCCTTCGAGAAAGAGGAGCGCAACGTCCGGCGCGCGGCGAAGGAGCTTGGCGTCGCATATCCGGTCGCGCTCGACAACGATTACGCGATCTGGAAGGCCTTCAGGAACCGGTACTGGCCGGCACACTATTTCATCGACGCCGAAGGCCGGATCCGCGGGCACCATTTTGGCGAGGGTGAGTACGCCGAGTCGGAGCAGCTCATTCGCGAGCTGCTCGCCGAGGCCGGCGCCCAGGGCCTGCCACCGGCGATGCGCAGGATCGAGGCGAGTGGCGTGCAGCGCGCGGCGGACGACGTAAACGTCGCCTCGCCGGAGACGTACGTTGGGTACGGTCGCGCGGAAAGCTTCGCGTCGCCGGGCGGCTTCGATCTCGGCCGCGCAAAGGAATATACGGCTCCCGGCGAGCTGCGGCTCAACCAGTGGGCCCTTGCCGGATCGTGGATTGTCAGCGAGGAGCATGCCGGGCTCGAGGCGCCCGACGGGTCGATCAGCTTTCGTTTTCACGCGCGCGATCTGCACCTCGTCCTGGGACCGGGGCGGGACGGCAAACCGGTCGCGTTTCGCGTGTCGCTCGACGGAGTGGCACCGGGACCCGACGCAGGCGCGGACGTCGACGCGGACGGCCGCGGCATCGTGCGCGAGCAACGGCTGTACCAGCTGATCCGGCAATCCGGCGGCGTGCGGGCCCGTGATTTCAAGATCGAGTTCGAGGATGCGGGCATCGAAGCCTTCGCATTTACTTTCGGCTGAGGTGCACACCATGAAGCGCGGACTGCCAAGTCAAGGACGCCGCATGTTCCTGCTGCAGGCTCTCGCCGCTTGCGGAGCCGCCGCTTGCGGCCGGCGCGCGCCGGCGGAAACTCGGGCGGCCACATTGCCGAAGCCGGTGACGGTGACCATCGAGAACTTCGATGCTTCGGGCAAGAGCCTGGGCGCCGCCGAAGTCCTGTCGGTCGTCAAGCGCGACGAAGACTGGCAGAAGCTGTTGTCGCCGCTCGCCTTCAATGTGACGCGCCGCGAGGGCACGGAATTTCCATATTCCGGTGCGCTGAACGCGAACCATGCGTCCGGCCTCTATCGCTGCGTCTGCTGCGACACCGCCCTGTTCGACTCGGAGACCAAGTTCGAGTCCGGCACCGGCTGGCCGAGCTTCTGGCAACCGATTTCGAAACTCAATGTGCGTGAGACGCCGGACGACAGCCTCGGCATGCGGCGCGTCGCCGTTTCCTGCACGCGATGCAGCGCCCACCTCGGGCACGTGTTCGACGACGGGCCGCGCCCGACGGGACTGCGCTACTGCATGAACTCCGTCGCGCTCGCATTTGTGCCGCGCGCCGGCGCCGCGGCAGGAGGATGAACCCATGAATTTTCACCGTACTTTCTCGTCTGCCGTCATCGGCGCCTGTGCGATCGCGGCGCTTGTGCCGACGGCTCGCGCAGCCGCGGAAGAGGTGGTCGTGCCGGTCACGATCATCAGTGACACGAAGGGCGCAGCAAAGATGCAGACAGCGGTGCTCGCGGGCGGCTGCTTCTGGGGCGTCGAGAGCGTGTTCGAGCACGTCAAGGGCGTCCAGAAAGTCGTCTCGGGCTACGCCGGCGGCACGGCCAAGGACGCGGATTACGACGTGGTCTCGACCGGGCGCACCGCGCACGCCGAGTCGGTGCAGGTGACGTTCAATCCCCGCGAGATCTCGTATGGCGAGATCCTGCGCGTCTTCTTCTCGGTCGCGCACGATCCGACGCAGCTCAACCGCCAAGGTCCAGACACGGGCACACAGTATCGCTCGGCCGTCTTCTACGCCGACAAGGCGCAGCAGGACGTCGCGACGCGCTACATCCGGCAGCTGGACGACTCCGGCCAATATCGTGGCCGCATCGTGACGCGCGTCGACCCGCTCGCCGGCTTCTTTCCGGCCGAGCGCTATCACCAGGACTTTGTCGAGCAGAATCCGCGCAATCCCTACGTCATGGTCAACGACCTGCCGAAGCTCCGCGAGCTGCAGAAGCTCTATCCATCTCATTACCGGGCATCGACAACCTCCGGCCGCACCGCGGAGTAGCGATCGCGCACGATTGCGGTGATCCGGTCCGCTGCCTCGCCTATCATCGAGGCCCATGGACCGGAATGCCGGCGCTTCACCGGGACTGCTCGACAAGGAGCGGACGACCGCGCCTCTCGGTTACAACCGTTGGCTCGTGCCGCCGGCGGCGCTCGCGATTCACCTCTCGATCGGCATGGCTTATGGATTCAGCGTGTTCTGGCTGCCGCTTGCGCGTGCAGTCGGGATCCGCGAGCCCGTGACCTGTAAGGACGCCGGCTTCCTCGACCTCGTCACCTCGACGCGCTGCGACTGGCCAGTCTCGATGCTCGGCTGGACTTACACCTTGTTCTTCGTGTTTCTCGGCTCCTCCGCCGCGCTGTTCGGTCACTGGCTGGAGCGCAAAGGTCCGCGCAGGGCGGGCGTCGTCGCGGCGCTCTGCTGGTGTGGCGGACTCTTCGTCTCCGCGTTCGGTGTCTATGCGCACCAGGTCTGGCTGATCTGGCTCGGTTCGGGTGTCATCGGCGGGATCGGCCTCGGTCTCGGCTACATCTCGCCGGTCTCGACGCTCATCAAGTGGTTTCCGGACCGGCGCGGAATGGCGACGGGACTTGCGATCATGGGTTTCGGCGGCGGTGCGATGATCGGCGCCCCGCTCGCGGACCGGCTGATGAACGCCTTCGCGGGTCCGGCGACCGTCGGTGTCTGGCAGACCTTTGCCGTCATGGGAGCGATCTATCTCGCCTCCATGATGCTGGGCGCGTTCGGCTATCGGCTGCCCCCCCCTGGCTGGCGACCGGTGGGGTACACGCCGGTCGCGGACGCGGGCCGGCTGATGACTTCACGCCACGTCCACGTGAACGAGGCGATCCGCACGCCGCAGTTCTGGCTGCTGTGGGGCGTGCTGTGCCTCAACGTGAGCGCCGGCATCGGCGTGATCGGCATGGCTTCGCCGATGCTCCAGGAAGTCTTCGGCGGAAGGCTGCTAGGAGTGCCTGCGCCGCTCGCGGCGCTCGCCGATGACGACCGCACTACCGTCGCGACGATCGCCGCCGCCTTTGCCGGGCTTCTTTCGCTCTTCAACATCGCAGGACGCATTTTCTGGGCCTCGCTCTCCGACCGCATCGGGCGCAAAGTCACGTACACGGTTTTTTTCCTGCTCGGGATCGCGCTCTACGTCAGCGCGCCGCTCGCGGGCGAAACGGGACGGATTGCCGTTTTCGTCGCAATCTTCTGCCTGATCCTCACGATGTACGGCGGAGGCTTCGCGACGGTTCCGGCCTATCTCGCCGACCTCTTCGGCACGCAGCACGTCGGCGCGATCCACGGGCGCCTGCTCACGGCCTGGTCAGTCGCCGGCATCGTCGGCCCGGTCGTCGTCAACTACATCCGGGAATACCAGCTCGCCAGCGGAGTGCAGCCTGACCAGGCATATAACATCACGATGTACGTCCTCGCCGCGATGCTGCTCGCCGGCCTCGTCTGCAATCTGATGATTGGGCCAGTCCATGCACGGCATTTCATGTCCGAGGACCAGCTCACGGCGGAGCGCGCCCGTGCCCGGGAGCAGTCGCTGCCAGCGAGCGCTCCTTTAACTGACGCACGCGACCGAGGCACGGCGCTGCTCGTGGTGGTGTGGGCGGCCATTGCGATTCCGCTCGCCTGGGGTGTGTGGATCACCCTCTCCAAATCGTTGGCACTCTTCCGTTGAAGGTCGGTCTGACGCGAGTGCGTCATCATGTCTTGGCCCTGCGCCTTGCAACCGCGCTGGTCGCACTTCAAGCACCTGCGGCTCGGGCCGACCTCGTCGCGACGGTCAATACGATCCGCGGCGAAGGCTGCGGCGGCAAGTTCGGTCCGCAACCGGCCCTTCGTTCCAATGTGGCCTTGAGCCGCGCCGCCGAGGCGCTAGCCGCAGGGCAGAGCTTCAAGGAGGCGATGGCGGCTTCAGGCTATCGCGCCGTGCAGTCGGCCATGCTCGAAGCCGCTGGCAACAGCGACGCCGCAATCGGCAAGGCTCTCGCCAGCCGCGGCTGCAAGGACATCGCGGATGCCGCTTATCGCGAGCTCGGCGTCGCGACACGACCGGGCCGCGCCTGGGTCGTCCTCGGCGCGCCGCTCGCCCCGCCCGCCGCGGCGGACGGCGCCAAGGTCAGCCAGCGCGTGCTCGCGCTGGTCAACGAGGCGCGTGCGGATGCGCGGCGCTGCGGCTGGAAGAAATTCAAGGCCGCGCCACCGCTCGTATTGTCGGAGATGCTCGGCCGCGCGGCGCGCATCCAGGCCGACGACATGGCACAGCACGGCAGCCTCAGCCATTCGGGCAGCGACGGCAGCACCCCCGCGGAGCGCGCGACACGCGCGGGGTATCGCTGGAAGCTCGTCGGCGAGAACATCGCCGCCGGCCAGCCGACGCCCGAGCAGGTCGTCGCGGAGTGGCTCGGAAGCCCGGGGCACTGCTCGAACATCATGGATCCGGCTTACGCCGAGATGGGCATCGCGTTCGCGTATGAGGCGAGGAGCGAGAAAGGCGTCTACTGGTCGCAGGTCTTCGGCACGCCGGCGCGCTAGCGTCGCGCGCGCGGCTTCGTCGCCTTCACGCCGTACTTGGCGAGCAGCATGTCCACGGCCTCGCGCAGGTAGGCCGCGAGCGGCACGCGCGTACGGTCGCTCAACGCACGCAAGGCATCGTGCTGCGGCCGGTCGAAGTAAACGCCGGTGAAGACGCGCTTGTCCTTGTCTTTCTTCTGCGGCATTCGCCCTTCCCCTTCCGAATGCTCAGGCGGCCGTCACGCGCCAGAGATCGCTGCCGGACAGCCGCAGGTGCATGCACTTGCCGTTCACGACCTCGCCGAAGCGGATCCACTCGGTGTTGTAGGGGTCGTCGCGCAGCCGGAACAGGTCGCCGTCGGCCTCGAGCGGAATGCTGCCGTCCATCATCAGCCGACCCTTGTTCACGACGATGCGGAAGCTGCCGATCCAGGGGTTCTCGTTGCGGTAATGCCCGACGTAGGCGTCCCAGGCTTTCGGGTAGTCGAACCGCTCCGGACCGGCGTACTTCGCGTTCGCGTACCAGTCGCCGCCCCAGCTGACTTCCACGACGTCGCTGTCCGCGACCTCCGCATCCTTGCGGCCGAAGGCAAAAGCGAAACGGTCGAGCGCGGGATGCCTGGCGATAAAGCGGTCGGCCTCCGCGAGCCGCTCGAGCTGAACACGCTGTCCCTCGTGCGTCACGAAAAGCCGGTCGCCGTCAGCGACGACTTCGAGGGCGCCCTTGCCGCCGCGATACGACCCGGCGAATTCCGCGGCGTTCGTGACGACGGCCGGCACGTCCGGCTCCGGGCTTGTCGGCGCCGGCGCGCCCTTGCGCCGCGCGCGCATCAGCTGGATCGCGTACTTGACGACCGGGTTCGGCCGGTAGCCCTGCTGCGCGTTGACGGAGGCGAAGCCGCCGATACCTTCGTCGATGTCGACCATCAGCGAGGACATGAAAGACACCATGCCGCCCGTGTGCCGCACGAGCCGGTTGCCGTCGAGCGTGTCGACGGCGATGCCGTAGCCGTAGTGCGCGCCGGGTCCGAAGTCCTCGGCGAGGATCTGCGGGCTCGAGAAGCGCTTGAAGCCGTCCTCGGACACGACCCGCCCACCGCCGGCCGCGCCGTGATTCGCGATCATGAGCACATAGGCGCCCATGTCGCGGGCCGTCGAGGCAACGCAGCCCGCGCCGCCGGTCGCGATGATCGCCGGCGCCTCGCAGAGGCGCCCGTGGCGCGGATACGGCCGGTCGCTGAGGAAGGGCGCGTAGTTCTTCGCGATGCGCGCGCGCACGTCCATCGTGATGACGGGCTCGCTGTCGTTCATGCCGAGCGGACGGAAGATGCGCTCGCGAATGACTTCCGGCAGCTCGCGGCCATCCCGCACCCAGGCGAGGATGCCGAGCACGTCGTACATCGCGTTGTTGTAGTGGAAGTGCTCGCCGGGCGCGTAGGCGGCGAGGTGCTTGAGCTCCGGGTCGGCCTGGAAAACATCGCCTGCGCCCGGCAGGCCGGAGGAATGCGTGAGCAGGTGATGGACCGTGACCGGCGCGAAGGACGACTGCACGCGCAGCCATGGCAGGTACTCGGCGACGGGCCGGTCGAAGTCGAGCTTGCCCTCGTCGCGCAGCTGCAGGAGCGAGAGCGCCACGAACGACTTCGAGATCGAGCCGATCTGGAACAGCTCGCCCTCGCCCACCTTCTGCCGCGCCTCCAGGTCGCCGAATCCATAGGTCACGACGCGTTGCACGGCGTCGCGGTCCGCGAGCACCAGCGTCATGCCCGGTGAGTTCATGTCGCGCATGTACTGCTCGACGAAGCGGTCGAGCGCCGGCCAGGCATCCGCGTAGAGGCCCGATGCTGCCGGCGTCGCCGCTTCGCTCGCGGCGAAGCGCCCGAGCCCCATTACCGATGCGCCGAGTACGCCGGCGTGCAAGAAGTCCCTGCGGCTTACCGTCATGTGTCCCTGCCCCTGTCGATTGTTCTGTGCCGGGCGCGCGCTGCGCCGGCGGCGCATACCTTACAGGCAAACGGCTCGGAATTCCCGCGGCTGGTCGCAGATAGATCTGCTGAGGCAGCGCGCTAACCTAGGATTGCGGCATCGCGAGTCGGGCCGCTGCCCGGTATTGAGGAAATCCATGGGCGCGACGATCCTGCTGATCCTGGCCGTGGCGGAAGCCGCTGCCTCTCCGCCACCAGCCGCGCCGCCGCCGCAGGAGATCGCGCCCGGCATCGAGCTGCTGCGCGGCGCAATCCTTCCGGAGCGTGGTCCCGACGGGAACACGGTGGTGTTCGATGCTCCGCAGGGTCTCGTTGTCGTGGACACCGGGCGTCACACTTGGCACAGCGACGCGATCCTCGCCTATGCGAAGTCACGCAACCGGCCGGTGGCGGCGATCGTCAACACGCATTGGCACCTCGACCACACGAGCGGCAATGGGCGCGTCAAGGCAGCCTTTCCAGGGGCGCGCGTGTATGCGACGGACGCAGTCGACCGTGTCCTCGCCGATGGCGGGTTCCTTGCGCGCAACCTCGAGTCCGCCAAGCTGATGCTGGACGACCCGAAGCTGAGCGAGACGCAGCAGGAAGAGGTGAAGATCTTCGTCGCGACGATGGACGAGCGGCAGGTCCTGCGCCCGGACGTTGTCGTCTCGAAGTCAGGTCCTGCAACGTTCGCCGGCCGGAGCTTCGACGTGCGCGTCACCGATGGTGCCGTGACGGATGCCGACATCTGGCTCTATGACGCGTCGAGCGGGATCGCCGCGATCGGCGACCTCGTCACTCTGCCCGCACCCTTCTTCGAGACGGCCTGCCCCGCACGATGGCGCGATGCACTCGACGAAGTCTGGTCCGTGCCATTCAGGACCGTGATCCCGGGCCATGGCGAGCCGATTACACGCGCGCAGTTCGACATCTACCGCGGCGCGTTCGATGCCTACATGGATTGCGTGCAAGGCTCCGCGGAAGCCGGCCAATGTGCCGCGGACTGGTCTACGGCCATCGCGCCGCTCACCGGCCGTGACGAACGTTCAGGCAAGATCGCCGGAGGATATGCGGAATACTACGTCGGGATGCTCCGCGAACACGGCGGCAAGAGCGCCGACTGCCGCACGCCCTAACCGGATGGTCCAACTCAAGAGCGCGCCGCCATCCGTCGCGGTGACGGCGACCGATTCGCGCGCCCCGACGGCAGCGTGGAGCAGCCGCCGAGGGCCTTCAGTTGCTTGCGAAACTCCCTTCGGGATTCGAGAAGACGACTTCGACCCGGCGGTTCTGCTGACGCCCGGCCGCGGTGTCGTTGCCGACGACCGGGAAGCCTTCGCCGCGCGGGACGACATCGATCCGGTCCGAGGAAACACCGAAGCCCGTCAGGGAATCCGCCACCGCCTGGGCGCGCCGCCTCGAGAGATCCTCGTTATAGGCCTCGCTCCCCACGCTGTCCGTGTGCCCTTCGATTCGCACGCGCGTCCCGGCGTGTTCCTTCAGGAAACCCGCGATCCTCTCCATGGTCGTCGCCGCACCCGGCTTCAGCGTGGCCTGCGCGGTGTCGAACAGGACGTCGCCGAGGGTCAGGACCATTCCGCGATCCGTCGGCTTGGCTGCGAGCGCATCGTACTGGCGCTGCAACTCTTCGAGTTCTGCGTGCGCCTGTACGGCAGACTCGCTCGCCGCCTGGGCCTCCGCATGGGCGGACTTGGCTTCAGCCGCCCGCGCCTCGAGCACCACAGCATTGCGCTGCGCCTCGGCCTTGTTGATCCGCGCACGGGCTTCGGCTTCCTGGACGCGCTCGAGGCCGATGTCCGCGTGTCGGCTCGCGAGATATGCGAGGTGCGCGACGATTTCGGGGTCTTCGCGCTTGGTCTGCGCCTGTTGCGCTTGTGACAGCGCGGAACGGGCCGCCACAAGGTCCTCGTTGGCGGCCTGCGCGGCCAGAGGCTGCTGCGCCAAGGCCTCGACCTTC
>Ga0111538_10012656_pt1 | contig 11157 bp, 10 predicted proteins | sample SoiMethybrSBSTD1_FD_79669 | JGI IMG/M metagenome (GOLD analysis project Ga0111538, IMG submission 79669) | Bulk soil microbial communities from a Populus tree surrounding site in Tennessee, USA - Soil MetaG P. TD hybrid SBSTD1 (version 2)... | ecosystem: Environmental > Terrestrial > Soil >... | reverse complement strand
CCCTTATAGGGCACGTGCCTCAGGCTGATGCCCGCCTGGGCGTTGAAGAGCTCCGCGGCCAGAAACGTCACGGTCCCGGTACCGGCGGAGGCATAGTCGAGCGGCCTCGATTTCGCGAGCGCCACGAGCTCCTGGATCGAGGTGACCGGCACGGAGGGATGGACCAGGACGATATGCGGCGAGGAGTCCACCTGCGTGACCGGCGCGAAGTCGCGCAGCAGATCGAAGCCCGGGTCCTTCTGCAGGGTGGCGTTCGCGGCCTGCGCGTTATTGATCAGGAGCCAGGTGTAGCCGTCGGGCGGCGACTTCGCCGCGGCGGCGGTGCCGATATTGCCGCTTGCGCCGGCGCGGTTCTCGACCACCACCTGCTCGCCGAGCACGGCAGGCAGCGCGGCCGCGACGAGCCGGGCGGTCGTATCGGCGCCGCCGCCGGGGGAGCTCGGAACGATGCAGCGGATGGGCTTCGACGGGAACGGCTGCGCGGCGCCCGTCGTGCTGATCAGTAAAAGCAGAAAAACGGCCAGCAGCCTCATTTGCCCTCCTCTCGCTCCGGGCTTAGCGGGCGCCGTGCGAGGCGATCGCGACCACGGCCGGCCTGCCGGAACGGTTGCTCCAGGCGTGGTTGGTACCCCTTTGGATCACGAACTCGCCCGCCTTGAGCGGGACTTCCTGCGTATCCAGCACCAGCGCGATCTCGCCCTCCAGCACGATGCAGAAGTCGAGCGCGCGCGTTTTCTGCATGTAGGGATGCGGCGCCTTGGGCGAGTAGGTCGACGCGCTGCTCGCGCCCATCGACTTGAAGTACGCCGCGACTTCGGCGGCGCCCGCCTTGCCCTTCCACGCCTCGTCCGGCGGGAAGGTGAAGATGTTGAGCACCGATCCGGCGGCGGGCGGCATGAGCGTGTGCGGCAGCTGCAGTGTCTCGAACACCAGCCTGGCCGGCGCGCGGTCGGCGACCCACATCCGCTGCATCGCGAAACCGGGCCGCGCGGGGTCGGTGCGCACGTCGGGCGACGGCGCGTCGCTCACGAGGCTCGAGCGCCCGGGCTCGCGGTCTATGGCCACGACGCGACGCGCCGGCTTCACGCCCGGCGGCAGCTTCTGGTCGGGCTTGGGCTTCATGACCGGGTCGCTGCCCTGCGCGGTGCCCGCGGGCCCGTCGGCGAAATCGGCGTCGAACATGTCGAAGGCCATCAGGCAGCCGGTCCTCGAGCTGTCCCACAGATGCCACGCGGCGACGTCGACGACGACATCTCCGGGCTTGAGGACGAGCTTGCCGTCGTCGAGCTCCATCACGCGCTCGCCGGAAAGGAGGATGCCGTAGTCCACCGACTTCGTCTTGTGCATGTAGGAGCGGTTGTAATGGTTGCCCCCGCCGCGATCCCAGGTGCGGCCGTGCGGCTCGGGCGCCTTGTAGGGCTCGTTCGGCGGCGATTGCTCCGTTTTGGCAAGCCAGTGCACGACGCGCAGATGGCCCCCGCCGACCGGCCCCGGAAACTCGTCGTTCCACGTGCCCGCATCCTCGGCGCCATCGAGCGGCGGCGGCGTTTCACGCCACACCCAGAAATCCGTATGCCCTCTGCCCGGGAACTTGCTCTCGTGCGTGCCCGGCGCCGGGCCATCCCAGATCACACGGGAGCGGCCGCGCTCGTCGTTTCCGGTCACGACTCGCCGGATCGGTGTAAGTGCCATGCCCGGCTCCTATCGCGGCTCGTGATCGATCTGCACGGCCTCCAGAAAGCGCGAGACCAGGTTGTAGGCGCCGATCGTCGCCGTCAGCTCGACCAGCTCGCGCGCGTCGAAGTGAGGCTGGAGCGCATCGAACACGGGGGCCGGCACGTGGATCACCTTGGTCATCGAGTCGGTGTAGGCGAGCACCGCACGCTCGGCCGCATCGAAGGCCTTCGAGGTCTCCCAGTCGCGCAGCGCGTCGATCTTCTCCCGGCTCACGCCGTCCTTCAGGGCGAAAGGAACGTGGGCCTGGTATTCATAGTCCGCGCCGTTGATGATCGCTATGCGCAGGATCGAGAGCTCGCGATAGCGCCCCGGCAGCTTGCACTGCTGACGCACCGCCGTCAGAAAAGTCAGCCAGCCGTTCGCGATCGGCGGGCTGTTGAGCAGCATGCGATACAGGTTGGCCAGCTTGCCGCGCTCTTTGCGGATGCGGGCGGCAAGCGCCTTGACTTCGTCGTTGCGGTTTTCGTCGGCGTAGGGTATCCGCGCCATGGTGTGCGCTCCTAGGGTCGGTGTCGGCATAGGGTAATGGAACGCCCGCCTATTTTTGAAGTTTCTTGGCCGTCTCCTTCAGGATCTGAACGAAGCGCTGAACGGCGGGCGGAAGGTACGTTTCGTGCCGGTATATCACGCCGATCGGGCGCTTCCAGGTCAATTCCCCGATCGCGAGCGCTTTCACGCCTGACCCCGGTCCAGCCTCGCGAATTGCGCTGCGCGAGGTGAAATTGAGCAGATCCGACGCCGACACGATGCGCTGCCGCAAACTGGTCGAGCGCGATTCGAACGCCACGCGCGGGAGCGGCAGGCCGGCGTCCTGGAGCACGCGGTTCAGTTTCTGCGACGCGCCCAGCACCGGCTCCGTCAGCGCCCAGCGCTCTTCGCGCAGGTCTTCGAGCTTGACGTCCTTCTGCGTGGCGAGGCGGTGCCCCGGCGCGACGCACACGACGAACTCGTCGTCGCAAAGCTCTTCCTGCACCACGCCTTCGAGCGGCGTGGGGCGAAAGTAGTTGACGACGAGGTCGAGCTCGCCGTCGACCAGCGCAGGGACCATGACGTCGTTGTCGGAGACGACGACTTTCACGGCCGTCTTGGGTGAATCCTTCAGCAGCGCGGCGAAAGCGCGCGACAGGAACTGCTCCGAGATGGCCGCGCCGACGCCGATGCGCAGGTAGCCGACGCGACCCTGGCTGACTTCGGCGATCTCGCGCGAAATGTTGCGCAGCGAGAGGCGCAGCTCGCGCACCCGCAGGAGCAGCGCGGATCCTTCTGCGGTGAGCTCGACGCCCTTCGTGGTGCGCTTTACGAGCCTTGCTTCCAGGGTTTGCTCGAGCCGCCGCAAGCTCTTGCTGAGCGCCGGCTGGCTCAAGCCGAGCGCCCCGGCCGCACGCCCGAGGTGCCCGTGCTCGGCAATTACCGCGAAGTATTCGAGGTCGCGCAGCTCCAAGCCGATAACCCGGATTCATGGCGCATGGAAAGCGGGATGATTGAGAGGAGTTGGGCGCAGTGTCAACATCGGCGCCCATGGAGATCAACCGGAAACTGATTGCTGCTTTCGTCATGCCCGTCACCCTGCTCGGGGCACAGGCTGCGTTCGCGCAGAACTATCCCGCAAAGCCGGTGCGCATCATTACCGCCGGCGCCGGAACCTTCCATGACATCGCGACACGCCACCTCGCCCAGCGCCTCGGCGAGCGCTGGAATCAGGCGGTCGTGGTCGAGAACCAGCCCGCCGCGGGCTTGACGATCGGGACCGGGATGGCGGCACGCGCGGCGCCGGACGGATATACGCTGGTCATGGCCGACCGCACATCGCTTGCGGCCGCACCCAGCCTCTACAAGAGCCTGTCCTACGATCCGGCGCGCGATCTCGCGCCGATCACGCTCGTCGCGGTTGCGCCGTTAATGATGGCGATCCATCCCTCCATTCCGGCATCCAACCTGCGCGAGTTCGTCGATTACGCGAGACGGCAGTCGAGCGCAATGCCATACGGATCGGCCGGCCCGGCGACGGTTTCCCACATCGCGGGAGAGCTTTTCCGCCATCTGACCGGCGTCGACCTCACGCCCGTCCATTACAAGGGCGGCGGGGCGGCCGTCGCGGCGCTTCTGGGCGGCGAGGTGAAGGTCTCGTTCGGAAACGTTCCGAACTTCCTCCCGCACGTCGGCGCCGGAAGGATCAAGGCGCTCGCCGTGATGAGCGCCAAACGCTTTCCCGGCGCGCCGGAAGTGCCCACCGCCGCCGAAGCGGGGCTGCCGGGATTCGAGGCCGAGCAGTGGGTAGGCATGCTGGCGCCTGCGCGCACGCCGAGCGCCATCGTCGAAAAGCTCAATCACGACATGGTGGAGGTGCTGCGGTCGCCCGCCATGCGGGAGGCGATGCGCGCGCAGGGCGCGGAAGCTGCCCCTGGTACACCGCAGCAATTCACCGCGTTCATCGCGAGCGAAGCCGCGAAAGCACGGCAGATCATCGAAATCTCCGGGGTCCGCCTGAACTGAATGGCCGCGTACAACGCCTCCATCACGTCGGCGCAGGCGGCGCTGATCGAGCGTGCGCCGCTGTTCTTCGTGGCAAGCGCCGATCCGCGCCTGGCGAAAGGGCCGAACGGCGAGGGACCGGTCAATATCTCGCCCAAGGGGGGCGTGCGCTTGCACATCCTCACTCCGAACCGCGTCGCCTATCTCGATCGTCGGGGAAGCGGCAACGAAACAGCGCGCCATGCTCTGTCGGGCGGTCTCGTCACGCTCATGGCGTGTTCCTTCGAGGAACGCGACGCGGCTATCGTGCGCCTGTACGGCACCGCGCGCATTCTTCCGCTCGAGTGCTCGGCCATCGCAGCGAAGGAAACTGGCGCCGCTGCGCAGTGGCCGTCGCGTCAGGTGGTCGAGATCGATGTCCACACGGCGGCGACGAGCTGCGGTTACGGCGTACCGGTCATGAGCTTCGTGCGCGAGCGCCGCCGTGACGATCGAGGCAGGCGCTACAAGGAATAGCGGTCAATGCGCGCCGGCTGCGGCGCCGCCGCCCTTCCCTTTCGGCGGGCGCGCGATCCACAGGAGCGGGATCAGCACCACCAGCAGGATCGCCGAGGCATAGAAGAGGTCGAGCGCGGAGAGCGTGAAGGCCTGCTGGTTCACGAGCTGGTTGAGAAACGCGTACTGCGCCTCCTGCGGCATGCCGAGCGCGCCGAGGGACTGGAGCGTCGAGGCGGTGGCCGGATCGCCGGGCGTCAGCCGCTCCACGATGTGGGCGTGATGCACGGCGGCGCGGTTCTCCCACAGCGTGGTGGCGATGGAAGTCGCGAACGCGCCCGCGGTGATGCGCAGGAAGTTGTTCAGCCCCGAGGCGGCGGCGATCTGGTCCTGGCGCATGCCGGCGAGGGCGAGCGACACCAGCGGTATGAAGAAGCACGACACCGCCGCGCCCTGCAGGATCGTCGGCACGACGAGCGTCCAGATGTCGACCTGCGCGGTGAAGTGCGAGCGCATCCACGCGACGACGGCGAAGATGACGAGCGAGGTGGTCGCGAGGAGCCGCGTGTCGATGCGGCCGCCGAAGCGCCCCACGACCGGCGTCAGCACGAGCGCGAGGAAACCGACCGGCGCAAGCACCAGGCCGGCGTCGGTGGCGGTGTAGCCGAGGTACTGCTGCAGCCATAGCGGCAGCAGCACGATGCTGCCGAAGTACGCCGCGTAGGCGAGCGAGATCGCGACGGTGCCGGTGGAGAAGTTGCGGTCGCGGAACAGCGACAGGTCGACCACCGGGTGCTCCTCGGTGAGCTCCCAGACCAGGAAGAGGCAGAACGAGAGCGCGGCGGTGATCGCGAGCGCGATGATCTCGGGCGAGGCGAACCAGTCGAGGTCCTTGCCCTTGTCGAGCGTGAGCTGCAGCGATCCCACCCAGAGAACCAGGAGCGCGAGGCCCACCGCGTCGATCGGCCGCTTGACGCGCTCGGTCTCGCGGCCGCGGTACATCACCCAGGTCATGCCGAGCGAGATGATCCCGACCGGCACGTTGATGAAAAAGATCCACGGCCAGGCGAAGTTGTCGGTGATCCAGCCGCCGAGCACCGGGCCGACCACCGGCGCGACGAGGATGGTGAGCGAGAAGGTGGAGAGCGCGATGCCCGCCTTCTCGCGCGGGTAGGTGGAGAGGAGCAGCGTCTGCGAGAGCGGGATCATCGGCCCGGCGACCGCGCCCTGCACCACGCGGAAGAACACGAGCATCGGCATCGAGATCGCGAGGCCGCAGAGGAGCGACGCCACCACGAAGAGCGCCGTGGTGGCGAGGAACAGGCGCACCTGCCCGTAGCGCTCGGTAAGCCAGCCGGTGAGCGGCACCGAGATCGCGTTCGCCACGGCGAACGAGGTGATGGTCCAGGTGCCCTGGTTGGGCGAGACCCCGAGGTCGCCGGCGATCGCCGGGATCGACACGTTGGCGATCGACGTGTCGAGCACGTTCATGAAGGTAGCGAGGGCCACCGCGAGCGACGCGAGGACGCGCGCGCTGCCTTCGAGCGGCGGCGGGCCGCTATTTCCCGGCGATTGCGCCGCCACGGTTTACCGGAGATCTCATGCTGTTGTCTGCGATGATCCGCTCGATCACCTGGTCGGCCTCGGCGTCGATCGAGTTGAATGCCTGCGTCTCGTAGGCGGGCTTGTCGCGCGCGAGGCGCTGCAGGCGCTCGCCCGAGCGCTGGTGCGTGTCGACGTCGACGCGCATCGAGAGGCCGATCTGCAGCGGATGCGCCTCGAGCTCCTTCGGGTCGAGGGCGACGCGCACCGGGATGCGCTGCACCACCTTGATCCAGTTGCCGGTGGCGTTCTGCGCCGGCAGGAGCGCGAACGCGCTTCCGGTGCCCGCGCTGAAGCCCGCGACCTTGCCGTGGAACTCGACCGAGGAGCCGTAGGCGTCGGCGACCAGCGTGACCGGCTGCCCCGGCCGCAGGTCGGCGAGCTGGTTCTCCTTGAAATTGGCGTCGACCCAGACGCCCTCGAGCGGCACCACGGTCATGAGCACGTTGCCCGGCGCGACGCGCTGGCCCACCTGCACCGAGCGGCGCGCCACGAACCCCCCGATGGGCGCGGGAAGATCGGTGCGCGAGTAGGCGAGCAGCGCCTCGCGCACGCGGGCGGCGGCGTTCTTGACGTCGGGATGGTCGTGCACGTCGGTGCGATCGACCTGGGCGCGCTGCGCCTCGAGCTGCTTCCGGGCAGCGTCCAGCGCGGCGCGCGCCGAGCTGACGGCATCGATCGCGTGCTGCAGCTCTTCGCCCGACACCGCGCCGCTCGACTCGATCGAGCGCCGCCGCGCGAGATCCTGCTCGGCCCTGCGCAGCTCGGCCTCACGCATCACCACGTTCGCTTCGCCCTCGGTGCTCGTGGCGCGCAGCCCCCTCACCGAGCGCACCGTCTTCGCGAGCTGCGCCTCGGCCTGCTCGAGCGCCACGCGCGCATCGGACTTGTCCAGCTCGATCAGCCGCTGGCCGCTCTGCACGTAATCGGTGTCGTCGGCGTAGATCGAGCGCACGCTGCCGGCGACCTGCGGCGTGATCTGCACCAGGTTCCCGCCGACGTAGGCGTCGTCGGTGGTCTCGTGGTACTGCCCGTGCAGGAAATACCAGAGCGCGACCGCGCCGCCGGCGACGAGGAACACGGCGAGGACCGAGACCAGCAGGATTCGTCGCTTCATTGCATCGCCACCTTCGCTTCGTAGCCGCCGCCGAGGGCGCGCACCAGGTTCACGGAGAGCGCCAGCTCGCGCGATTGCAGGTCGGCGTGGAGGTTGCGCTGCTCGAGCACTGCCATCTCGGCGGTCAGAACCTGAAGCAGGCTGCCGAGGCCGGCCTTGTAGCGCGTTACGGCGAGCGAATAGGCCTCTTCCGCCGAGGCGAGCGCGCTCTCGACCTCGGTGCGCTGCGCGTTCACCGAGCGCAGCGACGTGAGCTGGTCGACCACCTCGCGCAGCGCGTCGGCGAGGGTCTGGTTGTACTGCTCCACCGCCGCGTCGTACTCCGCGTTGCGCTGTGCGAGCGCGCCGCGCAGGCGCCCGCCGTCGAAGACCGGCAGGCGAACCGCCGCGCCGACGCTCGGCACCGCGCTTGCCGGGTCGAGCAGCTTGGAGAGCGGAATCGACTGCAGACCGACGAGCGCCGAGAGGTTCACATCCGGATAGAACTCGGCCTTCTGCGAGGCGACGTCGCGCGACGCGGCTTGGGCGCGCAGGCGGCTCGCCACCACGTCGGGCCGGCGGCCGAGCAGGTCGGCCGGCACGCGCGAAGGCAGCGCGAAGCTGGCCATCTGCAGCTTCGGCCGTTCGAGGGCGAGCCCGCGGTCCGGTCCCTTGCCGAGGAGCGCCGCGATCTGGCTGCGCGCGAGCGCGATCTCTTCCTCGACCTGCGCCACGCGCGCCCGCGCAGCCGGGATCGACGTCTCGACCTGCTTCAGCTCCAGGCGCGAGTCGAGGCCGGCGCGCACCCGGTCGTTGGTGAGCGACTGGACTTTCTCGCGATCCTCGAGATTGCGATGCGCGAGGTCGAGCTGCTCGTAGGCGCGCGCGAGCTGCACGTACGCGCCGGCGAGCGCGGCGGAGAGCACCAGCCGCGAGGTGAAGGCGTCGGCCTCGGCCGCCTCCGAGCGCCCAAGCGCCGCCTCGTGGGCCGCGCGGTTCTTGCCCCAGAGGTCGAGCTCGTAGCCCGCGTTCAGCGCGACCTCGGTCGTCGTGAACGTCGAGCCGCCGATCGGCGGCGGGAAGATCGCGTTCTCGGAAAAGCGCTGGCGCGTCACGTCACCGCTCGCGCTGACCTGGGGCTTGCGGGCGGCGCCGGCGACCTGCGCCGCGGCGAGCGCCTGGTCGACGCGCGCGCGCGCGAGGCGGATTCCCGGGCTGCCGGCGAGCGCTTCCTCCTCGAGCGCGTCGAGCTGCGGGTCGCCGAAGCGCTTCCACCAGTCGAGCTCGGGCCACGCCGCCTGGGTATTTTCTTTACTCAATGCTTTCCCGGCTTCGAGCGCCGCTGGATCGGTTATAGCGCTGCGGTGCGTGATGCCGCCCGGGTCGGCGCACGCCGCGAGGAACGCGAAGGCGAGAAAGGCAACGCGCCTCATTCGCCCGCCACGTTGTGGAGCACGCGCCTGAGGAGGCCCTCCAGGGTCCGCGCCTCGGCGCTCGAGAAGCCGCGCAGCGCGCGGTTCAGCATGTCGATCTGCACGCGCGTCATGTCGGCGTGCACCTGCCGGCCGCGCGCCGTGATCTCCAGGCGGGCGCTCCTGCGGTCGGCGCGCGCGCGCACCCGGCGCACCAGGCCCATCGCCTCCAGCTTGTCGATGAGGCGCGTCATCGCGCCCGGGTCGTGCGAGAGGTGCTTGCACACCTCGGCGGCGGTGCCGGCGCGCTCGTCGACCAGGAACACGAGCACCAGCGCCTGCGCGGTGTTGAGGCCGAGCGGCGCGAGCCCGCGGTCGAAGTCCTCGACCAGCGCCTTGCGCGTCAGCCCGATCAGCGCGCCGACCGAGTCGCGGCTGCGGAAGCTGGCGCTGCGATAGATCTGGCCACGCGCGCGGGGAATTCGTTTAATTGCCTCGGCAACCATTGCTGGAGCAATCTACGCCTCCTGCTGCGGCGCGTCAAGGCCGCCGGGCGGACCGGGTTGGAAAGCCGGGAGCGAAGCAACCGTCATGCCGCCCCGATGTTCTGTTATGGTTCTACACAACAAAGGAGAGGAAACCGTCATGGTTCGCTACGCCGCCGCTGCGCTTGCCTTGCTGTGCCTTGCATCGTCCAACCAGGCTTTCGCTCAGGCGCAGCCGCTCAGGATCGGGTTCCTGACCGTCCGCACCGGACCCCTCGCCGCCGGCGGGCGGCAGATGGAGGAAGGGATCAACCTCTTCCTGAAGGAGCGCAACAGCACGCTTTCCGGAAGGAAGGTCGAGATCGTCTTTGCCGACACCGCCGGCCAGCCGGCGCAGGCGAAGTCCAAGGCGCAGGAGCTGGTCGAGCGCGAGAAGGTGCACGTCCTCGTCGGACCGCTCGCCACCTTCGAGGCGCTGGCGCTCGACGACTACGTGCTGCAAGCCAAGGTGCCGCTCCTCCCGCCCATGTCGGCGGCGCAGGTCGACCTCGCGCAGCAGAAGAAGAGCGACTACGTCATCCATACCTACGGCACCGCCGCGCAGGCGATGTACGTGATGGGCGACTACGCGGCGAAGAAGCTCGGCATGAAGCGCGTGGCGATGGTCGCCGACGACTTCACCTACGGCCACGAAGGCGCCGCAGGCTTCCAGAAGGTCTTCGAGGACGCGGGCGGGCGCATCGTGCAGAAGCTCTGGCCGCCGCTCAACGCGCCCGACTACGGCTCGTTCATCGGCCAGCTCAAGACCAACGTCGACGGCGTCTACGCCGGCTTCGCAGGCTCGAACCCGCTGCGGTTCCTGCGCACCTACCGCGAGTACGGGGTGAAGCCCGTCGTGATGGGCAACCCGACGCTCACCGACGAGGGCATCCTCAAGAACATGGGCGACGAGGCGATCGGCGTCTACACTGCGAGCTGGTACACGGTCGACCGCGACGCGCCCGACAACAAGCGCTTCGTCGAGGCGATCCGCAAGGAATACAAGGTGACGCCCGGGTTCTATACCGCCGCCACCTACACCTCGGGATTGTGGATCGAGGAGGCGATGAAGCTCGTCAAGGGCAAGTTCGAGGACAAGGCGGCGTTCGTAAGAGCGCTGCACAACGTCAAGCTCGATCACGGGCCGATGGGGCCGCTGCGCCTCGACGAGTATGGCAAGCCGATCCTCAACGTCTACGTGCGCAAGGTCGAGCGGCGCAACGGCGAGCTCGTCAACGTCACGGTCGCGACCTACCCGAACGTGAGCCAGTTCTGGAGCTACGACCCCAAGGCGTTCATCGCCGGGCCGCAGTTCAGCCGCGACTATCCGCCGGCCAAGTTCTCGGAATAAATGGTGACTGTCACCATTTAGCCGACAGCGTCCTGTCAGGCCGTTGCGCGACCATCACCTCAAACTGTAGCGCTTGCCTGCGGCTCGGGTAAGAACCAAACTATGGCCATCCCCTAGGAGGTGGCCATGAACAAGCTCGCGTCCAACCTTCTTTGGCCCGCCATCGGCATCGTCGGCGCCTTCGCCTTCGCGGCGATCGCCTTGAAGCGCGGCGAGTCGGTGAGCGCGGTGTGGCTCGTGACTGCGGCGCTCGCGGTGTACTTTCTCGCCTACCGCTTCTACAGCAAGTTCCTCGTCGAGCGGGTGCTGGGGGTGGATCCGAAGCGCCCGACACCGGCGGTGCGGCACAACGACGGCATGGACTACGTGCCGACCAACAAGTACGTGCTCTACGGGCACCATTTCGCCGCCATCGCGGGCGCCGGGCCGCTCGTCGGGCCGGTGCTGGCCGCGCAGATGGGCTACCTG
>Ga0111538_10012650_pt1 | contig 11159 bp, 7 predicted proteins | sample SoiMethybrSBSTD1_FD_79669 | JGI IMG/M metagenome (GOLD analysis project Ga0111538, IMG submission 79669) | Bulk soil microbial communities from a Populus tree surrounding site in Tennessee, USA - Soil MetaG P. TD hybrid SBSTD1 (version 2)... | ecosystem: Environmental > Terrestrial > Soil > Tree... | reverse complement strand
GTCAACGACATGGTGCTCGGCGAGGTCCGCAAGACCTTCAACCCCGAGTTCATCAACCGCATCGACGAGATCATCGTGTTCGAGGCGCTCTCGGACGACGATCTCCGCACCATCACCAGGCTGCTCGTGAAGCAGCTGAACGACAACCTGGTCGATCGCAAGATCCGGCTGACGCTGTCGAACGACGTGGTGGACTGGATCATCGAACAGACGTGCAAGGACCGCTCGTACGGCGCCCGTCCGCTTCGCCGCGCCATTCAGCGCTTCATCGAGGATCCACTGTCCGAAGAGCTCATCCGCGGGCATCTGAAGGGCGGGGACATCGAGGTCTATCTCGACGCTGGTTCGCTGGCCTACCGCCCGGCGGGGCAGCCGCAGGAGGGCCGCCGGCTCGTGTAACTGCCCCGTGCGGCCAAGCCATAGGCTGGTTGCAGCCGTCTAAAATCCAGTAAAATTAGGGCTTGGTCTGCCCGCGGCATGTCGCTGCAGGAGACCGGACCGCACGCTCTACATGGTCAATTTCCGACGAATTCTCGTGGCGGCCGTCCTGGCGGCAGCGCCGGTGGCCACCTCCGCCGCTCAACCGCCTTCGCCCGCGGCTCCGCCGAGCCAAGGGACGCCGGCGGCTCCGCCAAGCCAAGGGCCTGTGCGGACGCTGCCGACGGTCTGCGGCCTGGCGATTCCCGAACCCTCGCGCATGCCGCCGGCGAACTCCGGCCCGGTGGTGTTCCAGGTCGTGCCCTGCTTCCAGAAGCAGGGCGGCTTCTCCGTCATCGACGCGCAGACCTACCTGTATTACATCGAGATGACCCGCAACGTCTCGAGCCCGTCGAACAACCGCTGGGTGCCGTACGACGACAAGATCGAGACCGTGGTCCTCGGCGACTTCAAGCGCCTGTGGGCGACCAACTTCCTCGACGACCTCGCCGTCGACATCCAGGACTACAAGTTCGCCAACGGCGTCGTCGGCAAGATGATCGTCTACGACATGGAGGAGCGGCAGCGCGTCAAGATCGTGGACTACATCGGCTCGAAGCAGATCGAGCAGTCCAAGATCGACGAAGAACTGAAGAAGCAGAACATGCGGATCGCGCTGGATTCGTTCATCGACCAGGGCCTGATCCGCCGCGTCGCCGGCGTCGTCCGCGATCTGTATGCCGAGAAGGGCTACGAGTACGCGGAAGTGAAGCCCGAAATCAAGCCGGTCACCTCCGGCACCAAGACGGTCAACCTCACCTTCCACATCACGGAAGGGCCGAAGGTGAAGATCCGCGAGGTCGAGTTCCTCGGCAACGCCGCGATCGGCGACAGCAAGCTCGCATCGAAGATGAAGGAGAACAAGGGGCCGAACCGGTGGGCCCCGTTCATCCTCCGCGGCGGCACGTTCAAGGAAGGGAAGTTCGAGGAAGACGCCGACCTGGTCGTGCAGTACTACCGCGAGCGCGGCTATGTGCAGGCGCAGGTCGGGCAGCCGCAGCTGCGCATCCTCGAAGACTCGAAGGACGGCCGCACTCGCTTCGTCGAGCTCCAGGTGCCCGTCACAGAGGGGCCGCGCTACAAGGTCGGGGCGGTGAACTTCTCCGGCAACAGCGTGGTCAAGAGTGAAGGGCTTCGTCCTCTTTTCAAGCTGGGCGACGGCGACTGGTTCAACGAAAAGCACATCCGCAAAGGGTTCGAGAAGGCGCGCGAGGTCTACGGCAGCATCGGCTATTTCGAGTTCACCGGGGCGCCGGACTATTCGTTCCGCGATATGGGGAACAACGGCAAGGACCCGGCGGGGGCAGCAGCGGGTCCGCCTCCTCCTTCTCCTTCGCCTTCGGCTTCGGCGGAACCGGCTTCGCCGAATCCTGCCTCACCCGGCCCTGCAGGGACCCCAGCGGCGAACGGGAAGAGTAATAACGGAGAGCCGATCGTCGACATCACGATGCGGCTCGACGAAGGAAAGCAGTACTACGTCAACCGGCTGATCTTCCTCGGCAACACCACCACGCGCGACAACGTCATCCGCCGCGAGGTCCGGCTGCTCGAGAACGGGGTGTTCAACACCGAGGCGCTGAAATACAGCGTCCGCCGTCTCAATCAGCTCGGCTACTTCAAGCCGCTGGAAGGTGAGGCGATTGACGTCCAGAAGACGCCGAACGCGGATCCGAACCTCCCGCCGACGGTCGACGTCCGGCTGAAGTTCGAGGAGCAGAACCGCAACCAGATTACGTTCGGCGCCGGCGTCTCGCAGTACGAGGGCTTCTTCGGCCAGCTCGCGTTTCAGACCTCGAACTTCCTCGGGCGCGGCGAGACGTTCAGCGTCTCGGCCCAGCAAGGCAACCGCGCGAAGAACTATCAGGTCGGCTTCACCGAGCCGTTCCTCTTCGATCGCCCGATCACCGCGGGCGTCGACCTGTTCAACAACGAAATCCAGTACATCGGCCAGTTCACCCAGGCGTCGCGCGGCATGAACACCGTCTGGGGCTTCCCGGCCGGCGCCTTCTCGCGGTTCTTCGTGAGCTACAGCTACCAGGCGGTCAGGGTCAAGGATCTCAATCCGTTCTATTCGCAGGCGGCCAACCTCGCGAACAATCCGTTCCTCGCCGATTCGCTGCTGCTGAATCAGAACGGCGAACGCCGGATCAGCAAGATCGGCCCGAGCTTCCTGTTCAACACGATCGACAACCCGATCTTCCCGACGACGGGCCGCAAGCTGTCGCTGGGCTTCGAGCTCGCCGGCCTCGGCGGCAACACCAAGTTCTATTCGACGAAGTCGGAAGGCATCCTCTACAAGGCGCTGAACCGCCGCACGTCGATCGGGATGCGCGCCGCGTTCGAGTACATCAGCCCGTACGGCGAAGGGGTCGCCGGCCTGCCGCCGCAGCTGCCGATCTTCGAGAAGCTGTTCCTCGGCGGCGAATACAGCATCCGCGGCTTCGACATCCGCAGCGTCGGCCCCCGCGATCTCAACACCGGCATCGTCATCGGCGGCAACAAGAGCCTGCTGTTCAACGCCGAGTACCTGATCAACATCGCCGGACCGGTGCGGCTCGTGCTGTTCGCCGACGCCGGCCAGGTCCGCAACGACGGCGAAGGCTTCAAGTGGCGCGAGAACGTGGTCAGGCGGAGCCAGGTCGGGGCGCTGCTCCCGGCCGATGCCCTGACGCAGCTCTACGCGGCCAGCGGCTTCATCCCGTCGTATCGCACGACGGACGACGTCGTGGGGACGACGCCGGCGTTCAAGTCGTCGACCGGCGCCGAGATCCGCTTCTTCATGCCGGTGTTGAACGTGCCGTTCCGGTTGATCTTCGCGATGAATCCGTCGCGCGGCAACGTGCTCGACAACAACCTGCAGCCGGAGAAGAAGTTCAAGTTCCGGTTCGCCGTGGGGACCACGTTCTGATTCGGAGGAGTTCGTTCTTGTTCAAGCGAAAGGGTATTGAGTCAATGAGAGTTGTGAAGTCGTCGATGATGGTGGCCGCCCTGGTGCTGGCGTTGTCCACGTACGCGTTCGCCCAGCCCCTCGGCACGCTCGGGGCTGCCCTGAGCCTGGTCGAAGGACAGGCCACCCAGCCGCCGGCTGGCGGGGCCAAACCGCCGGCCCAGCCGCCCGCCACGCCGCCGGCGGCCACGCAGCCCGCGCCGAAGCCGGCCGCGCCGCCGGTGCCGTTCCCGCAGGACGCGAAGATTGCTTTCGTCGACATCAACGCCATCGCGGCGAACTCGACGTCCGGCAAGGAGGCGTCGAAGCGGCTCGAAGCGCTGCAGACCAAGAAGAGCGCCGAGATTCAGGAGAAGAACAAGCAGCTGCAGGCGACGCAGACCAAGCTGACCACCGGCGGCACCGTGCTCAACGACGCCGCGCGCGGGCAGCTCGAAAAGGAGGTCGCCCGCATGCAGCGCGACATCCAGACGCTGCAGCAGGATGCGCAGGCGGAATTCGACGAGCTGCGCAACGACTTGATGGGCGAGTTCCAGAAGCGCCTGCTGCCGGTGATCGAGGAAGTCGCGAAGGAGAAGGGGCTGCACGCCGTGTTCAGCATCGCCGACTCCGGCGCCGCCTACGTGCACCCGGGCCTGAACATCACCGACGAAGTCGTCAAGAAGCTCGACGCCAAGAAGTAGATTTGGAAATCTGGGAATTTGGGAATGTGGAAATCCAATTTCCACATTTCCAGATTTCCAAATAGACTGGCCGTAGTGCCCATCGACGTCCTGTCCTCCCTCGACCGTCTCTGTTACCGCTATCCGTCGCCGCTGGTCGATGCGGTCACCGAGCACGAGCCGGGGCGCCGTATCAAGGCGGTCAAGAACGTCACCGTCAACGAGGATTTCTTCCAGGGACATTTCCCCGGGTCGCCGCTGATGCCCGGCGTGCTCATGATCGAGACGCTGGCGCAGGTCGCGACCATCCTGCTGATGCACGGGCCAGACGGCGCGCACGTCTCGGGAACCTGGCTGCGCGGCGTCGACAACGCGAAATTCCGCCTTCCCGTCGTCCCTGGCGATCGCCTGACGCTCGAAGTGACGATGGGGCCGCGGCGCGGCGCGATCGCCCGCGCCAAAGCCGTGGCGACGATCGACGGCGGCGTCGCGGCTGAAGCCGAACTGGTGATGGGCGTCTCCGCCTCCGGCCCCGACATTCATCCGACGGCCATCGTGCATGCGGGTGCGAAGATCGGCGCCCGCACCGTCATCGGGCCCTACGTCACGATTGGCGAGCACGTCACCATCGGGCGCGACTGCAGCATCGGCGCCTCCTGCGTGATCGACGGCCTCACGACGATCGGCGACGGCAACCGGATCTTCCCGATGGCCTCGATCGGCCTGGTCCCGCAGGATCTGAAGTTCGGCGGCGAGCCGACCCGGGTCGAGATCGGCGACACGAACGTGATCCGCGAGTTCGTGACGATCCACTGCGGCACGGCCGGCGGCGGGGGCGTCACGCGGATCGGCAGCCGCAACCTGCTGATGGCCTACACCCACGTCGCCCACGACTGCCTCGTCGGCAACGACACCATCTTCGGCAACGGCGCGACGCTCGCCGGCCACGTGCTGGTCGAGGACTTCGCCAACGTCGGCGCGTTCTCGGGCGTGCACCAGTTCTGCCGCGTCGGCAAGTACGCGTTCATCGGCGGCTATTCGGTGGTCACCAAGGACGCGCTGCCGTTCGCGAAGACGGTCGGCAACCGCGCGCGCATCTACGGCATCAATACCATCGGCCTGATCCGCCGCGGCTTCTCGCAGGACACCATTACCAAGCTGCGCCGCGCGTATCGGGTGCTGCTGCACGCCAACACCAGCCGCGCCCTGGCCCAGATCGAGCGCGACCCCGCGCTCTAGTCACCGGAAGTCGCTTACGTGGTGAATTTCATCCGCACGTCGAAGCGCGGCGTCGGACTTCGCCGGCCGAGCCGCCGGGTCGAAGAGGTTGTCGACGAATAGCCCGCAGCCGGATCGCGACCGGCTGATCGCGGCCGCGGTGGCCCTGGCGATCGCGGCGCTGTTCCTTCCTCAGATCCTCCTCGTCGCGACCGGCCGCGTCATGCCGCAGACCGACATGCGCGGCTTTCACGTGCCGCTGCGATACCTGTACCAGCAGGCGCTGCGCGATGGCGACTCGATCCTCTGGACCCCGTGGATCTACGGCGGCGCCTACGTCCACGGAGAAGGGCAGATCGGGTTCTTTCATCCTGTTCATCTTGCGGCGTATTACCTGCTGCCGCTGGCGACGGCGGTTTCGCTCGAGATGCTATCGGGCTATGCCCTCGCGCTGATCGGCTGCTACCTGCTGTTCCGCCGGCTGCCGCGTGTCGGTGCGCCGGCGGCATGGACCGGCGCGTTCCTCTTCGCGTTCGGCGGCTTCAACCTGATGCACGCAGCCCACATGAACATGATCGCCGGCCTCGCGCACTTGCCGCTGGCGCTGCTGTGTATCGAGCGTGCGTTCGCCGGCCGGGGGCGCGGTCGAATCCTGGCCGGCGCCGGCCTCGCCGCCGTGATCGGGTCGCAATGGCTGCTGGGATTTCCGCAGGCGATCTATCTGACGCTGATCGTGTGCGGCGGGCTCGTGGCGGTTCGATCAGCGCTGCGGTTCGACGCGCCTGCGATCGCGACGGTGGCGGCCGCGGTGCTGCTCGGAACCGCGATCGGCGCGGTGCAGATCCTGCCGACCCTCGAGATGGCGCGGCACGCCGTCCGTCCAGCCGCGGACGCGCGGTTCGCGCTGACCTTTTCGCTGCACCCGATGAACCTGGTGCAGCTCGTCTCTCCATACACGTGGCCCTCGCGCGTCTATACCGTCGACGAGCCGCCGGTGCCGCACGAGTTCGCCGCCTACGACGGGGCCTTCGTCCTGATCGCGGCGCTCTGGCTGGCGACGCGGTATCGCCAGCTGGAGCCGGCGCGGCGGCGGCTGGTCCTGCTGCTCGGCGCCGCGGTGATCGTCGCCTTCGTTCTCGCGTTCGGCCGTTTCGGGTACGTGCAGAACCTTCTGGTGCGCATTCCCGGCCTCGCGCTGTTTCGCGCGCCGGCGCGGTTCGTCGTCCTGGCGCAATTTGCGCTCGCCGCTCTAGGCTCGCTGGCGATCGATGACTGGCTGAGACTTCGACCGCAGGATCGCGGGCCGGCCTGGAAAGTGTGGCCGCTGCTCGTGCCGGCGGCCGCAACCCTGGCGTGCGTGGTGATCGTCAGCGGCTCCGCGCGTTACCGATCGGTGGACGGTCTGCTGCCAAGGTCGGATGCCGCATGGGCCCTGGCGTGGACGGTCCCCGCGTGCCTGCTCGCGATCGCCGCGGCACGAGGCCGGCGATTCGCGCTGGCGCTGCTGATCCTTCTCGCCGCCGCCGACCTGGGGCACTGGGGCTATTCGTTCACCGAGCCGGGACAGACCCTCGAGGAGATGACGCGCGTGGCCATCGTACCGCCGGTGCCGCCGGATGGCGCGCGGCTCTCGCGTCCGGACGAGATGGTCGAAGGCAATCTGCCGGTGATGCTCGGATGGAAACTGAGCGAGGGCTACCTGGCGCTCGCGCCGTCACAGCTCTTCGATCGAGGCGCGCCGTCAGCGTGGCGCCTGGCCGGCGCGGAATGGCGATGGGATCGGACGACGTGGTCGCGGGTCGCGAATCCAATGCCGCCGGCCCGCATGATGTCCAGGGCGTCCGCCGTCGGCCGCGTGCGCATCGACATCGACCGCGTCGACATCGATCGGGTCGCGCTGGTGCCCGACGATATCGGTCCCCTGGCAGGCGCGCCGGGCACCGCGCGCCTGATGCGCGAACGTCCCGGCCGTCTTTCGATTGAGACCGAGTCTCGCGGCCGCCAGCTGCTGGTGACGACCACGAGTTTCCACCCGGGATGGCGAGCTTCAGCCGGCTGCGAGGGAGAACCGGTCGCGGTCTACGGAGGACTCCTCGGGTGCGTGGTCCCCGAAGGGCGTCATCAGGTCGAGTTCGTCTTCAGGCCGCGAAGCTTCGTGCTCGGCGCCTGGATCTCCGGGCTGGCGCTCGTTGGGAGTTGTGGCGTTGCGGCGTTGTGGAGTTTTGGCGTTGTGGCGTCGCGGAGTTGACTGTCACGCATCCGCTTATTGCGGATGCACGACAGTGATCGTGTAGGTGTAAGGGACGTTGTCCGTCGTGATGTTGCCGTTGTCGTAGATGCGGACGCAGTAGGAGCCGAGCGTCGTCGCGGTGGCGTTGAACTCGAAGGCCTGGAGCGCGGCGGGGTTGTCGAACACGGCGCTGCACGTGTTCAGCGTGGCGTTGAACGTGCCCAGGCTGAAGCCGACGTTCTTGGCCGGGTCAGGGCCGACCGCGGTCAGGGTGGCCTTCACCGCGCCGCCGAGCAGGGTCGCGAAGGCGTGCGTCGAGCCGGACGCCGCGGTGACGGTTCCGGTGAAGGTTTCGGTGATCGGCGTGGGCGTGGGTGCGGGGCCCGTGGTCGTGTCCCCGCAGCCCGCCAGCACGGCCATCGCGCCGAGCAGCAGTCCGCAGGCAATCCGTCGCAGCATTTCCTCTCCTGACCAGATGATAGACTTTGCTGTCGGGCCGACTGACTTTTGCCCGGCAGATTTCAGCTTTCTTAGACTTCCAGTGGCTCGCATCGGTCTTATCGCCGGCAACGGCCGGTTTCCCTTCCTTGCGCTCCAGGGCGCGCGCAGCCTCGGTCACGACGTGACCGTCGTCGCCGTGAAGGAGGAGGCGTTTCCGGAACTGGAAGGGGCGGCTCGCGACGCGGGAGCGGACCTTCACTGGGTCTCGCTCGGCCACCTGGGTAAGTGTATCAAGATCCTGAAGGGAGCCGGTGCCCGGCAGGCCCTGATGGCCGGCCAGGTCAAGCACGCGAAGATCTTCTCCGGTATCGTCCCGGACCTGACACTCCTGTCGGTCTTGACCAAGCTGCGCGCCCGGAACACCGACGCGCTCATCTCGGCCGTGGCGGACGTGCTCCGGGGCGAAGGGATCGAGCTGCTGAACTCGACCGCGTTTCTCGAGCCGCTCCTGGCACGCGCGGGTGTGCTCGGGCGGCGTGAGCCGACCGCCGAGGAACGCGAGGACCTCGAGTTCGGCTACCGCATGGCCGACCAGGTCGCGGCGCTCGACATCGGCCAGACCATCGTGGTGAAAGACAAGGCGGTCGTCGCGGTCGAGGCGATGGAGGGGACCGACGCGGTGATCCGCCGCGCCGGCGACATCGCCGGCCCCGGCACCCGAGTCGTCAAAGTGGCCAAGCCGAAGCAGGACATGCGGTTCGACGTGCCGGTCGTCGGCGTCGCGACGATCGACGCGATGAAGGCCGCCGGCGCGACCGCCATCAGCGTCGACGCGGGGAAGACGCTGATCGTGGACGGCGAGAGGTTTTTCGAGGCGGCGAACGCCGCAGGGATCGCGGTTGTCGGGCGTGGCCCCTCGACTCCGGCGGCAAACGCGTGACGTCGCTCGGGGCAGGCTCGGTCCGCGTCGCCGTCATCGGCGTCGGGCACCTCGGCAAGCACCACGCCCGGCTGCTCGGCGGCATCGAAGCGGCGACGCTCGTGGCGGTCGTCGACGCGGATCCGGAGCGGGCGTCGGCGGCGGCCGGCGCGACGGGCGCCCGCGCGCTGACGGATTACCGCGAACTGTTCGATCAGGTCGACGCGGTGACGGTCGCGGCGCCGACCGAGCTGCACCATGAGATCGCGCTGCCGTTCCTCGAGCGCGGCATTTCGGTGCTGGTGGAGAAGCCGATCACACGGACGCTCGACGAAGCGGACGCATTGATCGCCGCCGCCAAGGCATCAGGAGCGACGCTTGCCACCGGCCAGACCGAGCGGTTCAATCCGGCGATCGCGACGGTGATGCCGTTCGTCACCACGCCGCGGTTCATCGAGGTGCACCGGCTCGGCGTGTTTCCCGACCGCAGTCTCGACATCGACGTCGTCTTCGATCTGATGATTCACGACCTCGACATCATTCTGGCGCTGGTGAAGTCGGAGCCGACGTCGATCGAAGCCGTCGGCGTCCCGGTGCTGACGGACAAGTTCGACATCGCCAACGCGCGGCTGCGCTTTGCCACCGGCTGCATCGCCAACGTCACCGCCAGCCGGATCAGCAAGGAACGCGTCCGCAAGATCCGTTTCTTCCAGCCGGACGCTTACGTCTCGATCGATTACGCGGAGCAGGAAGTCGAAGGCTACCGCCTGCTGCGGCGTCCCGACGAGCGTCCGCAGATCCAGGGCGGCAAGCTGCCCGTCACACGCGAGGAACCGCTGAAGCGCGAGCTCGTCGATTTCGTCCACGCCATCCGTGACAAGCGGCGCCCGCTGGTCACCGGCGAGGACGGCCGCCGCGCCCTGGCGTTGGCGCAGGCGATTGCTGACAAAATGGAGACGGTTTAACCAGTAGGCCCGGCCTTCAGGCCGGGCGTCGCACCATGTTCAAGGATCTGAACGCTTTCATCGCCGCGCTCGACAGCGAGCGCGAGCTGGCGCGGATCGCCGAGCCGGTGAGTCCCGACCTCGAGATCTGCGCCGTCACCGATCGCGTGTCGAAATCGCCCGGCGGCGGACCGGCGCTGTTGTTCGAGAACCCGAAGGGCTTCGACATGCCGGTCGCCATCAACCTCTATGGGTCGATGAAGCGCATGTGCATGGCGCTCGGCGTCCCGTCGCTCGACAGCCTCGCGAAAGAGATCGAAGAGCTCACCAATCCGAAGATTCCTGGCGGCATGCTCGATACGCTCAAGATGCTGCCCATGTTGTCGCGGCTGAAGGACCTGATGCCGAAGACGGTCAGCAGCGCGGCCTGCCAGGAAGTCGTCAAGAAGAACGGCACGCTCGATCAGATTCCCATCCTGACCTGCTGGCCGGAAGACGGCGGCCCGTACATCACCCTGCCGATGGTCTTCACGAAGGATCCCGAGACCGGGATGCGCAACATCGGGACCTACCGCATGCAGGTCTACGACTCGCGCACGACCGGCATGCACTGGCAGCGGCACAAGGGCGGCGCGCAGCATTACCGCATCGCGGAGCGATTGGGGAAGCGGCTCGACGTCGCGGTCGCGCTCGGCGCGGATCCGGCGCTGCCGTTCGCCGCGACGGCGCCGATGCCGGAAGGGCTCGACGAGCTGCTGCTCGCGGGGTTCCTGCGGCGCGAACGCGTCGAGCTGGTGAAGTGCGTGACCGTCGACCTCGACGTGCCGGCCAGCTCGCAGATCGTGCTCGAGGGATACGTCGAGCCGGGCGAGCGCCGCCGCGAAGGGCCGTTCGGGGATCACACCGGCTTCTATTCACACCCGGACGACTATCCGGTGTTTCACGTGACCTGCGTGACGCACCGCAAGAATCCGATCTACCTGACCACCGTCGTCGGCATCCCGCCGATGGAGGATTTTTACCTCGGCAAGGCCAGCGAGCGGATTTTCCTCCCGCTGATCAAGAAGACCGTCCCCGAGATCGTGGACATGAACTTCCCGGCCGAGGGCATCTTCCACAACATCGTCATCATCTCGATCGACAAGCGGTATCCAGGCCACGCGCGCAAGATCATGAACGCGGTGTGGGGGCTCGGCCAGCTCATGTTCTCGAAGTGCATTGTGGTCGTGGACAAGGACGTGAACGTGCAGGACCCGGCTGAAGTGGCGTGGATTGCCGGCACGCACGTCGATCCGTCGCGGGACATCCAGATTGTCACCGG
>Ga0111538_10012648_pt1 | contig 11159 bp, 4 predicted proteins | sample SoiMethybrSBSTD1_FD_79669 | JGI IMG/M metagenome (GOLD analysis project Ga0111538, IMG submission 79669) | Bulk soil microbial communities from a Populus tree surrounding site in Tennessee, USA - Soil MetaG P. TD hybrid SBSTD1 (version 2)... | ecosystem: Environmental > Terrestrial > Soil > Tree... | reverse complement strand
GGGCTCAGCAGGGGCGACACGCCGCGCCAGCCCGCGCCCGAGCCGGGTATCCACGGATGCGTCGGGCAAGCCGGTCTGCCTCCGACCGATTCTGTGCGTATTCTTCCGGGCTGGCGCTTTATGAACCGTCCCCGCCGCAAGCCGCCTTGGGCAGGGACGATCTGGAATTCAAGGGGGTTCCGGGCCCTCGATCGGCTCGCGAACCGAGGCTCGTGCCGCCCTCTATTTCCTCGCCGGCGGGGGCGCGGCGCCTTCCGCCGCCCGGCTCCGCTCCTCCGCGGACTTCCGGATGTCGGCGCGCGCCTTGTCCAGGCGGGCGGGCCAGGAGAACGTCGGCGCGGAGGCGGGATCGTAGCCCGCGAGATGGTCCCGCAGCCGGGTGGCGGGCTTCGTGTATTTCAGCTCGGTGTCCCCGAAGACCTCCCGGCAGAGCGCCGCCAGGCCCGGGTCGTATTCCAGCAGCAAGGCCCGCGTGTTGACGTGGTTGTGGTCGTGGTCGTTCTTGCGATTGTTGTCGAACCACGACTGCACGCCCTCGGCGAAGTACTCGTGGTGGTTCACTCCGGCGTATTTCCCCTTCCAGAGCCCCGCCTTCATCGCGGCGTCGTAGGTCACCTTCAGCCGGTCGTCGAAGGTCGCGTCCACGTTCTCCATCCCCCGGAGATGGATGTTGTGGGCGAACTCGTGGATGAGGATGTTCTCCGCCGCGTAGGGGTCCCCCGGAAAGCCGAGCAGGTTTTCCTCGCCGCAGGAGCAATAAGGGTCGCTGCGCGAGCCGCCCGTGCCTCGCGCCCGGGCGTCCCAAAACTCCTTAGGCTTCATGCGCGACCACTCGGGCAGGTCGGTGGTGAACTCGTTGTGCGCGATGATGCAGAGCCGGGATCCGCTCTTGACCATGGCCGCCCGCACGTCCGGCCGGCGCGCCAGCATCAGGTTGACGAGGTAGGCGGCCTCCTTGAGCGCGTAATCGTCCACGTTCGCGGACGCGACGATGGGATACCCCTCGGCATCCACGTACTTCGTGTAGAAGGCCGGCACCTTGAGCTCGGCCGGCGGCGGCTTCAGCGCGGAGGGACGCGGAGTGACCCAGAGCCGCGCGAGCAGCTTCTCCATTTCCGGGTCGTGCTTGACGAGCTCCTCGCGGGTGAACGGGAAGAAATCGTTCCGGACGAAGAACGCCTCGGTCGATTCGGCGAAGTACTCCTGGGGGTTGGTCATGGCGTAGGCCCGCTCGGTCGTGTTCGGCCGCCCGTTGCCGTGCCATCGCTCGACGGCGTCGTAGGTCCCTCCGGCCTTCGCCCGGCCGTAGGCGGCCTTGATCTCCGCATGGTCGAACCCGAGCACCCGGTCGTGGTAACTGTGGGCGAGTTCGTGGAGCGTGAAGTTCGGCATGCGGCGTGTCTCCGCCTCGAAGTCGCGCGTGTCGGTGAACTCGACGCCCTTGACCATGTCCGGATTGCGATGCTGGCGGACCAGCCAGTCTCGGCCCGGGTGATACTCCGCCGTCGGCCTCACCCCGGGGTAGGGGGGCGAGAACCACAAGGTCACCTCGCGCAGGTTCGCGACCGCCGGAGCGGGGACGATGCGGACGATCTCCTGGAGCTGCTCGCCTAGGAGCTTCAGCGCCTTCTCGGTGGCGGCGCTCTCCCGGTCGAGGAGGTCCTGGTGGATCCGAACCGTCCAGCCTTCCACGAACCTCGTCTGATACGTTGCCGCGGTCTTAGGCGCCTCCTCCTGTCCGACGCGGGCCTGCTTCCGATCCCGGAGGGGAACGTCGCAGAACGTGAGGGCGGCGATGCCGTTGGCGCCGAGGAGAAGGGTGTCCTGATTCCACGCGATCTCCTTGAGGTAGGTGATCTTCCCGGCGGCGGAGGCCTCCTTCAGTTGGAGCGTGAGCACGTTTCCGGAAACGGCGCCCGAAACGACCTTGCCCTTTTCTCCGTCCAGATAGAATTGTCCCGCCAAGCCGTCCGTCCACACCACGGGCTGATCGAATTCGAGCGCGATCGCGGCTTTCGTCCCGTCAACGTAACGGGCGCTGCGGAGATTGGGCGGAGTGATGGGGCCGGCGGGCACGACGCCGTACTGGTCCCGCTCGATCAGAGGCTGGATCAGGCGCGCAAACTCGGCCCACCCCGCCAGCGGATAATGGCAGGGACCCGGCGGACGGATGCCGAGCGTGGACATGAGACTCATGTTGGAAAAGAGCCGGGGAAGGGTGCGCTGCTGCTCGCGCAGCAGGTCGCCCGACCCGCTCTTTCCGCCCATGCCGCAGGCGTTCGGCCAGATCTGGAAGACGTAATAGTTCTTCACGTTCGGGAAATCCTGCTTCCAGCCGGCCGACATTTCCACGAAGTAGCGCCGATAGGTCTCCCATCCGTAACCGCCGGTCGGTCCGTCGGCTCCCTGGTCGTTCTCGCCCTGATGCCAGAGGATCGCGCGAATGCCGTGGGTCAGCTTGGCCTGTCGCACCCGCCACAGCATCCGACCGTAGATCGTCGTGAGGTCGGTCGGTTCAACGGGGTTGCGCTGGTGCTGGTCGATCCGGGTCCCTCCGACGGCCCCGTTGAGGATGAAGATCGGGATCTTCCGGCTTTCGACCAGGCGCTTGGCCAGTTCCATGCCCCACCAGCCCAGCTCCGCCTTCTCCCCCTTCCGGGCCTTCCACACGGGGTTGCACCAGAGGTTCGTCGCCGCGTCCTTGGCGTTTCCCGACGGACGGCCGTAGCTTCGGATCCACTCGTGCGTCTCGGGAGGAGAATCCTCCCGCGTGTCGGTCGCCAGCGCGTTGGACTGTCCGTCGATCAAGTAGGCGTCCCCGCACACGAGGTTGCCCACCGTGTTCAGGACCTTCTCTGTTCCCCCGACCCGGATGCCGAAGTCCACCTTGTACTTGATGAGGCCCGGCTTGAGCTTGACGGACAGGGCATAGGCCCGGTCCGCTCCCGGCTTGGCGGTCTCCGTCTTGATCGGCTGGTCGTCGGCGTAGAGCCTGAGAAAGACCTCGTCGGCGGCTTCGTCCAGGGTTCCGTTATAGTGGAGCGTCCCTTCGTTCGAATCGTCGCGGGCGTAGAACTGGCCTTCCTCGGGCTTCTCGTCCTTCGCGGGCGTCCGATGGACCCAGGCGTCCTTCGCCGGCTCGCGGACCTGGATCGTGGTGGAGCGGACCGCCCGGGCGCCGCCGTTGTCGAGGGCGGCCGTGACGGTCAGGTCTCCGCTGTTCTGCGCCCGCTTGAGGACGAGCTTGCCGGGCAGGATCTCCTGGATCACGGCGATATCCGAGACCGTCCAGGAGCAATTGAGGCGGCCCGCTCCCTTGGCTTCCATCTCGGCGAGATTGGAGACCTGGGGGACCACTTCGATCGTCTCCCGCCCATCCCACGCGCCCCGCGCGTTCAGGGTGAAGACCGGATCCTGGATGTCCTCTTTGATCGTGACCGGTATATTTCGGGTCTTGGTCTCGTGGGCATAGACGGCCTTGAACTGGAGGATGAAGGACCGGTCTCCGGTCACGCGGCCTGCGTCGAGCGTGAATTGGAATCGATCCGTTGCGACGACCGTGTCGCGCTCCCCGCTGTTCAGGATCCAGTAAATCTTCTGGGCGCCTCCGGCCTCGGCGGTGACCGTGGCGCTTCTTCCTTCGAGGATCGTGAGGCTTGCAGCCGAAACCGAGAAGGCGTCGCCCGGCTGCACCAGGGGACCGACCAACGTCTGGAGGGGCTTCTGGTTCTCGTACTGGAGTTTCACCCATTCGGCGGAGCGCGTGACCTTGGAGATGCGGACTTCGTCGATGTCGCCGACGAAGCGGTAGGAATTGTACCAGCCGCCCAGATACATCCGGGCGGGGCTCTTGATTGCCAGCGGGGCGCCCGTCGACGCGGAGACTCCGTCGAGGCCTCCGTTCACGTACACTTTCGATTCCCCGTTCTTGTAGGTATGGACCACGTGGATCCACTGGGACAATGGAAGCGTGCTGCCGCCGCGGACATCTCCGCCGGAGAAGTAGCAATCCATCCGGATGTGGGGAGGGCTGGCCAGCTGCATCACCACCTTGCCTTGGGCCTGCTCGTTCCCCCACCCCAGGATGGGGGCGTTCGGTTTCTCGGCCCGGATCCACGCCTCGGAGGTATGGGGGCTGGAGCCCGTGGGCAAGGAGATGTTCTTCTCGCCGGCGTTGATACCCTTGCCGCCGTCGAAATGGCGGCAGCTTCCGATAATGCCGGGGGCCGAGGTTGTGCCGGTGTCCTTTGAATCGAGCGTGCGGACCTCGTCCTTCACCGGGTCGCTCATGTGCCAGACGCTGAGGAATCCGTTGGATTCGTTGAAGACCGCGGAACCGCTGGATTCGCTGACGGCGTCGGCCCGGCCCCAGTGCATCCGGATCTCCTGGCGCGAGTTCCCCCGGAGGGTCGGCACTCGCACCCAGAGGCACGCCGTTCCCTCGGCCGCATTCCACTCCTCCACTTGATAGGCGAGAGGCTTTCCGTCTGCGGAAAAGCGGACGTCCTCGCCTCCAGGCTTTGCCTGACCGAAGTCGAAGAAATCTCGATGGAGGCGCAGCAGGACGGGGAAGCCTTCCACCGACGCCGTCGCCGGGAGATTCGCGCCCTCGGGGGTCGTCAACAGATAGAAGGACCCCGAATGAGTCCAACCGGGATAGGGCGCCGCCTCTTGAGCGAAGGCCGTGCCGGCCAGGGCTGCGACCAGGAACAGCGCCAGGGGTCCAAGTCTCATGGTGATTCTTCCCGAAGAATACCCTATTCCATCCCGGTCATTTCTGAACGTTCTTCAGAAGGGTCTTCGCCTCGCGACCGTAGTACGACTCGCCCGCCTGCTGGATGAACGCTTCGAGCTCCTTGACGAGCGCCGGCGTGGCGCGTCCGGAGGCCGCTTCGCGGAGCCGGGCGAACGCCGCTCCCAACCGGACCGCGGATTTCGCAGGATCGGCCTTCAGGGCGGCCTGGAGCTCCGTATCCTTCGCGTCGAAGGAGGGGACTCCGGCGAGCTTCTTCCGGAGCGCGACCAGCAGCCGTTCGACTCCGTACCAGTCCCCCTTGGCCTGAAGGTCCGCCAGGGGAGTCATCAGGCTCATCGCCCCGGTTTCGATGCGCTTCAGGGGCTCCGCGGCGCGAGGTTCCGAGGCGGGAAGGGCCTTGGCGGCGGCTCCCAGGTCCCCTTGCAGGAAGAGCTTCTCTGAGGTGGCCAGGGCCCGGCCCGGCGACGTCGCCAGCTCCTCGTCCCAGGTCCGGCTGCGGTCGTCAAACGCCGGGATCCCGGACATCTTCGGCCGGGCTTTCGCCAGTCCTTCCTTCAGCGACAGCCATCGGCCGTCCTTTTCGAAGGTTTCGAGCTCGGTCATCGTCTGGCGGCAGACGTCGAGCGCCCGGGACCGAAGGGCCCGGGCTGGCTCCGTGTCTAAGCTTCCCAGGGTTTTCAGAGCGGGGCCGCAACTCCCTTCGGAAAGCCGGCGGTCCGCCTCCACCAGGATTCGCCCTGCCTCCGACGCCAGCTGCGCGTCCAGGGCCTGCACGCGCTCTTCCACGAGCGAGAGGCCCCGGAACCTCTCGCGATTCAAGTCGATATCCTTCCGGAGCCGTGACCATTCGCCCGCTTTCTCCATCCCGTCCCATCCGGCCACCGCGCCGCGGGACGCCGCGAGGATCCGCTCCTCGACGGCCCGCGCGGCCGGCGGGCCGTCCGGGGCGAGGGCCGGCTGAAGGGCGAGGAGGGCCTTGCCGTGGAAGCCTTCATTGCACAGCCGGTCGGCGGCGAGGATCGCGCCCCCGCTCTTTCCCTTGAGCGTCGCGTCCCATCCGGCGGCCGCTTCGTCGTAGGCGGCGATCCCGCCGTGGGACTTTCTCAATTCAGAAAGCCGCTGCTGGATCTCGTTCCATCGCCCGGCCTTGTCGAGGACCTTCAGGGAATCGATCACCTTTTGGGCCTGGAGGGTGAGGTAGGCCGACATGGGGGCGGACTCGGGTCCCGCACCTTTCAGGGACCGGGCGGCCTCGCCGTAGGAACGGGCGACGATTGACTTGTAGGCCGCCTGGGCCGAACCCGTCAGTGCCTTCGGATTCACCCCGGGGATGCTCACCTGGATGCCCTGGATTTGGAGTTTCGGAAAGCTCAAGCCGAGCACCAGAGCCATCGTGGCCGTAGGGTGATAGCGCGAGGCCATGTAGTAGCCTTCATCCGCGTAATCCCGGCCCGGGAGGAGGACGAAGGAGCCGTCGAAGCAGCGCATCATGTTGAACCACGCTTTGTGATAGTCCAGGACGGTCCGGAGAGCCGTCTCGTCCTCGGAGGCTCCGGCTCCCAGGATGCCCCACAGGATCCCCAGGTTCGAGTCGGCGTGTCCGTCGGGCAGGCTCTTGTACGCCTTCTTCAGATAGCCGCGGTTGAGGTCGAGATACTCGAGGGAGTTGGGGAACTCGGTGCTCAGCTTGTGAGCGATCAGCGAAGCGCCGGCCCGTCCGACGTAATTGTCGCCGTCCTTCGACTTCTTCCAGGCCACGGAATCGATGATCCCGTTGTTCAGGGTGAACTCGCCGCCATAGGCGACGTACCCCGCGGCGTTCGTGCCCCGATGGATGAAGTCGAGTGCATTCTTCATTCCTTTCGGGTCGGCCTTGACGCCGCAGCGTTCGGCGAGCTGCCAGGCGATCACGGCGAAGATCGTGGTGTACTGCATGGGGCCGTAGCCGTTCTTCCCGACGCCCGGCGTGTAGGGGGCGTGACCGAAGCCGCCCAGATAGAGCTGTTCGTGAGCTTCGAGGGTCGCCGAATCCTCGCCTGGCTTGGGTTCCCAGATGTGAATGTGTCCGTCGTACTGGGCCTGGCGAAGGAGATTGCCGACCGTCTTGATGGTCGAAAGAACGCTCGCGTCTCCCGTCAGGAGGTGATACTCCGAAAGGGTGATGAGCTGGAAGGAAAGATTCCAAGTCCAGGTTCCCGGGCCCGGGATGGAGTTCCACGCGAGGGCCATCTTCCGGCCGCTGGCCTGCTGCTGGGGATTCTCGCTGCTCAGAAGCGCCAGGGTGACCGCGCACCGAGCGTGAGTCTGCCAGACGGCCTGCGCATCCGTCGAGTCCGAGAGATACTTCAGGGCCTTCGCGCGAACCAGCTCCGACTTTCGGCAGTGCAGGGGAAAGCTGGGCGCGAAGCTCCCGAGCGGCTCAAGATCGATCTTGACGTCGAGCTTCTCCCTCCCTCGCTCCACGTTCAAGATCAGTTTCCCATCCTTGCTTTCGGCTCTCTCGATGGCGAGTCCAAGATCCATGATGGGGCCCTCATACCCATGAGGTCCCCCACCGAAGGTGTGCTTGGAGAAGGGGATGCCGGAGCCGCCGCGGACGACGTTATCGTTCTTGGGTTGCTCATCGGCGGGGGAACCCTTCCCGGGGCCGGTGGGGACGTCATTGCTCTTGGGCCGCGCCTCGACGGGGGAACCCTTGCCTGTGCCGGCGCCGATGCCGGTGATCACGTCATCGATCTTGAGCCGCCCATCGGCGGGGGAACCCTTGAAGATGTACTTGATGATGAACGTGTTCTCGGTCAGGATGGCCCGCGCTCCCGTGGGCCCCAGGTTCACCAGGAAGCCCGGAACCTCCTTGTCGGGGAGGTTGTTGACGGTGGGCTTGTTCCAGCGCCCCTGATTGTCCTTATCCTTGATGGCCGAGGCGTCCGATCCGAACCAGAGGATCGATTCCAGCATTCCGATGAGCACCAGATCCCGCGTCCTGATTTTCATGCGTCCGCTCCACACATTCATGCGCCGCAAACACAACGTCGCCTCTTTTGGAAAGAAATGGCAAAGTGTTGGTGAATTGCGGCAGCCAAGGAAGTTAAGGAACAAGCGGCGGATCCAATGGTTGGCAATTTACGACAGACGGACTCCGAAACGGTATCCTGAGGGAAGGGAGGCCTATGCGTCGCATCGGAATCGCCATTGACCTCGACTGGCCGCTGCCGCATCACCAGGGAGTGGTGAGCGGAGCGCTCAAGTACGGTCGTGAACGGGGCTGGTCCTGCGAGATCGATCCGTTCATCGGGTTTCGAGGCGCGGGTTCGGCGTCCTTCGACGGCGTGATCGGCCGCGTGACGCGCGAACTGGCTTCCTGGGCGGCACGCACCAGGACTCCGGTCGTCAACGTCTGGAGCAACTCGCCGGTGAGGAACCTGCCGCTCGTCGCCATCGATTACGCCGTCGCGGGTCGTCTGGCGGCGGAGCATCTGGGCGATCGCGGCCTGCGCTCCTTCGGGTTCATCGGCCGGGAGGGTGACGCCGTGGCGCGTCTGCTCCTGGGGGGCTTCCGGAGCGTCCTTTCCGCCCGCGGCTTCGAACTCGACGTCCTTTACGTGCCCGGGGACTTCCAGGACGTCAAGAGCTGGCTTCGCCTGCAGAGACCGTTGCGCCGTTGGGTATCGTCCTGGAAATCCTCCCTGGGCGTTCTGGCGTCCCAGGACATCCTGGCGCGCCACCTTTGCGATGCTTGCCGACACGAGGGCGTCCGGATCCCGGACGACGTGGCCATCGTCGGCTCAGGAAACACCCCGCTCCTCTGCGAGCTGCTGGAGCCGTCGGTCTCGAGCCTGGAACACGGCTACGAGCGGGTGGGGCGGCAAGCGGGCGAACTTCTGGAAAGACTGATGTCCGGAAGGAAGGCTCCCGCGCAACCCGTTCTGCTGCCGCCGTCCGGTGTGATCGCCCGGAGATCCAGCGATATGTTCGCGGTGGCGGACCCGAGCGTCGCGGCGGCCCTGCGGGCGATTTGGTCGGGAAGCGGTCGGCCCCTGAAGGTCGCCTCGATCCTGCGGGGGATCCCCACCAGCCGGAGGACCCTCGAGCGCCGGTTTCGGGACGTGCTGGGGCGGACGATCCACGACGAGATCCGCCGGTCGCATCTGGACCAGGCAAAACGATTGCTGGTGGAAACCCGGGAGTCCTTGAAGGTCGTCGCCGCCCGTGCGGGCTTCAGCGACCCGCAGCAGTTCAGCCGGGTCTTTCGCTCGTTCGTGGGGATGACGCCCCTGCGGTATCGCCACGTTCATGCGGGCAGCTGATCGTTCCGGAAGGAAGAGGTGACTCGACGATGAATGCCGCCTTCATGACCGATCCGGGAGAAGCGTTCTCCAGTTTATCGACCCTCGCGGAGACCTCCGGGTTCAGGAGGACCGGACGGCTGGACGAGGTCCATCGGCTGTGCGCGGCGATCGCCCAAACCTGGCCGGACGCTGCGCGGACTTTCGCCTACGGCCGGTCCGCGCAGGGACGGCCGCTGCAGGCGCTCGTCGTGTCGCGCGCGGGCACTCTGGATCCCGCCGAGATTCGACGGCGGGGCGTGCCGGTGCTGATGATCCAGGCCGGCATTCACCCGGGGGAGAGCGACGGCAAGGACGCCGGCTTCATCGCGCTGCGCGAGCTGCTCGGCGGAACCGCGGGGCCCGGCCTGCTCCAGAAGCAGGCGATCCTGTTCGTCCCGGCCTTCAACACGGACGGGCATGAGCGCGTCGGTCCCTGGAACCGCCCCAACCAGAGGGGGCCCGAGGAGACGGGTTGGCGCGCGACCGCTCAGAACCTGAATCTCAACCGCGACTATGCCAAGGCGGACGCCCCGGAGATGCAGGCGATGCTGCGACTGATTCAGACCTGGGATCCGCTCGTGTCGGCCGACCTCCACGTGACGGATGGGGCTGATTTCGAACCGGACATCTCCCTCCAGGTGGAGCCCCTTAATCAGGGCGATCCCACGCTGCGCGCGAGCGGGATGCTGTTGCGCGACGGGTTGATCCGCAAGCTGGCGGCGCAGGGGTCCCTGCCCCTGCCGTTCTATCCCGATCTGGCGAAGACGGATGATCCCTCCTCCGGATTCCTGCTCACGGTCTACTCTCCTCGCTTCTCCACGGGGTACTTTCCCCAGCGCAACCGGTTCACGATGCTGGTCGAAACGCATTCATGGAAGGATTACGAGACGCGCGTCCGGGTGACGCGGAACTCCATCCTGGGGCTGGCGGAACTCGTGGAGGAGCACGGCCGGCGCTGGCAGGATCTGGCCCGGCAGGCAGATGCTTCCGCGGCGACCCTGGGCGGGACGGAAATTCCTCTCGACTACCGTTCCTCCTGGCGGGAGCCTGCGACTGCAGCCGTGGTCGAGGAGACTCCGGACGCCGCCGATGCCCGGCTCATCGACTTTCGGGGCTACGCGTACACCCGCGAGCTCTCTCCGATCTCGGGCGATCGCGTCACGGTTTACGATCCGAAGACTCCCCGGATCTGGCGCGTGCCCCTGCGGGATCGGGTCGAGGCGTCGCTGGTCGTCCGGGTGCCGCGCGGCGGATACATCGTCCCGGCGGAGTTTGCGGAGGTCATCGGAGCGAAGCTCGTCCTGCACGGCGTCATCTTCGACGTCCTGCGATCGGCCTGGGCCGATGCGGCGGTGGAAGAGTTTCGCATCGTGCGCGCGCAGTTCGCCGGCGTTCCTTTCGAGGGCCGCCAGCGCGTCGGGCTCGACGGCGCCTGGCGCCCGGTGCGTCACGACCTCCCGGCGGGCTCCCTGTTCGTGCCGATCGCCCAGCCGCTGGTGCGGCTGGTCCTGGCGCTGTTCGAGCCGCAGGCTCCGGATTCCTTCGCGTCCTGGGGGTTTTTCAATGCCTGCTTCGAGCGGAAGGAGTACATCGAGCCCTACGTGGCCGAGCGGATCGCGAAGGACCTGTACGAGTCGGATGCCGAGCTTCGGGCGGAATTCGAGCGCAGACTGAAGGACCCGGCGTTCGCGGCCAACCCCGTCGCCCGGCTTGAATTTTTCTGTCGCCGACATCCCTCCTGGGACCGTCGCTGCGAGGTGGTCCCGGTCTTCCGGGTGGAGAAGGTTCCGGCCGAAGGAGAGTTGGCGTAAAAGTGCAAGGGAATGGCGCAATTGCGACGCGCGGAGGAGCGTGCTGATAGAGGTAGCGTCATGATGAATCTCCTGCTCTTCACGCTGGTTCTGGGTGCCCAAGAGCCGGTGGACCCCGGACTGGCCTCCAGCCGCCTCGAGCCGGAACTCAAGGGCCAGGTATTGATCGAGGAATTGAATTGCACGGCCTGCCACGCCGGCGACGCGTCCCTGGCGGCTCGATCGAAGAAAGCGCCGCGTCTCTCCGAGGTCGGCTCCCGGGTG
>Ga0111538_10012646_pt1 | contig 11161 bp, 11 predicted proteins | sample SoiMethybrSBSTD1_FD_79669 | JGI IMG/M metagenome (GOLD analysis project Ga0111538, IMG submission 79669) | Bulk soil microbial communities from a Populus tree surrounding site in Tennessee, USA - Soil MetaG P. TD hybrid SBSTD1 (version 2)... | ecosystem: Environmental > Terrestrial > Soil >... | reverse complement strand
GCGACGCCGGTGTGGCCTGGGGAATCGTGTCCTGTAGCGGTCCAGGAGCTGCTGACCGAGGCCGCTGAGGGGTGGCCGGAGGCCGTGGCGGGCGGCCGCCTGGTCGTGCTCGAACCGCCGGAGCCGGGCGTCATCGTCCGCGGCGATCCCGGCCGGCTGGCGCAGGCACTCGGCAACCTGGTCGCGAACGCGCTCGAGCACGGGGCCGGGACGGTACGGGTGGGCGCAAGCCTGGCCGCTTGCGGCGTGGCCCTGTACGTGGCCGACGACGGCGCCGGGCTGCCGGCGTCGCTCGACGAGCTCGTGGGGCGGGCCCGGGCGGGGCGGGGCGCGCGCGGCCGCGGCCTCGCGATCACGGCCGAGATCGCGCGGGCGCACGGCGGCGCGCTGCGAGTGGAGCGGGGGCGGGGGTCCCGGGTGGTCCTCGACCTGCCGTGCGCAACGATGGCCGGGGCGGCGTCGTGACGCGGCGCCGGCGCGCGCTCCTGCTCATCGGGCTGGCGCTGCTGCTCGGCGGGCTCGCGGCCTCGGACGTCGCGCGGCGCGAGGCGGCGATCGCGCGACAGCTCGGGCCGGACACGCCGGTGGTGGTCGCGCGCGGCGACCTGCCCGCCGGGGCGCGGCTGACCACCCAGCGCCTGGCGGTGCGGCGGGTCCCGGCCCGCTACGCGCCCGCGGCGGCGGCCCGGGCGCCAGGCGAGCTGCTCGGCCAGCGCGTCGCGGTCCCGGTCGCCTCGGGTGGCTACCTCTCGACGAACGACATGGCCGGCGCCGGCGGCGCGGCGCCGCCGGGTGTACCGGTGCGCGCCGGCGAGCGCGTCGCCGACGTCGTGGCCTCTGGGTCGCCTGCGCTGGTCCAGCCCGGCGGCCACGTCGACGTTCTCGTCACGCGCGAGAGCAATCACGGCGACGGCGGGAGCACGACGCTGGCGCTCGAGGACGTCGAGGTGCTCGCGGCCTCGGCCGCGCCGGAAGGCGCTGGCGCATCGTCGTCGCAGTCACTCGGCCCGCGCGTCTCGGCCTCGCTGCGGGTGACGGTCAAGCAGGCGGTCTACCTGGCGGCCGCGCAGGCCTTCGCGCGCGAGATCCGGCTCCTGCCGCGCGCGGCCGGCGACGACCGGCACGGGTCGGCTGGGACCGAGATCGGAGCCGGTTTGGCGTAGGACAATCCAACACGTGGCCAAGCGCTGGATCGTGGACGGGATGAACGTCATCGGCTCTCGGCCCGACGGCTGGTGGCGCGACCGCAGCGGCGCCATGCGCGCGCTCGCGGCGCAACTCGACCGCTTCCAGGACGACACCGGTGAGCCGGTCTTGGTCGTCTTCGACGGCCGGCCGCGCGAGGTCCCGGCTCGGGTGGAGGTCCGCTTCGCGTCCCGCGCCGGCCGCAACGCCGCCGACGATGAGATCGCGCGCATGGTCGCCGCCGATGCGGCGCCGGGGGAGGTTCGCGTGGTCACGTCGGACGGCGACCTCGCAATCCGGGTGCGCGCGGCCGGGGCGGAAGTCGAGGGCGCAGGGACGTTCCGCCGGCGACTGGACGCCGTCTAGGCGTGCGACTCGAGGTGGTTCACGTGCGGCGCTCTGCGATCCGTGGTCGATTTGGGTCGTAGTGCGACCCAAAAGCAACACGGATTGGACGAGCAGGCCGATCGCCCAAGACGCAGAGCTCGGCAGGTTCACCGCCACGAGGATCCCGAGCGGCGTTGATTCACCGGACATTGTTGCGATTTGACAACCGGTGGACGCCTTCGAAATGCTATGAATTGTCCTGAGCAATTCCCTGCGTCCAAGGATGGCCATCAGCGGAGCAGTGTCAACCCCGGCGACCCGTGACGTGCCGATTGGCGCGCCGGTTTCCTGCCGCTTCGGACGGCACGTCGGTCAGGAGAACGGCGGACTCCTGGTGTTCGCGGCGGACTTGGGCCCGTCCAAGCGATCGTCCCGACGCACTCGCGAGGCGGACGCTGCGCGTGCGACGCATCGCCTCGTCCGGCAGGGTCGCCGCCGATCATGGCCGACGCGTCCACGCGGTTGAGCACCGACGCGCGTTTGTCGGTCCATGCGTCGGCGCCCTTCCGGGCGCGCAGGATGCTCGACGACCTGGCGTTCGCCGGCCCCAGGCGCAAGGACATCGAGCTCCTCACTAGCGAGCTGGTGAGCAACGCAGTCCGTCACGCCGGGCTGAGCGACGACGACACGATCCGCCTCCATGTCGACGCCGAACGGGACTGGGTGCGCGTCGACGTCTGCGAGACCGGGCCCGGGCTCGTAGACCCGTTCCATGCGCGTTCGAGCCCCGGCGGCTGGGGCCTGGTGCTCGTGGAGGAACTGGCCGACCGCTGGGGCAGCACGCGCGAAGGCGGCGAATCCTGCGTCTGGTTCGAGGTCGGGCCGCCACGGGGGGGTGCACCGGCAGGCCCCAACGCCTAGGACAGGCGATGGACGACGCGCTTGAGCGGCTGGCGGTCTCGCTGCGCGAACGGCTGGTCGCGGAAGCCGGCGACGGCGATGCCGACGTGGCCGCGCGGATCCGGTCGGTGGTCGACCGCGAGGCCGGATTGCTGGACGTCGAGCAGCGAGAGGCTCTTGTGGCTCGCGTGGCCGAGCGCTCGTTCGGGCTCGGCCCGCTCGAGCCCTTGCTGCGGGATCCCGCGGTGGACGAGGTCATGGTCAACGGGCCGCGCGCCGTGTTCGTGGAGCGCGGCGGGCGCGTCGAGCCGGCGGCGGTGACGTTCGGCTCCGAGGCCGAGTTGCGCCACGTGATCGAGCGGATCCTCGCGCCGCTGGGGCGCCGGGTGGACGAGGCATCCCCGCTGGCGGACGCGCGCCTGCCGGACGGTTCGCGGGTGAACGTGATCATCCCGCCGCTGTCGCTCGACGGGCCGATCCTGACCGTGCGGCGATTCAGGCGCCGCGGGTTCACCGCCGCCGAGCTCGTCGAGCAGGGGACGATGACCGAAGCGCTGCGCGCGTTCCTGGCGGGCGCCGTGCGCGGGCGGATCAACGTGCTCATCAGCGGCGGCACCGGCTCGGGCAAGACCACCACGCTCAACGCCTTGTCGGCCTTCATCCCGGCCGGCGAGCGGATCGTGACCATCGAGGACGCCGCCGAGCTGCGCCTGCAGCAGCCGCACGTGGTGCGACTCGAGTCGCGGCCCCCGAACCTGGAAGGACGCGGAGAGGTCACCATCCGGGCGCTCGTGCGCAACGCGCTGCGCATGCGGCCCGACCGGATCGTGGTCGGTGAGGTTCGGGGGGCCGAGGCGCTGGACATGCTCAGCGCGATGACGACCGGGCACGACGGGTCGCTGTCGACCATCCACGCGGGCTCGCCGGAAGAGGCGTTGCGGCGCCTCGAGACGCTGGCGCTGATGGCCGACGTGGCGCTGCCGCTGGCGGCGGTGCGCGAACAGGTGGCAGGGGCGATCGAGCTCGTCGTGCACCAAGCGCGTGGCCGGGACGGCGAGCGGCGGGTGGTCGAAGTCGCTGAGGTCGTGCGGCTGGCGGGCGGGCCGGCCACGCGCGAGCTCTACGCGTGGCGCGACGACCGCCCGCGCTGGCGCGCCGCGCTGAGCGACACGCTCGCGGCGCGCCTGGGAGCGGCGGCCGCGTGAGCCCTTGACCCGCGCGGCCCTCTTCGCCGGCGCGGCCGGGGCGTGCGCCGTGCTCGGCGGCTGGGAGGCGCTGATCGCGCTCGAGCGCGCGCGCGTTGCTGCGGCCGTCGGGCGGATCCTCGCGCCGTTGCGCCGCGCCCGGCGCGAGGGTCGCGAGCCGACGGCTCCCGAGCGCCGACGGCTTGCGCTCGTCGGCGCCGGCACGCTGCTCGCGGGCGGGTGGATCCTGTTCGGCCCGCTCGAAGGCATCCTCCTCGCGGCCGCCGGACCGCCGGCGGTGCTGGGCGCGGCCAGGGCGCGGCGGCGGCGCTACCTGGCCGAGCTCGCGCGCGGGGCGCCGGTCGCGGCCCGGGCGCTCGCGGATGCGCTCGCCGGCGGCCACGCGATCCGTGCGGCGATCGGCCATGGGGCTCGCGGCCTACCGGGCGCGGCGGGCACCGAGCTGCGTGCGATCGCCGCCGGGCTCGCTCTCGGCGAGCCGACCGAGTCGGTGCTCGAGCGGCTGCGCCGGCGCGCCGCCAGCCCCGCCTGGGACACGATCGTGGCCGCGATCCTGCTCACGCGCGAGTCCGGCGGCGACCTCACGGGCCTGCTGCGCGGATGCGCGCAGTCGCTCGAGGAGGCCACGCGGCTCGAGGCCGAGGCGCGCTCGGCGACGGCACAGGCGCGGTTCACGGGCCTACTGGTCATGGCACTTCCCGCCGGCGCGGCGGGCCTGGCCGAGCTCGCGAGCCCGGGCTACCTGGCCTCGCTGGCCCGCGCGCCGCTGACCGCGTGGCTCGTCGGCTGCGCGATCCTCTGCCAGCTGGTCGCCTTCGTTGCGATCCACCGGCTCGCGAGGGTGGTCGGGTGAGGGCCGCCGACCGTGGTCACGCGACGGTCGAGGCCGGAGTGCGACGCGGACGATCATGACCCCGGCCCTCGCGCTCGCCCTCCTCGCCGCGTTTGCCGCGGCGGGCGGGGTCCTCGACCTTGCCGCGGTGCTGGCCGAGGCCCGGGCGAGCGGCCCGGCGGCGGCGCGGCAACGCTGGGCGACCGGCGTCGTCGGCGCTCTGAAGCGCATCGGCGCTCGCGTCGGCGCGCCCGCCGCCCCCGCCAGCCTCGCCGCCCGGATCGAGGCCGCCGGCCGGCCGCTCAACCTCGGCGTCGCCGACGTGATGGCGGTCAAGGGCGGCGGCGCGCTCGTCGCGCTCGTCGGGGGTGCACCGATTGCCGCGGCGCTGCCCGGCCGCCTGCCGCTCGTCGCCGCCCTCGCGTTTCCCGCAGCGGGCTTCCTGGCGCCCGACCTCCTGCTCGCGCGCGGCGCGCGCCGGCGCGGGAGGTCGATGGCCGAGGAGCTGCCCGATCTGCTCGACCTCCTGCGCGTGGCCGTCCAGGCCGGGCTGCCACTCGGCCACGCCCTCGCCGAAGTCGGAACCCGCCACGGCGGCACGCTCGCGGCCGAATGGCGCCGGGCCGCAGCCGAGCTGGCGCTCGGGGTCCCGCGCGACCGGGTCCTGAAAGCCCTCCTGCGCCGCTGCCCGGCCACCGGCATGGCCGGGCTCGTGGCGGCGATCGAGCGGGCCGAGCGCCACGGTTCTCCGCTCGCCGACACCCTCGACGCCCAGGCGCGCCAGGCCCGTGGCGAGCGCGCCCGCCGCGTCCGCGATCGCGCCGCGCGCGCCGCGCCGAAGATCCAGCTCGTCATCGCGCTGCTGCTTGTGCCGAGCATCCTCCTGCTCGTCGCTGCCGCGCTCGTCGCGAGCCTGATGCGCTGAATTCGAGGAATAGCCTGCCCCGGATTGGTGGTACATGCAGGATCAACATGGCTGATGCGAGCGCCGAAACCCGCGCCCCGAGCGGGCCCACCGACCTGTCCCGCCGATCCTGGAAGGGCGTCCTGTCGCGCACCGTGCGCGAGTTCAAGGAGGACAACCTCACCGACTGGGCGGCCGCGCTCACGTACTACGGGATCCTCTCGATCTTTCCCGCCCTGCTGGCACTGGTCTCCATCCTCGGCCTGATCGGCCCGTCCGCCACCCAGCCGCTCATCGACAACCTCAGCGCGGTTGCTCCGGGCCCCGCCAAGGACATCGTCACCAGCGCCATCACCAACCTGCAGAAGAGCAGCGGCGCCGCCGGCGTGCTGTTCGTCGTCGGCATCGCGCTTGCGGTCTGGTCGGCCTCCGGCTACGTGTCCGCCTTCATGCGCGCCTCCAACGCGATCTACGACGTCGGCGAGGGACGCCCGATCTGGAAGACCATCCCGACCCGCGTCTTCATCACGGTGGCGCTGCTGTTGATGCTGGCGATCGTCGCCATCGGCGTCACGATCACCGGTGGGCTCGCCACCCAGGTCGGCAAGCTCCTCGGCATCGGCGACACCGCGGTCACGGTGTGGGACATCGCCAAGTGGCCGGTCATCCTCCTCATCGTGATGACGATGTTCGCGCTGCTCTACTGGGCGGCGCCGAACGTCAAGCACCCGCACTTCCGCTGGGTGACGCCCGGCGGCATCACGGGCGTCCTGCTGTGGATCATCGCCTCGGCCGGCTTCGCGCTCTACGTGGCGAACTTCGCCTCCTACAACAAGACCTATGGCGCGCTCGGGGGCGTGATCGTGTTCCTCGTCTGGCTGTGGATCTCGAACATCGCGATCCTGCTCGGCGCCGAGCTCAACGCCGAGGCCGAGCGCGGCCGCCAGATCGAGGCCGGGCACCCGGCTGACCGGGAGCCGTTCCTCGAGCCCCGCGACACGCGCAAGCTCGAGCCGAGCGACAGCGGCGCATAGCGGCGGCTACCGCGACCCGATCACCACGCGCCGCTTCGCTCGCTTGACCCCGAGCTCGGCGTAGGCGATGCGCGCGACATAGGGGAAGGCCGCCCGGAAGAGGGGGGAGCGGGCGAGGCCGAGCGCGCCGGCGAACGCCGCCGCGCGCCCCGGCGTCAGCCAGCCCACCGGCAGGAGCGTGCCACCGAGCTGGGCGGCCGCGTCGCGGAAGGCCGGAAGCATGCCGAGCTTGTTCGGCGCGTCGACTGCCGCGCCCGGGTCGCGGCCGTACACGACGGCGATCCGGTTGCCGCGCTCGATCACGGTGACCGGGCCGGGCACCAGCCTGGGCGCCCGGATGGCGAATCCCTCGGGTGCGCTGGTGACCCGCACCCCGGGCTGGCGCGCGGCGAACCGGCGCAGCAGCGCCAGCGCGTGCGCAGACGCGTCGGGGTTGAGCGACTCGATGACCAGGCCTGCCGTCAGCGTCGCCGGCGTCGCGCCGAACGCGAACAGGGCCGTGCCGCCGATCCAGCTGACGATGTCCTCGATCGGCCGCAGCCCGGTCGCGCGCGCGAAGCGGTGCTGGAGCGCGCGAAGTTGGTCGTTCGGCAGCCCCGGGTTGACCTGCGGGCTGAGCGTCTCGAACAGGCGCTGGCCGGCCTCGGGGAGGTCGATGGCCAGCCAGGACTGTGCCGGCAGCGAGTAGATGAGCCTGGTCGGGAGCAGCGAGCTGCCGCGCTCGCCGCCGCCCACAGGCGAGGGGTTGCTGGGATCGGGCGGCGCCGGTGGGTTGCCGAAGTCGAGGGCGATCTTGTCGTCGATCCCGGTCATGCTTACCACGGTCGGCTTGTCCTCGATGCGCGCGAGCTGCAGTCGCAGGTCGCGCTTCCGCCTCGCCCCGATGAGCGAGGCCGGGAGGGCGTCCACGAGCTTGCCCGGATCGACGTAGAGCACGGCGATGGGCGACCCGAGTTGCCCGATCGCCTGCGTATACCGATCCGAATGCCCGAGCGAGAGGCCGGTCTCGGCCGCGCGCTGCGCGGCGTGCACGGCCGCGGCGGTGCCGACGATGCCGAAGCCGTCGATGACCGCGAACGGCTTGCCGGTGCTCGCGAGCACCCGCCGGGCGGCCTCGGGGTCGCGGGCGGCGGCGACGATCGCGCCTTCGAACCCGGGACCGAACCTGCTGACGAACGCGCTCACCCGCGATCCCACCCAGGGCGCGAGGTCGCGGGTGTAGCTCAGCCCCACGCGGCCGAGCACGGCGTCGGCGAGGCTGCGCAGCATGGGGCCGGGATCGTCTTCGTTGCCCGCGACCTGCCCGAGCACGTGGCGCACCGAGTCGCCGGACTCGCCGCTGGGGTTGAGCTCGGTGGTCACGTAGACGGCGGCGGATGGCGGCACTGCCTTGGCCGGGTCGTCGCCCGAGCCCGAGCTCGAGAACGCGCCGGAGGCCAGCAGCGCGCCGACGATCACCACTACCGCGACTGCGGCCAGTACGAGCGAGAGCCGCAGGCGCCGGGACATCGGGCGCGAAGGCTAGATGGTCCGATCGCCGTGCTCGGACCGGGAAGTGGAGGTCTCGGAGCACATTGTGGGAGCGATGAAATGAATTGTGTTGCAGAGTGGGGGAAAGTGGGGTACAGTCGCCGCGCGACAGACGGAACGGACCGGGGTGGCGGGGCTCCTCCCACTCCGCCACCACGGTTCGACCTTCGGTCACTTCGACGCGCACCACGCGCATGGCCTTTCGCGGCACCTTCGACTACACGCTCGACGCGAAGAACCGACTCACCGTGCCCGCCAAGTTCCGATCCGCCCTCTCCGACGGCGTCGTGCTGGCCAAGGGCGTCGATGCGTGCGTCGAGGTCTGGCGCCCGGGCGACTACGACGCCTACAGCGCCACCGTGCTCGGGGAGCGCAACCCGTTCTCCCCGGAGGCGCGCCAGCTCACCCGCTTCCTCGCCGCCAACGCGCACGACACCGACATCGACTCGGCGGGGCGCGTTGGGGTCCCCGACTTCCTGCGCGAGCACGCCGGCCTCAACAAGGAGGTCGTCGTGGCCGGCGCCGGCGACCGGCTCGAGGTGTGGGACAAGGCCGCGTGGGCCGACCAGAACGCGACCCTGACCAGAAGCGTCCCCGACATCGCGGCGGCGTTGGGGGCCTAGGTGGCCATCCTTGTCGACATGACCTCGTTGCACGTCCCCGTTCTGGCCGGCGAGTTGGTCGACGTGCTCGACCCCCAGCCGGGCCAGACCGCGATCGACTGCACGGTCGGCGGCGGCGGCCACGCGCGCGTGATCGCCGAGCGGCTCGGGCCGTCGGGAACGCTGATCGGCATCGACCGCGACCCGGTCGCCGAGGAGCGCTTCGCCGAGCTCGCGGCCGAGGTCAGCTGCCAGACCCGCTTCCTGCGCACGAGCTTCGTCGACGGCCTCGCCGAGCTCATCGACGAGGGCGTCCGGGCGGACCTCGTCTACCTCGATCTCGGCGTCTCCAGCATGCAGGTCGACACTGCCGAGCGCGGCTTCTCCTACGCCTACGACGCGCCGCTGGACATGCGCATGGACCCGATCGGAACCGCGCTTACCGCCAACGAGATCGTGAACACGTGGGACGCGCGGCGCCTGGCCCGCCTGCTCCGGACCTACGGCGAGGAGCGCTACGCGACGCCGATCGCGCGCGCCATCGTGCGCACGCGCCACGACGCCGAGATCGAGACCACCCAGGCCCTCGTCGACGTCATCAAGGGCGCGATCCCGGCTCCGGCGCGCTTCGCGGGCGGACACCCGGCCAAGCGCACCTTCCAGGCCCTGCGCATCGCCGTCAACGACGAGCTCGGCCAGCTCGACGCTGCGCTACCGCTGGCGTGGGAGGTCCTGGCGCCGCACGGGCGCCTGGCCGCGATCTCGTTCCACTCGCTCGAGGACCGCCGCGTCAAGCGCTTCCTGGCCGACCGCGCACGGGGCTGCATCTGCCCGCCCGACCTGCCGGTGTGCGCGTGCGGCCGCGAGCCCGAGGCCGAGCTCCTCACCCGCAAGTCGATCGCCCCGACGCCGGGCGAGGTCGAAGCCAACCCGCGCTCGAAGTCCGCGCGCCTGCGCGCGGCGAGAAGGATTTAATGGCCGCCCCCACCGCGGCACCGCGTCGCGCTCCGCTGCGACGGCCGATCGCGCCGCGCGTTCCGCGGCGGGTCTCCGGCCCGGCGAGGAGGAAGCGGCGCGCGCGGTCGACGCTGCTCGAGCGCGTGCTCGCGCTGCCCGACCACCGCCTGGTCGATCGCCTCGTCCGCGGGCGCGTCTGGATCCCGCTCATCGGCTTCCTGCTCATCGGCATCGTCGCCATGCAGGTCTCGATGCTCAAGCTCAACGCTGGGATCGGCACCAACGTCGAGAAGATCTCGACCCTCGAGCGCACCAACGGCCAGCTGCGCGCCGATCTGGCCCAGCTCGAGTCGGGGGAGCGGATCCAGCAGGCCGCCGGCAAGCTCGGCTTGGTCATGCCGGCTCCCGACCAGGTGCGGTACCTCAAGGTGAAGCCCCGCTAGTGCCGGCCATCGAGCGGCGCATCGGCCTCCTGTTCCTTGCCTTCTGCGCCCTCCTCGTCCTCGCCGGCCTGCGCGCCCTGCAGCTCGGCGGCCTCAAGAGCGGCTCGCTGCGCGAGAAGGCGGACACCCAGCAGGTGTCGCAGGTTCCGGTGCCGGCCCGGCGCGGAACGATCACCGACCGCGAGGGCGTCGAGTTGGCGGTCTCCGAGCCGGCCGATGACATCGCCGTCACCCCCTACTTGATCAAGGATCCGGCCGGGGCGGCGCGCCGCCTCGCTCCACTGCTCCACCAGCCGCTCGACGCCGTGCTGCGCAAGGTCGCGCAGCGCCACACCGGCTTCGTCTATCTCGTGCGCCAGCTTCCGGCCAGTCAGGCCCAGCGCATCGGGAAGCTCGACATGCCCGGTATCCAGCTCATCCCGTCCAGCCGCCGCATCTACCCCCAGCGCTGGATGGCCGCCCAGCTCCTGGGCGCAGTCGGGACGGACGGCAACGGCCTGTCGGGCCTCGAGTACGCGCGCGACCAAACGCTGCGCGGCAAGGACGGCGAGCGGCGGCTCGTCAAGGACGCCCTGGGCCAGCCCATCTCGCTGGCCGACGTCCGCGCGGCGAAGCCCGGCCACAACGTGACGCTGACCCTGGATGCCGCGATTCAGGACAAGGTCGAGGCGGTGCTGCAGCAGGTGGGGCAGAAGTTCTCGCCGCAGGGCGCCACCGCGCTGGTCATGGACCCGCGCAACGGGGCGATCATGGCGCTGGCGAACTGGCCGCGCGTGGACGCCGACAACCTGACCGGCGCTCCCGCCTACGCCCGCCAGAACCGGGCCATCGGGTCGACGTACGAGCCGGGCTCGACGTTCAAGGCGTTCACCGTGGCCGGCGCGCTGATGGACCACAAGGTGACGCCCTCGACGCCGTTCAACGTGCCGCCCCAGCTCCAGGTGGCCGACCGCACGATCCACGACGCCGAGGGCCACGGCTACGAGACCTTGACCACGGCGCAGATCCTGGCCCAGTCCTCGAACATCGGGGCCGACCTCATCGCCGCCAAGGTCGGGCGCACGCGGTTCGACCACTGGATTCGGACCTTCGGCTTCGGCAAGCCGACCGGGATCGACCTGGCGGGCGAGGAGTCGGGCATCGTGCCGCAGCTCAAGCAGTACTCGGGCTCGACGATGGGCAACCTGCCGATCGGGCAGGGGCTCGCGGTCACCCCGATGCAGATGGCCGCTGCCTATTCAG
>Ga0111538_10012644_pt1 | contig 11161 bp, 8 predicted proteins | sample SoiMethybrSBSTD1_FD_79669 | JGI IMG/M metagenome (GOLD analysis project Ga0111538, IMG submission 79669) | Bulk soil microbial communities from a Populus tree surrounding site in Tennessee, USA - Soil MetaG P. TD hybrid SBSTD1 (version 2)... | ecosystem: Environmental > Terrestrial > Soil > Tree... | reverse complement strand
GGATAGAGGGCGGTGTCTCCTGCCTCCTCGCGGTGGACGAGGCAGCCGACGGCCGCGCCCGAGGCCCGGTCGCTGACGATCGCGGAGTGTGTGGCGTCGTCGTCGCTCGAATGGGCCCCGCTCACGCGGCGGCCGGCGCCCACGGCCAGGCCGGCGTCGAACACGGTCTCCAGGGCCCTCGTCAGCACGTCGTAGCGCTCGAGCCGGGAGCCGCCGGCGTCGGTCAGGTAGAGGGTGGCGGGCCGGCGGGCGCTGAAGTACCAGCGCGCGCCCGGGGCCGAGGCGTAGGAGCTTCCGGCTTCGAAGAGCGGGCCGAGCCGGGCGGCGGCGCCCGTCACCTTGTCGTAGGCGAACAGCGCGGGGTCAGCGCCACGCGCGCCGACGACCACCAGCATGTGGTCGCTGCCGGCGTGCGCGTTGACCGCCACCTGCTCCACGCAGGGGGCCGCGCAATCGGCCGCGTGGGCGGCCGGGACGAGGGCCAGCGTCAGCCCGAGGAGGAGCCACGACCGTGCCGCAGGGAGGGTTGCAGAGCACATTTGGTGCCCAGCGTACCCGCGCGAGCGGGAGGCCAGTATCGGGCAATCACCCTAGATCGCCCGCTGTTTCACCCTAGGACGGCCCGGCGGGAGCCGTCAGGAGCCCTGCTGCTGCCACATCTCGTGCAGGGTCTCGGTGAGGGTGGTGGGGTCGAAGGGCTTGCCGATGACGCCCAGCGAGCCCATCGCCTTGTAGCGCGCCGTCTCCTGGGGCTGGATCTTGGCCGTCACGAACACGACCGGCGTGCGGACCAGGGCCGGTATCTCGCGCAGCGCGAGCAGCGCCGCCGGCCCGTCGATGCCCGCCATCATGACGTCGAGCAGGATCAGGTCGGGCGCGAAGGCCTCCGCCCGCTCCAGCGCCTCCTGCGCCGAAGCGCAGACCTCCACGCAGAAGCCCCCCACGGAGCGGAGGGCGAAATCGGTGACGGCCCGGACGTCCGGGTCGTCCTCCACCAAGAGAACGCGTCGCAGTTGACGCATGTCCAAGCCTACCCTTCCTCGGCGCGAGGCTCCGCCTCCGCCACTGGTAAGTCGACGAAGAACGTCGTTCCGACTCCCTCCTGGGTCTCGAATCCGATACGGCCACCCATCCGTTCCACGATCGCCTTGCTGATGCTGAGGCCCAGTCCCGTCCCCTCCCGCTGCCGCGTCGACGAGGAGTCGGCCTGGGCGAAGCGCTGGAAGATGCGCTGGCGGAACTCCTCCGGAATCCCCGGCCCATGGTCGCTCACCCGCACGCGGACCTCCGGCCCCCGCCGCTCGGCGTCGAGGGTGACCTCGGCCTGGGGCGGCGAGAACTTGGCCGCGTTGGAGAGCAGGTTGGTCAGGACCTGCATGAGGCGATCGGCATCGGCCCGCACGTGCACGCCCGGGGGGATGGGGCCGGGCACGAACGCCACCTCGAAGCGGTTGCCGTAGGGCTGGTTCGCCTCCAGTGCCGCCTGCAGGAGCCCCGCCAGCTCGTGCGAGCGCAGCTCGAAGGCCAGCGAGCCCGACTCGATCCTCTGCAGGTCCAGCAGGTCGCCGGCCAGGCGCACCAGCCGCTGGCTGTTGCGGTAGGCGATCTCGACCAGATGGCTGACCTTGGGCGGCAGCTCGCCCGCGCGGCCGCTGCTGACCAGGCCCAGCGAGCCGTGGATGGAGGTGAGGGGCGTGCGCAGCTCGTGGCTGACGATGGAGATGAACTCGTCCTTCAGCCGCTCCAGCCTTCTCTGCTCCTCGAGCTGGTGGCGGGTCGCGCTCTGCTCCTCCAGGACGGACCGCACCTGGTGCTGCAGCTCCCGGTTCGAGTCGCGCAGCGTGGCCGTCGCCTCCTTGAGTCCGCGGTGGGTCATCTCGAAGGCCACCAGGCTCTCCGCGAAGAACTGCGAGGCCCGCTGCACGATGACCTGGCTGGCCTCCGGGGCCAGCCGCTCCAGGAGCGCCGCCACCAGGGACTCCTGGTGGATGGTGGCCAGGTCCAGCATGCCCACGCCCTCGGCCAGCGCGGTGCGGCCGGCCTGGTAGGCCTGCAGCAGCGCGGCCTCGGAGCCCTTCGCGATGTACTCCGACAGGGCGGCGGAGTACTCGAGGGCGAGATCGCGGAGCTGCGCCTTCACTCCGGAGCCCCCAGGAACCTTGCCACCAGCACCAGGGCGTCGTCCGTCCCCTTGACGTGCTGGGCCAGGATGCGCTCGGCCAGCTCCTGCGGCGGCCCTCCCGGCTGCAGGCTCTCCGCGAAGCCGGGGCGCACGCCGTCGGTGGCCAGCACCAGGGTGTCTCCGGGCCCGATGGCCAGGACGTCCTCCGACAGGAGCGGAAGCTGGAAGCCGACCACGCCTCCGCGCAGGAGCAGGCTCTCCTGCCGCGGCAGGTCGCCGGGCTCGGCGCGCAGCAGGATGGCCGTCACGTTGCCGACCCCGGTCCAGGTGAGCGTCGGTCCGGACAGGTTCAGCGAGGCCAGGCTCATGACGACGCCCCGCGTCTCGAACAGCGCCTCGTGGCAGCGGCGGAAGAGGCGGCTCACGGGCTCGTGCGCGTGGCCGTCGAGCGCGCCCGCGGCCCGGCGCGCGACCTCCGCCGCCTCCTGGCCATGGCCCAGGCCGTCGACCGCCCCGACCAGCACGCCGCTGGGGAAGATCTGCACCACCTCGAGGTCCCCGCAGGCGGGCTCTCCCGCCACCGCCTGTACGGCCAGGCCCCACTCGATGGGCCCCGCGCGGCGCCCGCCCGCGGGCGTGGCCGTCATATGAGCCACTTGCGCGCGGTCACGCAGGTGCCCCGGCCGGGCTCGGACACGATCACGAAGTCGTCCATGAGCCGCCGCACACCGGGAAGGCCCATGCCCAGGCCCTTGCCCGTGCTGAAGCCGTCCAGCATCGCCCTCGGGACGTCGGCGATCCCGGGGCCCGCATCCAGGGCCACGACCACGATGCCGATGCGGCTGCCCCGATGGCCGACTCCCACCTCGATACGGCCGGTCCCAGCGTACTCCAGGATGTTGCGGGCCAGCTCCGAGATGGCGGTGGCCACCACCGTCTGGTCGCTGCCCGAGAAGCCCAGCCGGGCGGCCAGCTCCCGGCCGCGCTGCCGGGCCACCACGACGTCGGTGCCCGACGCGATCGGCACGCGGGCCGGGCTGACCAGCTCCGACCTGGGGTCGGCGACGGCGTCACCGGACATGCGCGCCGGGCCTGATCCAGCGATCGAGGTAAGCAAGGCCTTCTTCCAGGTCGAGGGCGGTCGCCACGTCTTCGAGGGTCAGGCCCAGCTGAACCATCGCGAAGGCGACCTCGGGTTGGATGCCGACGATCACGGTCTGCGCGCCCCGCAGCCGGATCATGTGGGCGATGGCCCGCAGGGTGCGCACCGCAAACGAGTCCATCACGTCCAGCACCGTGACGTCGACGATGGCGCCCCGGGAGCGGAACTTGCCCACCTGGGCGGCCAGGTCGTCCTGCAGCTGGAGGAGGTCTTCGTCGCTCAGGGCCGACTGGATGGAGGCGATGAGATAGCCGCCCTGTTTGAGGATGGGGACACGCATGGCCGCTCCGGCTACGCTTCCTTCTCCACTTCGCCGGCCACGGTGAGGATGACTTTGTAGCCGAGCAGCCGCTCGGCCTCCTCGATGCCGCCCTGCAGGTCGCCCACGGCGTTGATCTTGCCCAGGTCCACGCCGATGGTGACCAGCGTCTGCGCGATCTCGGAGGAGAGGCCGGTCACGATCACGTTGGCGCCCATCAGGCGCGAGGCGTCGACGGTCTGCACCAGGTGGTTGGCCACGGTGGCGTCCACCGAGGGCACGCCGGTGATGTCGACCACCACCACCTTGGCCCGGTTGGCGCGGATGCCGCGCAGGAGCTGCTCGGTGAGCTGGCGCGCCCGCTGGGGGTCGATCACGCCGATGATGGGCAGGATCAGGAGCCGGTCCCGCACCTGCAGCACGGGCGTCGACAGCTCGCGGATGGCCTCCTGCTGCTGGCGGATGATGCGCTCGCGCTCCTGCACGAAGCCCACGGCCACGGTGTTGGCGATGCGGTTGGCGGCCGGCTCGTAGGCGTCGAGCACGCTGTTGAGGAGTGCGAAGTCTCCCTGGTACTTCTTGAACAGCGAGCGGGCCAGCACGTCGCGCAGGAGGAGCACGATTCCCAGCACCTCGTGCGTCTCGACCCCGCGCGGGATGATGCGTTCCGACAGGTTGCGGGCATAGGCCTGGAGGGCCTCCACGCTGCCCGTCTCCAGCACCTCCACGTAGTTGTCGTACACGGAGGTGGCCTCGGCGAAGATCTCCTCCCGCGTCATGGCCGTCAGGAGCTGCGACTCGGTGATGCGCCGCGCCCACTCCTCGCGGAGCTGGGTGCGGTTCTGGCGGAGGTGGGCCACCAGCTCCCGCAGGAGGGCCACGGTGGACTCGGAGCTGGGCGTCGGCGGCGCGTCTTTGGCACGGCGCTGCGCGTTCTTCTGGCTCTGACTCATCGAGGCTCCTTGGAGCGGGACGGAGCATTTCCGCAAGAGCGGTGCCACCCGGTCGCCTTCCCTCCTGGCGCCGGCCGCTCAGTCATTTGAGGGCGCGGGCCACGACGCGGGCGCCCACGTGTGGGCACGCGCCGCCTCACAAGTGGCACACGGGTTCCCAAGATGGAGGGGGCTCCACCCTCAGCACGGTTCCACGGCCCCGGTGCCGATGTCCCAGCGCTTCATCTTGTTCAGCAGCGCCTTGTACGAGATCTCCAGGCGGCGGGCCGCCTCGCGGCGGTTCCAGCGCGTGTCCTCGAGGGTCTGGTGGATCAGCCGCCGCTCCACGTCGCTGGCGGCCTGGCTGGCCGCCTCCTTCAAGGACTGCCGGGGCCGCTCCTCGCGCCGGCGGGCGGCCGGGGCCGCGGGGCGCGCCCGCTCCCCCGCGGAAGTTGCGGCCGTGGCCCGGCGGATCTCGGCCAGCGCCGCCTCCAGGTCGGGCAGGATCACGTAGCGCCGGACCGTGTTCTCCAGCTCGCGCACGTTGCCCCGCCATTCATGGTGCTCGAACGCCTCCAGGAGCGCCGGCGGCAGCCCCTCCAGGGGGCTGCGGTAGCGCTCGGCGTACAGGTCGAAGAAATGGCGGGAGAGCACGGTGATGTCCTCGGGACGCTCGCGCAGGGGCGGGATCTCGACGCGCACGACGTTGAGGCGGAAGTAGAGGTCCTCGCGGAAGCGGCCGGCGGCCAGCGCGTCGTCGAGGCGGGCGTTGGTGGAGGCCAGGATGCGCGCGTCCACCTTCACCGTTCCGCTGCCGCCCAGGCGGCTGAACTCCCCGTCCTGGAGCACGTGGAGCAGCTTGGCCTGCAGGTGGGGGCTCATCTCGCCGATCTCGTCCAGCAGGATCGAGCCGCGGTGGGCCAGCTCGAACTTGCCCGGCTTGTCGCGCAGGGCGCCCGAAAACGCGCCGCGCTCGTAGCCGAAGAGCTCGGACTCCAGGAGGTCCTGCGGGAGCGCGGCGCAGTTGACCTTGATGAAGCGCTGCTCGCGCCGGCCCGACTGGTTGTGGATGAAGCGGGACAGGACCTCCTTGCCCACGCCCGACTCGCCCAGGATCAGGACCGGCGCATCCGTGTCGGCCACCTGCAGCGCCAGCTCGCGGATGCGCGCCATGCGCGGGCTCGACGAGATGAGGCTGTCCGGGGCGCCGTACTGGTCGAGCCGCCGCTGGAGGGTCTTGATCTCCTCGCGCAGGGTCTGCTTCTCCAGCGCGTTTTCGATGGCCAGCTCCAGCTCCTGGTCGGCGAAGGGCTTGGTGAGGTAGTCGGAAGCCCCCCGCTTGACGGCCTCGACCACGGTCGCGATCTGGCCCATCGTGGAGATGACGACCATGGGCAGCCAGGGATGGCTCTTCCGGGCCCGGGCCAGCAGCTCCAGCCCGCTCATGCCCGGCATCAGCAGGTCCAGGACCATCACCGCCGGCGGCGGCGCCGCAGACAGCTGGGCCAGCGCCTGCTCGCCGCAGGCGGCGGACACCACCCCGTAGCCGCGTCCCGACAGGAGCGCGGCCAGATAGTGGCGGACGTCGGCGTCGTCGTCGACGATCAAGACACGCGGCCTGGCCATGTCGCCGTTCCTTCGCCATCCGCACGTCCGCGGCCCCCTGGCCTGGGCCACGGTAGGGACGCCCCAGAATATCCAAGATCGTGCAGGCTGTGGGACCGGCCCGGAGCGATTCCGCGGGACCGGACCGGCCCCGGCGTCACTGCAGCGGGGGTGGGAAGGGCTGGCGCGGCATGCCGCCGCCGCCCACGGTGTATTCCGTGCTGTTGTCGACCAGGTAGAGGTTGGACACCAGCGTCTGGATGTCGCGGCGCCAATCCGACCTGGTGCGCACCCGGGCCTCCATCGTGAGGCCGACGGGGTCGCCCTCCGGCCCCTGGTAGTGCGCGTACTCCGTGGCGAACTGGGCCACCTTCGAGCCGTCGGGACCGTCTTCGGCGGTGAGGGCGAACGCCGGGCCACCGAAGGAGTCGACGATGTAGGCGCCGTAGTTCTGCAGCGTCCAGGCCAGCTGCCGGCCCGGCTCGGTGCGCAGGCCGAGGGCGGTGATGTCCACCGAAGGCGGAATGGCGACCAGGGCCCCCATCTTCATGCCCAACGGGGGGTTGATGCCGGGCGCGATGCCGTACTGGGAGGGGGCCAGGCCGTCCGCGCTGTCGGCCGGCCAGCGGGAACAGGTGATGCCCACGTCGGGGCCGCAGTCGTGGAGCACTTCCGGCGAGTAGACGTCGATCTTGATCGCGTGCCGCGGGGCGTGTGCCCCCGGGCTCAGCTCGTTCATCCGGATGGTGCCGCCCAGCGCGGAGAGCCGCGACCCGCCGTGGGCGCCGATGCGGCCGTCCTTGTAGAGGTCGCCGTCGGCGAATTGGGTATGTTTGGTGGTGGCCACCCCGCCGGTGTTGCAGCGCGCGAAGGGCTGCATCTGCTTCAGGGTGTGCCCGTCCGCCGTCACGATGGTCGTGCACCCGTTGCCGTTGTTGCTCTGCACCGTGTAGTCGCTCGGGATGGGCAGCTCGTAGGGCAGCGGCGAGCTGGCCGGCTGGTCGTTGGTCGGGTTGCACTTGTTGCCGGTGCCGATGCCCACGCTGGTGTACTCGATCGAAGTCACGGGGGCTTCCGGGTGCAGGATGATGTGCTCCCGGTCCAGCTGCGGCATGGTCGCGTAGCTGATGTCGTCGCCGTTCGGGAACCCGCGGTGCTGGCCCGGTGTCGGGCTCAGTCCCGAGGGGACGTACTGCGCGCCGCTGCCGATGGCCGTGTTCCAGATGCTGTCGGAGGCGAAGGGCTGCCGGCGTACGTCACGGGTGCCGGCCGCATAGGCGCGGATCGTCCAGAGCTGGTTCTGGTTCGCCGCCCCACAGTCGCGCAGCTCGGCCGCGCCCCCGTCGTTCAGGGTGGTGGCGCCGGTCACGATCCCCGCGCAGCGGCTGCTGGCGGCGTTGACGAGCTTGTATTCGCCCGGAGTACCCAGCAGGCCCTGGACGCTCCAGAGCTGCGAGTCCGCCGACGAACACGCGCTCTGCTGCAGGCCGGTGCCGTTGGCCGTTCCGCCGGCCACGGTGTCGAGGCACAGGCTGCTGTGCTGGGCCACCAGCTGCACCCGGCCGCCGCCGGCGTCACGGATCGTCCAGCTCTGGTTGAGCGCGCCGGTGCACCTCCACTGCTCGATGGGCGCGCCCTCCTCCCGGGCGCCGGGCCCGCCGGTCACGTCGAGGCACTTGCCCGAGTGCCGCGCGACGACCTGCGTCGGCCGGGGTGTCGGGGCCTCGGCGATGGTCCACGCCTGGTTCGTGGTGCCGTTGCACGACCAGAGCTCGATGAGCCGGCCGTCCTGGATTCCCTGCGGGCCGCCGGTGACGTCGAGGCAGCGGTGGCTGGGAACGTTGATGACCTCGAACAGGTTCGGCGCCGAGGGCTTGCTGCGCAGGCGCCAGAGCTGCTTCGGCTCGCGCGTGCACGCCGCCTGCTGCACGAGCGCCCCGTTCCCGGTTCCGCCGTCCAGCACCTCGGCGCACTTGCCGCTGTGCGACGCCACCAGCTCGTATTGCCCGCCGCCCGCGTCGTTGAGCGTCCAGGACTGGTTGGCCTGCCCGGTGCAGGGCCACTGCTCGAGGGAGGCACCGTCCTGGGTGGCGCCCGGGCCTCCCTTGACGTCGAGGCAACTCCTCGAGTGCTGGGCGACCAGGGTCGTGGCCGCCGACGCCGGCGTCGCGGCGATGGCCAACACCAGCGCGCAGGCCGACGGCGCTACGAAAATGAGGCCTTTGTAGGATGTTCTTGGACGCATGCAGATTCTCCTCGTGGATGTGGGGACGGCTGATCCCGCATCGGATGCTCGCGGTCAGAGATCACGAGGAGCGTGCCGCTCGGTGCTGCGCATCAACCGTCGCGGCATTGACGGAGCAAGAGGAGTGCCACGCGCGGTCCACGCCGGCCCGGCGTGGAGGACGCGGGCACGGAGGCTTCGTTGCGCCCCCGTGCCCGCCTGACGGCTACTGTCTGGTGATGCGCACGTCGTCCACGGCCGCCTCGACCAGGCTGGCGGTCGCGGCGTCAGCGGCCTGGAACCGGATGCGTATGGTCTGGCCCGCGAACGCGCCGAGGTTGATGGGCGCGGTGGTGACGTAGGCCGCGTCGTCGTTGTCGGCCGCGCCCAGCTCCTGGAACACCTGCGTCGCCGTGCCCGCGGAGTTCACGACGAACGCGCGGAAGAAGTCGGCGTTCGAGGAGTTGGTGCCGTGGGCCAGGTAGAAGCTGAACGTGAGGCTCAGCGTGCCCGTGGCGGGCAGGGTGATGGCCGGCGACTGGATGGTGGTCACGCCGCCGTCGATGTCGTTGACGCCGGCGGAGGCGCCGGCCAGCGGGCCGGTCACGAGCGCGTTGACGCCGCTGGGCGTGGTGCCCTGCTGCTTGACGCCGCCCGAGTTCGTGGCCTCCGGGTTGCCGCGCGCCCACTGTCCGGTGGTCGCGGTGTCGTTGGCCTGCGGGTTGGTCACCCAGCCCTGGTTGGTCTCGAAGTCGTCGCTGAACACGGTGGTGCCGCCGCCGCCCTGGCAGGAGGCGGGCACGGCGAACCCGTTGGTCGGGTTGAGGCTGTTGGGCCCGCCGCTCACCGCGTTCGACCCCAGGCCGAAGGCGGCGAAGGCGGTCCACATGCGGCACACGTCTTCGCCGCCGTGGTTGTCGACGGCCGCCTGGATGATCCCGTTGCGGATGTCCGTGAAGGCGGGGTTGCAGATGGTGTTCTTCAGCCCCTCGTTGACGTACAGCATCATCCGCTGGTTGCCGGCGTTGCCGGCGGCGTTATAGATGTTGGCGTCGAAGCCGTGCTGGTTCACGAGCGCCCAGTAGACCTCCCACGCCGCCTGGGCCCAGCGCGAGCCCACGCCGTGCGGCACGGCGGCGCCGTTGATCGACTGGTAGGTCCAGGTGTTGATGGCGGGGTCGGTGCTGTAGCGCTGCTGCCGGATGCCGACGCCGGTGGTGGGCTGGTTCAGCGCGTAGGTGCCGATGCCGCGGCCCTGCGGTCCCGTGTCGCCGGTCTTGGCCGTGTAGGCCAGCGCCCACCAGTCGGAGAGGCCCTCACCCGCCTGCTGGGTGTTGGTGAGGCAGTTCACGTTCTGGGGGCCGCCGACCAGGCGGTTGGAGATCCCGTGGCCGAATTCGTGCACCACGATGCTCGCGTCCACGTCGCCGTCCTTGTCGGGCGTGGGCGCGGTCCAGACGAACATCTGCATGCGCGGGCGCTGGCCGTCGGGAGGCGTCCCGAAGTTCGCGTTGTTGGTGCCGCTGCCGTCCTGCGCCTCGGCGCGCACGCTGTCGTTGCCCACGCCGCCGCGGCCGTAGTTGTTGACCTGGAAGTTGCCGCCCTGCTCGTCGAAGCCGTACTGGTACTGCACGTCGTGGACGATGTTGTTCCAGTAGAAGAGGTTCGTCACCGCGGCCGGGCGGTAGGCGCTCGGGGCCTGCGTCAGGTTCAGCACGAAGTCGAAGTTGCGCGCGGTCCCGCCGCTCGGGCTCGACCCGGCGTCGGGCGCGTTGTTGGCGTCCACGTCGGTGTAGGCCTCCGCGTTGTTGCCGACCGTGGTGTTGAACTCGGCCCCGGGAGCGCCGTTGGTGTCGTGCCACCCGAAGGGCGAGGCGTTGCCGTTGGCCGGGTCGACCTGCAGCGTGCGGCCGTCCGCGGGCGGCACGGGGGTGGTGTGGTTGGGGCTCTCGTTGGGCCGGTTGTAGACGCGGTACTGGTCGGACGCCACCCAGTCGAAGCGCGTCCAGACCTGGCCGTCCGTGGCGTCCACCACCAGGTCGTAGTAGTGCTGGCCGTCGGTGGTCTCGACCTGGAAGTTCCAGCCCAGGCGCACGTCGCCGCGGCGCACCGGCAGCCACACCAGGCGGCCGCTGATGGGCGCGCGCGAGAGGCCCGCGCCGTCCACCGTCGTCTCCTGGCCCGCGCCAACGGAGGCGGACAGCACGCGCGGCTCGGCATCGAGCCTCACGCCGAGGTGCCGTGCGGCGCCCCGGACCGCCTCGCCCAGCCCGAGGGCGGGAGCGCTGGCGTTGATCGACTGCGCGAGGTCGGGCACGAACAGGTTGTTGACGCTCACGATGCGCCCCTCGCGGTTCACGTTCACGTGGAGCTGCCCGTTGTAGACCGGCAGGCCCAGGTAGGCCTGGCGCAGGTAGACGTGGGTGGCGCCCGTGACGCGCGTGAAGACGACGTCCGTCACCTCGTGGTCGGCGAGGTCGCCGGGCGTGAGGCCCAGCAGGCCCTGCGTCTCCCGGTCGCCGACGAAGTCGAGCGCGACATGGAAGGCGTCCTGGCCCGGATGCGGGCCGGTCAGGTAGGTCGTGAGGCTGGAGACGCTGCGCGTGGTGCCGAAGGCGTCATCGCGCGAGAGGTCGAGGTCGGGCACCGCGGCCAGGGCGCTGGGAACGGCCGCCAGCGTGTCGGGCGCACGGAACCCGAGGTTGTACTCGATACGGCGATCGAAGTGGCGGCCTTCGCCGAGCAGGGATTCCACTTTGCCGGCCGGCACGGCGTAGACGTCGGTGTGCGCCGGTCGCATCGCGACCAGCGCGCCGCCGCCTAACGTCGCTAACGTCGCCAGCAGGATGCGCCTGCG
>Ga0111538_10012643_pt1 | contig 11162 bp, 10 predicted proteins | sample SoiMethybrSBSTD1_FD_79669 | JGI IMG/M metagenome (GOLD analysis project Ga0111538, IMG submission 79669) | Bulk soil microbial communities from a Populus tree surrounding site in Tennessee, USA - Soil MetaG P. TD hybrid SBSTD1 (version 2)... | ecosystem: Environmental > Terrestrial > Soil >... | reverse complement strand
TTATTTCCATCCCACAATAACTTCCTGCGACCATAGAAATTCATCTTACCTTTAGAATCTTCCTTTCTCAGCATGTAGCTCCGGATAGCCAGATTACCCATCAACACAGTTTCGGTCATCGGGCCCGCATAGTCGAACGACGAAGTCAATGCCTTATGCTCTTTGCTGCCAAAACCGGCCTTACAAGCATCAACCCATTTCCTTTGGTGTCCATATTCAGGCTCACCTTCTGACCCATTTTCGGGACCGAATTCCTTCGTGCCATCGTTCAGGTAAAGCTTTGGCATCATCGGCGAGCTGTCGTTGATGTTGGTAGATATCAGACCCTTCTCACCAATGATGAGAACTCCGTTGGCGCTGTTTGCTCCACCGATGTCGTGGTCGGCGGGAACGATCTCCGGATGTGATGGTCGGATGCCACCATCGCTCCACGTCATTTCGATCGGCGATTTGCTTTTCTCAGTAGCGGCAAAATGGATCGTAATGAACGACGACGGCGGGCAGCCTTCGGGATGATAATCCGCATTCCACATTTGTGTATATACAGAGGCCACACTGCATTCCGCGTCTGTGGGATATTTCAGTCCAAGCGTTCGGAACGGAATGTCAATAAGGTGACAACCTACGTCACCCAAAGCTCCCGTGCCATAATCCCACCATCCACGCCAGTTGAACGGATGAAGATTAGGAGTGTACGGCTTGTATTCAGCGGGACCAAGCCAAAGATCCCAATACAAATCTTTGGGCTTTTTGCTTTCGTCAGGTGCTGGCATAGCAAAACCCTGCGGCCAAACCGGACGGTTAGTCCAAATCTGCACCTTTGAAATTTTACCCAGCTTTCCTGAATCGACCCAGCCTTGTACCATTCCCAACAGCGGATTAGATCCACCCTGGTTCCCCATCTGGCTAACGATTTTTTTCTGACGCGCCATCTCGGTGAGGATACGCGCTTCACGGATGTTATTACTCATGGGTTTTTGTACATACACGTGCTTGCCGCGCTCCATGGCATAAACTGCCGCCGGTGCGTGCACGTGATCGGGCGTGGAAATGGTAACAGCATCGAGGTCTTTTTCCTGGTCGAGCATTACACGGTAGTCGTTATAGAGTTTTGCTTTCGGAAAGTTCTCTACAGACTTTTTTGCTGAGCCCGAAAAGTCAACGTCACACAATGCGAGCACCTTTTCGCGTCCCTTTACGGAAGCGTTCATGATATCGCTGGTGCCTTTTCCTCCGGCTCCGATCGCAGCAATAACAAGTTGATCACTTGGCGCAGTAAAACCAATGCCTCCGAGCACATGCCTCGGCACGATAAACACTGAGGAGGCGATCAGACTTTGTTTAATAAACTTTCTCCTTGAGGAGTCAGCTTTCTTTTTATTAGCGTTATTCATAACAATATATTTATCTGTGTACAAAAATTTATTTCGTGTCGCAGGTCTATTTTTTTACGCTCTTGTCATGGAAAATTATTACTGCCAGCTTTCGTAATAATGAAATTAGACAAAAAGAAGGTAAAACGTAGCGACCAACCCAGCAAGTGATGTGACGCTGACTCACCTTGCTAATTTCCCCAATACGTTTTCATCTTGTTTCGCACGAACGTAACACTTCGGGCAAGTTGATCCATACCGTCCACGCCATCTTCAATGCTGATCCATCCGTCAAAACCAACGCGCTTGAGTTCCGTGAAAATTGCATCATAGTCATTCAAGCCTTTACCGATCTCGCCATGACTAAGTCGTTTAGCATATCCCACGGCACCTCCTTCTTCCTTTCGAAGATCTTCAATGGTGCCCACTTTCAAATAACGATCGCTGGCATGCATCGTTACCACACGATCAGATACGCGATACAACAGCTCCAACGGGTCTTCCCCCGCCAGGAACGTGTTACTGGGATCGTAGTTAACGCCGAATCTCGGATGGTGTATACGCCCGACAAGCTGACAAAATATCTCCATCTTCTGTGCAAACTCAGGATACTCCCAGAAATCATCTTTATAGTGATTCTCCAGTATCAGCGTTATGTTCCGTTCTTCAGCATAGGGCAAACATTCTTCAATACAATCGGCCGCAAGCTTGACACCTTCGTCAATGGAAAGTTCAGGGCGTCGTTGTCCGGAGAGCACACGACAAAACGATCCGCCCAGGGTATGCGTCATGTCGATCCATCGTTTCTGCTTGGAAATTTCTTTTGATCGGAACGCTGCATCCGGATGCGTAAAGTCTGGTGAACAACACATCATTGGAATTACTTTTCCTAAATCTTCCACTTGGCGACGGAACAACGACCAGTTGGATTCTTTTTCCATTTCAAGAAATCCGGCGTACCATTCAAGGCCGTCAATATCTAATTTCGACGCCAGTTGAATCCATTCAGAAACTTTCATGGTTCCATCCTTGCAAAGGGCCTGCATAAATGCTTTTGGAAAAGCGGCGAGTTTTGGCATACGTTATTTCGTTGGTATAGTTGATGTATCTTTTGGAGGATTGCGCCCAATGAAAGGATATTGTTCAAGATCAGCAACCTGTCCGCTGACCGGACCACTTTCATCCGCGAGCCAGTAAATGGAAGCGGCAGCAATTTCTTCTGGCTTCAAAATCCTTCCGGCCGGCGCGTAGACGCTCGGTATATCTTTGTACCAGTCATCGGCAAGTCCGTGCGAGCGCTTGCGTGCAACTTCTGTCTCTGTCAGCACCCATCCCGGATTGATCTGATTCACACGTACACCATTTTCACGATGCAATGTGTCGCCGAGATTCCTGGTCATCGTCATCAATGCACCTTTTGAAACACTGTAAGGAAATAAGTTCGGTTCGCCACAATAGGCATTAACGGAACCAATATTGAGCACGCATCCGTGTGATTGTTCCAAGTGCGGAAGCGCAGCTTTTATCAGAATGAATGGCACAAGCGTGTTTACCTCCAGCACACGCCTGAAAAAATTAATATCTGTTGTATGAATATTTCCCGATACCACCATGGCTGCATTATTAACTAAAGCATCCAGTCGTCCGAATTTATTGAGGGTAGCATCTACCAGGCGCTGGGGAGCGCCTTCGACACCAAGATCTTCAATGTGCAACGCTGCTTTGTCGCTTCCAATTTCCGCCAGCACCTGCTCACCAAGGTCGCGTTCAAGTCCATGAATAACAACCGAGGCGCCCTCGGCAACGCAGCGAAGAGCGATGGCTTTTCCGATACCGGTGGTGCTACCGGTAACCAGCACGATCTTATTTTTAAGCCGCATTATGCTCAGACGGGCTTAAGTACACTTTTCACCACGGTGCCGCTATGCATTTTTTCAAACGCTTCATGCCACTCCGTTACGGGCCATACACCGCCGATGATGGGCTTAACATCCAACTGTCCACCAGCCATCAAAGCGATCACACGTTCCCATATCGGCCAATTGTGACTGAAGCTTCCCTGCAACGTCACGTTCTTCTGAACAATAGGATCAATGGAAAATCCGAGCGGCTGCGGTCCCCATCCTACTTTGGTTATGTGTCCTTTCGGACGCACCCATTGCATGGCATTCTTTAATGTTATGCTGGCGCCGGCAGCATCTATGATACAATCGGCTCCAAGTCCATCACGCTGTTTTGCCCATTCTGTTGCATCGCCAACGATCCCTTCACAACCATATATCTTTCCAACATCAAGCCGCTGGCGATCTGCTTCAAGTCCTACGAGCGCAACTTCTGCACCACACAACCTCGCGACCGCTGCGCATAAAATGCCGATGGTTCCGGGACCGATGACAATCACACGATCGCCGGGCCTCAAGGGAGAGTTTTCAACGACAGCATTGAATGCCACACAACAAGGTTCTGTGAGACAAGCCTGCTCGAACGTAAGATGTTTCGGAACAGCGTGAAGGCATCGCGCCGGCACACGCACGAACTTGGTCATCGCTCCATTTACGCCGTAGCCGAATCCTTTGCGTGTCGGGTCCAGGTTGTAAAGTCCCTTCCGCGACATGGGGTTGTTCTGATCGATAACAGCAGCTGTTTCGCTTACTACACGATCGCCTTCCTTCCAACCCACTACACGTTTCCCGAGGGCGGCAATATGCCCGCCGAATTCATGGCCAAGCACCACCGGATAATTTACCGGCCAGCTATGATCTGCTGTCCATTGATGCAGATCGCTTCCACACACACCAACATTGGCAACTTCAAGCAACACATCGTCTTCGCCGATCTCCGGTTTTTCTATTTCACGAAGTTCGACAGATCCTTTCGCTGGCGCGAAGTTTACTACCGCAGCAGATTTCATATTTGAATTAGTTAATGGTTAATCGTTAATCGTTAATAGTCTTACTTTGTCAAGTTTAATCTGTCGAACTAACCTAGACAAGATTGTCCCAAAGGAATCTCACTTGAGAGACTCCCACTGCGCTCCCGGGGCGCGCGGCCCCCGCATACCGATATCAACGCTGAACCCTTTCCCCGCCTTCGTCGGGACTTCGTCGGGCAGGCGCACATGCCCCTTCCAGTCCAAAGACAGGCTTAGGCGCCGATATCGGTATGCTGAAAACAGGTGCATCATGCTGCGACGGAACAGTTAATGAATGATTCTCAATCAATTGTTGCTGGTGATGGGAACGTCACCATACGAGTGTATCTTCTGACAGATAAGTCGAAGCGAACTCTCGAGATCGCCGTTGGCGGTTTTGAACGCATCGGCATCGATCGTTAACGGTGCGCCCAGCACTACCAGTGGCGCGCCGTATAACGGACACTGAATTGCTTGTTCAAGGCTTAATCCGCCAACTGCCTGAACAGGGATGTTAACAGCCTGAACAATTTCTTTAAGCTGATCTAACGGACTTGGCATGCGCAGGCCACGGGCCGCAATTCCACGACGTTCGTCGAAACCAATGTGATGAACGATGTAATCGCATCCCAGGTCTTCAAGTTGTTTGGCGCCATCAACCATATCGGGACAACCGAGGTTGTCGCCCATTACTTTCACGCCAAAATCTTTTCCTGCTTTGACAACACATCGGATGGTTTCTTCATGCGCGCGGGCCATCACCACCACGTGTGTGGCTCCAGCTTTTGCCATCATCTCCGCTTCCAGGTATCCGCCATCCATGGTTTTGAGATCGGCGACAATAGGCACCTGCGGAAATGCTTTTCGCAACGCGCGAACACCGTGCAAACCTTCTGCAAGGATAAACGGAGTACCTGCCTCCAGCCAATCTACACCGGCGCGCATGGCCAATGCTGCTGTGCTCAGCGCCTCTTTCAGGTCGGTGAGGTCAAGTGAAATCTGAACAATTGGTTTCATAAAAATGGATTACAAATCGAACAATCAAGTTAGGAAAATAAAAACGAAAGGAGGGAGCATAAAACGCAATGGATGGAAGCAATGACGAAAAAGTTACGGGTACGGGCCCAATAGACCCCTAACTGGTTCAAGCGAAACTTTTGGGGCCATATTTCGGCGTTGATACGGACAAATTTGGAATTATACTGGACGGTTAGCACGGAATCAAACCGATCTAACTGGATACGTTTACAAATAACAACAAAAGGATCTTATGGTGAAACATTCCTCTTTTTTAAAAGATTTAAGGACTTCTGAAATTTTTTGCCCGCAGATTTACCTTTTGAATTCAATAAAGATATATACGACATACGTCTCATATCGAGGCGTTGGCTGCAATTGGGTTGTCCCGGGGACAGATTCGTCAGAGTCCGATTGAACTCAGTTGATAAGATAAAAGAACATATGAGAATAGTAAGAATATTAATCCTAGTTACAACGTTAGCTTCTTGTTCGGACAAGGTTGAGGAAATGGATGTATGGGAAAGTGAAGTATCCGAGAAATTGAAAGCTGACAGAGTCGAACTTTATCACCGTAATACTACCACATCGACAGACGGGCAATTCACCGGAGCGGAGAGTTACTTAGTGTTAGATATTTATAATTCCGAAGTATTGGCCAAGATTCAGCATAACGACAGACTTCTGACAAAAAAGTGTGACGAGATTAAGGACTTAGTTTTAAGCGTACCAACATTGGACGCCTATCCAGACTTTAATGAAATAAGACTTGGACTTGTTGAGACACGTGGGTTTGGGATTTTCAAATCGGAGAAGACAAATACAATTACTTATAGAATTAGGTGACGTGAAACCTAACAGCAGCTAAAATACATATGCTGTATCGTAGGTTCTTAAAGTGCGTGCTGTTAAATTTTCGCCAGCAACCCCACGAGGCGCGGGACGGTGGGACAAAGATGTAGGTATTTACACACGCATACGTCTTATAGCTAAGCGTTGGCGGTAATTGTAATTGAACAAAAATGTTATGGGCCCAAAAGAAGAATTGACAGGAGAAGAGCTAAAGAAAAAAGCTTACCTGATGGGGCTGAGACTTAAAAACTCAGGATTGGATGCCGAAACAATTTATGCGCGACTTGAGAAACAAGGTATCCCCGAGGAATTGGCGCGACAAGTGGCACAGGACACCTTGATTGAAAGAAAAAGAGAAGTAATCAAAGAGACAAAACCGGTTTACAATTTTGCGTTAATAAGAATTGGCATCGGTGTGGTAATTGCATTAATATGCTACTTAATTTTTCCCGACAATTTTATACTTCCATCAGGGATCATAACTGGAGGAGTAGTTTCAGCATTACTGGCCAAGAAGAAGATGGAGGAATAATCGGCAAGTCGGCGCTCAACACTTGACCCGGTTGAGAACCGACCTAGTTCAAGATCATAATATTAATCACTTTGCCGCGAAGTTGTATTTCATCAGAATGGGCTGTTAAAGTTTTGCCATTCAGCATATATTTTGTTCCTCGAAGACTTTTAAGTTTAAGCGTATATTTCCAGTCAGCATCTTTTGAGGAAATGTTATATGCTGTGCCGTTGCCGGATTTTTTTACAACAAACGAGATTGTGTTATTGCCAACGGGTAGTTCTGAGATTTTGATATTATCCCAACCAGATGGCAGATTGGGAGAAAAAGTAATCATTTTGTTATGGGCATCCGGATGTAAGCCGAATACATGAGTTATCAGGGGCACGGCAAGCCCGTAAATTGTCCAGGCCTGCACGGGACATCCATAATCAGGCATCATTTCCGAAATTGAACCTGGCAACACTCTGCCGAATGTCTGTACAATCTTATTTACATACCACATGCATTCATCTGTACGGCCGTAGGCTGCCTCTGCCATAGCCTGAACACCAGTTGCAATAGTCATCATTCTTTTCTTTTCAATAGCCGAAAGATACGGGCCAAATTCACCAGTGTGTTCTTTGCGAACTTTGTCAAGAAGTCTAATTGCTTTGTCTGATGACGCAATGCCGGATTCTATAGGTGTACTTATAACCCAGTTCTTATTGGTTAACCAACCTTTTTCTATGCCCTCCGGGAGAGTCTCCAAATGCTTAAGAAGTTCTTTGTAAAATTCTTGTTTTTTTTCAACCTCGGGCGAATGTTTCTCAGCGTTCGTGTCGATTTGAATTTGTTCGATAGCTCCTGTAGTTGTGGTCAAAGCTTGCTCGCGAGTACCATAGAAATCACAATAGCTACCTTCGACATCATCCCAGAATAAGGTATTGATTTTATTTTTTAGCAATTCCGCTTGTTGAGCATATTCCTTTTGAGTCACAGGTTCATTAAATATAGCCGCCATGTTTGATGCGGCTTCCAATGCCTGTTGAGAATATACCGCTACGTCTATTAATTCTGCATTAAGCCCTTTAACTTCCATAATACCATAACCTTCCGGGAACATATTCCCATTTTTATCCTGCTCCGTCAGTAACCAACGGATACCTTGTTTAATATAGGGATACATTTCTCTAAGAAAGTTTACATCGCCAGTCCACGCGAATACTTTCCAAACCGCTAGGGCAAAATGGGCAGTTTCCTGTGTATTACCTTTATTTCCAACAAATCCGTTTGAGGACATTTCGTGTATTATACGCCCGTTTCGGTTGGCTTTTTCAGAAACATTTTTAATTACTCTTAATGTAGACTTTGCTAATTCGTGGTCACCTGATGCTGCTACTCCTTGTAAAGCATAAGAATTATCGCAACCAAAAAGCCAGGGATACTCTATGGCACCTGCACCAAGAAAACGGCCAATACCTGGAAGATCACTCACCAACCATTCCGTATTAATTTTCCCCCACGTATATACCTGCTGAAGTTTCTTGTCAGGGATTTCGACTTGACCTCTATTCAAAATGGATGCATAATGGGTCTGCTTGTCACGCAGCATCTGATCATAATTTTTTGAAGTATCCTCATAGCTGGCTACTGCCGATTCAATATTCTTATCAGAACCTGTAACAAAAAATACTGCAGTAAGACTTTCGTTGGGCTTAATTTCCAGTTCATGTGTTGTTGAAGCTGATCTGCCCAACCCGATGGTTTCAATTGGAGTCAGAACGTTGACGGCGTTGGTGATGGCCGGAATGGACGATCCCCAAATAGCAAACCATGAATTTTTTAGGTCCCTGGCCACATACATCGACCGGTTAGCATCCCAGGAAATTGAATCTGAAGTATCTACAATACCATTTTCCTTTGAATACCATACGGGACTGATGTCAGTCTTTGCGACAAAAGCTAAATTTAGCTTGCGTAATTTAGTCGTGCTATTTTTTATCGTATACTTCACTACAATTCCCGCTTTACCTTGTGGACAATATTGAAGGCGTTCCACTTGTATACCGTCCAGAATCAGGTCATATAAAAATTTGCATCCATAGGGATAGTTGATAAATTCTTTCGCATCGTTCAGCCAACGCGACGAATCTGTTTCAACATCAGTCAGCTTTACCCAGAAGCCATCCAACAGTTTGATAGGTGCCATCCACAATCCGCCCATTTCCCCCTTTACATGTGAACCCAGGTCGGGGAAATTGCCATTTTGTGTTCCAACTATATATGTTCTATCACCCGAACTTATATATGGTTTATCTGAATTGATACCATTGTTGGAAAGGCCATTTAGAATTTCAGCACTATACAAATCATTCGGTTGTGCCAAAGATTCACCAGCCACCATCAGCAATACAACGAATGCCATTAATGAGTTTAAATAACAAAGACCCTTCATAATTTTTTGGCTAAAGCTTGTTTAGCTGTGGGTGAACAAATGTCTGTTGACTAATAATATTTCGGAGTCATCAATTTACTTGTGTCCTTCATCATGTAATGAAAGTTACACACACATCCACAGATTCATCCGACTGTTATAGGTAAGAATCCAGGTCGACGGAACTGTCGAGTCAAACAATTACTACTCGTCCCCAGCGCAAGTCAACGGTCAACACTTGAACCATTTGATAAGTCAATTTTTACCACGGTATCGTTCGATTACTTTTTTACATTCGACTTTCAGCTTTTCGTACGATTGGATAAACTCGTCACATTTCTTTCGGACATTCGGATTGTTAATATTTACCCGCCCAGCCTGCTTACCAAGAAACTGATAGCTGCCTCCATTCTTCCAGCACAAATCCCACGAGCAACCGTCAACCTTTGGAAGAGCCGTTTCTAAAAAGGCATATTCTTTTGTTTTAAAGGATGACCTTATAATGTTTATCTTCTTAAGCTTTTTCAGTTTTAGTAGAGGAAGGAATGCAGGAAATTCTGATTTGTTTGTTATGAAGCCCAATGAAAAAACCTCAAGATTTGGTAAGCCTGCTAAAAAGCCAAAATTTTTAATCGGTTGGTTCCAGTCAAGCGTTCCATCAATATGTAAATATCGCAAGCTGTCAATCCCTTTTAGTCCATCAAAATTGGCTACGCCGCGTAAGTTTTCGAAATATAACGACTTTAGTTTTGTTAGTTTTCGCAACGGTGTCAAGTCGGAAAATCCCGATACATATTCGAGTATAAGTTCCTCCAAATTATTTAACTCGCTGATAAAGTCGATGTCTTTCGTTCTTAAATGGGTAACGCGTAGTCGCACTATGTCGGTTAATATTCTGGTGGATTCTACTTGCTCTTTACTCGGTTCGTGTAAAGTAATTTCCTCGATATTCGGACAGTCGAAAACCTGTTTCCAATTTTTGTCATCCTTGCTTATTGTGAGGATTTTGACTTTCTCCGTGTCTTTAATTTTTTTGTCGGCGGAGTAAGCATACCTTTCCATATTCGGAATTGTAGTCCAGTAGTCTCCTTCCCTGTCTAAAAAATCTGCAAAGTGGTGTTTCATACGAGTTTCGCGTTTCTAGTTTCTGGTTTCGAGTCGCCGACCAAAACGCACAGCATTTGAATCAAAACTACGAGCTTCAAAACCATCGATTTTAAACTTGCTACTTGCCGTGCGCTCGGGCTTCTGTTCATTCTACTGTTTTGAATTTACTTTCCTCAGCAAAATCATCCCAGTTTAGATTGGACTTATATTGATATTCTCTCCATTTCACAATTTTCCCTTTCTCAAATTTCATGATGACAATTCCATGATACTGATTATTCATTGCAAATGTATACTCACCAAATCCAATTTGTTTTGATTCATTGAATGCCAGGTTATGCCATGCCATCTTCATTGGTTTATCAAATCCACGTTCACCACCAAAAAATTCAAATATTTCCTTCTGTCCTTTATATAACTGATTTCGTGGTGGCTCCTCATAGACTGCGTTGTCAGCAAAATATTGCGATGCGAATGTAGCATTTCCTTCATTCCAACCCTTCGCAATGTTCGTTAAGACTTCAGTAAAGTATTTTTCGTTAATCATTTCCCCATGTTCAGACGAGCAATTCATCAAAAAGATAAGGGGAAAGAATATTAATCGAGTTGATTTAAAATCCATATTTTACCAGGTTAAAAGTTTAGTCCTCCAATTCTACGCGTTCCCACTAGACTTTTTCATCGCCCTTTGGAGTCGCACAAACTTTCCTTCCAGCTTTTGGATAAGCAACCTAATTTTATCTTCGGCATGGCAGAGGCATGTGCGGATAAATTCAGTTGCGTTTCCAAAAGTGCAGCCATGCGGCTGCGGAGCCATGCAAGCGTTGATGACTCTGAACGTGTAGCGACGACGTATAGCACCGGCTCTTAAGACTTCCTTACCTTAATTTTTCGATCGCCCACAAATAAACCGACAATAGTCAAAACCTAAATCCACCACTAATTCCACCCCAAGGATAGAATGGACCTGGAGTC
>Ga0111538_10012642_pt1 | contig 11162 bp, 5 predicted proteins | sample SoiMethybrSBSTD1_FD_79669 | JGI IMG/M metagenome (GOLD analysis project Ga0111538, IMG submission 79669) | Bulk soil microbial communities from a Populus tree surrounding site in Tennessee, USA - Soil MetaG P. TD hybrid SBSTD1 (version 2)... | ecosystem: Environmental > Terrestrial > Soil > Tree... | reverse complement strand
GGCTGGTGTGGAAGCTGACCGGCGGCGCGTGTCACGTGACCGACGTCAGCAACGCGTCGCGCACCATGCTGTTCAACATCCACACGCTGCAATGGGACGACGAACTGTTGCGGCTGTTCGACGTCCCGGCGAGCCTCCTGCCGTCGGTCCGGTCGTCGAGCGAAGTGTATGGCCAGGTGTCGACATCGCTCGGCATCGAGCAGGTGCCCGTGGCCGGCATCGCCGGCGATCAGCAGGCGGCGCTCTTCGGGCAGATGTGCCGTACACCGGGCATGTCGAAGAACACCTACGGCACGGGCTGCTTCCTGCTGCAGAACATCGGCAGCACACCGATTCGGTCGCGACAGCAGCTCGTCACGACCGTGGCGTGGCAGGTTGGCGGACGGACCGAGTACGCACTCGAAGGGAGCGTGTTCATCGGCGGCGCGGTGGTGCAGTGGATCCGCGACGGGCTCGGCTTCGTGCGAACGGCCGCCGACATCGAGCCGCTGGCCGCGTCGGTCGCCGACAACGGCGGCGTCTATCTCGTGCCGGCGTTTGCCGGTCTGGGCGCGCCGCACTGGGATCCCTACGCGCGCGGCACGATCGTCGGCATCACGCGCGGCACGACCGCCGCTCACATCGCGCGGGCGGCGCTCGAAAGCATCGCCTATCAGGTGAGCGATCTGCTCGACGCCATGGCCGCCGACGCGGGCATTCCGCTCACCGAATTGCGCGTCGACGGCGGCGCCGCGACCAACAACACGCTGATGCAGTTTCAGGCCGATCTCCTCGGCGTCCCCGTCGTGCGCCCGGTCGTGACGGAAACCACCGCGTTGGGCGCGGCCTATCTCGCCGGCTTGGCGGTCGGTTTCTGGCCATCGCTCGACGCCATCAGCGGGCAATGGCAGGTCGACCGGCGTTTTGAGCCCGCGATGCCACGCAGCGCGACCGCGGCACTGCGGGGGCAATGGACCGAAGCCCTGCAGCGCTCCAAGGGTTGGATCAAGCAGGCGTAGCGGGCGGCGAACGCGGGGATCAGCGCTTGCGGTCCCGGGGAGGAAACGTCGGCCGGCCGAAGTCGGCGGCTTCTGCCAGATGTGCCGAACCGGCCCGCTCGGCGTAGCCACCCAGGATGAGGAGCGATGCGAGCCGCAGCGGCAGCTCGTACGTCCCTCCGATCCGGTAGGGCCGGAGGTCGAATTCGTCGAATTCGCCGGGAATCGGCAGGCTCTTGATCCGAATTCGCAGAGCGATTTCGGGTGTATCTTTTTCAGTCACAAAAATTCCGTCACGAGCCGGCTTTATACAGGTTTTTGCCTGCCTCAGGCTTGATGCTAGAAAAAAAGCAAAACGGTTGCCGACGGTCATGAACCCACATTCATGCGGTCGGCTTCTTCAACAGGCGAACGATCAACCCAACGAGGACGAACGCCGCCGTCCCGAGCGCAAGCCAGAACAGACGCGGCGAAACGAGGGTCGGCATCGAACCAGCTGTCTCGGCCTGGGGCCGCTCGACGTCCAGAGGCACCTCGGCCGCTGGGGCGCCGAGGACCTGGGGACCGAGCAGCGCCAGGTCGTACTGCGGCTGTTCCAGGTCGGCGCGCCCATACGCGACGCGGAGCGCCGTGGCCGCAGGCCGAAACAGCCTGAGTCGGTAAGCGGGCAGCAGCAGCTGCGCCCGTCCAATCGGTAAAGGCGCGTTGTCGCCTTCGTCGACGATGACCAGCAGATCGGTGGAATCGATGGATGGAACCACTGCGGTCAACGCGACGGCCGGGCTGTCCTGGTCGGCGTGCATCCAGCGTGTCGCGAAGATCTGGTCCAGCCAGACGTCGCGACGGCGCTCGTGGGGCTCCCGTTCGACGCCGACCGTGACCACCCGGTCGAACACACGGGCCGACGTCGGCAGGACGAGCCGCGACGCTGGCAGCCGGCGAAACGGAAGCCGGGCCCGATAGATACTGCGAGCGGAGCGCGCGGGCGGCACGCTGCGCGGCGCTGTCTGGAGCCGTTCGAGATCGATGTCGACGGTCAACGGCTCCGACGCGCGTTCGACCAGATACGGAATCTGGCGCCCGCCGGCATCGATGACGCGGACGTCGGAAAACGCCGCTCCGCCACTTGCGCTGTGCGCAAGTGCCGCGCCGTCCAGGGGTACGGTGATGAGCCGCGCCTCGCCCGAGGGAATCGTCCTGACAAATTTGAAGAGCGTTGGATCGAGGGCGGAGCCGACGGCCGGCAGGGCCGGCGCCGCGCCGGCCGCGTTCTCGTCCGCGGATCTTGCGCGCGGCTCACCCCACACCGCCTGTCGAACCGAGCCGAGGGCGATCTGCGGACGAGCGGCTTCGATGTCATATTGGGGAGCGGCCAGCGTGGCATTCCCATACCGCGCCGTCACCGTTCCAGCCGGCGCTTCGAAATAGATCCACGGCAGATCGGCGAAGACGGCGGTGACCCCCTTGAGATCGAGGGGCGGGTTGGTCCCGTCGTTCACATCGAGATCGAGCTGCGCGTCTGAAGGTGGCTCGATCGCGATGCGCAGCGACGACGCCGAGAGGTCGCCGCGGATGACGCGACGCAGCATCCCTTGTCCAAGGCGAACCGGCGCGACGCCGCCCGACGAGAGCCTCGCTTCATAGACGGCGGCGTCGCGCAGGACATATCCCGGAGCAACGTCGAGATCGAGGGCGACGATCGGCAGATGACCGCCAGGCAGATGGACGCGGAACCGGCTGCGGGACGGCTCGCTCGGACGCCGCTCGAACGTCAGCGGCGCGGTGAGGGGCGGCGGCGGCGCGTTCGACGACACCCGTCGCGCGGCGGCCGAAGGCGGCTGCGGCACGCGCCCGCTTTTCGAGTCGTCCCACGTCAGCCGGAGGTAGCGATAGGACCCGGCCGTGAAGCGCAGCTCCGTCTGGCGCAGCTGCTCGTCCGGCAGATCGAACACGGTGCCCTCGGACACCAGCAGCGTCCAGTGCTCGCGATCGCCGCTGCCCTCCAGCCTCACGCGCTTGAGGAACGGCGGCGTCATCGACGCGAGGCGGAACGCGTCGACGAGCAGCGGCTCGCCGAGGTCCGCTTCGAAGCCGCTCGTACGTTCCCTGTTGTTCTCGACCGCGGCCACCGGGAGAAGTCCGGCGCTGCGGTACTGGGGAGCATCCGGTGGATTTCGAACCAGCAGATAGCCGACGTCGCGTCCTGAGGCGTCGTAGAGGCGCAAATCACGGAGTCCATCGCTGGCTGACATGATTTGACGGCCGGTCACCGGTTCTACGGCGGTGCGGACGACGCGAAACGGCGCCGCGCCCGCAAGGAGCGTCACGTCAACCGCCAGACGCCGCGGACCCTCGCCGTCGCTGCGAATCGGCCGTTCGAACCGGAAGGCCGGCACTGCCGGTGCCTGCGCGGCGATCGAACCGGACCGCACCAGGATCGCCGCGGCGAGCGCCGTCAAGGCGACAGGCCGGACCGTCGAACTCGTCATGCGTGATCCTCTGAAGCGTGCAGCACGAAGCGTTGCAAGGCTAGCGCGACGAGCGAGAGCGAGATCGCCAGGCCGACGAGCGACGACACGCGGTACAGGCCGCCGAGCGAGCCCATGTCGTAGAGGAATCCCTTGCACGCCGTCACCGCGATGAGCGCGATGGCGGTCACCCGCCCCGCACGATGGCGCAGGTAGATTCCGGCCGTCAGGAGTCCCAGACCGAACAGCAGCCATCCAATCGTGTACGTCAGATCCTGGGCGATGGTGACACCGAATCGGAACGCAATCGCCTGCCCGGTCGCAAAGAAGTCGGCGATCTCGATGTTGAGCAGAAGGAACAGCAGGATGACTCCAGCGGGCGGAAGCAGCGCCGACGCGCGCGGCAGCGCCGCGACGATGCGGTCTTCGGTCGTCGAGAGCCAGAAAGCCGAGAGAAGCATCGACGCGCCGGCGATCAGGTAGGTGTAGAGATACCAGTTGAAAATGCGTGCCCCGCGCGCCTCGTACCCGAACACTTCCGGGTTGGCGGCCAGTCGGACGAACACGATCGCCAGCAGCGTCACGCTCCAGAGCAGAAGACCGCGATGCCGGATACGGCGGTAGAGCCAGGCGAGCGCGGTCCCTTCGAGCGCCCAGCCGATGGTGATCCACTGATGCCGAAGCTGCAGCGGGATCGCCACGGTCGCGAAAGCGAGCGCGGTGCCAGCGACGAGCGCGAGCCGGCCAAGGTCGCGGGCGTCACCGGTCTCCATCGCGAGGAGCTGCCGCAGCAGCACTGTCATCACCGCGCCTTCGAGAACCGGCACGGCGCCGACAAACTGCCCGAGGCCGCCCTGCAGCATCGCGGTGCGCGCCGCAAAGAAGAACCAGGCGCTCCCGGCGATCGCCGTGACGTACGGATCGCGAGAGGCGCGCGCGCGCCGGCCGAGGACGAGCGGATACGCGACGCAGACGGCGTACAGCGCGGCTCCGAGCGCAAGCGACGACACCCACTCGACCGGATTCGAATGGTGATTGTGCCAGGACGACTGGACGTACCAGGCCGACACGACGGCCGCCGGCGCCACCCAATTCCAACGCCCGCTCCAGGCCACCGCGAACACCAGCCCAAGGTTGACGCTGGCCGTAATGGCGATCAGGGCGACAGGGACTGGTGTGGTGGTCCCTGACGCCTGTCCGAGCGTGAGGTTGGCGATGACGAGTGCGCAGGCGGCGGCAGCCGACGCATCGTTCCAGTCGCCACGGCCCCGGGAGATGCGGAGCCACGCCAGCGCATAGGCCGCGACGATCTCCGCAGCGACGAGCATGACCGGCGCCCAGGGCATCGCAGAAACCGCCGACCACGCGAAGACGACGACCGAGGCCAGGACCACGCCTCCGGCGTGGAGCTCGTTCGATTTGACCGCGAGCGATGTCGTGCTGACCGCAAGGGTCATGACTGCCAATGCGCCCAGCAGCGGCCAGGGCGGTGTCGACCACTGCGGTTCGACGGCGACGAAGAAGAGGAAGAGATAGCCACCGAGTCCGAGATACGTTCCGCGGCGTAGGGCCTTCCCCGTGATGGCCGATTCATGCGCCTGGGTGTAAGACCACGCGTACCCCGCCAGCATCACCAGCGTGATCAGCAGGAGCGCGAGCAGAGAGGGCATGACACCGACGGCTGCCGAGGCGTTGCCCCACCAGACGGCAAGCACCAGCCAGGACAATCCGGCCCCGATCGCCGACAACAACGGCAGGGCGCCTGCGGCGCTCTCGATGAAGATCGCGCCGTCGAGGATGGCAAGCAGCACGGCGAGGCCCCACAGGCCCGCACTCGACGCCGGCGCGGACGCCAGATACAGGAGCATGACCAGGCTGGCAATCAGGACCGCGCCGCTTCCCCAGGCTGGGGTCAGCGGCCGCTGGAGGCGTCGCGCCAGCAGGGGCACGCCGAGGTAGAAGGCCGCGAACGCGGCGTAGAGCTGTAGCGCCGCGCGTAAGTGATCGAGGGTCAGGTGGACCGCTGACCAGGTGGCTTCCGCGACCAGACCGAAAAACGCCGCGATGAAGTACACCGACACGTTGCCGCTGGCGAGGGCACGCCACGTCAGCAGCGCCAGCAGACCGAAGAGCGGCGCGAACAATCCCCAGGGACTCGCCACCGCCGGTTCGATTCTGGCAATCACGACGAAGACGAAGAGCAGCGCCGGAGCGGCGTAGACGGCGCGAGCCCCGACACCGGTGAAGGGACGCCCGAGACGTTCCGCCACGACGGGTGCCGCCAGGAACAGCGCAACCGACGCGGCGGCGAATGCCACGGCCGTCGGCCAGGCCGTGCTGACGTACGAAACCTCGAACCAGATCGCGAAGACCGCCAGTGTCGCGGCCGCACCGATTGCATGTGGCAGTTCGTCGCGGCGTCCGATGGCGACGGCCACCAGCGCGGCGTCGATCAACAGCATGAAGCCGAACAAGAGGCCGGCGCTGGCGCCGTACGCCGGCACGGCTGACAGATAGATCCCGAACAGCAACGGCATCGACGCGGCGACGAGGCCGCTGCGTTCGAGCGTCCGATCGAGCGTGCCGTCGGCGCTGCCGCGTCTGCCGAACGTCAACGACACGAAGCCCATCACGGCAAAGACGACGAAGATCCCCATGGCGAGCGACAACTGCCCGACCGAGAGGAACCGGATGACCCAACCCCACTGATACAGCGTGGTGAAGACGAGCGTGCACAGCGTCAGCACCGACCAGCGCCGGCGCGTCGCCACCCACGCCAGCCCGACGTTCAACAGCAGCAGGTACGTGAAGAGCGAGATCGGCCGGTTCTCGCCGGTGGAGAGCAGGGCCGGCGTGGCGAACCCGCCGAGCAGACCAAGGACAGCGATGAACAGCGAGTCGCGTCTGAGGGACAGCAGGACGGCGGTGGCGGTGACGAGCACCATGAACCCGAACGCGACACCCGACGGAATGAGATGCCAGAGCGCGTGAGCGGCAAAGAATGTGGCGAATAGGATGGCAATCGCCGCGGCGTCGAGCGCATTCGTCGTCACGCGATAATGCCGAGCGACCTTCAGTTCGCACAGGACGAGCAGGCCGATACCGGTGATGAGGCCAATGGCGAACCGAACGGGTGGCGCCAGCCAGCCGTGATCGATTGAATAGCGCAGAAAGAACACGGCGGCGAGGACGAGCGCGATGCCTGAGACCGCCGAAAACATCCGAACGCCGACGAGACGCTCCCAGTCGAACGGCTCGCGCGGCGGCGGGAGGGTCAGCGACGGCGTCGGCGGCGGCGGAGCCACCCGTGCGGGGGGTGCAGCAGCGGAGGCCGCGGCGGCCGGCGAGGGGATGGCGGCTGGCGACGGGATGGCCGGCGGCGGGATCGGACGCGCCGGAGTCGGAATCACCGGAGTCGGAATCGCCGCTGCCGGCGGAACCGCCACAGGTGGTGCTGTGACCGGCGGCCGAACTTCGGGCGCCCGCGGACTGATGACCGGAGGCGCGGGCGCGGCCGGCGATGATGGAACCGATGCTGCAACCGGCGCCGCCGACGGCGACGCGGCGTGAGCGCGCGCCTCCGTCGTCTCGCGGCCAAGCTGCTGCAGTCGCCGTTCGACCTCATGCAGCAATTGCTGTTGCTGTTCGAGAAGTTCCTCGGCGGCCGCCAGCCGGCGCCGCACCGTGCTCAGCGACACGAAGGTGATGATTGGTAGCACGAACGGCAGCGCGCCCAGGAAGATCAGGAAGAGGAACAACACGCGATTAGTACGTCGGCGGCGACGGTACCACGGAGTAGTCTGAACCGAGCAGAATTGCGCATCCCCGCGCGTAACGTCTTGGAGCTAGAATCGCGCTCATGCGAATGCTGACCGCTGCTCTCTTGTGCGTCGCCGCCTGGTCGATCGCGCTCCCGGCCGGGCAGCCGGCGCGCCCGCCGTCCGCATTTGCGCCAGAAGGAACGCCAATCGCCCTGGGTCTGGCTGGCTACGCCAAGGTGCTGTGCTCGGCGGTATTCGTGTCCGGTCGGGAACCTGCGGAGGCATTCAAGAACAGCGGGTTCTTCCTCTTCCCGGACGAGCACCGCGCCGGCGTCACATACGCGGTCGATCGCGACAAGAAGCTCGTGCGGATGACTCACGGCACGACAACTCGCACCGCGAAGTTCTACGGCGACCAGGGCTGCATCATTCACCCGCAGGATCACGACGGCATCTATTTCACACCGGTGCCTGTGAAGACGCGGCTGCCCGACGCGGCGACGCAGCCATGGCCGATGGGCGACGCGCCGTCGACAGCGTCACCTCCAGCCGGACTCGACGCTTCCCGTCTCGCGAAAGCGGTCGACCTCGCCTTCGCCGATCCCGACGCGCTCACCGCCGGTATGGTGGTGGTCTACAAGGGGCAGATTGTCGCCGAGCGTTACATGCCCGGCATCACGAAGGACACGCAGCTGGAGAGCTGGTCGATGGGCAAGAGCCTGACGGCGACGCTCTTCGCGCTGCTGGTCAAAGATGGTGTCTACAAGATCGACGATCCCGTCCCGGTACCGGAATGGCGCGTGCCCGGCGATCCGCGCGGCGCGATCAGGATCGTCGATCTGCTGCACATGAGCAGCGGCCTGAAGTTCATCGCCGGACAGGATCCCGACTACACACCCGACAAGGGATACCCGGACCACACGCTGATTTACACGGGCGCCATCGACGCCTTCAAGCACTCGATGACGCGGCCGCAGCAGTTTCCTCCGAACACGGAAGGGCGCTATCGGAACTCGGATCCGCTGATGGTTGGCTGGCTGGTGAAGCAGGCCGTCACCAGACGTGGCGAAGACTACCTGACCTACCCGCAACGCGCGCTGTTCGACAAAGTCGGCATCCGCCGGCAGGTGCTCGAAACCGATCCGTACGGCAACTTCCTCCTCTCCGGCTACGACTACGGTACGCCGCGCAACTGGGCGCGGCTCGGCCTGCTGTATCTGCAGGACGGTGTGTGGCAGGGGCAGCGTCTGCTGCCTGAGGGCTGGTCGAAATTCGTGAGTACGCCCGCTCCCGCGTGGAAGACGCCAGTCTACGGCGGGCTGTTCTGGGTCAACGGCGACGGTGCCTGGCCGATCCCGAAGACGTCCTACTTCATGAACGGCGCGGGCGGCCAGCGCGTGGTCATCATCCCGACGCACGACCTGGTGGTCGTTCGCATGGGCCACCATCGCGGCGACCGCGCGGGCATGAACGCGTTGAAGGCGGCGCTCGCCGAGCTGCTGCCGGCGGTCCGATCACCAAGTCACTAAATCACCAAATCATTCATTGCCGTGATGTGGCTCTTTGTTGCCATCGGCGTCGGCGTCCTGGCACTCGCCCACACGGCTCCTGCCCCGTTCCTGTTCGATGCCATCGTCGGTGACCGATCCGTCTGGCACATGCCGCGGCGCACGCCGCCCGCGGTCTACCTGACCTTCGACGACGGCCCGAATCCGACGACGACGCCGGATCTCCTCGACGTGCTGGCGCGCGGCGGCGCACGCGCGACCTTCTTTCTGATCGATCGTCACATCACGGCGGACACCGCTCCGCTCGTCCAGCGGATGTTCGCCGAAGGACACGCTGTCGCCGTACACTCGCACACGCGCGCCTACATGTTGATGTCGCCGGACAGGTTCGCGCGCACGGTGATGGCCGCCGCGGATCGCATCGAGCAGGTCGCGGGGCGGCGTCCGTGCCGCGCGTTTCGTCCGCATGCGGGCTGGCGCAGCTGGTCGATGTACGCGGGACTGAAGAAAATCGACTACCGGATGATCGGCTGGAGCTGGATGTTGTGGGATTGGAACTGGTTTCAGCGCCGCACCGGCGACTCCGCCTACAATCGCGTTCGCCATCGCATCGGCAACGGCGACATCGTCGTCATGCACGACGGCGACGAGTCGGCGCCGTTCGCGGATCAGCGGCACACGGTCGAAGCCATCGCACGGCTGCTGCCGGAACTGCGCGCCAGCGGCTACCAGTTCGGCACGATCTGCGATCCGAATGAGTGATCACCCGATTGGATTCGGCGGCCTGGCCTACGAGCACGACGTCAGGCGAATCCGCAGCTCTTCGAAGTCATCGCGCTCTGTCTCGCGAAGCTTACCCTCCTGTTCCAGACCGGAGTAGATTCGGAACCCTTCACGCCACGCCGCGCACGCGGCAGTACGGCGGTTCAGCGCCGATTCAGCGTCGCCGACGCTGTGCTGAGATCCTGCGACGTTGGAGCGGTATTGCGGATGCCGTGGCTCTACGGCCAGCAGCGCTTCGCTGACCCGCCGCGCCTGTTCGAACGCCGGGAGCGCGTCGATCGCCCTGTTCATGCCCATCAACGTCTGGCCGACGCGCATGTATAGGTAGACGATTCGGTCGCGAAGGCGCGCATCAGAGGGATCGGAGGCGGCGAGGCGCAATCGGATAGCAAGCGCTTTCTGAAAATTCTCGAGGGCCGTATCGAACAGACGCCGATTGAAGTAGAACATGCCGTTCTGGCTGTAGTCGAACGACAAGTCGAGATTCGCCTGGCGGCTCTCGGGATGTGCCGCCACGCGCGCCATATCGATCTCTTCCGCGCGGCGAAGGTGCCGAATGGCGCGATCCCCTTCGCTGACCCGAACGAGGGGCGACGCGATGTTCTTGTGGGCGAGCGCAACGTCGCGCTGGAGATTCTCGTCGTCTGGCGCCTTGACCAGCAGGGCTTCCACGATCGCCAGCCCCTTCAACCGATAGTCGAGGCTGTCTGTGGCGTCGGCCATGATGCTGTACGAGGCGGCCAGTTCACGCCGGTGCGCGTCTGCGGGATTCCTGGTGACGAGCCCCTCGAGCAGTGTCACGCTCTCGTCCGCCCACCGGCGGGCCTCGTCAGCCTGACGCGTGAACATCAGCACGGCGGCGCCGTGACGGCTGACCTCGGCAAGCGCGTGCGTCGCGTCGGCATTGGTGGCGCGATCTCTGATGCCGGTCAGAAGCCCATGTGCTTTCTTGAAGCTCTCGAGCGCGCCGATGGGGTCGCCAAGGTTCGCCTGCGACTGCAAACCCTGCACATCGCCCAGACGCAGATAGGCCTTGCCGAGCTCGAGTTGCAGTTCCGGATCGCCGCCGACGTCGCGCGCCAGTCTGTCGAGATGCGTCAGTGCGCTCGAAACAATCTGTTTGCGGACGGCCGTCGACCCTGGAAGCGGAGCCACCGCGTCATGGATGTCGAACATGACCGAGCTCGCCAGCTGCCGCACGGCCTCGAACCGGCGCTGCGCCAGGCGTGACTGGTAGAGCGTCATCGCCACAGCGCCGCCGAGCAGTCCTGCGACCACCGCTGCTGTCGCCACGGCAACGCGGTGGCGAAGCACGAACCTCGACAACACGTACCATTTGGCCCCTCGCCGCGCGTCAACCGGGCGCGTCGAGAGGTACCGCTCGATGTCGGCGGACAGCGCTTCGGCCGACGGATAGCGATCGGTCGGCTCCTTCCGCATCGCCTTCGACACGATCGCATCGAGATCCGACGAGCCGGTCGCCGGCTTCTCGATCGGCAGATCGCATACCACGTGACGGATCTCGTCGTAGGTCCTTCCGTCGAGGAGGTACGGACGCCGGCCGGTCAACAGTTCGTAGAGGATGGTTCCGAGCGAGTAGACGTCGCTGGCGGTCGACACCAGACCGCCGCGAATCTGCTCGGGGCTCGCATATTCGGGAGTCAT
>Ga0111538_10012641_pt1 | contig 11163 bp, 9 predicted proteins | sample SoiMethybrSBSTD1_FD_79669 | JGI IMG/M metagenome (GOLD analysis project Ga0111538, IMG submission 79669) | Bulk soil microbial communities from a Populus tree surrounding site in Tennessee, USA - Soil MetaG P. TD hybrid SBSTD1 (version 2)... | ecosystem: Environmental > Terrestrial > Soil > Tree... | reverse complement strand
GGATGAAGACATCCTGGCCGCGATCCGCAAGGCGACGGATGCGAAGCTGCAGGCCGATGCCAATGCTGGCTGGAGCCGCGAAGAGGCTTTGGACCTCATCCCGAGGCTGGTTGATTATGATCTCGAATTCATCGAGCAGCCGCTCCCGGTGGATGATGTGGAAGGATACTTCTGGTTGAAACAAAAGCTCAGCGAACGGAAAATAAAAGTTCCAATCTTCGCTGACGAGACGGCCAAGACTTCTCATGATGTCGCCAGACTGGCAGGCGCAGTGGATGGGGTGGTGGTCAAGGCAATGAAGGCCGGAGGATTGCGCGAAGCGCTGCGGATGATCCACACAGCCAGGGCACACGATATGCAGGTTATGCTGGGCTGCATGATCGAATCATCTGTGGGCGTGACAGCGGCCGCGCACCTGGCGCCTCTCTGCGACTACGCTGACCTGGATGGTCCCCTGCTTATCCGGAACGATCCCTACCGAGGCTTGCAGTATGCTGGCGCTCGATTTTCCCTGCCGGAGGGACCCGGCCTGGGCGTCGAGCGTCTATAAAAGCAAAGAGCCGGAGGCATTGCCTACGGCTCTAATTATTCAATTGTTATTCAATTGTGATTGGGTTATTGGACCGCCTGCTTTTGATAAAACTTTCGAACGTACGCGATCATTTGATTTTTGGTCATCTTATCGGCGGTTTCCACTTTTAAGATCCGATTCTGCAGACTCTTGTACTTCATGAGTGCTTTTTCAAACTCGACCTTGGCTTCTCCGGGGCCTATGATGATGATCGAGTTTGCATCCTTGAGGGCAGTTATGACTTGTTGATAGTACTTCTTCAGTTGCAGCCGGAAGCGGTCGCTTTTACGGAATTCCGTATCGGCTTTCTGGTTCATCTTGCCTCCCAGCTGGGTCCCGCCCGAATAATGGGCGGGTGGCTCGAGACGGGAAGGGATCACCTCAACAATGCCATCCTGATCGGATATGACATATGCCTGCTTGTGGTCGATCCATAGCCCAACGTTTCGATCCATACTACCTCCTTGTCTTGGTCTGGTTGTTAATGTGCGGCGATTCCCCTTAGATATTTATAGCACTTCCTCAGTTAAATTCAAATTAGATTTTTATTATAAAAATCGGACTGGACAGGTGAAATTCGTGTAAGCAGGAAATACACAAGCAGTGGCTCACCTTTTCGAAGGTAATAGCGATAAATGGAACTGTTGTCGGAGTGTCCGTAGCTTATTGCTTCTCTTTCTCTTCCTTTTCGATCACCACTGTTGCTTCGGTAAGCAGCGCTGCAATAGCACCGATGGCTGCCAGCTGCGGGGCGATCAGGGCCCCAACCACGCCAAAAGTCATGGGGATTTCCAATATGGTCTTTCCATCCTTGTCTTTAATGATGATCCGGCGGATATTGCCTTCGTGGATCACTTCCTTGACCTTGCCGATCAGCTTCTCGCCGTCGACACGGAATTCTTCCGTACGAGCTTTTTCTTCGGACATGTATGCCTCCAAAGTGTAAATATACCTTATTCTACGAATTGTTCAGCCAGGAGTTGTACTGCCTGCATCGAGCAGATTATATTCATTTGCATGATTTGGCGCAGATTTCCTTATACAAGCCTTAGAAAGCCATTAGGAAATGTGCAGTTCTCAATCCTGCGGTGACAAACTATCGTACTATATTTTAAAGGAGGTTCGCTATGGATAACCAGCGTATAGTAAAAGCCCTGGGTTATCTATATAGGATCGTCGAAGCTGGAGAACGGGGATACGCAGTTGCTGCATCCAATGTAAATAACCGGGCTCTAAAAATTCTCTTTCAGACTTTTGCCGGCCAGCGTGCCAGATTCAAGGATGAACTCGCTGCAGAAATACAACGGCTGGGTGGTCATATCCACGGCAGAAGTAGTTTTCTCGGGATCGTTCACCGGGGACGCATTGACATTTTCGCAGCACTTACCATTGGCGCCGAAAATGTTGAGCAGGTCGTCTTAAAGGAAGTGATGATCGGTGAACGGGTGGCTCTGGTCACTTATGAAAGAGTTTTGAAAAAGGACATGCCTGCGGATACACGCGCAATCATCCAGAAACAATATGAACAAATGCGCTGGGTCGTTGATCAGATCCGGCTGATGCGTGGCCAAAATGGAAAACGAATGGTCGTCCGCTTGTACGATTCCAGGGCGGAAGCGGAAAGGGCCTTCCAGTCTTTGAAGGAGGCTGGGATTCTTGAAGATGGGATTGAGATGGAAAACGTGGATCCTGAAATCGAATTGTACAAAGGCAAAGGTTCCACAATCCTTGAAACGATTGTGTCTGGAGCGGCAGGCGGCACGATTTGGGGGACGGTGGCGGGCATACTGGCTCTCCTGGGCATATTCCAATTGGCAGGTTTAAGCCAAGACGTCGTAAATCCTAGCTCGCTTCAATGGACTGCAGTAATGAGCATGCTGGGATTGATGGCAGGTGGTGCCTTCGTAGGAAGCATGATCGGCCTATTTATTGGATGGGGTATCGCCAGTGAAGACCGATACGTCAACACCTACACTCTCAAAAATGGACAAATCTTCATGCGCGCGACTGTGGATCAGGCACTTGCCTCGACAGCCTGGCAGACCATGCATCAGATTGCTCTTGAGTCAAGAAGTTTACGGGTAAATGCGCATCCCGTCTGAGTGTCATTTAAACCAACTTTCATCAAGAGGCGCCCATTCGTTGGACTGGTCGGCGCGGTCCTTCCAGTTTTCCTTGCCGGTCCATTCTTCAATTCGGACCGCATAGATGGAAGTTGAGCGCAGTTCCTTGTCGGTGATCTCGCGGAATTCCATGCCAGGGATCATGAGTGGGAAATACTTGTGAATGAGACCATACATAACCCTGCGGGCCGCTTGCGGGTCGCTCACCAGGCGGGCGGTTCCGAAGATGACCACGCTCCGGAATTGGAGGGAAAACTCGAGAGCGACGTTCGAAGGGAGCATCTTCCCCATCTCGCTCACTTCCAGGCAGATCCTGGGGTTGTTCTCGATATTCGAGCGGATCCTGCCCGCGATATTGGAATGGAAGATGATCTGGTAATTCTCCTCGTCAAACCAGAAAGTGCTGGGGGTCAGGAACGATTGACCTTCCCGCGAGGAGGCGATATGTCCCACTTTCGCCTCCCTTAAAAAGGCACGGATCCATTCGTCATCCCGTTTGTACTCAGGCAGCCTTTGGAATGCGGTTGGGTTTCGATTGCTATAGTCGCGTGGCATACGATCTCAAGGATGGAAAACTTTCCAGGGGGGATTTGGTTCCATAAGATTGTTCAGTTAGGCTTCAAACGCCCATTCACCAGAGCGCATCACAGGTTCCTGCGAACCGTTTTCGGTGATCCCGTCGATGTCCATTTGAGGGGAACCGATCATGAAATCCACGTGATTGAGGCTGGTGTTACCGCCAGCCGCGTTGAACTCGTCATCGGTCAGTTCCTCGCCGCCAGTCAGGGTGAAGCGATAAGCACGCCCGATGGCGATATGACAGGATGCATTCTCATCATATAGAGTATTGTAGAAGAGGTGTCCACGCCTGGCGATGGGTGAGTTGGCGGGCACGAGTGCTACCTCGCCCAGGCGGGTGGAGCCTTCGTCGGTATTGACCAGCTTCTGCAGCAGTGCCTCATTCTTTTTGGCATTGACTTTGACGATTTTGCCATTCTCAAACGTCACACTGAAATCCTCGATGAGACTGCCTCCATAGCTGAGCGGAAAAGTTGCAGAAACTGTCCCTTCGGCGCGGTGACGGTCGGGCAGAGTGAAGATTTCCTCAGTTGGCATGTTGGCGGTAAAGATGACCCCGTTCGCGGCCATAGACTGGGCGCTGATCCATTTATGGCCGCGCGGCAGGCCGAGCGTAAAATCGGTATTTTCGGATTTATAGTGCAGGGCGGAGAACTTCTTGGCCTGCAGAAAGTCTGCCCGCTTTCGCAGGTTGCGGATATGTTCCTGCCAGGCGGCAACCGGGTCTGGCTCAGTGGCGCGGGTTGTTTCGAAGATCGCCTGCCAGAGCTTTTCCTGCGCCTCCGCCTCGGGCAGGTCTGGGAATATCTTTCTGGCCCAGGCGGGAGCACCAGATGCAACCACGCACCAGTTGATCGCATTGCGGCTGACGCTGATGTTGATCTCCTGGTAATTGTTCAGGTGGGAGTTCTGCATTGCGCCGACACGTTCGGGGTCGAGGCCGTAATATACATCCGGATTGTTGGCGTAAATGGACAGCAGGGCATCGCCTTGCTTGATGAATTCCATAATTCCATTGGCTATCCAGCTGGGATATTCGTCGAACGAGTCCGCAGGCGCATTCTGCAGTCGGAGTCGGAGCATTTCTTCGTCTCCCCAGATTGCTTCCACGTAGCGGGCGCCGGCCGCGTAGGCAGCTTTTGTCACCTCATGGACCAAGGCCCGTGCTGCAGGGGGGACTCCGCGGGACGTGGCATTCATAATAACCAGGCGTTGTCCTGCCCGAAGATGCAAACCAACTTTAACAATTGCCTCTGCATACTTACTGAGCAATTCCTGATGCTGTTCCTGTGAAATCATATACGGTCCTCCGCACATTTTTTCACAAGTATAGCATGAACGTCCGGACAGGCAACACGTCCCCCTGGAAGGTTGCTATTGGGCCAGGTAACCACCGTCGACGGGGTAATAATTGCCGGTGACAAATGAAGCCTTGTCTGAGTTAAGCCAGATTACAAGCTCGGCAACCTCTTCCGGCTCACCCAGTCTTCCAATGGGATGGGCGGCTGTCAAGGCCAGAGTGGCCCCAGGGTCGGCGGTAACTGCTTCGATCATCGGCGTCCGGATAAAGGCAGGTCCTACCGCGTTTACACGGATACCAGACTTGCTGTATTCAAGGGCGGCGGTCTGGGTAAGGCCCACAACACCGTGCTTGGCGCTCACGTAGGCAGCCGCCCCGGCAAAACCAACCTGGCCGAGGATGGATGCCATGTTAACGATCGAGCCTCCACCGTTTTTCAGCATGGCCTGGATCTCATACCGCATGCAGTAAAACACACCCGACAGGTTGATCGCAAGAGTCCGGTTCCAGCCTTCCACCGAAAGCTGGGCAACAGGGTTCTGTTCACCACCGATGCCGGCGTTGTTGCAGGCGAAATCCAGACGGTCGTATTTCGCGAGGGACTGTCCAACCAGCCTCATGCAGTCCTCAGGTTTCGAAACATCGGCATGTATATAGATGGCTTCTCCATCCTCTTTCTGAATGCTGTTCACGGTTTCCTGAGCGCCTGCATCGTCAACATCAGAGACAACCACTTTTGCCCCCATTTTTGCATAGAGTTTCGCAATACTCTTTCCGATCCCTGATGAAGCGCCGGTGACCAGCGCAACTTTTCCTTCAAATTCCTTCATTCGACCTCCTGTTTTCCAATATTTCGTGACAATCATTCAAGCACCCCTCGATCTCGTCAACGTTAATAACGAGGTTTTCGTAACTTTGTTAGAGAATACGATTTCGCATGTCCAAACTCATTTCCGTGTGTTATATAGTATGTTTGGAACTGAATTCACCGCAGGAGTCCGCAATGTTGAAGATTGAAAAGGTTGATACAGAGAACAAAGCTCAGGTAAAACAGTTTGTGGAACTGCCGTACAAGCTCTACAAGGACTGCCCTCTATGGGTCCCGCCTCTTTATATGGATGCATACCTGCCGCTGAATCGGAAGAAACATTCCTTTTTTACTCATTCCGAAGCGGATTTTTATGTGGCAGTACGGGATGGGGAAGTGGTAGGCCGGATCTGCGCTGCAAACAACAAACGGTTCAACGAGTACCATAAGACGAAAAAGGCCCACTTCTACGGGCTTGAGAGCATAAACGATGCCCAGGTCGCAACCCAACTCTTTGACGCGGTAGCGACCTGGGCTCGCGAACGCGGGCTGGATACCATAATCGGCCCCAAAGGACTCTCCCCGTTCGACGGCTATGGAATACTGGTGGAAGGCTTTGAGTACCGCCAGATGATGACCATGATGAACTATAACTACGATTATTATCCCAGGCTGATCGAAGCCTATGGCTTTGAAAAAGAGGTGGATTTTGTTTCCTGTTATCTTCCGGCTAATTCGTTCAAGATGCCCGAACGGGTGGAGCGCATTGCCAGGCGGGTGCTCGAGCGGGGCACGCTGTGGGTGAAAACCTTCAAAAGCAAGCGGGAGTTAATCCAGTGGGCCCCGCGCATCGGGTATACCTATAACAAGGCATTCGTCAACAACTGGGAATATTATCCATTTACCGAAGCGGACATTAAGTATGCGGTGGATAATGTCTTTCTTGTAGCAAACCCGCGCCTGATCAAGCTGGTCATGCACGGAGAGGATATTGTCGGCTTTCTGTTCGCCTTCCCGGATGTCTCGGACGCCCTCCAGCGTGCAAAAGGACATCTCTTCCCCTTCGGGATCATCGATCTACTGCTGGATATGAAACGGACCCATACCGTCTCTGGAAATGGAATGGGTGTGCTTCCGGAATTCCATGGCAAGGGTGGGAATGCCTTGCTTTATTACGAAATGGGAAAAACAATTTTTGGTTTCAACCAATTTGAGCATGTAGAGATGACCCAGGTGGCTGAAAGCGCGACCCAGATGCGGGCGGATCTTCAAAACCTGAATGGGGTGGAATATAAGACTCACCGGGTGTATCGGAAGGTGATTGGGTAAACGAGGGATAAGTAGACAGGTAAACAAGTATGTAATGGCAGGCGTGCCTACTTGTGTACTTTTTTACTTGTGTACTGAATGTTTTTCCTCTCTGGATGAAACCGTGGAACACCCGCTTCAATTTATCCCTCTAGCTTATCGGAAACAATTCTTCTTTATGTTTCTATTCCTGACCCTAGTCCTGTTCGCCGTTTTTAGAGTCCTGGACCAGCCTTTGCGGACGGACGCCGCACCGAACGGGATCGTGTCGTTCGAGCTGGCGGGAAACACGCTGACCGCGCGTGCCATCACCGATTCGTGGAAGCAGTTGAGTCTCCTCCTTAGCGCTACCGGGCAGCCCAATCCCGATATTGTCAATGTCGCCTATGTTTTTGCCGCATTCGGGCTGGGACTTGATTATCTGTTCATGCCAATATATGCCCTGGCACTTGGCTTTGCCACACTGCTTGTTACCCAAAAGCATGCGGGATGGCTCCACTCGCTGGCGGTTGTAGCAGCCTATGGAGCCTTTACAGCAGCCTTGTTCGACGCGCTGGAAAACTATGCCTTGTTTCAGATCCTGTTGGGGAGGGGTGAATCCAGTTATCCGGAAATTGCCGCGTTTTGTGCAACCATTAAGTTTAGCTTGCTCATCTTCGGGATCCTGATTGTCTTGCTCGGGTGGCTATTACCGGGGAAGGCAAAATAGCCTAATTTCTTTCCGGCTCGATTTGTAATTTTAATTCATTGCCCATTGGGGCATTCCCATTCGTGACACTTTCCAGCGGTAGCAGGATGTGGAACTGGCTGCCAGGGAAATTAACTTCATCGTAACCGGTGCTTTCCACCCAGATGCGGCCGCCGTGCGCCTCCATGATACCCTTGGAAAGCGCCAGCCCCAGCCCGGCGCCGCTTCCCATGAAGCGGGTCTTACTGGTGGAATGCTTGGAAAGCTCACCCGGCTGGTAGAACTTGCTGAAGATAATCTCCCGCGACGCCGGGTCTACACCTACACCGGTATCGCTGACCACGTATTCGATGCCGCCATTCGGCAGCTCTGAATTCACCGTTGGCAGGGTCCGTGCGGCAACCATAATTTTTCCGTCATTGGGCGTAAATTTAATAGCATTCGAAAGCAGGTGTTGGAAGAGTTTTTTGAGCAGGTTTGGATCTGCCTTTGCCAGGGGCAGTGGAGGAATATTGACAGAAAGCACCTGCCCGCGCTCCTGGAATGTTTTTTCCAATTTGTCGGCCACTTCCTTGACGAGTTCAGCCGTATCCACAGGAGCCAGATTGAGCTGTAATGTGCGCGTATCGATCTGGGCGATGTCGAACATGGAATCCATGATTTCGTGCAGGCGCTGTGTGCCCTTGGAGATGCTGCTGAGCATCTGGTGTACAGCGGAGGGCAGGGTCCGGTCTTCACTCAACATTTCGGTGTAGCCGATGATCGTGGTCAGCGGCGTGCGGAGTTCATGTGAAGCAATGCTAATGAAGTCGGACTTGGTCTGATCGAGGCGTTCCAGGTCGCGGTTGGCTTTGTCAAGGTCGCGGTAGGCCTGCCGCAGTTCCGTGTTGAGCTGGACCAGGTTCTCGACCAGGCGAGCATTCTCAAGGGCCACCGCAGTCTGGTTGGCCAGGGCGGAGAGAGTCACCAGGTCTTCGGCTGTATAGCGGTTCCCGCTGATTTTCGCACCCAGGGCCAGCATCCCAATCCACTCACGCTTGGAGAAGATCGCCAGGTACACTTCTGCTTCAAGGTTATTGAACCAATCCCGCTCAGGTGGGGAGACGGACCGAAATGCCGGGAGCAGGTCCAGGTCATACTGCAGAAGCGGGCGCACCTCCACCGTCAGCTGCCGGACAACTGGATGATCGACCTGCAGCGAGAGGATCCGGATCTGCCTCTCCCCTTCATTACGTACCGCCCGCAGCCGGTAGGATTTTTGTCCTTCGACTGGAGTTTCCGAATCGACCAGGAACAAAAAGCCGCGTGTAATATCCATTGCTTCGATGATCAAACCGACCGCAACGTTCGCCAGTCTCTGCATGTCAAGGATGTTACTGATTTGTTCGCTATAAGCATGCAGGGTCTTGCTGGGATGATATTCCTGTATCTTCAACCAGCGATTCACCCCGCGCTGGACGACTGAAAGTAGTGGCGGAAAGATCAGGGCCAATAGTATGGCAATGGCCGCACCCACCAGGAGCGGACTGTAGTTAGGCAGCGCTTTGAACACTGTCTGCGAAGCCGTGAAGCCTGCAACATAAAAGGTGGCAATCACCAGGGCAGTGATGAAATACGTAACCATCCGCCGCGCCACATCGCGCAGGTCAGGGGGATCATGAGTGACAATGACAAAGGTAGCCAGCACCGCTGCCCCAAGACGCATCGGATTCCCGGGGAAGGGGAAGCCTGCCATGATCAATGAGTCGTTGAAGATGACCAGCAGGAAAACGGGGGTCCAGTAGTTGAGACGGTTGCGGAGCAGCGGCTGGCGCGAGTTGTTATGGGCAGAGCGTACATTGAAGAATCCGCCCAGGGTGAATACCAGCCAGCCCAACATGGCCCAGGTCGGGGCCAGTCGTTCGCGGGTGATGATAAAGTTTCCGCTTTGCCAGACGACCTCACCAAAACGATACATATTGGGAAGGATAGCCAAAAGTCCGAGTATCCAGAACAGGCCAAGTCCGAGCCAGACAGTTGGACGCCGGCGAATGAAGGAAAGGACGCAAAGGGTCAGTAGAAAGGAAAGGATGAGAGCGCCGTAGATTTGAAAATCATTTGCCACCCGGAAGGAGGCAATATACAGCTCTCCTGCGCGCCATAACCCTTCAAATAAGGTAAATACGGACGCCAGCGCAATGTAAACTCCCAAAAGGATGGCGGCATTTTCCTGGCCCGCTGGCCGCCTGTATAATGTAACGATCAGAGGCAGGTACAGGATTGTCAGGATCAGGTACAGGATGAGGGTAAGAGTTTGGGCTGACATCAATGAAAAGTATACTCGAAATCATTTAACGCGGTTATCATTAACTCATGCTCATCACAAAAAACTCCCGCGATACCTATCAGTTCAGTCCAGATTTTTTCCAGGCGGATGGGGGCGTAAACTTTGCGGATTTTGCCGCTGCCCGCAGATTTGCCTCTCAGATGTCAACGCATCGGACCCAGCCGGTAGCGGCCTCCGAGCTCTACGCGATGCAGTTGATTGACGAAGCCATGCGTATGCTCATGCAGCGTTTCGCACCTGTGGCGCTCATGAACACCGCTGTTTCCAGTGCTGCTGAAAGCCTCGGTGCGGACTCTGTTACGGCGACCCAAAAAAAATTCGTTTCTGAGTTCCCGCCTGATAATGTTTATCGCGGTGAGGAGAAAATCGAGGAATATTTAGCGCGGTTATCCAACGGGCGCATCAAGACGGTGGAGGAATTGATCTATGTCTACACCCATAATGCCAACCCAGCCGTCCACCCGCTGCTTGACCTGGTGGACGATGAGCCGCTTGAGCCGACTGCATACAAGAGCCTGATCGCCTCCTTGAACACGTTCTTTGCCAGGGTTGCCAGCGAAGATGCCGGAAGTCAGGCTGGAGCGGAGTCTTTATTCGATATCCTGCGCGCACCGTCAGAGGCGTCACCCTATTCGCTGGAGGGCCAGCTTCAGTTCATTCTCGACAAGTGGGGACAGATCCTGGATGTGAAGTTTGTCTCCCGCATCGTGCGCGGCATGGACTATCTGCGCGAAGAAACCGTCCGCCAGCATGGCCACGGCGATTTCAAGCCGGATGTTCCCCTGCAGACTTTTGGAGCGGGGGAGTACCAGGAGTACGAGCAATATAGTCCCGATAAGGACTGGATGCCGCGCCTGGTGCTGCTTGCCAAGAATTCCTACGTCTGGCTCGAGCAGCTCTCCCGCAAGTATGGTCGCTGGATCAAGTCCCTTGACCAGATCCCGGATGACGAGCTGGATATCCTGCGCGACCGCGGTTTCACCGGGTTATGGCTGATCGGTCTCTGGGAGCGTTCGCGCGCCTCGCAGCGCATCAAGCAGCGGATGGGTGATCCGGATGCGGTCGCTTCGGCCTATTCTCTTTATTCCTACGATATTGCTGAGGACCTGGGCGGGTGGTCCGCATTGGAGAACCTGCGCTGGCGTGCCTGGCAGCGCGGTATTCGCCTGTCTGCGGACATGGTCCCCAATCACATGGGCATTGACTCGCAGTGGGTGATCGAACATCCCGATTGGTTCCTGTCCCTTCCTTATTCGCCCTATCCTTCCTATTCCTTTAAGTCCGAAAATTTATCAGACGATCCGCGTGTGGGTATCTATCTCGAAGATCACTATTACGACAAGACCGATGCAGCGGTGGTTTTTCAACGCCGCGACCACGAGACGAGTGACGTTCGCTATATCTATCATGGCAATGACGGCACCTCCTTTCCCTGGAACGATACAGCACAGCTCGATTAT
>Ga0111538_10012640_pt1 | contig 11163 bp, 12 predicted proteins | sample SoiMethybrSBSTD1_FD_79669 | JGI IMG/M metagenome (GOLD analysis project Ga0111538, IMG submission 79669) | Bulk soil microbial communities from a Populus tree surrounding site in Tennessee, USA - Soil MetaG P. TD hybrid SBSTD1 (version 2)... | ecosystem: Environmental > Terrestrial > Soil >... | reverse complement strand
AGGCCCCGCGCCCGCGTCCAGCCGCGGCAGATCGGCCTTGCGGAAGACGGCGATGACGCGCGGTGGGTGACCGAGCGTTGACACGTCGGCCAGCAGTTGCGGCTCGACTTCTTCCGAGCGGCTCAGACCCGGGAGCTCAGGCGCACGCTCGGCGTCGACCAACGCCTCGACCGGCTCCAGCCCGGCCGCGAGCGCCGCCGCGACGAGGTCCTCGCCCTCACAACCGAACAGACCGAGCCGTTCCCGCTGCCGACGGCTGTGTAGCCGGCGCAGGAGTCGCAGCCGTGGGTTGTGCGCGGAGGTGATCACCCGCCGCGGGGCCGCGCGGTCAGCTCTTCTGCAGTGCGGACTTCGCCTGCTCGGCGATCTTCCCGAAGGCCTCGGGATCGCTCACGGCGAGGTCTGCGAGGACCTTGCGGTCGAGCTCGATCTCCGCCTTACGCAGCCCGGCGATGAACTGGTTGTAGGAGAGGCCGTGGCCGCGGGCGGCCGCGTTGATGCGCAGAATCCACAGGCGCCGGAAGACGCGCTTTTTCTGCTTGCGGTCGCGGTATGCGTAGACGAGCGAGTGCTCGACCTGCTCCTTGGCCTTGCGGTAGCTCGAGTGTTTCTGTCCCCAGTAGCCCTTGGCCTGACCGAGGACCTTGCGCCGCTTCTTGCGAGCGTGGACGGACCGTTTCACGCGGGGCATCTAGGAGCCCCCTCCGAGCAACTGCTTGATCTCGCGCCTGTCGCTCGGGGCGACGTCGACGTCCTTGCGGAAGCTACGCCTGCGCTTGCTCGACTTCTTCTCGAGCAGATGGCTCTTCGGCGCGCGCCGGCGCAGGATCTTGCCCGCCCCGGTCACCTTGAACCGCTTCTTCGCTCCGCTGTGTCTCTTCACCTTTGGCATCTCTGGCAACTCCCGCGTTCTTGGTGGGGCCCAAGACCATGACCATGTTGCGTCCGTCGAGGAGCGGCGGCGACTCGATCTGTCCGATCTCGCGAACGTCCTCGGCGAGCCGCATCAGCAGATCGCGACCCCGCTCCGGATGGGTCGTCTCGCGCCCCCGGAACATGATCGTGACCTTGACCTTGGCCCGCTGGTTGAGGAAGCGGACGACGTGGCCCTTCTTGGTCTCGTAGTCGTGGACTCCGATCTTCGGCCTGAGCTTGATCTCCTTGACGTGAACCTGGGACTGGTGCTTGCGCGCAAGCTTGGCCTTCTGCTCCTGTTCGTACCGGTACTTCCCGTAGTCCATGACCCGGGCGACCGGGGGCTGCGCCTGGGGCGCCACCTCGACGAGGTCGAGGTTCTTGCCGAACGCGTACTCGAGCGCATCGGACGTCTGCTTCAGGCCGACCTGGGACCCGTCCTCGTCGATCAGCCGCACCTGTGGGACGCGAATCGCGTCGTTGATTCGCACCTGCGGCACCGGGGTCCGGTCGGGCTCGACCCTCCGCCGTGGCCTCAAAGGCTATTCACCAAGCTCGCTTGTTCCTCCCTGAATGACGACAAGACCGCTGGCAGGCGGCAGCGGTCACTGAACCTCGTCACCGGTCGGTTGAACCTCGCCTGAGCGTTGCTCGGGAGGTGAGGAACGATCCGCTCCTGCTTGCCAGGCGGACAGCGTAGCAAGCAGTTCGTCCCGCAGCTGGTCCAGGGTCTTGGTCGACTGCGCGCCGCCTCGCTCGCGCACGGCCAGCGACTCGCGCGACTCGCGGTCGCCGTAGACGACGACGTACGGCACCTTCTCCACCTCGGCGTCGCGGATCCGCTTGCCGACCGTCTCGTCGCGCTCGTCGAGCTCGACGCGCAGGCCGGCCGCGCGCAGCTCCTGGGCGACGGTCGCCGCGCCCTCGCGATGCCCCTCGCCCACCGGGACAACCCGGATCTGGACCGGCGCGAGCCAGAGCGGGAAGGCACCGCCGAAGTGCTCGACCAGGATCCCGATGAAGCGCTCGAGCGAGCCGAGCAGCGCCCGGTGGATGACAACCGGATGGTGCTCCTCGTTGTCGGAGCCCATGTAGGTGAGGCCGAAGCGCATCGGCATCTGGTAGTCGAGCTGGATCGTCCCCATCTGCCAGCTGCGGCCCAGCGCGTCGGTCATGTGGAGGTCGATCTTCGGCCCGTAGAACGTGCCCTCGCCGGGGCTGACGACGTACTCCATCTCGTGGCGCCTCAGCGCCTGCTCGAGCGCTGCTTCGGCGTGATCCCACTGCTCGTCGGTGCCGAGCCGCTTCTCGGGCCTCGTCGAGAGCTCGGCGCGCGGCTTGACGCCGAAGAGGTCGTAGAGGTCGCTCGCGAACTCGATCATGGCGTCGATCTCGGGCTGGATCTGCTCCTCCGTCACGAAGACGTGGGCGTCGTCCTGGGTGATGTGCTTCACGCGCAGGAGGCCGTGCAGCGTCCCGCCCCGCTCGTCGCGGTGCAGCGTCGACGACTCGGCGTAGCGAAGCGGCAGATCTCGATACGACCGGAGCCGGCTGCCGAAGAGCAGCATGTGGCCAGGGCAGTTCATCGGCTTCAACGCGAGCCTTTTCTCGTCCTCGTGGCCCTCGACGAAGAACATGTTCTCCTCGTAGTTCTCGTAGTGGCCCGAGGTGATGTAGGTCTCGATGTCGTAGAGCAGGGGGGTCTTCACCTCGGAGTAGCCGCGCCGTGCGTTCTCGCGCCGCCGCAGGTCCTCGAGGACGTTCCAGATCACCATTCCGCGCGGGTGCCAGAACGGCGAGCCGGGCGAGTGCTCGGAGAGGTGGAAGAGGTCGAGCTGGACGCCGAGCCTGCGATGGTCGCGACGGCGGGCCTCTTCGAGCTGCTCGAGGTACGTGTCGAGGTCGTCCTGGCTGAAGAAGGCGGTGCCGTAGATCCGGGTGAGCTGCGTGTTGTGCTCGTCGCCGCGCCAGTAGGCGCCGGCGAGGCTTGTGAGCTTGAGCGCCTTGATCGGCCCGGAGTCCTGCAGGTGCGGTCCGCGGCAGAGATCGGTGAAGTCGCCCTGGGTGTAGAAGGAGATCGGCCCTTCCGCCGTATCGACGAGCTCGACCTTGTAGTCCTCCCCCTGCTCCGCGAAGAACCGCTTCGCCTCGTCGGCGGACACCTCGCGGCGCTCCCAGGAGCGGCCCTCCGAGAGCTCGTGGCGAATCTCCTCCTCGATTCTCTCGAGTGCGTCCTCACCGATCGGCTCCGGGAACTCGAAGTCGTAGTAGAAGCCGTTCTCGACCGGCGGCCCGATGGCGATCTTCGTGCCCGGGTACAGCCGGCGGACCGCTTCGGCGAGCAGGTGGGCCGCCGAGTGCCGGAGGACGTACAACGCGTCGGGGTCGTCCTTGTCGCGGGTGGTGAGGATCTGGATCTGTTGGCCCTCCTCGAGCGGCAGGCGCAAGTCCTGGACGTGGCCGTTGGAGCGCAGCAAGATGGCCTGCTCCGCGAGCCTGGGGCCGATTGCCCGAGCCGCGTCGAGGCCCGTCGCGCCGTCGGGGAGTTCGAGTTCGCTCGAGTCGGGAAGGACGACCTTCATGGAAGCCAAGGATACTGAGCAGCAGAGCGAATCCGATCAGCGCGAAGACGACCGGAACGACGAGCTCGAGGGCTCGCCGATCCCGGATCCCGAGGAGGAGCGCGGGACCGCAGAGGACGACCCGCAGGCGGACTGATCGCGCCGTCCACCCCGGCCACGGCCGCACCACGCGGCAGCCCCGACGCTACTTCAACAGACGCGAACGGGCACGTCCTGTGGGCGAATCGTCACACGATCGGCACACACGCCACGTCCCTTCGGGACATGCCCAGGGGCCAGGCCCCTGGCAATGTCCGTTGGGGGCTAGTCGTCCGCCTCGACGGCGTGCCGCAGGTGCTCGGGCGCGCGGAGCCAGTAGCTCTCGCGCAGCCACTCGAGGGCGGCGTCGAGGGACTCCTCGTCGCGCACGACGGCCGTGACCCAGCCGTAGCGACCCACGTACTTCGCCTTCTCGACGTACGGGAGCAGCATCGCGATCTCCCGCTCCTCGAGAGTGAGCTTCACGGTCAGACGGATCGCACCGTCCGCCTCCGACATCGCGGCGAACATGCGGTTGTCGGCGACCTTGAAGACGGGGTGGCCCCACGGACTGTCCTCGTAGGTCTCGGGGAGCTCCAGGGCGAGCTCGCGGATGCGGCGCGCGGCAACGTTCGGCTTCACGCGCCCAGCATTGCACCGTTTCCTCCCTCGCCCGGTGGGAATCACCGAGCACGAAACGAGCGAAAGGGGTTCCGATGGGCACGAGCATTCGCGACGCCATGACCGCCGAGCCGTGCGCGATCGACGCCGACAAGCCGGTGGCGTACGCAGCCAAGATGATGGCGGACGAAGACGTCGGCCTGGCGCCGATCGTCGAAGGGGACAAGCTGGTCGGCACGGTGACCGACCGCGACATCGTCACGCGCGTCGTCGCCGTCGGCAAGGATCCCGAGGCGACGCTCGTTCGCGACGTCGCATCACAGGATGTCGTCACGGTCGGGCCGGAGCAGGCTCTCGACGAAGCGCTCAACCTGATGGCGCAGCACCAGGTCCGGCGTCTGCCGGTGGTCGACGACGACGGAAGTCTCGTCGGCGTCGTCTCCCAGGGTGATGTCGCCGTCCATGCCGAGGCCGCGAAGACCGGCGGGATGGTCGAGGAGATCTCGGAGAATTAGCCCGGACGGTCGAGCCTGCGGCGCCGGCGGCGTCGAGACAACCGAGGAAACCACGGCGGCCACGTCGCCGTGACGGCGAGTCGGGTCTCGCGTGCAAGACTTCCCCAGGGAGCGCTAAAGGGATCCGTCCCGGCGGCCGAAGAATCTGAGCGGCACCGTGTAAGGGGGTTTTCCGGGTGAGGTTGCTGCTCGTTGACGACGACCCAGGGCTAAGGGCCCTCGTCCGTACAACGTGCGAGGTGTTCGACTTCGAGGTCGACGAGGCCGACAACGCGCAGGTGGCCGTCGAGCGAATCGCCTTCCGCAAGCCCGACGTGCTCGTGCTCGACGTGAGCATGCCCGGCATGAGCGGCCTCGAGCTCTCCCGCGCCCTCAAGGACGATCCGGTGACGCGGGACGTGGCCGTCGTCCTGCTGACCGGCGCCGACTCGGGCACGCAGGCCGAGGCCGACGTCGCGGGCGCAGACGCCCTGCTGCGCAAGCCGTTCAGCCCGCTCGAGCTCTTGTCGGTGGTCGAGCGGCTCGCGGGCGGCCGCTTCGGCGTGCCGTTTCGTGCGCAGCGGCAGGGTCGTGAGGACGAGCAGCTGCTCCTCTATGCACAGGATCTCCGCCACCTGCTCGAGATCGAACGCGGCCAGCGCGTGCTGGTGCAGAAGGCGTATCGAGAGACGGTCGCCGCCCTCGCCAGCGCGCTGGAAGCGAAGGACACCGGTACCAAGGAGCACTCACAGCGGGTGCAGCGGTACGCCGTCGAGCTGACCGCGCAGCTCGCCCCCCAGCTGCTCGAGGACCCGAGCACGGAGTACGGGTTCCTGCTCCACGACGTCGGCAAGTTGGGAATTCCCGACATCATCCTCCGCAAGCCGAAGCCGCTCGACGAGCAGGAACAGCGGTTGATGGAGACGCACACCGTCCTGGGCGAGCAGGTGCTCAGCGGCGTGGCGTTCCTACAAGGCGAGGGCCTTCGCGTCGTGCGGTCGCACCACGAGCGCTGGGACGGCGGTGGCTACCCCGACAGTCTCAAGGGCACGGGCATCCCGCTTTCGGCTCGTGTGTTCGCCGTCGCGGACACGCTCGACGCGATGACGAGCGACCGCCCCTATCGCTCGGCCTGCAGCTGGGACGACGCAGGGCGCGAGATCCTGCGCCAGTCGGGGCGGCAATTCGACCCCGAGGTCGTGCGTGCGTTCGTCAGGCGAGAGCCCGCACTGCGGACGATCCAGCGCAGCTTCGCCTAATCAGGCCGGCTTACTTTCCCGCTCGCCCATCGTCCATTCGACGACGTCGCGGATGCTGACGATCCCGATTGCGCGGTCCTCCTCGACAACGGGCAGGTGGCGGAACCCCTGATCGAGCATCGTCCGGGCCGCTTCGGCGAGATCGGTCGACGTGGTCGCGGTGATCGGCTCACCCGTCATCCATTCGCGGACCCGCGCCTCGCTCGAATGGACGCGCCCGGCAACCGCGCGGAGCAGATCACGCTCGGTGAGGATGCCGATCAGGCGGCCGAAGTCGCTGACGACGGCCGAGCCCACACCGCGCTCGACCATCGCCTCGGCGGCCTGGCCGAGGGTGTCCTCGGGCGCTACCTCGAGCACCTCGCGCGTCATCAGCTCGCCCAGCGTCGTCATTGAATGCGCGAGGCTACCGCACACGGAAGGCCCAGGCCGGCCTAATGCCGTGCGGGAACCGTCAGCAGCGTCAGGGCCAGCGGCACGAGCGTGACGGCCAGCGAAACCGAATAGACGGCAGCGATCTCGCCACGGCTGAGCTCGGATCTCACCCGCGCGGCGGGCGGAGGCGGGGCATGTGCGAGCTGCGAGCGCGCCCAGGCGGCCTCCTGAGGCGGCGAGACCAGCACGAGCTCCGGGCTGAGCGGCAGATCGTCGAGCACAGCGGCGGCCCGATTGTCGCGCGCCGCACCTGTCGAAACATCCCCCTTCTGGGGGAGGCCTCAGATCACGAGTCGGAACGTCAGGAAGTCGCGCCGTGGGGTCGGCCGGATCGCCGTCACCGTGAGCGACCCCTGTACGTTCATGTACAGCCCGGTGCCGCCGAGCACCGCGAGCTCGTAGAGCTGCCGGAAGACGAGCGCACCCGAGACCACGATCTTCCCCTTCGGCAGGAAGTAGGTCCCGCTGCACATCCGGCTGCGCCTGCCCGTGAACGTGCAGACCATCTCCGCGTGACCGATCGCCCTCGGCGTGACGCCCTTGTTGTACAGGAGCGAACGGGTGAACTCGAGATCCCCGACGCCCCGTCCGGGCCTGCCCTGGTCGATGATGCGATGCGATACATCGCGGGTCGTGAGCCGGATCGTCCCCGGCCGGTCGAGCGCTTGCGACGAAGACGCGAACGCGCCGACGAAGACTCCCAGCCCTCCGAGAGCCAGAGCGAACACCACAGTGCGTCTCATCTCTTCTCCTTCCCGTCACGGACGCCATCAGCTGCCGGCAACTCGAGCCAGAACGTCGATCCTTCTCGTTCCGCGCTCGTAAATCCGATCCTGCCCCCGTGCGCCTCGACGATCTCGCGGGAGACCGCGAGACCGAGCCCGGTGCCCGAGATACCGCTCGCGGCAGCATCGCCACGGAAGAATCTCGTGAAGATCTGAGACTGCTGCTCTTGGGGGATTCCGACTCCTTCGTCACGCACTTCGACACGCACGGTACCGTTCTCACGCTCGGCAACGAGCTCGACCCGCCCGCCCTCGGGCGAGTACTTGATCGCATTGGAGAGCAGGTTGCCGACGACTTGCGCCAGCCGGTCGCGGTCGCCGCGGACGGCGAGCGGGCCGGTCGGCACCGCGACGTCGACGCGGTGGCGTGCGCTCTGGCCGGCGAAGAGCTCGGCCTGCTCGCGCAGCAATCCTGCGACATCGATCGGCTCCCGCAGGAGCTCGAGCTTGCCCTGCTCGAGCCTGCGCGCGTCGAGGAAGTCGTCGATCAGGGAGCCGAGCCTGCGCGCCTGGGCGTCGATGATGCCGAGGTAGCGGTGGTGGGTTTCGTCGTCGAAGTCGCGCGTCAGCAGCAGGCTGGTGAAGCCGAGCACGCTTGCGAGCGGGGTGCGCAGCTCGTGCGACACGATGCTCACGAGCTCCGACTTCATCCGCTCGCTCACGCGGAGCTGTTCGTTCTGGGCCTCGAGCTCGTCGCGGTTCCGCTCGAGCTTCTCGGCCATCGCATTGAACGCATGCGTCAGCTCGCCGATCTCGCCGGGGCCGCCCTCGTTCAGCCGCTCCTCGAGATGGCCGTCGGCGAGCCTCGTGGCCGCGTTCGCGACCTCGCGCACGGGCCGCGCGATCGAGCGCGCCAGGTAGATGCCGAAGGCGAGCATGGCGACCGCGATCGCGATCAGGCCGCCGACGCCGAGCGTCAGTGCGACGGCCCAGCGGTCGTCCGCCGACTGTGCGCTCTGTCGAGCAAGCCGGTCCTCGGTGCGGAGCAGGGTCTCGAACCTGCCGCGGATCTTGTCCGTGTACGACTTGCCCTCGCGGACCGCGAACGGCGACCTCGCCTCTCCGGGGTTGGTCTTGGCGATGCTCAGCAGGAGGAAGACGTAGTAGTCCTCGTACTCTCGGATCGACTGGGCCAGCTCCCGGCTGCGCTTTCGCTGCTCCGGACTGCCGGCGACGAGCTGCTGCAGCTCGGCGAGCTGGGTCTTCAGCGAGTCCCGCGTCTGCCTGAGGCTCTTCTCGAAGCTGGGCTTCTGCGTGAGCGCGAACGAGCGGAGCGACGTTTCGAGGTCGAGCACGAGCTGCTCCGCGCGCAGCGTGGAGACGGTGACGTCCCGAGAGTGCGCCTCGCGCCGCTCGGCCTCGCGGAAGGCCGACACCGCGAGCAGCATGACCCCGAACGTCGCCGCGACGAGCACGGCGACCAGGGCCGTCGGGAACACCGTCCGCGCCGCGAGCGGCAGCGAGCGACGCTTCACGGGACGAGCTCCTGCACGACCGCGCGCAGGTCGTCGGGGAGGAACGGCTTCAGGACAAAGCGGTCGGCGCCCGCCGCGAGCGCCTCGTCCCGGGCGTCGCTCCACGCGCTGATCACGACGATGGGCAGGTTGCTCTGGTTCGCCTCCTCGCGCAGTCGGGAGAGGACGTCGAGACCGCTGAGGCCCGGGAGCATCAGGTCGAGCACGATCACATCCGGCTTGTGCTCACGCGCCAGCTCGAGCGCCTCCACGCCGTCGGACGCCTCGATGAAGCCGAATCCGTCGCCGAGCGAGACTCTGACCAGCTCCCTCAGTGCGGCTTCGTCTTCGCAGATGAGGATGCTACGAGTGGTGGTCACCGACGCGGTCTCTCCTCGGCTTGTCCGTCGCACGTCCTCGGAGCCCGGCCAGGCGCCCGCTAGAGCCGGGTTCTTGCTCGATTGTACGTGAGCTTCCCGAAGACCTTTCAAAACCCTCCTGCCCTTATTCGGCAGGCGGGACCGCGTGGATTATTGGGCAGAAGCGGCTGGGAAGCGGTCTGGGCCGGTGCAATGGGCGGTACTGGGCTCGAACCAGTGACCCCCAGCTTGTCGAGCTGGTGCTCTCCCAACTGAGCTAACCGCCCCGGCCGCCTAACGATAGCCGACTTCGAGGCTCATCTCGTGATCGCCGAGAGCGTGCAAAGAGCGGCCTCCTAGAAGACTTCGGGGCACCAGGGAGCGATCCGCGTCCGGAAGAGGTCGTCCGCTCGCTCGACCGCTCCGTTGGTCAGCTCCTGGACGCGTCCCGCCCGCTCGAGCTGCGCGAAGGTGAACCCACCGAGGTACGCGGAGCCGAGGTCGGCGGCGTCGAGGCGGAGCTCGGGCTCGCCGTCGACGCCGGAGATGCTCCCTTCTCCACCGGACGCCTCCAGGCGCCACACGCGAGCATTCCCCGGCAGGAAGGAGTCGGTCAGCTCGAACGTGAGCGCGCCGTCCGCAGCGTAGGAACGGGCGGACAGCGCACGCTCGACGTCGACGATGCGGAGCCAGAGCCCGTCGCCGAACCGGGGGAGCAGTCGACGCGGCTCGGCGACCGACAGGAACAACGGATGGTCGATGGGGAGGTGCCACGCCTCGATCGTGCGGACGAGGTCGACGTTGAACAGATACCGCCAGAGCTCCCGATCGGCCGGCGGCGACGTCGCGATCGCCTCGATCACGCGCAGCACCGACCTCGTGATGCCGTCTCGCCATTCGTCCTTGACGCGGTAGCGCGCAAACGCCGCGTCTTCCCCGTCGAGCTCGAGAACGGCGAAGTAGCGAGGGCCTGCGCCGCGCCGGTGGTGCTCGGGATCGGGCAGCCGGTACTCGCGCCACCAGGCCTCGGTGCGGGCGAACATGCCGGGCCTGGCGCGGCGCGCGCGCTCGTAGATCGGCGGCAGGACGCGGGCTGCCTCGTCCTCTTCGACGAGCCGGACGCGGCCGACCGGGGGCGGATCGTCGCGAAAGCGCAACCGGTCACGTTCCGCCTCGATCGCGACCCGGAGCGTCGCCACGCCGTAGCCGTAGCGACCGTAGATCGGCTCCTCCGATGCCCACAGGATCGCGACCGGCTCGCCACGGGCGGCGATCGCGTCGTGCTCGGACCGCATCAGCCGATTCATGATCCCGCGGCGGCGATGCGTGGGCAGGACGCCGACGAGCGTGACTCCCGCCGCGACGAGCTCGCCGCCCGGAACGGTCAGCGTCAGCGGGGTGTCGGCGGCCGTTCCCACGAGTGCGTCGCCGTCGTAGGCGGCGAACATCCGCTCGCGGTCGAGGACACGCGCATCGCGCTCGGCGTCCTCCTCGTGGACGCTCTCCTGGAACGCTTTCGCACCCGTCTCGAGGAAACGCCGAACGTGCTCGGCCGGCGGAGTGCGGATCTCGATCATGGGGCGAGCCTAACGAGGGCCCGCGCTGCGACCGTACGACGCCGCCGTGCGTACGCTGGGCGCGCATGCGCCGCTCGCAGCACCTCGAGGAGATCCTCCGGCTCGATCCCGTGGCCGACCACGAACGGATCGTCTACCTCGACGCCTGCTTCGAGTTCCCGTTCGACACGACCCGCTCGCTCGAGCTGGCGCTGTTTCGGACGTTCGCCGTCCCGAGCATCGGCCGTCTGCTCGACTCGACGGGCGAGTTCGGCGAGCGCGCGCAGAAGCGCTACGACGACACCGACCTGATCCTCAGCACGATCGCCGAGTCCGGCTACAGCAGCGAAGCCGGCAAGCGCGCGATCCGGCGGATGAACCTGATCCACGGTCGGTTCGAGATCGCGAACGAGGACTTCCTCTACGTGCTGTCGACGTTCGTGTACGAGCCGATCCGCTGGAACGCCCGCTTCGGCTGGCGACCGCTCGTCGAGCAGGAACGCCTGGCGAGCTTCCACTTCTGGCGCGCGGTCGGCGCACGGATGGCGATCAAGGAGATCCCGGCCGACTTCGCCGACTTCGAGCGCTTCAACGTCGACTACGAGCGCGCCAACTTCCGGCGCACGGAGGCCGGGATGCGGGTCGGGCGGGCGACACGCTCGATGTTCCTGGCCTGGTTCCCGCT
>Ga0111538_10012638_pt1 | contig 11164 bp, 8 predicted proteins | sample SoiMethybrSBSTD1_FD_79669 | JGI IMG/M metagenome (GOLD analysis project Ga0111538, IMG submission 79669) | Bulk soil microbial communities from a Populus tree surrounding site in Tennessee, USA - Soil MetaG P. TD hybrid SBSTD1 (version 2)... | ecosystem: Environmental > Terrestrial > Soil > Tree... | reverse complement strand
TTCCACGTCGCGCAGGAAGCCTGCTTGCTCGAGCATGGCGAACGTCTTGCCGACGCCGGGAGCCGCGCCGAAAAAGATCGTCAGCCGCCCGCGCGTCTTCTTGCGTTCCTCCTCCCGAACGCGCCGGACCAGCTCGTCGGGATCCGGGCGCGACGTCATGAGCCAAGCTTACTTGGTTTCATCGAGGGCAAGATTGAGCAGAAGGACGTTCACCCTCGGCTCGCCCAAGATGCCGAACGAACGCCCCTCCGTGTGTTCGTCCACGAGCTTCTGTACCCGCTCGATGGGCCATCCGCGGGCTCTCGCCACACGACCGGCCTGGTAGCTCGCGCTGGCAGGGGTAATGTGCGGGTCGAGCCCACTGCCGGAAGCCGTCACCAAGTCGACGGGCACGGATGCGGTGTTGTCGCGGTCCGCCGCGCGGAGGGCACCGATGCGCCGCTTGGCGAATTGGGTGAGCGTTACGTTGGTGGGGCCTAGATTGGACGCCGCCGACGCGAGGGCGTTGTAAGGCGCAGGTGTGGTCGCCGACGGACGACCCCAGAAGTATTTCGGAACCTCGAACGGTTGACCGATGAGTCGCGACCCGATGACCTTTCCGTCTCGGATGAGGAGGCTACCGTTCGCTTCCCCGGGGAAAGCCAGTCTGGCGACGATCGTCACCGTCAGAGGGTAGACGAGACCGGTGAGGATCGTCAGCATCCCGAGCAGCGCCAAGGCCTTGCCGGCGAGCGAACCGATCGAAACCCCCTTCCTGGCTGGTGTGACGGCGGAGAGGGGCAAAGTGCGAGGCGTCATGGCTGGACCTCTAGGTGAGATGGAGCGTCGCGAGAGCAAGGTCGATGATCTTGATGCCGACGAAAGGCACGATATTCCGCCGAGGCCATAGACGACGAGATGGCGTTGGAGCAGGGCCGCGGCGCCGATCGGCTTGAAAGAAATGCCCCTCAAAGCGAGCGGGATCAGAAAGACGATGACGAGCGCATTGAAGATGACGGCGCTCATGACGGCGCTCGCCGGCGTCGTCAATCGCATCACGTTGAGCGCGCCGAGCTGCGGGTACGTCACGGCGAAGGCTGCCGGAATGATGGCGAAGTACTTGGCGATGTCGTTGGCGATGCTGAACGTCGTCAGCGCGCCGCGGGTCATCAGCATCTGTTTGCCGATCTCGACGATCTCGATGAGCTTCGTCGGATTGGAGTCGAGATCGACCATGTTGCCGGCTTCCTTGGCGGCTTGGGTGCCGGAGTTCATCGCCACAGCGACGTCGGCTTGGGCCAGCGCCGGCGCATCGTTGGTTCCATCGCCAGTCATCGCGACGAGTCGGCCCCCCGCCTGGTGCTCGCGAATCAGCGTGAGCTTCGCCTCGGGAGTCGCTTCGGCCAGATAGTCGTCCACGCCGGCTTCGGCAGAAATCGCTGCCGCGGTGAGCGGGTTGTCGCCCGTTATCATCACGGTCTTGATGCCCATGCGACGAAGCTCGGCAAAGCGCTCCCTGATCCCACCCTTGACGATGTCCTTGAGCTCGACCACGCCGAGTACCTTGTTCTCTTCCGCGACGACGAGCGGCGTGCCCCCCTTTTCGGCCACGTCGTTCACGGCGAGGCGCGCCGCGGCGGGCACGGCGCCGCCGTGCGCACGGACGTAGGCTTCGATGGCATCCGAAGCCCCTTTGCGCAGCTTGCGCCCGGCGAGATCGACGCCGCTCATGCGCGTCTCTGCGGTGAACGGCACGAAAGAGGCCCCCATCTCACCTAGACTGCGCTCGCGAATGGCGAATTTCTGCTTGGCCAAGACGACGATGCTTCGGCCCTCGGGCGTCTCGTCGGCGAGTGATGCGAGCTGCGCCGCGTCGGCGAGATCCTTTTCGGAAACGCCGGGGGCCGGCCGAAACGTCGTGGCTTGTCGATTGCCGAGCGTGATCGTGCCCGTCTTGTCGAGCAATAGGACGTCGACATCCCCCGCAGCCTCGACGGCGCGACCCGACGTCGCAATGACGTTCGCTTGAATCATCCGGTCCATGCCGGCGATGCCGATGGCCGAAAGAAGGCCACCGATGGTCGTGGGGATCAAACAGACCAACAGGGCGACGAGAACGGTGAGCGTCACGGGCTGCCCGCTGCCAGCCGCCTTCACGCTGAACACGGAAAAGGGGAGGAGCGTGACCGTCGCCAGGAGAAAGATGATCGTGAGCGCGGCGAGCAGAATATCGAGTGCAATCTCGTTGGGCGTCTTCTGCCTCTTGGCTCCTTCCACCATCGCGATCATGCGGTCGAGGAACCTCTCGCCGGGATTTGCCCGCACACGCACCACGATCCAATCGGAAAGGACGCGTGTCCCCGCGACGACGGCGCTGCGATCGCCCCCGGCTTCGCGGATGACCGGCGCGCTTTCTCCCGTGATCGCCGCTTCGTCCACCGACGCGACCCCTTGCAGGATTTCTCCGTCGCAAGGCACGTCGTCTCCCGCCTCGATCAGCACCACGTCCCCTTTGCGCAAGCTCGCCGAAGAAACGACGCTGACCTCGGCGTCGCGCTTCGGCTCGTCGAGCTTCTTCGCGGGGGTGTCTTTGCGCGCCGCCCGGAGCGTAGCGGCTTGCGCCTTGCCGCGACCTTCCGCCATCGCCTCCGCGAAATTCGCAAAGAGGACCGTGAACCAGAGCCAGATGGCGACGCCCAGAATGAATCCCGTGGGCTCTTCTCCGGGGCCGAACAGCGACTGAACGACCAGGGCTGTCGTGAGGACGCTCCCCACCTCCACCACGAACATCACCGGGTTGCGCGCTTGATGCCGCGGATCGAGCTTGCGAAATGCGTCGACGACGGCGCGCGTCACGATGGGGCGCGCGAACAGCTTGCTGTCACGAGTCTGCGATTTCATGTCACGATCCGTGGGCGGCGAGGTGCTCCACGATGGGGCCGAGCGCCAACGCCGGAACGTAGGTGAGCGCGCCGACCACGACGATGGTGCCGACCAGCATCGCGACGAAGAGCGGCGTATGCGTCGGCAAGGTGCCGCTGCTCGGTGGAACGAGCTTTTTTCGGGCCAGCGAACCGGCGATGGCGAGCGTCGGGACGATGAGCCAGTAGCGTGCACCGAACATGCAGATACCGAGGAGCGCGTTGTAGAAGGGTGTGTTGGCGGAGAGCCCGGCGAACGCGCTGCCGTTGTTGTTGGCAGCCGAAGAGAAGGCGTAAAGAATCTCGCTGAATCCGTGTGCCCGCGGATTCGCCACACCGCGCCGGCCGGCCTCCGTGGCGCACGCCAAGGCCGTTCCGAGCAGGACGAGCATCGGTGGAATCAGGATGACGAGCGACGCCATCTTCATCTCATAGGCTTCGATCTTCTTGCCGAGGTATTCGGGGGTGCGCCCGACCATGAGCCCGGCCACGAAGACGGCCACGATGGCGAAGATGAGAATGCCATAGAGACCGGATCCAACTCCGCCAAAAACGATCTCACCGAGCTGCATCAGCCACAGCGGAGCGAGCCCACCCAGCGGCGTCAGCGAATCGTGCATGGCATTGACCGAACCGTTCGAGGCGGCGGTGGTCGCCGTGGCCCAGAGAGCGGAGTTCGCGATTCCGAAGCGGACCTCTTTACCTTCCATATTGCCCCCCGCTTGCTGCAAGCTCGGCAGCTGATCGACGGGAAGCGACGCGAGGGCAGGATTGCCCCCCTGTTCCTGCACGACACAGAGCCAAAGCAGTGGGACGAAGATGACGAACATCGCGGCGAGCACGGCCCAGCCCTGCCGCGCGTCCCCGACCATGCGGCCGAACGTCGAACAGAGCGCGACCGGGATCATGAGGATGGCGAACATCTCGACGAAGTTGGAGAGAGGGGTCGGGTTTTCGAAAGGGTGCGCCGAGTTGACGTTGAAGAACCCACCTCCGTTCGTGCCAAGCTGTTTGATGATGACCTGCGAGGCGGCGGGGCCGAGCGCGAGGATTTGATCGGCGACGGTCTTGCCGTCGATGTCCTTGGTGCTTTCCAGCATCGTCGCCAGCCTGTAAGGGCCGAACGTCTGCACCACCCCCTGCGAGACGAGCACGATGGCCCCGATGAGAGAGAGGGGGAGCAGAATGTAGAGCGTGGTTCGCGTCAGATCGACCCAGAAGCTTCCGAGGTCGGTGGTCGTCTTGCGCGAGAAGCCGCGCAGCAACGCGACCAACACCGCCATCCCGGTCGCCGCGGACACGAAGTTCTGCACCGTGAGCCCGAGCGCCTGTGTGAGGTAGCTGAGCGTCGTTTCGCCGCCGTAACCCTGCCAGTTGGTGTTCGACGCAAAGCTGACGGCCGTGTTGAAGGACGAATCGGGCGCGACCGCACCGAGTGCGGCCGGGTTCGCGGGAAGAACCCCCTGCAAACGCTGCAGCGCATAGACGACGAGTAGCCCCGCCATGTTGAAGAGCATCGCCGCCACCGCGTACGTCTTCCACGTCATCTCTTCGCGCGGATCGACGCCCGTCATGCGGTAGACGAGGTGCTCGACGGGTCCCACGACCTTCTGCGCCAACTTGGCTTCGCCCTGATAGACGCGCGCCATGTATTCGCCGAGCGGCTTGGTGACGGCGAGGAGCAATCCGCAATAGAAAACGACCTGCACCACCGTGTTGGCAGTCATGAGAATTTCTCCGGCAGCAGCATGGCGACCAGCAAGTAGACGAAGAGCGCGCCCGCAAGGACCGCGCCGACGACGTGAAATGGGGACATTTCAGCTACGCCTTTCAGAGGCGCTCGCAGAGGCGAACGAGGAGGAGCGTCGAACCAAACAAAAGCAGCGACAAGCCGAGGTAAATGGCGTCCACGGTGAATGTCCTTTCAGGTCAACACCGCGGATCGATTCAGTCGCGGCGCTGCTATGGATTCAAAACCACGCCGTAGCACCGAGGAGCACGGTGTCTTGCGTCGTCGCGTTGGCGATGTAAGGGGTCGTCGTGCCGTCCCCCTCGACTTGGCGGTGAAAGTAGAGCGGCCCGCCGGCGTCGTCGTGTCGGTACTCGAGCCGAACCGACGCTTGTGGGTGAGGCCGCACATCGAGCGTCAGCGTGCCCGACGATACCCAGTCGACTCCGCTAAAGAAGAGAGGAACGCTCGTGGCACCGTTGCCGCGAGCCAAATTTTCGTGAAAGCGATCGGCGCGCAATGCGACATAGAGCCGATCGATCGGCTGGACGCGCGCGTAGATCGAGCCGGCCGCCCAGTCAGCGAGTCCGATGCGATTCCATTCCCATCCGTAGTCGCCCTCGGCCGCGACCGACAACCAATCGGTGACGTTGTATTGACCAAAGGCGTCGAGATGATGACGCCAGGCCGGTCCTTCGGGTGCGCCGCGCGGGCGCTCCACGCCACCGAAGTAAAGCGCCTGAACGGAGATCCGATTGTCGGCCTTGTACGTCAGGCTGGCCTGCACGCTCTTGGATTCGTTGTTGTCGACGACCGAGTTCCAGCCGTTGAAGACGCCCACCGTGGCCGAGATTTCGTCGGTAAGCTCGTAGGTCGCGCGAAGCCCGGTGTGATAATAGGGAAGCCCATAAAACAAGTTGGAACGCGACCAGTTCCAATTGTCTTTGACGGCGAAGACTTCGATTCCAATCGGCGAAGCAGAAAGCCCGAGCTGAAAGAGGAGACCGCGACCGACGGGCGCCTTGTACGTGACGAATGCCTCCTGCAGGTACTTCCAGACCTCCGCGCCGCTCGCATTGGCGCCGCTCGCACCCGGCGCGTGCGGTTCGCCGAGATAGTAGGTGCTCGGGGTGCTTCCGATTTGAAGGATGAGTCGACCCCCGACGGGACCGGCCTCGAAATTGGCACCTAGCGCGGCATTGGAAAGGGTGAAGGTGTTGTGCCGGTTGTCGAAGGCTCGAAAGTTGGTGATCCCGTTCGAAGGTCGGTTCAAGTTGTAGGCGTAGTAAGCCTCGATGTAGCCGATGGGGACGACCTTGGCCGTCGGCGCGCGTTCACCAGCATCCTCAGGCTGCGCGCCGTCCGCCGCTGGCGCGACAGACGGCGTGTCCGGCGTCGCGATTTCCGGCTCTGAAAATGACGCGAGCGCTTGCGACGCGTCCGCTATCGTCATGGCTGCGAGAGAGAAGGCCAAGGTGTTCCCCGCAGGGCTGCGATAGGGTGCGCGAGTCGTGGTCAAGAGGAGCTCCATGACGCGACGATCATGCGTCACGCCGATGAAAGGAACGATAAAGACTCGCGCAAGCGCGATCAGGAAAGTATAAGGACGGCCATCGTCTTACGATGGTGCTGGCAAAGCGGCGGCGCGCCGAGCAATCTCCTGCGCCGTGACGAAGTCGGCCGAACGAATGGCCACAACGAAGCCCGTCGCGGTCGAAGACACGTCGATCGTCGTTTCTGCCATGCCGAACGGGGAGCTGGCACGATCCGTCGGTGCGCCGATCGCCTCGCGCGCCAAGTGGCACTGAGCGACGCGAGCCAGCCACTCTGCCGTCATTCCGGGCGTCGCACGCACGTAGACATCGGCTCCGACGGTGTGCACGGCGAAGGGCTTCGTCTTCATCGGCTCGCGAACGGTCTCCACCCGCTCCAGGTCCGCGCGAAGATCGGTGAGAAACGTGCGAGCTTGGGCCTCGGAGACGCCCGCGCACACTTGGGCGATGTCTGGCGGACTCGGACGCGCAGCGATTCGCTCGGTACAGCCGACGACGAGCACTGCGGAGAAAGGCAACGCGGCAGTCCAGCGGGGGAATCGCAACATGGGGTCCTCCTGGTCCGAGAGCATCAGGGCAGGGGATGACACGCCCGTTCCCGACGTCCTCGATCCTACGATTTCCAGGCCCGACTGTCGCTATGCGAAAAGATCGGTCCCGGCGTCGTATGCCGCGGCTGCACGTCGCCTCAGAGCACGCCGTGCGCCGCCAAATAGCGTCGGAGCTGCTCGTCGGTCGGTCGCGTGGGGTCGATGGTTTCGGCACGCCAACCGACTTCGCGCGCGGCGGCGATGTTTTCGGCTAGGTCGTCGAAGAAAAGGATCTGCGCGCCGGAATACCCCGTCGCCTTTTCGAACGCGCGGTAGATGGAGGGGGACGGTTTGAGGAGCCGCATCAAGTGCGACGCGTGGTGCGAGCCGAGGCTGCGTACGCCGGGATAGAGCGCGTCTCCTGGAAGAGGATCCACGCCGTCGTGGTGCAGCATCTTGACCCAGTGGGGCGAGCTGGTATTCGAAAGGCACGCCGTCGCCACGCCGGCGCGGTGCAAATCGTCGATGAGTGCGCCGACCCCGGGGTACTCGCCGATGAGCACTGCGTCGTGCAGCGCGGTGATCTCCTCAGCGGAATAGAGGCCGTCGAGGGCGCGGTGCATCGCCTCGACCCATTGCTCGGTGGATAGCGAGCCGAGCATTTGCGCCTCGCCGATCTGGCGACGCGCCTGCTCGGCGAGCGCGCCGGCGGAACCTCCACGGACTTCGAGCCGAGCGGCGCGACAAAGGTCGGACCACACCGTGCAGGTGCGGACGAGCACGCCGCCGAGGTCGAAGCAGACGAGCTCAATCGCTCGGGTCTCGGACATGCGCGCGGAGCTTAGCCGCACACAACGTTCGAGCAAGCCTTGGGACGGATGCTCCCGGTCGTCCATCGACGATGGTGCGCGCGATGCAGCTGGAACCTCCGGTGCCCCGCGCGCGCGCAAATCTGTCGGGGGGCGATGTGGGTGGTGTGGCGAGAATGAAGTCGCCGGTGCGCATGCGCCCCGCGCGTTTTTTTGCGACCAAAGGCATAAGGAATGTTGCCATCCCTCGCAAACTGTATTTCCCTAGTTACGTGCCAGCAGATCTGACCCGGGGGCAGTCGCGCGCCCTTCTTTACCGCGGGTCTCGCTTTGTACTCGCGCCGGCGCTCGCTTTCGTCGTGGCATGCGGTGCCACGCTCCCGAAGCCCACCGAGCCCGGTCCCGTCGATCTCTCTGTCGCGCAGAGAGGTGATCAAACTGCGAGCGAACCGCTTGCGGCCGAGCCGAAGCGCTCCGCGGATCCAGAGCGCGCCGAGCTGGTCGAATGGCTGCGCACCAAGCTCCCGCCGGGGGGCGAGATCATCGACTCCGTGGGAAAGCCGGTCGGGCTCGCACATGTTCTCCGCAATGGCGATTCGCTGCCTGCGATCGCCGAAGCGTACGTCGAGCTCACCGACATCTATTTGCCTCGCGAGCTGAGCAAGGCCATCCAAAAGGAGAATCCGAATTTTCGCCCCGCCGCACCGAGCCCCGGCGAGCGCATCGTGATCCCTTCGGTCGTGAAGCGCGCGCCCAAGGGAGCCGATGACGAGCGCATTGGTTGGCCCGAGGACAAGCATCTGCGCGGCGTCTACGTGCGCGGCGGCACGGCCGGCGGCTCGCTGTACATGCCGCTGCTCGATCGCATGGCCGAGCGCGGGATGAACATGATCGTCCTCGACTCGAAGGATTACGACGGCCTTCTCACGTACCAATCCAAAGTTCCGCTCGCGGTCGAAACGGGGGCCGCCAAGAAGGCGCCCATCCGCGACATGGCGCGCACCGTTCGCTTCGCGCACGCCAAGGGGATCCGCGTGGCGATGCGCGTGAGCTGCTTCGAAGACGAGTTCATCGCCCACGCCAAACCGGACCTCGTGCCGCGCGCCGACTGGGCGCCGGGGCGCGCTTACCAGATCGGTTGGCTCGATCCAGCGAACCCCGAAGCCCGCGGGTACATCAAAGACCTCGTCAAAGAGGCGCTCGACTTCGGCGTCGACGAGATCCAGCTCGATTACGTTCGCTACCCGGTGCTCGGCGTCAAACACGCCGACTTCGATGCCACCAAGGGCAAGACGCCGAAGACGATCGTCATCCGCGACTTCGTGCGCGAAGTGCACGCGCTGACGCAGGCGCGGAGCGTTCCTCTCTCGCTCGACATCTTCGGGATCGTCGCGGAAGGGGTGCGCGCGGACATCGATGCGCTCGGACAAGATCCGGTGCTCTTGGCGCCGGAATGCGAGGTGCTCTCGCCGATGGTCTACCCGTCGCATTACCACGCGGGGTACGCCGGATTCGAAGTGCCAGGCAATCACCCCGAGATCGTCGGCATGGCGACGCGCAAGATCTTGGCGATGCTCAAGCACGGCAAGAAGAACGCCATCATTCGTCCGTGGCTGCAGGCCGCATCGTGGAACTCCCCCGAGTACGGCCCGCAGTACATCGCGAGCGAGGTCAAATCGGCGATTGGTGCGGGGAGCCACGGCTGGCTCATGTGGAATCCGGCCCAGACCTACACCGTCACGTGGCAAGCGCTGCCGCCCATCGAGCGAAAGAAAGCCGCCGCTCAGAACAGCGGCGGCTCAGGTGGCGACGTCGTGCAGACGGCCCAAGCGGATTGAGTCGTCAGTAAGCCTGCGCGAAGATAACCCGCTGCTCCGAGGGGCGCCCGGTGAGCACGCACTTGCCCGGCTCTTTTTCCCCTTCGAGCGGGATGCAACGGATGGTGGCCTTGGTTTCTTCTTTGATCTTCTTCTCGGTCTCGGGGGTGCCGTCCCAGTGCGCGAGCAAGAAGTTGCCCTTGCCGCCCTGTTCGAGCGCCTCTTTGAATTGATCGAAGGTGTCGACCTTGACGGTGCGCGACGCGCGGAAGGCGCGGGCCCGCTCGAGGAGCGACGTCTGAATGTCGCTCATCATCGTCTTGAGGACCGCGGCGGCACCGGCGAGCGCGAGCGGCGTCTTTTCTTTGGGATCCTTGTCGCGGCGTTTGACGACGCAGGACCCGGCTTGCACGTCGCGAGGACCTATCTCGATGCGCACCGGCACCCCTTTTTGCTCCCAGTCGAAGTGCTTGGCGCCGGGGCGCAGCCCGTCGCGATCGTCGAGCACGGTGGCGAGCCCCGCGGCTTCGCACTCCGCGCGCAGCTTCTGCCCCGCTTCCACGACCTTGCTCCGCTCTTCGTCGCTCTTGAAGATGGGGATGATGGCCACGTGAATGGGGGCGACGGCGGGGGGCAGGACGAGCCCGGCGTCGTCGGAGTGGACCATGATGAGCGCGCCGATGAGGCGCGTGGTGGAGCCCCACGACGTCTGCCACACGTACTCGATTTCCCCCGCTTTGTTCTGGAACTTCACGTCGAACGCGCGGCCGAAGTTCTGCCCGAGATCGTGGCTCGTCCCGGCTTGCAGCGCTTTGCCGTCTTGCATCATCGCTTCGATGCAAAAGCTCGACACCGCGCCGGCGAACTTCTCGCTATCCGTCTTTTTGCCGCGGATGACCGGGACCGCCAAGACGTTCTCGGCGACGTCGGCATAGACGTTGAGCATCTTGTGCACTTCTTCGAGCGCCTCTTCGTGGGTCGCGTGCGCCGTGTGACCCTCCTGCCAGAGGAATTCGCTCGTGCGTAAGAACAAGCGCGTGCGCATCTCCCAGCGCATGACGTTGGCCCATTGGTTGAGAAGCAGGGGGAGATCGCGATGGCTCTGGATCCACTTGGAGAAGTAGTGCCCGATGATGGTCTCGCTCGTCGGCCGGATCACGTACGGCTCTTCGAGCTGGTTTTTGACCTCGATCTGTACCTTCTCGCCCGGCTTGTTCACGGCCTTGAGCCCGGAGTGCGTCACCACCGCGCACTCCATGGCGAATCCCTCGACGTGAGACGCCTCCTTGGCGAGAAAGCTCAAGGGGATGAGCAGCGGAAAATACGCGTTCTTGTGGCCGGTAGCTTTGAAACGGCGGTCCATCTCCGCCTGGATCTTCTCCCAGATGGCGTACCCGTGCGGCTTGATGACCATGCAGCCGCGAACGACCTCGGCGGCCTCGGCAAGGTCACCCTGGCGGATGACGTCCTGGTACCACTTGGCAAAGTCCTTTTCGCGGCTGGTGATGGTTTCGCTCGACATGGCTAGGCCGGGTTTCTAGCACGAGGTTTCCTCGGGCGACGCTCGATTGATCGGGCAAGCCGTGAGAATTTCGTGCCATCTCGCCGAACCGCGGGAAGCGCGGTATGTTCCGCGCCACCTCGATGCGGATTCTTTCGGGCGTTCAGCCTTCCGGTACCCTCCATCTCGGCAATTACTACGGAGCCATCCAGCAGCACGTCGAGCTGCAGGGGCCGCCGGGCAGCCCCGAGCGGGCGTTCTATTTCATTGCCAACTACCACACGCTGACGTCGGTCCACGATGCGGCGCGGATGCGCGAGCTCAC
>Ga0111538_10012637_pt1 | contig 11164 bp, 11 predicted proteins | sample SoiMethybrSBSTD1_FD_79669 | JGI IMG/M metagenome (GOLD analysis project Ga0111538, IMG submission 79669) | Bulk soil microbial communities from a Populus tree surrounding site in Tennessee, USA - Soil MetaG P. TD hybrid SBSTD1 (version 2)... | ecosystem: Environmental > Terrestrial > Soil >... | reverse complement strand
GGCGGCGGTGAACGTCAGGCCGTAACGAGCCTCGAGACTGCTTGCATGCCCATGCCCCCGTGCCGTCCGGCGGACCGTCGGGCCCTCTTCCAGTGTGTCGCCGTAGTCGCCCGCCCGCGTTGTAGACCGTGGCCGCCTTGACGGCGTTTGAGCCCCGGTGCCACAGATCGAAACGCGCTCGCCCTCGCCGTATTCCCGTGAGATGCTGAGGTGACTGACGCGTTGCAGGGCCTCAGCGATGTTCTTGTCCGGAAACTTGCCGACGGCTTCAGAAGTAATCACGTCAACGACGGTCTGGGAATCACGCTTTACGTCTAGCGACTCTTTCAAGCTGGCGCGGATGCCGGTGACGGGCGCCATTTCGCCCGCAGATTTCGCGTGCCACACAGTGTCAGCTGTGGCGGCTCCTGCCAGCGCCAGCGAAATCGGCTGCGGCAACCGAGCTCGAATTACTCACCCTCGATCCACCGGCTCCCCGTACCAGGTATTCGTGCGGACCAATATGGATCCAATATGGTACCAATCAGCCAAACAGACTGGCCTTTTCAGGGTCACTCAATTGGTTGGGACATTTATTAAGAAGAAACATGCGCTTATATCAATACTCCTATGGCGCAAGATATTAAGTGGTATTGCATTGGTAGTATTCAGATGGCATGGTTTGCACAATTCAGGGGGAGAACGTCTTGCCAACTCTTTCGCAGGTATTGCCGCCGCTCGATGAAACGAGCGCGCAACCGCTATATCAGCAGCTGCAACGTGCACTTCGGAGCGCGATAGAAAGCCGGGTTATCAGCCCGGACGATGCGCTGCCACCCGAGCGCGATCTCGCGGAGATGCTCAAGGTCTCGCGCATCACCGTGCGCAAGGCCATCGACGAACTCGTCGAGGATGGCCTGCTGATCCGCAAGCAGGGGTCCGGCACATTCGTCAGCAATCGCGTCGAGAAGAACTTCGCCAAGCTGACTTCGTTTTCCGAGGACATGCGCGCCCGCGGGCGAGAGCCTCGCAGCGTCTGGATGACCCGGGCCGCCGGAACCGTGACGCCCGAAGAATCGCTGACGCTGCGTTCCAGTCCCGGTACACCGGTGCTGCGCTTTCACCGTATCCGCTACGCGGACGATGCGCCCATGGCCATCGAATACGCGACGGTGATCGCCACCAGCCTGCCCTCGCTCGAGTCGGTGGAGAGCTCGCTCTATGAAGCACTGGAACGCACCGGCAATCGCCCGGTGCGCGCCCTGCAGAGACTGCGCGCCGTGCTGCTCACCGCCGAACAGGCCAAACTACTCAAGGCCCAGGAGCGCGACGCTGGACTGCTGGTGGCGCGCGTGGGCTATCTCAAGGATGGACGTGCGGTCGAGTTCTCGCAGTCGTTCTACCGCGGAGACATCTACGACTTCGTCGCGGAGCTCAACGCATCATCGTGAATCAACCCACACGGATGTTCCTCGAGGCAGCCCAGGGTTCGACCGTGGTCGCGGCGCAGCTCGCACAGAACGCCGCGCAACTCGCCGAGCTCGGCGCGCGTCTGCGCGCCAGCCCGCCGCGCGCCGTGGTCACCTGTGCGCGCGGCAGCTCCGATCATGCGTCCACCTACGCCCGCTATCTCGTCGAGGCGCACACGCCCGCCCTGACCTCTTCCGCCGCACCCTCGCTGAGCTCGATCTACGATGCCAGCACCGACATGCGCGACGTGGTGTTCATCGCGATCTCCCAATCCGGCAGGAGTCCCGACCTGCTGGCGGCCACGGAAAGCGCACGGGCCAGCGGCGCACTGACCGTGGCACTCTGCAATACGCCCGATGCGCCGCTCATGCAGCGCGTGGACGTGGCGGTATCGCTGCACGCAGGCCGGGAATCCAGCGTGGCCGCGACCAAGTCGTACATCGCGTCGATGAGCTGCATCGCGCAGCTGGTCGCGAGCTGGACCCAGGACATGGAACTGTCCGCGGCGCTGGCGCGCCTGCCCTCGCAACTGTCGCGCGCCTGGGAGTGTGACTGGACGGCGGGCGTTGCGTCGCTCACCCCCGCCGTGAACCTGTTCGTCGTGGCGCGCGGCTTTGGCCTGGGTGTCGCCCAGGAAGCGGCGCTCAAGCTAAAGGAAACCTGCGGCCTGCACGCCGAAGCGTTCAGCTCGGCCGAGGTCAAGCATGGACCGATGGCACTGGTGCGCGCCGGTTTTCCCGTGCTGATGTTCAGCCAGGACGATGAAACCCGCTCCGGCATCGAACAGCTCGCCGTGGAGTTTGGCGCGCGCCAGGCGAAGGTGCTGCTGGCCGGCGCAAAGGCACAGGGCGCAACCATCCTGCCCACCGTCGTCGCGCATCCGGTCATCGAACCGATCCTGCAGATCCAGAGTTTCTATCGGCTCGCCAACAGCCTGAGCCTTGCCCGCGGCCTCGATCCCGACCGGCCGCCACACCTCAACAAGGTGACCGAGACCGTCTGATGCTGCAGGCCTTCCGCAACGGCAAACTACTGACCGCCTCCGGCATCCAGTCGGGGCTGACACTGCTGGTGCGCGGCGGCAACATCGAAGCGGTGCTCAGTGCGCGCGAAACCATCGGCGCCGAGCGCGTCGTCGATCTCGGCGGTGACCTGCTGGTCCCGGGTTTCATCGACTGCCAGGTGAACGGCGGTGGCGGCTTGCTGTTCAACGACGACCCGAGCGTGTCCACCATCGCCACCATTGCGCGCGCGCATCGCGGCTATGGCACGACGGGTTTCCTGCCCACGCTGATCAGCGACGACCTCGACGTGGTGTCGCAGGCCATCGACGCGGTGCGCGACGCCATCAGCGCCGGTGTGCCCGGCGTGCTCGGCATCCACATCGAGGGACCGTTCCTCAATGCGGCGCGGCGCGGCGTGCACGATGCCAGCAAACTGCGCGAACTCGACGGCGATGCCGTCAAACTACTCTCGCGGCCGCACGGCGGCGTCACCATGGCAACCCTGGCGCCCGAACGCACCACTCCCGCCTTCATCCGCGAGTTGAGCGAGGCCGGCGTCATCGTTTCCGCTGGCCACACCAATGCCACCTACGAGGAACTGCAGCCGGCGTTCGCGGCGGGCCTGCGTGGCTTTACGCATCTTTTCAATGCCATGTCACCACTGGGCTCACGCGAGCCCGGCGCGGTCGGTGCGGCCCTGGCGCATGACACGAGCTGGTGTGGCCTGATTGTCGACGGTCACCATGTGCACCCAGAGGTCATGAAGATCGCGCTGCGCGCCAAGCGACGTGACCGCTTCATGCTGGTGTCCGATGCCATGCCCAGTGTTGGCGCCGAGGCCAAGGATTTCGTGCTCAACGGCCGGCCGATCAGGGTCGAGGACAACCGCTGCATCGACGAGGACGGACGTCTGGCAGGCGCTGATCTCGACATGGCCAGCGCAGTGCGTAATACGGTGCGCATGTTGGGCCTCGAACTCAGCGAGGCGGTGCGCATGGCCAGCGCCAACCCGGCAGAATTCCTGGCCTTGCGCAATGTGGGCCGTATAGCCGCGGGACAGCGCGCCAATCTGGTCCGGCTGGATGACGGTCTGCAAGCCGTCGAAACGTGGATCGACGGGAAGTCCGACCCTCCCTGATTACGCCGTGCCAGCCCGGAACTGGACTGACCGGACGGACGCGCGACATACTCGGCACACCCATTGCGTTGTTGCACAGGAAACGAGGGTGCAATCCATGAACAACAGCAGAGCGTGTCTCTCCGCTGGTTTGATCACCTGCATCGGCTTGCTCGGCGCGTGCGCATCCGGGCAGCAAACCGACTCTGCCGCCGCAGCGTACGCGGCGGCCACCTCGCAAGATGCCGCCGCACGTCAAGCCGCAACTCCAACCACCACCGGAAAAAAGCCGGTGTGGAGTGTGCCTTCGGAAACGGAGGTCGCTGCCGCGCTGGAGAAGAAGTACCTCGACGCCACCAAGGGGTGGGTCAAACTGAAGAAAAATGACGAGCTCATGTTCTGCAAGCGCTACCGCGAGATCGGAACCACAATTCCCAAGATCAACTGCCTCACTACCGCACAGGTGCGCGTACAGGTCGACAACATGGAAAAGTACCGTGACGACATGCGCAACAAGGGCGGCAAATGCACGTTCGGTGCCGGGAGCAGCGCTGCTCCCTGCAGTGCAGGTCAGTGATCGGGCGCGAACCGCGAAAAGAGACATGAGAAACAGCGGGTCACTGGCCGCGGCGGGGTTTGTGGCCTCGGCCTTCGGGCTTTTCGCATGTGCATCCGGGCCGCCCGATTCCGCCAGCGCCGCCTACGCCGCGGCCACATCGCCTGACGCTGCGCGCCAGGCCGCCGCGACCCAGACGTCTGGCGCGAACAAACCCGTGTGGACCGTGCCGACGGAAGCCGAAGTCGCCGCTGCGCTGGAAAAAAAATACCTGGATGCCGCCCGCGACTTCGTCAAGCTCAAGAAGGATGGCGAGCTGCGGTTCTGCAAGCGTTACCGCGAGATCGGCTCCAGCATTGCGCGCATCAACTGCATCACCGAAGCGGAGCTGCGTACCCAGGTCGACAACATGACGCAGTATCGTGACGACATGCGCAACAAGTCGGGCAAGTGCACCTGGGGTGTGGGCTGCAGCGGCGGCGGTTGACCGCCCGTTGAGCGCCGGCCGAGGTAGTTAGGGGAACGAACCGGCACCGCCCTTCGCGGGCGGTGCCTCCACGTCAGCGCTAACGCAAGCCTGTATCCAGGTTACTTCTTCGGCTTGTATTTGAACTTCTGCCCACCGACCGCGGCCTGGTACATCAATCCGCCCTTGGCCACGGTGAATACGGCCATGCCTTTGCGGAAAGTGCCGGCCGATGTCGCGTCCTTCTTTCCGCCGCCGGTTGCCGCGCCCGAGCTGGCGCCCTGCGTTCCGGCGCTGGCGGTCGCCGAGGCCTTGATCGCGACGGCCTGGACGGTGGCGTCGAACTCGAATTCGCCCTTCGTGAAGTCGTCGAAGGCGCCTTTGTGTTCGAAGAAAATGATCTGGCTGAACGCCTGACCACCGGCCTGCAATCCGACGCTGAGCTGATTCATCGTGACATCGCCGATGTACTTGCCCTGCTCGTATACGTGCCCGGTGCCGTGGGCCGCACCGACGCCCAGGCCGCCTTTGCCGACGGTCGGGAACACGGCGTAGCCATAGCTTTTCTTGAAGAACTCGCCGCTTTCGCCTGCGCTCTTGAAGATGGCGATCGTATCGTCGTACTCGTCCGCCGATACCGTCGCGGCAACCATCAACATGGCCGCGACGAACATCAGCGCTGAAATTTTCGACTTCATGGTTTTCCCCTTATCCTTGCGGTCATTTCCCGGAAGCAGACGCACACTGCTGTCGCCACCTGTCGCTTCGGAACGCAGCGCCGCCGCGCGTCCGGTTCGATCGGTGGTTCCTGGTTGCGTGACTGTCCTTCCGAGATTGCTTCAATGATGGAACGGCGGAGCCCGGATCGAAGTGCGCCTTGAGTCCAATTGCGCGCGATCCCGATCTGGACGAGAACGCTTGGCGCGATGCACAAGGCATCGTGTGGTCAGCGCAAGCGGTCGCGGCTGTAGGACGAACTCCCACATTGCGCATCGCAGCGCAAATCCGCACGGTGGTCGTGCAGGCGTGCAGGTCGTTGACATACAGCACAACAAACACAATCGGGAGTGGAATCATGATGAGTCGCCCAAGAGTATTCAGGTCCGTTCTGTTAGCCCTCGCACTCACGCTGCTCGGTGCGGGGGCCGCGACCTCGCAAGACAAGACACAGAGGGCCGAGGTCCTCAAGTTCGAGGTCATCACCGTGGAGGGCAATAACCTCGTCGTGCGCGACATGACTGGCACGCGTGAGCTGACCGTGCCCGATGACTTCAGGTTCACGGTGGATGGCAAACCGCTGTCCGTGCATGACCTCAAGCCCGGGATGAAGGGCACCGCCACGGTCACGACGACCACGACGATCACCCCCGTGTACGTGACCCAGGTGAAGAAAGGTACGGTGGTCCGCCAGGTCGGTACCTCCGTCCACGTCCGCACCGATGAAGGGGTCCGCTGGTTCAAGAAGGCCGAGATCGACAAGCGCGGCGTCCAGATATTCATGAATGGCAAGCCAGTCCGGGTAACCGACCTGAAGGAAGGCGACCAGCTGACGGCCATGATCGTCACGGAGGCCCCGCCGGTTGTGCTCACGGAGAAAGAGGTGCAGGCGACGCTCGACGCTCCGCCCGCCCCCGAGCCGGCCGCTGAACCCGCTGCTGAAGCTGCCCCGGCCGCCGCTGCCGCCGAGACACCTGCACCCGCCGAGACGCCGGCTGAACCGGCCGCCGAACCGGCAGCAGAGCCGGCATCTGAGCCCGCGATGGAGGCAGCGCCTGCCGCGACGCCCCCGCCCGCCGAAGAGCCTAAGGATCGGAAGCTGATCTGGATCGGGCTGCTGGTGATTGTCCTGATTGCCGTGTTCCTGCTGATGCGCAGGCGCCGCACACAGGTGTAGTGAATCGACAAGAGTCACGGCCCCGGCGCGCTCGCGCCGGGGCCTTCTTCAAGCACCGCGCCTGAATAGGTCGCCAGACGACACGTTCATCAGGAACTTGCGCTGAGGCGCCTTGCCACGGCATCCCACTGAACGTTCGCGAAAAATGCATCGATGTATTTGGGCGCGGCCGCGCCGTAGTCCATCTGGAACGCATGTTCATACATGTCCATCACCAGCACTGGCTTCGTGAAAGCCGGGTTGGTCGCATGGTCCGCGAGCCAGTAATTCTCAAGTAGTTTGAGATGCTGGTTGAATCCAAGTACTACCCAGCCCGAACCCCCGCCGAGGCCCATGCCGATCTTGCGGAATTCGCTCTCCCACTTGTCATAGCTGCCAAACGATCCTGATATTCGGGTGCGCAGGTCCGCGGGCGCCTTTCCGTCGCCACCCAGGTTGCCGAAGTACAGCTCGTGCAGAACCACCGAGCCGGTGCGAATCGATTGCTCGCGCTTGAGGCCCGTGTACACGTAGGGCGGCGTGTCAGGGTCCCCCAGCGCCTGAGCAAGGCGGCCCCGCACGGTGTTCAATGCCTTGCTTGCCCCGACGTAGTTGTTCTCCCAGTGAGACTGGATCAGCTTCTCCGAAATGCCGCGCAGATTCCTGGCGTCGAAAGGCAGCGGCACTGGCGTGTGCTGAAAACCAAAAGCATCGGCGTTCGTTGCGCCCTGCTTGTCTGACGGGGTTGCGGATTGTGCGGCGGGGACCGCAAGCGCCGGGCTCACGGCTGCTGCCTGGAGCAGGCTGCGACGAGTTACATGGGTCATGTCTCCTCCTCGACGACGCGTGGCCATTGAGCATGACGCGAGTCAATCGATAGGCTTCAGCAGCCACACCGCCGCCTCGCGTTCACTGTCAGCCGGTGCCGCCACGAACAGCACGTCGGCCGCCACCGAATAGAACCCGGTCCGGGCTCCGGGCGATGTAGGGAACCGCCCGCTGCGCTCGAAGGTCGCACGGTCGAGGACGTCGACCACGCCCTGGCCGCACACGACATAGATGCGTGCTCGCTTCGCATCCACGAACACATCATCCGCGTCGCTGCACGTTTCTTTCTCGTCCAGCACCGATCCGTCCTTCATCGAGTACCTGACAATCCGTGCGGGCCTGCGAAAGACGGAAATCACCGACTGGCGGTCTTCGTCGATCGCCATCGGGTAGTTGGCGCTCGAGCGCCCGGCCGGCCATGAGGCTGTCTGCCGGCCCGATAGCCGGTCGACGCTGGCGATTTCCCTGGCGCCAGGCACGTTGACGAAGATGCGCTCATCGATGGGTGAAAGCTGGAAGCTTTCCGGGTGCGCCTTCAACGGAATGTCGTCCATTCGCGCGAGAGAGCCGGGATCGAGAACGGCAAGCGCGCCGCCGCCATAACCCACATACAGGCGTCTTGCGGCCGCATCTATGCGGATATTGTCGGCATCGCCAGCCAGCCTGATGCTCTTTTCCTGACTGAAATCGATTGTGCTGTACGCGCGAACCGTCCCGTCGCCGCCATCGGCGACATACAGGCGCCGCAGCGGCGCGAAATACGCGATGCCTTGCGGCTCATCGAGACCCTCGAGGCGGCGCTCGAGGCGGCGCGTGCCCAGGTCAATAACGGCCACGCTATTGTTGCCGAGTTCGGCCACGTACAGGCGTCGTTGCTCGGGATCGAAGGCCAGATGATCGATGCGGCCCTTGCAGCCGGAAAGCGGGATTTGTGCCTGCAGTTCCAGCGTCGCTCCGAAGGCCGAAACGGCAACTATCAAGAGAACCAGGGCAGTAAGGATTGCGCCGCGCATCGAGTCACTCCGAAAATGGTGACGAAGTCATAGATTGTCCGCCGACCGCCTGCACGATAGCGTAAATAGTTAGACCGAGATGAAGTTTCACGACCGCAATTGTCTGTATGTCGCCGCTCTCGCGCGTTCGCTCGCGACCGGCATGATTGGCGTGCTGCTGGGCGTGCACCTCGCGGCGCTGGACCTTTCTCCATCGGCGATCGGCACTGTGATTGGCGCCGGTCTTGCCGGGGCGACGCTGGCAACCGCGATCATCACCTTCTGGGCTGACCGATTCGGACACCGCCGTGCGCTCATTGCAGTCACCGCCCTCACCGTCATCGGCGCATGCCTGCTCGCGATGAGTGGCAGCACCTGGACGCTCGCATGCGCGGCATTCATTGGAATGGCCAATGGCATGGGCCGCGATCGCGGCGCGGCGCTGGTGGTGGAACAGGCCGCGTTGCCGGCAACCACCACTGACGCGCATCGCACCATGGCGTTCGCGAAATACAACGTGCTGCAGGACATCGGCCATGCCATTGGCTCATTGCTGGCAGCGCTTCCGGTAGTCATTGAGACAACCCTGGGCACATCGGCCGCTGGCGCACATCGCGCGTCCATCTGGTTGTACGCCTTGATTTGCGCCGTGCCGCTGCTCGCATATGCGAAGCTCAGCCCGGCGATCGAAGAGGGTCGCGTTCTTCGCAGAATCCCGCTTTCTGCCGCGAGCCGCCGCACACTCACCAAGATATCCGGCCTGTTCGCCATCGACAGTGTGGCCGGCGGATTTCTGACCACAGCACTGCTCGCGTACTTTTTCTACGAGCGGTTCGGTGTCGATGCGCGCGTGATCGGCTTGCTGTTCTTCATCGCGCGCATTGCCAACGCCGGCTCGCATTTCGCGGCCGCATGGCTGGCGCGGCGCATCGGGCTCGTCAACACGATGGTATTCACGCACATCCCATCGAGCGTCCTGCTGCTCACCGTGCCGTTCATGCCCAATTTTGCCACCGCGGCCATCCTGTTCCTGCTGCGCGAATCGCTGGTCGAGATGGATGTGCCCACCCGTCAGTCCTACGTGATGGCAGTCGTGCTACCCCAGGAGCGCACCTTTGCCTCGGGCATCACGCACCTCGTCCGACTCGCTGGCTGGGCGCTGGCACCCGCGTTTGCGGGGTTGCTGATGGCGGAGCAATCGCTGGCAGTGCCCATCTATGTCGGCGCTGCGATGAAGATCTTTTACGACCTGGCTCTATGGCGGGCATTCCGCACGATGAAGCCGCCGGAAGAGAAATCTTCGATCCCGGACTCGGGAAACTAGCGCTACTGGTGCCGGCTGACGGAAGCAGAGCGCCTTGAGCTCGCTGCTCAACGTCTCGATCGACGTCTCGATCGGCTCCGGCGGCATTTCCTTCAAGGCGAAGGACCATTGAGCCACGTGTTCGATGCATGTGCGCATCACCGAGGCGGCAAACTACACCTACTCGCAGGGGCAGCCCGTGCAGAACGCGTCATCGAGAGCTTCAACGGACGCCTGCGAGACTTCATGTAGTTCGCCACCGCCCGCGTTTGCGTCGTCGACGTCGCGTCGCTAATGTCGACGCCGTGGTGGCCTTGCCCAAGAATCTGCGCGCAAATCTGGCCTGCATGACGCCGTGGCTCGCCATGGCGGCGCTGCTGGGCGTCGCCAGCTGGATCAACTGGATCATCGCGCTCGATGCGCTGCCGCTCGACACGCAAGGATTGTTTCCGACGAATTTGAATGCCGCGATGAGCGCCGACCTGGCGTCGGTCACGAGACACCTGACATCGCGCATCACCTGGGGACTATCCGGCATCGGCTTTTCGCTGGTGAGCCTCGCTGCGATCGTCATCTCCGGGTATACGATCGCATCCTGCTTTCGCGAGGTGGCCTCCGCGGCGCGTCCGAGCGGCGGGTTGCTGATCGCCGCCTGCGTGCTGCTGTTTGGCCTGGTCGCTGGCCTGGGCGCCGAGTACATCCTGAGCGAGCCCGCCGCAACCACCGCGCTGCGACATGACACGATTCGCCAAACCTGGTTGAGGCACGCGATCGACGCCGATGCGTTATTCGACAAGGTCTCCTACCTGGTGTTCCTGCTGCTGGCCGCCTCCGCCAGCGCGGCACTGCTCCGGCCGGTGGAGCCGGGCAAACCCGTCGAGCTGTTACGACGCCGATTTTCGCGACTGCAGGCGCTGCTTTTCGTCGGCGCGGCCGCGCTCGCGGTCCGCGCCATCGAGATGTACCTGTTCTATCGCTGGCCTGCCGCCTGGCTCACCGGCCCCGCGGCGCAATCCGTCGACGAAATCGCGCTCAACGTAAGCACCGCTTACGGCGCTTTCTATACCGGGATTCTCGCAAGCATCTACCTGCCGACGGCATTGCTGCTTCGCTCCCGGGCCGGTGTACTGGCGGACCTGGCGGTCACGGACAAACCCGAGCAACGCGATCGCTGGCTGACGAAAGCCGGACTGAATCTGCTGCCGCTCCAGGAATTCACGCACTTGCTGGTGATCCTCGCGCCGCTGATCGCCGGTGGACCGCTCGCCAAGGTCATCGGCACCTTCAGCACCTGACCGTTCGATGTCATGCAACTAACAACCGCAACGGCAAGGCGCACGCACATCTGCTGGACGACGATGAGATTGCCCCGCGCATCGCAAACCTGGACGGCACAATTGACCGTCTTCACCAGCACCGCAAGAAGCTCAACGCAGCGGACGCCCCCAAGCTGCCGGACCCGCCCAAGCCGGCCTGACAAGAGGCAAAGGCCCGAGTTGATCGGGGGGCGATAGCTGGAGGTTTCTAAGGTGTTTATGGTGCCGGCTGCAGGGATCGAACCCGCGACCCCCTGATT
>Ga0111538_10012632_pt1 | contig 11166 bp, 6 predicted proteins | sample SoiMethybrSBSTD1_FD_79669 | JGI IMG/M metagenome (GOLD analysis project Ga0111538, IMG submission 79669) | Bulk soil microbial communities from a Populus tree surrounding site in Tennessee, USA - Soil MetaG P. TD hybrid SBSTD1 (version 2)... | ecosystem: Environmental > Terrestrial > Soil > Tree... | reverse complement strand
AGGCGTTCATCGGGCCGGCGAGATCGAACAGCTCCTCGTAGACCGGGCGGTACGTGTCGAACGAGAGGTCGACGCCCGGCGGGAACGTCGACACGCCGTCGCCATAGTCCTCGCTCAGGTACTCGGACAGGTTCGGGAAGGGATGGGACGGATCGTCGATCACGGCGCGCGAGATCGCGAAGTTCTCGTCCTCGCCCAGGATGCGGAGCACGGGGGAGCGCTCCAGCGTGCCGGTCGTGAACGCCATGTTCTCCTTGCCGTCCACGCCGGGGCCCTCGAGGAAGCGCGCCAGCCCCAGGTAGAAGTCCGCCATCGCCTGCAGTGCGCGGTCCTCGTTCGAGATCGGCGTGCCCAGGAAGCGCGACGGCGAGTCCATCTGCACGTTGGAGATCACGACGCCGCCCTTGTGCACGAGCGCGCGCTTGGCCATGCACCAGCACTGGAGCGCCCCGCTGACGGCCGGGAAGCGCCGGAAGAAGTAGAGCGGCTCGACGTCGCCATCGCCGTCGAGGTCGCGACCGCGGCCGACCCACAGGGAGGTCCACGGCAGACACAGCGTGCCCTTCAGGTACTGCGTCGCGTAGTACACCTCGTCCGCCACCATCTGCAGCAGCGGCACGCGCGACACGTGCGAGTCGAAGTAACGGTTCCACTCGTCCTCCGTGTCCCCCATGCGGTTGAGCAGGTCCTCGGAGATGTCGAGGCTCAGGGGATTCTGCACGCGCACGTGGCTCGCGACGGTGGAATCGCCGTACTCCTTGATCACGAAGAAGTCGCGCCCGCGCCCGGCCTTCGCGCGGACGTGGTCCATGACGTCGTACCAGCCCGTGATCATGGCCTTGCCGAAGCCGGCCTTGTGGTCGTGCGACTCGGAGAAGCAGCCCGAGGCGCTCGAGGGCACGCTGTTGAAGCGCATCCCGCCTTCGATCTCCATGGAGTCGATCGCCTGGGCGACGATGTCCTCGAACACCGGCGGCCACGCGGTGCCGAGGGGCGGCGAGCCGGAGATGGGGGGCGAGCTGCACACGACGGGCTCGACGCCCACGTTCGCGCTCTTGCCGCGCGGGCAAGGAACGCCGTACTTCAAGGGCTGCACGACGCGCTTGGGATTGAAGAACTGGCGGCTCTGCCACGTCAGCCGACGCAGCTGCGAGTCCGCGCCTGCGGCGTCCTCGATCGCGCAGCACCAGCTGTAGGTGCTGCCGTCCTCGTCCAGGCAGTCCGTGAAGTAGGAGCACGGCTGGAAGCCGTGCTCGAAGATCCAGAACTTCTCGGTCATGCTGTCCATCAAGACGAGGTGTCCCTCGGCCCCGAGGTCGCGCGTGAACTGCTGGATCTGCGGCATCACGCCGCTCGTGCGCGGCGTGTACACCCCGGCTCCGGACTGGTAGCCGACCTCGTCGAACGTCACCTGGATGCGGTCGATGATCACGAACGGGAAGACCTCGCCGGGCGCCAGGAAGAAGGGCTCGAAGAAGTCCCGGAAGTCCGCCTCCAGCGCCTCGAAATCGATCTCGCCCACGCAGTAGCCGGCCCGGAATCCCGCGTCGAGCCGGACCTGGAACGGGCTGTGCTTGAGCTCCTCGTGCACCCACGGGTTCTGCGGGTGGCCGCTGGGGCGCGGGACGTCGTCGTCGAGCGGATCCGGGGTCCCCTTGTCGTCGGTCTTCAGCCACGCGAAGCGCGGCGAGCCGTCGAGGTGCAGGTCCTGGGTGTGGATGCGGTAGTCGCGGTACTTCTTCGCGGCGTCCACCCAGTCGCCGTGCAGCACCGCGATCTGCACGTTGTACTGCGCCTGGTGATTGACCACGTCGAAGATGCTCACGTTCGGCGGCGCGGGATAGGCGACCAGCTCGTAGTGCAGTAGTCCCATGGGCGCGCCCGGAGCCGTCCGCTCGGGCGTGATGTGGATGCCCTTGAGGTAGCCCTCGTCGTCGTCGTTCGCGATGTACAGACCGAGCGGCGCGCCCGGTCCCCCGGCCGTCGGGTTGTAGTAGTAGGTGAGCGGAACGGTGCGCGTGCCGGGCTCGGCGTTGAAGATGTCCTCGGCGCCGTCGTTGGGGTCCGTGTTCCGGCTGAAGGCGAAGCCGCGACCGAGCGGATCGTACGGGTCGATGTAGCGGATCGGATCCTCGTGCAGCAGCCCGCCGCTGATCGACGTCAACAGCCTGTCCGCACCGCTCCCGGCGCCGTCGAGGTTGTGGATGGCGACGCACGGGTGGCGCAGGGCCCACAGCCGGTAGGTCGTCGAGCCGGCGTTCTCGAGGCTGAAGCCGGCCCGCACGCGCAGCGTGTCGCTGTCCGCGTCCAGCTGCCAGAAGCTGTTCAGCAGCACCTCGGGATCGGCCTCGGACAGCGCCGGATCCGCCGCGAGCGTGAAGCGCCACGTGAAGCGCACGCCCGTGCCCCCTCCGAAGGCCTGGGGCCCGCTGAAGCTGATGAGCGAGGAGACCTCGGTGATCTTGCCCCGCGCCTCGTCGATGCCGTTCAGGTCGTTGGGATCGACGCGCAGCTCGCAGTCCCACATCGAGGTGCGCTCGAAGTTCACGACGCGGCTCGGGTCGGACTTGAGGTAGCCCTGGTGCAGCCAGGCCTCGCCCGTGGTCGTGTCGTACTCGAACTCGTAGCGCGCCAGCGTGTTCTCGAGCACGTAGCTCTGCTGCGCGAGACGGGGCGCGGTCAGGATCAGCAGCGATGAAGCGATGCGGCCGGCGATGAACAGATGACGCACAGGACAACCTCCTCCGTGCTTCGTTGGCACGGCCATTCTGGAGGCGCCCGTCAGAATTCGTCAATAGAGCCCGAGCCCTCGCTCTCGACCGGGGGCGCTCGCAACGAGGTCTCCGCGCGGACTTGCGTGTCCGGGCGGCGCCCGCACGGCGCTCCGGTCCTTTTTTTCCGGCCGGAACGAGCGGCGACTTGCGCCGCCGGGCCGGGTCACCCATGACCGCGGGATAGTCTTTTCCCGGGACCATGGTGCTTCCGCCGTCTCCGCGCGCGCTCGTCGCGTCGCTCGCCGCCGCCGTCGTCGCGATCGCGGTGTTCCTGGCGGCGCGCCGCTCCGTGCACGCGGTCTCCATCCCGCGGCCGAACGTCCTCCTGGTCGTGCTCGACACGACGCGCCGCGATCACCTGTCGCTGCACGGCTACGCGCGCGAGACCTCGCCGCGACTCGATCGCCTGGCGAGCGAGGCCACGGTCTTCACGCGCGCCTACTCGACCTCTTCCTGGACGTCACCTGCGCACGCCTCGCTCTTCACGGGCCTCTACCCCGAGGCGCACCACGTCACCCAGGAGGCGTGGTCGATGCCTGACGAGCTCGTGACCCTGGCCGAGGTGCTGCGCGACGACGGCTACCGGACCGCCGCCATGGTCGGCAACCCGATGGCCGGTCGGAGCCTCGGCTTCGCGCAGGGCTTCGAGAGCTTCCGCGAGACCTGGCGCGAGCACGACGCCGGTGACGCGCGCCGTCATCCGGCCGTCCAGGGGCTGGAAGAGCTCGTGGACGTGCCCTCCCCGCGGCCGTTCTTCGCCTTCGTCAACCTCATCGAACCGCACACGCCCTACGACGACGGACCGCACATCGAGGACTTCGACCGCCACCCGGAGAACCCGCTGAAGAGCAACCGCTGGCAGGCCTACGTCGCCGGCGAGACCGCGTTCTCCGACCAGGACCTCGAGCACCTGGTCGACCTGTACGACGGCGAGGTGCGCTATGCGGACGCCGTGGTCGGATCGCTGCTCGACGTGCTCGCCGAGCGCGGCCTCCTCGAGAACACCGTGGTCGTCGTGACGGCCGACCACGGCGAGAACTTCGGCGAGCACGGCCTGATGGACCATGTCTTCAACCTCTACGAGGAGACGACGCGCGTCCCGTTGCTCTTCCGTTACCCGCCCCGGTTCGGGCCGGGCGTCCGCGACGACCCGGTCCAGCTTCACGACATCGCGCCGACGCTGCTATCGCTCGTGGGCGCCCGTCCGATCGAAGGGACGCAGGGGCTCGACCTCTCCCGCGGTCCGGTCGACCCCGCACGTCCCGTGCTTCTCGCCTACGGCTTCCCCGTGCAGGCGCTGAGCGCGGTGCGCAAGCACCACGAGGCGGAGGAAGCGCTCGCCGTGCATGCACGGCGCCTTTGGGCGCTGCGCGAGGGCGACTGGAAGCTCATCCTCGGCGGTGACGGCCGGCGCGAGCTCTACGACCTCGCCGTCGATCCGCACGAGCTCTCGGACCTCGCCGCGACGCCCGAGGGCGCGGCGCGCGCCGACGAGCTGCAGCGCGCGCTGGAGTCGCTGCTCGAATCCGTCTCGCGCGGAGAGCGGCGTGGTCTCGACGCGTCGACGCTGGACGATGCAACGCTCGCGGAGATGCGCAAGCTCGGTTACGACGGCTGAACGCGACGGCGAGCGCGCTCGCTCGTCGCAGCGTTCGATCGTCGCATGTCCTCACCGCGGGACCGGACGCGCAGCGACGTCGTGCGATCGCGCGAGTCGTGAGAAGATCGCTCGCGATCATCGTCGGAGTCCGCGCCAAAGTGCGACGACTCGAATGGTCGGAGCGTTGCACGGACTCGCGGCCGGATCCAAATAAGAGCATTCGCGGGTGTCCCGGGACGGCGAGAGCGTTCCGTCGCCGGAAGTGCGGGAGCCCGAACCTCGAGGCGGCACCCGCGCCGCGCTCGGGTCGGTCAAGAGAGGCGGACATGCACATCGCTCTGGCGTCCTTCGCCCTGACCTTCGTGTCGATCGCGTCCGCTTCACCCGTTCCGCAGGAGGGCGAGGTACCGGTGACGATCAAGGAGCTCGACGTCGCCGGCGCGATCCGCGAGTTCCAGGCCTTCCAGCAGCGCCTCGACGACTTCCGCCAGGTGATCAGCGAGGGGCGCGCGGTGGCGCAGGAGACCGGCCAGATCCTCGAAGAGCTGCGGCGCACCGCGACGCCCGAGAACAACCACAACGAGGCCGAGATCCTCACCGCCGTGTCGGGCTACGTGAACTCGGTCATCGGCAAGCAGGCCGAGCTCGTCGACTTCCTCGAATCGCAGCGCTACCGCATCAGCTACTACGCCAACCGCATGGCCTCGTCCGTGCGGCCACAGGACCTGGCGCTCCTCTTCGGTACGGAGGAGCAGAACGTCACCGCGATCGAGACGCGCGTGCGCTCCATCGAGGACGCGCAGAGCGAGCTGGCCAACTTCGTGGACGCCCTCCCCGAGGGCCAGTTCGACCGTGCGACCTTCCAGCCGCTGCCGGGCATGCCGCGCGACAAGAAGCAGCAGCTCGACAACCTGCTCTACCGCTACCAGCAGGAGCGCAACGCCCTCGATCTCGGCCGCAAGCGCCTGACGCTCGTGCGCGCCGCGCAGCGCGCCACCACGGAACCGGGAGCGCGCGCTCCGGACATCGACGCGGACGTCCTCGTCGGACAGATGTTCGGCGCGCTCGACCGCGTGCGCATCCAGATGAGCATGGACCTCATGTACCTCGAGCAGCTGCTCGCCGGGTACACGCAGAGCGCGCGCACCGTGGAGATCTTCGAGGCCTTCCAGGACCTCATCGAGCTCCAGGGCGACCTCGAGGGACCCAGCCCCGAGCTCTCGGGCATCCTCGACTGGCTGCAGGACTCGAGCACGCGCCGCATCTCGATGGGCGCCGCCGCGCTCACGCGGCCCGGCGTGGAGGTGCCGCGTTACTCCGAGCTCCTGCGCGAGGCCTACACGGGCGCCCGCGGCGCCCCGCAGCATTGACCACCGTGTCCCCACTCCCACCCATGATCTGCACCGCGACGCCGGCGGCGCTCCTGACGCTCGCCCTGCTCCAACAGACTCCTCCGACCCAGGACCCCATCCCCGCTTCGGCGCCCGCGACGACGCCGGCCGCGGCCGCCACCTCGAGCGCGAGCGTCGAGGACCTGCGCGCGCGCATCCACGGGCTGCGCATGAGCCTGCTCTTCGGCGGCGACAAGGTGAAGAGCGCCGAGACCGAGGCGATCGACTTCTACAACCAGCGCATCGAGGCCACCGACAAGACGCTCGACTCGATCCAGACCGACCTCGCGGAGAAGCGCGCGACCTACGACGTCGCGATCGAGCAGGCGCTCTCGGGCAAGGAGGGCGCCACCGCCGCGATGCAGCGGGCGCAGGGCCTGCGCACCGAGATCGCGGGCCTCGAGCACGACTCGGCCGACTTCGTGGCCACGCGCACGAACCTCGGCAAGCTCGTGCAGACCGTGCAGGCGCGCCAGCGCGAGCGCGACACGCTCGCCGCCCGGCTCGACGCCTCCAGCGCGCAGGACATCGGCGCCGGCTTCACGCTGGGCTCCGTGGGTCTCGCTCCGGACGTGGAGGTGCATCCGTCGGCCTCGCCCTACGACGATCCGAGCCTGATCCAGGACCTCGTGCGCCGCGATCCTGTCGGGGCCGGGCGCCTGCTCTTCGCGGCCGATCCCTCCCGCTACTTCGAGCTGTTCCCTCTGATCCCGCCGGAGACCGCGCTGCGGAAAGCGCTCGCCTTCCCGCTCCCGGATCTCCCGGGCAAGCGCTGACGTAGGCGTCCATGGCACACGGGCACGGCAAGGACGTGGTGCTGGGAGTCGTGCTCGCGGCGGTCCTGCTCCACGGCGGCCTTCTCGTGCTGCGCGCACGCGGTCTCATCGGCGCGCGCTGGACGGACGGGCAGCAGTGGCGCGCGAGCGATTCCGGCGAGCTGCGCCACGCCGTGTGGGACGAGGCCGAGGCGTTCGGCGAGCTCGGTTGCGCCGCGCGCGACCCCGCGCTGTCGCCGGACGGACGGTGGCTGGTGGTCGCCGTCGGCGAGCGCGGAGCCGATGCGGACCTCGCCGTCTGTGAGCTCGTCGACGGCGTCCCGGGCCCGGCTCGACTGCTGGCCGAGCTGAACACGTCCTCCGACGAGCTCGCGCCGGCGTTCGCGCGCGATCTCGAGAACGGAGCGCTGTACTTCGCGAGCGATCGCCCGGGCGGCGAGGGCGGCCTCGACCTGTGGCGCGCGAGCTGTTCCGGCGGTGCGCTCGGGCCCGCCGAGCACGTGGGCGGCGGCGTGAGCTCGCCGGCCGACGACACCGATCCCGCACCGCTCGCCTCGGGCGCGCTGGTGTTCGCGTCCGACCGCTCGGGACGCGGCGACCACGACCTGTTCGAGGCCGACGTCGTGGGCGACGCCTACGTCGTCACGCCGCTCGACGCGCTCGACACGACCTTCGAGGAGCGCGAGCCCGACGTCGCACCCGACGACCGCGCGCTGTACTTCGCGAGCGACCGTCCGGGCGCCGGCGGCTTCGATCTCCTGCGCAGTCTCCGCGCGGACGGCCGGTGGCTCGCGCCGGTGCCCCTGCGCTCGCTGAACGGTCCGGGCGACGAGCGCGGGCCCTGGGCGAGCGCGGACGGGACGCGCCTCCTCTACAGCAGCCGCGACGCCGACGGCGGCCCGCGGATCCTGAGCGCGCGCTCGCGCGAGCTCTACCTCGTGCCGCCCCGACCCCCGAGCGCCCGCGAGCGCTGGGTGTTCGCCGGCCTCGGAACTCTCGCCGCGGCGGCGCTGCTCGCGCGGCTCTGGCGCGTGCTCAACGTCTACCACCGAGCGCTGCTCGCCTCGCTCGTGCTGCACGTCGCGCTCCTCGTCTTCATGAGCGGCCATTACTCGCGGATCACGATCGAGGAGCCGGGCGGCGACGCGCTGCACCGCCTGCAGCTCGTCCCCGCCCCGGAGCTCGCGGTCTCCCCCGCGGAGCTCGAGACGCGTCTCGAGGAGCAGCGTCAGGCGCTCGAAGACGAGCGCGTCGCGACGGAGTCGACCGCCGCGCTGGCGCTCGTGCCCCTCGCCGCAGCGGCCCGTCCGCCCGAGGCGCCTCCGCCCGAGGAGGTCGCACCCGCGCCGATCGCGCGGACGGAGGCGGCACCGATCCCCGTCGCGCCGCTCGAGGCGCCCAGGGTCGAAGTCGCGGGCGTGGAAGTGGAGGAGCAGGACGCCAGCTCGGCGGCGAGCGCTCCCCCACCGCCTCGAGCCGAGTCGGCCGCCGCGGAAGTCGATTCCGCGCCGTCCGGCGCGCCCGCGCCGCCGCCGCCGGAGCTCGGCGCACCCGAGGGCACGCCGCGCGAGGCGCCGGCTCCGGTTCCCGTCGCGGCGAAGGCGCCCGAGTCGTCCCCGCCGCCGCGCCAGCCACCTCCGCCCGCTCCCACGCCGGAGAGCCCACCGCCGCGAGCGAGCGAGCACGTCGCGCTCCCGGCGACGCGTGCGCCCGTCGAGGTCGCGCCGCAGCCGGAGATTCCCGAGCAATCGCCCGTCGCGAGCTCGGCGGCCGCCTCCGCTGCGCGGCAACCGGAGACGCCGTCGCCCGCCGGAGACGCGCACGCGGCCTCCGACGCGGAGGACGCGCGCGAGGTAGCGGAGCTGATGCGCGATCCCGCCCTGCTCGCGGCAGCTGCGGCCGAGCTCGGCGGCGAGGAGCGGCGCGGCTTCGCGACCGTGCTGCTCGCCACGCCCGAGGAGCAGCTGGCCATCGCGCGCTTCTTCGGCGAGGAGCTCGTGCTCGTGCCGCGCCAGACGCTGGATCCCGGGGCGCAGGACCCGCACTGGTTCCGCGTGGCGCCGGAGGACGGCCACGTGGAGGAGCTGCGCGGCCGCCCGGCGCTCGAGCAGTACCGGCAGTACCGCGACCTGTTCGACTACGAGTACTCGCGCCTGCCCGAGACCCTGCGCGAGCTGCGCCGCTCGCTGCTCGCGCGCGGCGACGTCTACCTCTTCGCCGCGCTCCTGCCGGCGCGCGAGTGGGCCGTCGTCATCGCACGGCGGGCCGAGGCGCTCGCGCGCTCGGGCCGCGATCCCGAGGACGTGCGCACCTTCGTCCTGCGCTACCGCCCGCTCGCCGGAGGCAGCTTCGATCTCGCCGTCGACCACGTCGTGTTCGCCGACGGCAGCCGCTACACCGTGAACCCCACCGAAGGAGAAGGAGCTCTGATCCGATGAGACCCGAGACGACCTGGCTGCTGGCGCTGCTCGCGCCCCTGGCAGCCTGCGCATCCGCGCCGCCGGCGCCGCCCGAGGAGCTGGCGAACCAGCTCGTCACGACGCTCGACGAGGGCCGCACGAAGGACGCTCGCGAGCTCTTCGAGCGCGTCGAGGACGACGCCGAGTACCGCGACAAGATCTACCCCGTGCTCTATGGCGCGGCGCGCGACCGCTATCAGTCGGGCAACAGCGCCGGCGCGTCCACGCTGCTCGCCTTCCTGCACGAGGGCTATCCGCAGGCGGCCGCGGTGCGCGAGGCGCTCCTGTACTCGCTCTTCCTCCAGCGCGCGAGCTCCGAGAAGCCCGACCCCGCGCTCATGGCGGACATCGAGCAGCTCGTGGCCGAGATGCGCTCGACCGAGGGGACGCTCCCCGTGTGGATCGACCTCGTCGAGGCGCAGCAGGGCATCGACCGCGGCGACACCGCGTCCGCGCGCGAGGCGTACGCGCGCTTCCTCTCCGCCTGGGATCACCGGCCGAGCGATCCCGTGCTCGCGGTGTACGTCGACGACATCGGCCGCTGGCTCGGCTCCGCCGAAGGCGGGAGGTGACCCGTGAGAACCGTTCCGTTCCTGATGATGCTCGTCGCCGGCGCCTGCGCGGCGCCGCAGAAGAAGACCGAGGAGCCCTCGCGCAGCGGGGCGCAAGAATCCGTCGAGCGCCTTTCGGTCACGCTCCTCGACCTCGCGGCGCGCCGCGTCGACCTGAGCACGGTGCGCGCCGCGATCGTGCCGTTCCACGGAGAGCGTGGCGGCACGGCGACCACGGCTCCCGCCGCCGTCGCGCCACGCGGCGAAGACGTCGCGGGCCGCGAGCTCGAGCGCGAGTTCGAGCTCGCGCTGGCGAACCGGCTCAATCTCGTCGAGTCGCCCCGGGACGAGGGTGAGCTGCCGCTCGCGTCCGGCGACGACGCGGGCGCTCCCCCGGCACCGCACATCGCGACCCATGCGCTCGTCGGCGAGTACACGGCGCGCGACGGCACGCTCGTACTGTCCGTGCGGCTCGTCGACCTCGAGTCGCGGCTCGTGCTGTCCGCCGCGCGCGACACGCTGCCGCTCTCCTGGTTCTCGCCGCGGGCCCGCGCGCAGCTCGAGCCTCCGCCGGCGAAGAAGAGCACCGTCGTCGCCTCGGAACGCGTGGCCGAGCGGCTGCGCGGCCCCGTCGTCGTCACGCCGCAGCAGCAGCAAGCGGCGCCCGTCGCGAGTCCCGGCCTCGCGCCGGCGAGCGCCGCCCCGATCGAGACACCGAAGCGTCCGACGCCGACGACGGCTCCGGTCGAGGACTTCGAGACCTGGCGCGCGCGTCGCGCTGGCGAGCCCGTGCCCGCGTCGTCGAACGCGAACGCGACGGGCAATCCGGCGCAGCCGCCGCCCGGCTCACCGGCACCGTCCGCGGCTCCGCCGCGCTCGGCGGCGCCTCAGGCCCACGCCGCCGGGGCGGCCGAGGCGTTCCCGTGGCGCGAGGACGGCTGGCTCGCAGAGCTCCTGCGCATCCCGAAGGAGACGCAGGCACGCGTGAAGCGCTGAACACGAACCGACCGGCGTCAGAAGAAGTCCTTCCGGGCACTGGCGAAGGCTCTCACGAGGAACTCGCCGTTGCTCAGGAGGAGCAGGAGATCGAGCGCGAGGAACGCGGCGCCGTACCACAGGAGCTTCCGTCCGTGGAGCGCGGCCGCTCCGCAGCCGAGGAGCACCGCCAGCACGGCGATGCTGGGCGCCGAGAAGAGGATCGTCTCCGACGGCGCGTACGCGGTCATGAAACCGTGCCGCAGCACGAGGGTCGCCGCGAGCGTCCACGCGAACGGCGAGCGCGCGAGCTCGCCTGCGCGCGCGGACCGGGCGCCGGCGACGACCAGCGCGACGAGCAGCCCGAGGTACAGCACCGTGACCCCGTCGAGGACGCCGGGCAGGCCGCGCGAGTACAGCACGATCGTCCGGCTGCGCTGCGCCACGACCGACCCGATCGTCTCGTGGAAGGCGACGCGGAGCAGCGTGCCCGGATCGACGAGCGACGCGAGCGACGAGAAGCGCTCGACGTGGTGCACGATCGTGTCCGGGATCCGCTCGGGAGGTCCGGCGCACAGGCGCTGGACCGCGAGGCCGGCGAGCACGACGGCGCCCGTCACCGCCGCGTAGCCGAGGGCGT
>Ga0111538_10012631_pt1 | contig 11167 bp, 11 predicted proteins | sample SoiMethybrSBSTD1_FD_79669 | JGI IMG/M metagenome (GOLD analysis project Ga0111538, IMG submission 79669) | Bulk soil microbial communities from a Populus tree surrounding site in Tennessee, USA - Soil MetaG P. TD hybrid SBSTD1 (version 2)... | ecosystem: Environmental > Terrestrial > Soil >... | reverse complement strand
GACCACGCCCGCGCCTTCGTGACCGAAGATCACCGGGAACAGGCCCTCGGGATCCGCGCCCGAGCGCGTGAACTCATCCGTGTGGCAGATGCCGGTCGCTTTGAGCTCGACCAGCACTTCGCCGTCTTTCGGACCCTCCAGATCCACGGTGACGACTTCCAGCGGTTTGCCTGCAGCCCAGGCGATGGCGGCGCGGGTTTTCATTGGTTTGGTCTCGAGAACGGAGTGCGCATTCTGCGCTCATCGCCAGCGCGTCCGCCACTGCAGGATTGCGCCGTCAGGCGTCGCCGCCACCGTGAGCGAAGTGCTGCCCGGGTCGAGTCCGAGGAAGGCGTCGTTGACGAACGAAGCCATGAAGTTGCCCAGGGCCATGCCGACCAGCGTGTCGGCGGGGAAATGCCAGCCGGCTTCGATGCGGGACCACGAAGTGCCGATCGTCAGGGCATACAAGCCGACGTCGAGCGTGCGGCGCGCGGCCACCGGCATGTCGATCGAGCGCAGGTTGCGGGAAGCGAGTCGGGTATGCACTGCGGAAGAGGAGGTGTGGCCCGACGGGAAGCTCTCGTCATCCTCGCCGTTCGGGCGCGTGCGGCCGACGTTCGTCTTGAGCGAGCGCGTGATCGCGACGGTCGCACTCACCGCCGCCATGTCGACCAGCGTGCCTCGCGCCTTGTTCGCGACCCATTCGCCGAACTCGTCACCGCCCGGCGTCGCGACGATTGTCGCGTAGTGCGCGAGAACGGAAGCGGTGCGCAGGTCGTCGCTCCAATTCTCGGCGTTACGTTGCGAGCCGAAAACCGGCGTGTGCTCTCGTGCCCAGTCGGCAGTGCGCCGATCGAGATCGTCGATCTGCAGCACCGCAGCGCCGGCAAGCGGCGCCCAGACCCACGGATCGCGCGCGGCATCGACCGCAGCGGTGCGCACTCGCTCCCAGCCCGGCCGCCACGTCGCATCCTCGCCCCAGCCGCGCCCGGAAGGCAGAGTCCCGCAGCCCGCAAGGATCAGCGAGATCAGGATGAGGAATGTTCTATTCGTGACGAAGGGCCTCGATCGGGTCGAGCTGCGCGGCGCGCCGCGCCGGGAAGAATCCGAATGCGATGCCGATCGCCGCCGAGAATGCGAACGACAGGATCACGATGCCGGCATTGAATACGAACGGCACTTTGAATGCACTGGTGGCGAGCAGCGCGGTGCTCAAACCAAGCGCGATGCCTATGAGACCGCCGAACGCGGCGAGCGTGACTGCTTCGACGAGGAATTGCAGCAGCACGTCGCGCGCCATCGCGCCTACAGCGAGACGCGTGCCGATCTCGCGAGTTCGCTCGGTCACGGACACGAGCATGATGTTCATGATGCCGACACCGCCGACAACCAGGCTGACCGCTGCGACAGCGCCGAGCAGTGCGGTCAGCACGCGCGAGGAGTTCGTAAACGTGCTGGTGATCTCCTTGAGATCGCGCACGTTGAAGTCGTCCTCGGCGCCGTTGCGGATCTTGCGGCGCTCGCGCAGTAGTGCCTCGAGATCGCCCTGCACCTTTTCGGTCGAAACGCCGTCGCGCGCCGACACCATGATCGCGTTGACGTCGGAGTTGCCTGCGATCCGCCGCTGCAGCATGCGCAGCGGCACGACGACCAGGTCGTCCTGGTTCTGACCGAAGCCCGACTGGCCCTTCTGCGACAGCAGGCCGATCACCTGGCACGACAGCTTGCCGAGCCGGATGGAGACGCCGATCGGATCCTGGTCGCCCATCAGTTCCGTCTTCACGGTGTCCCCGAGCAGGCAGACCGAAGCGCCAGCGCGCAACTCGCTCTCGGAAAAATTGCGGCCGGAGACGAGCGGCCAGTCGCGCACCTCCAGGTACTTGTCGCTCGTGCCGGTGACCTGCGTCGACCAGTTGGAATTGCCGTAGATCGCCTGCGTCGACGAATTCGACGTGGGCGCCACGGCGCGGATGCCGGAGATGTCGCTCTCGATCGCGCGCACGTCGTCCATCGTGAACGGCGGCGACGATGAGCGCGAGCCGCCGCCGCCACCGAAGCCCTGGCCGCGGAACACCTGCAGCAGGTTCGTGCCGAGCTTCTGGATGTCCGCCTGCACCTGCGCCGTCGCGCCCTGGCCGATCGTCACCATGGTGATGACAGCCGCGACGCCGATGACGATGCCGAGAATCGTGAGGGACGAGCGCAGCACGTTGCGGCGGATTTCGCGCAGCGCCAGCAGCATTGCGTTCAGGAACATCACGCGCCTCGCACTGGAGTGTTCGCTTCGTCGCTCTCGATCGCGCCGTCCCTGAACCGCACGATGCGGCGCGTCCACGCCGCGATGTCCGGCTCGTGCGTCACCATGACGATGGTGATGCCGCGCTGCTCGTTCAGACCGGCCAGCACTTTCATGATCTCGTTGCTGGTCGTCGTATCGAGATTGCCCGTCGGCTCGTCGGCGAACAGCACCTGCGGATGCGCGACGATGGCGCGCGCGATCGCGACGCGTTGCTGCTGACCGCCGGACAACTGACTGGGAACGTGCGTCTCGCGACCGTTGAGGCCGACTTCCTGCAGTGCCTGGCGTGCACGCGTGTGCCGCTCCTGGGGCGGCAAGTGTCGATAGATCAACGGCAGCTCGACGTTCTCGAGCGCGGTCGTACGACTGAGCAGGTTGAAACCCTGGAACACGAAGCCCAGGTGATTCCGCCGCAGCAGCGCGCGCTGGTCCGCAGTCATCGTGCCGACCGGCGCGCCGAGAAAGCGATAGGTGCCGGAGGTCGGCGTGTCGAGGCAGCCGAGGATGTTCATGCACGTCGACTTGCCCGAGCCGCTCGGGCCCATGACGGCGACGAATTCGCCCGGCGCAATCGCGAGATCGATGCCGCGCAGCGCGCGCACCTCGCCCTCGCCCTCGCCGTACACCCTCGTGACCTGCGACAGCTCGATCACGTGGCTCGGAGGTGTCGGCATGCCGGTCATTTCTTCGGCACTTCCTCGTCGGTGATGACTTTCATGCCCGGCTCGAGCTGGCGCTCGATCGCCGCCTTGAGGTTCGGATCGCTGGCCATCCGCTGGGCGAAGCGTCCGTTGGCTTGCAGGTCACCGTGCGGCAGCACTTGCGTCATGCGCCCGTCGGTCGGGCCCGGCCGGAACATCGCCGCGGCCGGCTTGCCGTCCTGGAGAATCCAGACGCGGCCCATGTTGCCGCCACCGCGTTGCTGGCCGCCGAACATGCGGCGCGGCATCGTCGGCATCAGCGCAGAGATCGCGCCCCGCGACGACGCCTGCGGATTCGGCTGCTGGCCGGGGACGTCGACGCCTTCCGGCGTGAAGCGCAGCGCTGCGTTCGGCACGAGCAATGCGTCCGGGATGCTGGTGGTCACAATCTCGGCCGTCGCTGTCATGCCCGGCCGCAGCGCCAGGTCGGAATTGTCCACTTCGAGGATGGTTTCATAGGTCACGACACCGGTGGACGTCGCCGTGGCGCCGCTCGACTGGCTCGAGCTGGAGCTCGAGCTCTTCTGCGTGTTGTTCGAAGCGTAGTCGACGCGCGTGATCTTGGCGTGGAACTGCCGGTTCGGGAACGCGTCGACGGTAAACGTCGCGTCCTGTCCCATTTTCACGGAGCCGATGTCCGCCTCGTCCACGTCGACGTGCAGCTCCATCTTCTTGAGATCTTCGGCGAGCGTGAACAATACGGGCGCCTGCAGCGAAGACGCTACTGTCTGGCCGGGCTCGACCGAGCGCACCAGCACCACACCGTTGATCGGCGATTTGATGTCGGTCTTGCTCAGATCGGTCTTCACGGCATCGAGGTTGGCCTGCGCCTGCTCGACCGAGGCGCGCGCCGCCGCCTCCTGGCCTTCGCCCTGCGCCACTGCGGATTCGGCGACGTCCATGTCCTGCTGCGAAGGCAGCTTGTTGCCGCTCAGCTCGCGTACCTTCTGCAGGCGCGCGAGGTTCGCCCGTGCTTCCTTCAGCCCGGCCACTGCCTGCACCACGCTGGCCTTGGCCGACGCGAGCGAGCTCTGCGCCTGCAGCACCTGCGCTTCGAGCCGCGAGGTGTCCAGCTTCGTCAGCACCTGGCCCGCTTTGACCTCATAGTTCACGTCCACCGCGACGCTGCGAATGGTGCCGGACAACTCGCTGCTGATATCCACCTGGTTGCGCGGCTCGAGATTGCCGGTCGCCGTGACCTTCACGGTCAGCTCGCCGCGCGTCACTTCCTGAGTCAGGTACTTCGTGCCGTTGTCGCCGCCGCGGCCGAAGATCAGATAGCCGACGATGACCACGACCAGCGCTACTACGCTCCAGCGCACCCAGCGTTTCCAGGGCGCCGGCGCGGGCTGCCCGTCATCGAGCGCCGGCGTGAGGCCGGGAGAGGTCGAGGGATTCGTTTCGGTGTCCACGGTCAGGGATTCCTCGGAGCTATTCTTTCGGGAAGACCGACCAGCCGCCGCCGAGCGCCTTGTACAGGCGGACCAGGTTCGCGGTCATCTCGCCATCGCTCACGGCCAGTGAATCCTCCAGCACCAGCAGCTGGCGATCCGCGTCGAGGACGGTCTGGAAATCCACGAGTCCGGAGTTGTATTGCGTCAGTGCGAGCTCCGATGCGCGGCGCGCACTCTCGACGCCCAGCTGCAGCGCTTCGTGCCGCGTGTCTTCGTTGCTCGACGCGGTCAGCGCGTTTTCCACTTCCTCGTAGGCGCCGAGCACGGTCGCTTCATACGACGCGAGCGCCTGGTCGACGAGAGCGTTCTGCGCTTTGACGTTCTGTCGCAGCGCGCCGCCGGCGAACAGCGGCATGACCAGCGACAGACCGAGGCGATCGGTGCGGAAACCATCGAGCACGTCGCTCGCGTTGAGGGATTGCAAGGTGATCGATCCGCTCAACGACATGCTCGGATAGAGCTGAGCTGTCGCGACGCCGACCTCCGCAGTTTGCGCAGCGAGGCGGCGTTCGGCGCCGCGAATGTCGGGACGGCGACGCAGCACGTCGACGGGCACGCCGGCGGCGATTTCCAGCGACGCGACGGGGACCGGCTTGCGCTCCGCGAGCACAGCTTCGAGCGAGCCGGGCGGATCGCCGGTCAGCACTGAAAGCCGGTTCATCGCTTCGACGAGCGTCGTTTGCAGCGAAGGGATCGCCGCGCGCGTCTGCTGATAGTTGCTCTGCGCTTGGTCGACGTCGAGCGAGGTCGCGAGACCGGCCGCTGCGCGCCATTGCGTGATGTCGAGCACGCCGCGCTGCGCTTCGAGATTCTTCTCGGCGAACGTGAGCCGCGATTGCGCCGTGCGCACGTCGACGTAACTCAGTGCGACATCGCCGAGCAGCGTCACGAGCACGTCGCGCAGATCCGCCTGGCTGGCGCCTAGCTGCGCGTTGGCAGCTTCGAACGCCCGCCGCTTGCCGCCGAACAGATCGAGTTCCCAACCGGAGTCGAGACCCGCCGTGTAAATCTCGTCCGTACCCCCCGACAGGCCGACGTCGGGATCGCTGACGCGGGACTCGGAGCTGGTGCGATTGCCGCCGGCCGAAGCGCTGAGCGTCGGCCAGAAGTCGCCCGCGGCAATGCCACGACGGGCGCGCGCTTCGACCACGCGTGCATAAGCTTCCTGCGCGGTCTTGTTACGGGCGAGGGCCTGATCGATGAGCTGGTTCAGCGTCGGATCGTTGAGCGTCTTCCACCAGTCCGCGAGAGCGGCCGGGTCGCCCGCCGGCGGGCCGGCCGTGTCAGGCAATGCATGCCATTCATCGGGTGTGACGGTCTGCGGCTGACGGTAGTCGGGACCTACAGCGCAGCCCGCGCACGCCAGCGCAACCAAGGCGGAAATGAAAGCGGCGGGGATCCTCAACGATCGTGCTCCGGGTCCGGGGTCGGCCACAGGTTAAGTCTGGTGGCATTACACTGAAGTTCCTCACCGGTCGCGGCAAAGAAGTGTAATCCAATGTAACTTTATGTATCTGAAATTCCGGTAATTTCCGGGCTGCTTGCTTATACTTTGTCAGGCTCACCCGGGCCGGCCGCGGAACCAAGCAGCGCCTCGTCCGCTTTTGACTGGCAACAATGATCCGACTGACACACCTGCAACGGCTCGAAGCCGAAAGCATCCACATCCTGCGAGAGGTCGTCGCCGAGTGCGAACGGCCGGTGATGCTCTACTCCATCGGCAAGGACAGCTCCGTCCTGCTGCACCTGGCGATGAAGGCCTTCCATCCGGCCAAGCCGCCGTTCCCGCTGCTGCACGTGGACACGACCTGGAAGTTCCGCGAGATGATTGCGTTCCGCGACGCCACCGCGAAGCAGCTCGGACTGAACCTGCTGGTGCATATCAACCAGGACGGACTGGCGCGCGGCATCGGCCCGTTCACGCACGGCTCGGCCGTACACACCGATGTGATGAAGACGCAGGCCCTGAAGCAGGCGCTCGATCAGTATGGCTTCGACGCCGCATTCGGCGGCGCGCGCCGCGATGAAGAGAAATCGCGCGCCAAAGAGCGAGTGGTGTCGTTCCGCTCGGCGCAGCACCGCTGGGACCCGAAGCGCCAGCGTCCCGAGCTCTGGCGCCTGTACAACACGCGCAAGGGCAAGGGCGAGAGCCTGCGGGTATTTCCGCTGTCGAACTGGACCGAGCTCGACATCTGGCAATACATCTATATGGAGAACATTCCGATCGTGCCGCTGTACTTCTCGAAGGAGCGCCCGGTCGTCGAGCGCGACGGCGCGATCATCATGGTGGACGACGAGCGCATGCCGCTGCGCGACGGCGAGCGGCCCGAGATGCGCTGGGTGCGGTTCCGCACGCTCGGCTGTTATCCGCTGACCGGTGCGGTGGAGAGCCGCGCGGCGACGTTGCCGGAAATCATCCAGGAAATGCTGCTGACGACCAGCTCCGAGCGCCAGGGCCGCGTGATCGACCACGACAGCGCGGCATCGATGGAGAAGAAGAAGCAGGAAGGTTACTTTTGAAGCGGTTAGCGGTTAGCGGTTGGCGGTTAGTGAGATGCGCGCAAATTTGCGCGCGCGGCCTTCTGCACCAACCGCCAACCGCCAACCGCTAACCGCTTCTCGTCTATGACTCACAAATCAGATCTCATTGCGGAAGACATCCACGCCTACCTCAAGGCCCACGAGCACAAGGGGCTGCTGCGGTTCATTACCTGCGGCAGCGTCGACGACGGCAAGTCGACCCTGATCGGCCGGCTGCTATACGAGTCGAAGCTGATCTTCGAGGACCAGCTGGCGGCGCTCGAGGCGGATTCGAAGACCGTCGGCACGCAAGGCGGTGAGCTGGACTTCGCGCTGCTGGTCGACGGCCTCGCCGCGGAGCGCGAGCAGGGCATCACGATCGACGTCGCGTATCGGTTCTTCTCTACCGACCGCCGCAAGTTCATCGTGGCGGATACGCCGGGCCACGAGCAGTACACGCGCAACATGGTCACTGGCGCATCGACTGCAGATGTCGCGGTGATTCTCATCGATGCGCGCAAAGGCGTACTGACGCAGACACGACGTCACAGCTACATCGTGTCGCTGCTCGGCATTCGTCACGTCGTGCTCGCGATCAACAAGATGGACCTGATGGACTACTCGCAGCAGACGTTCGACGAGATCGTCGCCGCCTACCGCAAGTTTGCGCAGCAGATCGGGCTCACCGACATCACGGCCATTCCGCTGTCGGCGTTACGCGGCGACAACATGCTCGAGCGCAGCGAGCGCATGCGCTGGTACCAGGGCCCGACGCTGATGAGCTATCTCGAGTCGGTCGAGATCGAGGACGACCTGCAGACCCGGCCCTTCCGCTTGCCGGTGCAGTGGGTCAACCGGCCGCACCAGGATTTCCGCGGCTTCGCCGGCACGATCGCGAGCGGCACGGTCCGCAGCGGGGACAACGTGCGCGCGCTGCCGTCCGGGCGGCAGAGCCGCGTCACCCGCATCGTCAGTCATGACGGTGACCTGGAGAGCGCAGTCGCGGGACAGTCCGTGACGCTGACGCTCGCAGACGAGATCGATGTGAGCCGCGGCGACGTGCTCGCCGCGGCCGATGCGCCGCCTGCAGTTGCCGATCAGTTCCAGGCGACGATCATCTGGATGCACGAGGAGCCGATGCTCCGTGGCCGTCCGTACCTCATCAAGCTCGGCACGCGCACGCTCACCGGCAGCATCACGACGCCGAAGTACAAGGTGAACGTGAACACGCTGGAGCAGCTCGCGGCGAAGCAGCTGGAGCTGAACGAGATCGGCGTCTGCAACCTCAGCTTCGATCGTGCGATTCCGTTCGATGCGTACTCGGACAATCGCGAGACCGGCGGCTTCATCATCATCGACAAGTTGTCGAACGACACGGTCGGCGCCGGCCTGCTGAACTTCGCGCTGCGCCGCGCTGAGAACATTCATTGGCAGGCGCTCGACGTCAACAAGAGTGTGCGCTCTTCACTGAAAGGACAGCGCGCCTGCGTGTTGTGGTTCACCGGTCTGTCGGGCGCCGGCAAATCTACGATCGCGAACCTGGTGGAGAAGCGCCTGCACGCACTCGGCCGGCACACGTACACGCTCGACGGCGACAACGTGCGTCATGGGCTCAACAAGGATCTCGGCTTCACCGACGCGGACCGCGTCGAGAACATCCGCCGGGTCGCGGAAGTGTCGAAGCTGATGGTCGATGCCGGACTCATCGTGCTGGTCTCGTTCATTTCGCCGTTCCGCTCCGAGCGGCGGCTGGCGCGCGAGCTGATGCAGCCCGGCGAGTTCCTCGAGGTGTTCGTCGATACGCCGCTCGCCGAAGCGGAGAAGCGCGACGTGAAAGGCCTGTACCGCAAGGCGCGCCGCGGCGAGCTGAAGAACTTCACGGGCATCGATTCGCCGTACGAGGCGCCCGAGCATCCCGAGATTCACCTGCGGACCGTGCTGGCCTCGCCGGAAGAGGCGGCCGAGCAGATTCTCAAGACGCTGAGCGACGGCGGGCTGCTGCAGGCGCCGGAAGAGGGAGCCTCTTTTGACTACTGATGCGAAGTTGCTGGCTGATGTGGTGACGCTCGCACGCCAAGCGGGCGACGCGATTCTCGGCGTGTACGGTCAGCAGTTCGAAGTGACGCACAAGGCGGACCAGTCGCCGCTGACGCTTGCCGACACGAAGTCGCACCAGATCATCGTGCACGGCTTGCAGACGCTCACGCCAGACGTACCGGTGCTCTCGGAAGAGGCGAGTGACATTCCTTACAGCGAACGAGGTCAGTGGCGGCGCTACTGGCTGGTCGATCCGCTCGACGGCACCAAGGAGTTCGTCTCGCGCAACGGCGAATTCACGGTCAACATCGCGCTCATCGACGGGCACGATCCGGTGCTCGGCGTCGTGCACGTGCCGGTCAGCGGTACCACGTACACGGGCGTGCGCGGTGTCGGCGCAACCCGGCAGATCCAGCACGAAGCGGCATTGCCGATCCGCACGACGGTGCCGGCGCCGACGCCTTTGCGCATCGTCGGCAGCCGCTCACATCGCGACGCAGTGCTCGACCGCCATCTGCCGAGCCTCGAGCCTTATCAGCTCGTGGCGGTCGGCAGCTCGATCAAGTTCTGCCTGGTCGCGGAAGGCAGCGCGGATTTCTATCCGCGCTTCGGACCGACCAGCGAGTGGGATACGGCCGCCGCGCAGGCAGTCGTCGAAGCCGCCGGCGGGCGCGTCATTCAGACCGACGGCCAGCCGTTGCGATACAACGCCAAGGCCGAGCTGCTGAACCCGCATTTCCTCGTGTCCGGCGACCCTAAGCGCGACTGGATCGGCGACCTTTCTCTTTAGTGCACGACCCTAGCGGCCGGCTCCAGCATGGCCAGCAAAGGTACGGCCATCACGAGCGTGGTGGCGACGAGCAAGGCGCCCTCGAAGGCGCCCTTCAAACGGCTTAAGAGTTTCATGAGTGTTGCTCCAGAGTTGCGGAAATCGTGCAGACCGCGAATACCAGATAGCCGCTACACCCTCGAACATCACGCCGATGGCTCTGAGCTCCTGTTGCTGTCTGCTTGTCATGGTGGCACTTTGCCGGGCGCACGTGACAGCCGAGTGAGCGGAGCTGTGAAAGCCGCGTGAAAGTCCTTATACCCGCAACTTCAGCCGATGCAGCTGCAATTGCTCTGCTCCACGCGCAGAGCTGGCGCACCGCCTATCGCGGCCTGCTCACGGATGAGTACCTGGACGATGACGTGCTGCGCGATCGCACTTGGTTCTGGAGCAAGCGCTTCAGCGCTGCAGAGCCCGAACGACGGTTGGTGCTGAAGGCACTCGATGACGAGTCGAGGTTGCTCGGATTCGTCTGCGTATTGCTGGACGAAGAGCCCGCCTGGGGAGCGCGACTCGACAACTTGCATGTGAATCCGCAGCTCAAAGGCACAGGCACTGGGTTTGCGCTCTTCCAGGCAGCGCGGGCCTGGACGGCGAAGATGATGCCCGACGCGCCCATGCACCTGTGGTGCGTCGAGCGCAACCTGGTCGCTCGCCGCTTTTACGACCGACAAGGGGGCAGGGTCGTGGAGAGCGCCACCAGACCCATAGCGCAGGGACTGTGTCTGCCGGAGCTGCGCTATGTGTGGCCGCCATGGGCCTGACCTACGAAGCGCGCAGGAAGACCTGTGCGCCACGCAGAGTGTCGTCGGTCGCTGGCAGCTTGCTCGTGAAGCGAATCGGGTACTCGCCCTTGCGCGCGGGCCGCATGCAGATTCCCTGCAAGTGCGTGAGCTGCAGCTGCGGCTTGTGATCCTGGCGCACCGCTATCACCAGCGGCACCCCTGCGATCGGGCGTCCGTCCGCGGCGAATGCCAGGATCTGCAACGAGGCGATGCAGACCTGCTTGCCGACCGCGACTTCGATGATGGTCGGCTGCACATCCACGCGCGCCACCTTCGTACCGGGCTGCAGCGTCGCCGCCTCGCGTCCCGCCCCTGAATCCACCTCACCGATCGTGATCCACGCGACCTTGAAGTCGGCGACCTGGGCCGCGCCCTGAATTGGGGCAATCAGGCACAGCAGAGCGGCGGTGACTGCGAGGAGGCGGGTTTCCATGGCTGCCTAGCTTGCCTCGGGCGGCGGGCTGCTGCTAGATTCCCGCCCATGCGCACGAACCAGCAACAGTCCGCTCTGCCCCTCCGAGGCAGTGAGCTGCTGCGTGCGCGCCTGCACCTGCGTCGCT
>Ga0111538_10012630_pt1 | contig 11167 bp, 19 predicted proteins | sample SoiMethybrSBSTD1_FD_79669 | JGI IMG/M metagenome (GOLD analysis project Ga0111538, IMG submission 79669) | Bulk soil microbial communities from a Populus tree surrounding site in Tennessee, USA - Soil MetaG P. TD hybrid SBSTD1 (version 2)... | ecosystem: Environmental > Terrestrial > Soil >... | reverse complement strand
GTCGCCTGCACCGTAGAATCGTCCTTTGGCGAACCATAGACGCTGCGAATAGTAATCCATAGGACCAGCAGGCGGTATCTGATTGGCGTTGTTGTTAACGCCAACAAATCCATTGGATTGCGTCATCGTCGCAACGCTGCCGTCGTCGTTGGTCGAGAAAAACAACGGTTTCGTTACGAGGCTACCGTCCTGAATCACGAGCCACTTTTCCGCCTGAGCAAAGTAGTACTGAGGTTGATCGGCGAGCATGGAAAATCCAGAAGATGTACTGACGTTCTCGACGCTAAAATCAGTATCGGTTCGGATGCGCCAAATCTGGCCACCAACCGCAATGATGAGTTGAGGCTCCGCATTATCGGGACGATAAAAAAATCCGCCTTGAAAAAGTCCTGACCACGGCGGGTCTTGAATTATCGGAATCCAACCGAAGCGTGAACTTATTCCTCCGCCACGCATCGTCACGTTGTTTGCCCATGCAATTTGGCTATCTAGAAGCCCGTGAGGAATGCCATCGGAAGCGCGAATTGGTACGACGTTTGAATTTACGCCGCCGATGAAGTCAAGCTGTGCTAAAACCAACCGCACGCCTTCGTTTGGCATTCCAACAGATTAAAGATTTGGTTGACTTCTGCAAGCGATTCTCTACGCTCTGAATCAGATCGGACTCAGACCCGATGAACCAACGAAACCAAAATTTGGCATCCGTTTCTGTTTTGGGAAACATCCCTGTTTCCCGTCTGAGAAAGCGGAGGCGGGTGCTTTATGCCCGGTTCGGCTCGGCCAGGTTAGGCAAGCAATGGCGGGGCTTGGCGTGGCATTGCAAGGCAAGGCTCAATGAAACTCATCGGTGTAAAAATCAAAGGCGTCACCTCTCTGTTACAAAATAGGTTCAATGAGAACGCAGAAGTACCAAAAGAAACCAGAACCGTTTTAATCCTTCGCGGAACACCACGAGAAGAAGCTGAAAAGGTTACTTATCGTGATAAACAAGGAAGATTCTATTTCCCTGGTTCAGCAATCAGTCGGATGCTCCGCGAAGTCGCGTCAAATCACAAATTGAAAGGCTCTCGAAAATCCGCCAAATACGTCGTGCCTGCCGCAGTGCTTGTGATGGATGACGCAATCACGATCTGCAATGGAGACGGAAAACCAGCAGTGGATTTTGAAGTCGATTCACGTCCGGTCGTGATTCCTGCCACAAAGGGTCGGATAATGCGCCACAGACCGCGTTTCGATGTTTGGTCCGCTTCTTTCACCGTTCGGATTAACGATTTAATATTGCCTGTCGATTTTATCCATAAACTTCTAACCGAAGGTGGCGAACAACATGGTATTGGAGATTTTCGGCCAGAGAAAGGCGGCCCGTTTGGTACATTCCAAGTCATCGAATGGAGAGAACAAAGTTGACTTCCGCAACCATTTCTGCAACGCTCCCCGCATGTTCTTGGGCATGGTTCTCCGTTCGCGGCTTCGTCCTGTTCCCCAAGAACGCACAGACCCTCTCTCCCTCTGTAGCGGAGCCGCGAACCGAAAACCCTTTGCTCCGAGCAATTGGCATAAACGACAAGTCTAGAAAAACGAATAGTGGTTACTTGCAAGGGATTGGTCTGTGCAAGGGCTACGGTTACAACAACGCCAATTCGCCGGGCCTGTGGCCTGGGCAACTCGGAGCAAGATTTGAACCGTGAGCTTGGCAACAGCCCGGTGCCGCGACGTAACGCGGGCCGTGATGACCACTCGCCGTAGCGGGTGGGAGTTCGATGCTTGATCGTGAAAAACCTCGTTGACGGTCATCCTAAGCCGCCTCACGCGGTATGGTGCGAACGTCGGTAAGCTCGCGGTTCTTTAGCCTATGCCAGAAGACCTGAAAGTGGATTGTTTCAAGTGCGCCGATCTGGAGTTCGCGCGAAACCTCGCGGCTCAGATGCGCGAAGGCTACGGGCGTTGGAATTCCAACCGAACGTTCCGAAACTACAGGCTCGCTGGATTGGATGCCGCCTACGGCGATAGCCAGCAATCGCAAGTATGGCCCTATGCGCCGGGTGAATATCTCCGCGAGAACCAGCAAGCCCGCGTCATTGGCCGCACCGGAGACCATGCAGTGCGCGAACGCTGGCAGGACTGCGAGATTGGCGATGCGGTGCCAGAGAGCAAAATGGACCATGGCTATGCGCTGGCGACGCTGGCTGGCACGAAAATCATTGATAAATGCTTAGTGGTTGACCGACCAATGCCACGCGCAATGTGGGAGCGCGAAGGCGAAGTGCCGCATCTTGCGACAACGGTGCCTTACGAAAAACGCACTTTCGAGCGCGTGTGCATCCGAATGCTTTCCAATTATGGCGTTTCGACCGACGAATACTTCTGGAAACGAATCTCATGAACCCACAAGACATTATCGGCGCGAAGCCCGACCTGCTCTTAACCCGAACGCGCTGCACTGTGGCTTGGTTCACGGTCGAGCGCGACTGGCCCCCAGAACAGTGGCCGTTCGTGCTCAAGGGCCTGCGCCCGATGCTCGTTGGGTGCGTGACGTTTGCGAATGCCAAGAAATGCGTAAGCGGCGGTGTTGCGCGTTTCTCGCTGAGTTGATTTGTCCGGTATCGACGTGGCTGGCGTGGCTTTTCTGTCTTTGACCACGCAACAGTCTGGAACTCGATAGACCACGCGCCACATGTCCTTTCGCGGCCTCCGTGGTGCCGGACAAAGAAAACCCTTGCGCCGCGCGCGCCGGTTCGGTAGGATTCGAGCAGGCTTTGCAAGAGCCGCAGTTGCACATTATTCTGACTTTGCCGTGTGGTTTCGTGATTGCCGGGTCGCCCTACTTTCGCCCGTCATCTTGCACGCGATTCCAGCGGCATTTTTATTTACGGCCACCGCGTGTACGCCAAAATCTATGAGCAGATTTTTGATTCAACCCTCGCGGAAAACTACCAAGTTCGCCACGTCTTCGAAGACCTCCTCAAGCTCGCCGATCAAGATGGAGTGGTGGACCGAACCAGAGAAGCCATCTCCAGACGAACAAACGTTCCACTGGAAATTGTCAGTATGGCCATCACCGAACTCGAAAAACCAGACCAACGCAGCAGGTCAAAGGAGCATCAGGGCCGTAGAATAATCCGCCTGGAAGAAGAACGCGATTGGGGATGGAGAATCGTCAACCACGGCTACTACAGAAAACTCAAGAATGCCGATGAGATGCGTGAATCAGCCAAAGAGCGCCAACGTAAATACCGTGAGGACAAGGAGAAGCCTGAAAAAAGCGAACGAAATGTGACAGAGCGTGACCTGTGCATAATGCATAGTGCTTCTGTACAGGAGGGGGTGCAGGGGGAACCAACCTTCGAACAGGCTATGGAAAGGGTTCCGATACAGCTTCGGGAGCAGGTAAAAACGGACTTTGCGAAAATGGTATTCGATACATGGGATCAACGAGAAGGAAAGGATGGGGCCGGAATATCATGCCGGTTCGAGAAGTTACTTCAAAAGCGTTGGAATACCGAGGGAGAACAATGGATCAACGGCTGCCATTCGGCTCAGAAAAAGGGCATCAATCCAAATGAACCCAAATTCAAACTATGAATCCAATAAACCCAAAGACAGCGGAAAAGCTGGCGTCTCCAGCCAGAGAAGGTGGAAGGCATAACGAGGCTCTTGGGGTGGCAATGGATTTGATAGCGAACGGACACCCAAAACTTGCCGTCATTCAAACGATCAAACACACCTATGGACTACCCGATAAGGAAATCGAAGATTTGGTTGAAGGCGCAGTCAATCGAAACCCGACACCCTCAGTTCGAGGTAATCATTTGGATTACACGCCAGTAAAAATCGAACGCAAAAAGACTCCATTGGAACAGGCGGATTGGTGGCTGTCCGGTCGCACCATGACCGAGGAGCAATTCGTAGGTTTGAGCCAATTACCGATACCAGGGAAATTATCCGATCAAACCCGGATCGTGTTGGAGATGCTTTATGACGGGCCTGATAACCTGAACATCGTGTCTAAACATTTCGAGCGCGAAGAAGGAAAAGCTCAGCCGCATGGGGGCGGCATTATTTTAACACGGGACGAATGGTTGGATTACATCTCAAAAAAAGGAGTGCCGCAATTAGAGGCTGGAGCTTGGTTGCGACCGAATCCTTGTTCTCGAACCGGGACCGGGAACGACGGTGCCGTTAAAGATTCAGACGTGGTATCCCATCGGTTCCTTGTGCTTGAAAGCGACGTGCTTCCTTTGGAGAAACAAATGTCTCTTTTTGCAAGATTGAAGCTCCCGATTTCAATGGTGTTATCAAGCGGAGGCAAGTCAGTTCATGCCTGGGTGAAATTAGCATGTTCAACCATCGCTGAATACTCGGAACGCGCTCGCAGAATTTTGAGCGCCCTGTCGCCATTCGGAATAGATCAGGCCAATAAAAATCCCTCGCGCCTTTCGCGTCTTCCTGGGGCTGTTAGAAAAATCGGTGCAATTGGAGATGGTAAACAGAAGGTGCTTTGGCTGAATCCGGCAAAAGGCGCATTGACTGATGAAGACCTTGAAATTTTTGAAGGCTCAATGGAGATACCAGCCCTGGAAGAAAAACCCTTCAAGAAACTCGTTCGAGATGCCTTGGAGCGTTATCAGGAGATGTTTGAGAATCCAGACAAAGGTTTAATCCCAACCGGATTTGCGGATTTCGATAGAGACAATGGAGGGTTGAAGGCCAGCCAAATGACTGTGCTCTGCGCGGAGACTGGGGCAGGAAAAAGCTCGGTGGCGATGAACATCGCCAATGCCACGCTCAAGTCTGGAAAATCCGTGGCTCTATTCACGCTGGAGATGAGCAATGAGGAAATAACCGACCTGATGTTTGCGATGAATTGCAAAATCGAACGGGACAAATTCAACACCGGAAGATTCAGCCAACGCGACTTGGATAACATGGCGCTCAATGTGACGACCTTAATGAATCTTCCGTTCTGGAGCTTTGACGATTCACTGTTACGAGTTGACCAAATCCGGAGGAGAGTGCTCCAACTAAAACGAGAGTTCAACATCGCTTTAGTCATCGTGGACTACGCGCAGATCGTATCTCCAGCGGACAAAATGCTTCCGCGCGAGCAACAGGTATCCGAAATCGCGAGGGGTCTGTGCTCACTCGCCAAGGACGCAAAAATTCCAGTGGTGGTGTTGTCGCAGTTGAATGATGAAGGCCGACTCCGAGAATCCAGGGTGATCGGACATGAAGCGCATAACGTGATTTTTCTAGAGAACAAAGAGCAGGAAAACCGAATAATTGCTCGCGTAAAAAAGGGGCGTCGGATAAAAAAGAGGGACTACGTTTTGCATTACCAACCGGAGTACTGCCTTGTGGCCAGCGAAGCGAAGATCAACGGAGACGATTACAAATTCCGATCAAACGGACATTGATTATGGACTTTTGCCAGCATTCCAATTCTCGCGAACGACGGCGCACAAAATCCAATGGAGTCGAAGTGATTTCAGTTCAATGTCTGGACTGCGGAGTGTCGCTGCGTGAGGTCTCAAAAGTCGGTCGGGATTTATCTGTTCTGGAAGCGTTCGATGATTCTTTTCTTAAACGCCAAAACGAAGAACTGGATCGTATAAGAACGACGGCTATGATAGAGCAGCAACAGAAATCAAATGAATGGTGGAGACAATATAACTCATATCTAAAATCCGATCATTGGAAGATGGTTCGAGACGTTGTGTTGAGGCGCGACCAAGTTTGTCAGAAATGTTTCAAGGTTTGGGCAGAGCAAGCGCATCATTTGAGTTACGCCACGTTTAATGAACATGGATTCAGCTTCCCTCACGAATGCGTCGGTATCTGCGGCGAATGCCACAAACAAATTCACCCAGAGATGATATGAGCGCAACCCTCGAACGCAATCCGGTGTGGAAAAACGGGCCGCTTGTCTGTAGTGCCACGAATCTCCCGGCGCTGGCCACGCTGAAGGATTTGCTCGCGTTCATTGCCGCCAACGGTCCGGGCTGCTACGTTAGCAAGGTGTGGCAATGCGAGTGTGGATTCTGGCACGCCGCAACTTCGCCCAGAGACCCCTCCGGCGACTCCAGCGGGGCAGGCCGCTCGCACCGGCACGATGAGCCATGACGCGCCCGAGAAAAATCATGCGGAGCATCGCGAACTTCCCGCATCTGCGCGAGCGACCGGCGCTCATTCCTGATAATCCAACTGCGTTGATATTCCCGACGCCGATCATGGCGTTGAAGGACTTCGAGCCGCCGATAGGATACGCGGCGTGGAAACGCACCTACAAGAAGCGCAAGAAATCCGCATGAGCATCGAGTCCTTGGATAAAGAAATCGCCCAAGCCCGCGCCGAATTCACGCGACTGAATTGCGAGCGGCACCTGCAAGGCTTTTGGCGCGAGCTACCGCCCGAGGTCGAGGCGCTGATTTGCCAGCACGCAGAGGCCATTGCGCGGCTCTTGCGGTTCAAGTCAGAATTGTTCGCAAAACAGTACGCGCTTGACAGTTAGAAATAAATCTCACAAATTATTCGCGTGAAAGTTAGCAGCAATGGATTTAGAGCTTCGTCTGTCGTGGGCTTCGGCCCGTTGTCTTCACTGCCAACTTTCACAAGCGACAGACGGATTTTATTCCAATGAAAACCATTCCTTTAAGTCAAGGCTTCGTAGCATTTGTAGATGATGAAGATTACGACCGGGTGAACCAATTCAAATGGTGTGTCACAATAAATATATACGGATCAATGTATGCGGTTAGAAGTTACAGAACAAACGGTGTAAAAAGAACCTGCCAAATGCACCGTTTCATTATGGGCAAAGAGTCTCAAATAGACCACATAAACCGTAATGGATTGGACAACCAAAAACAGAATTTAAGATTCGCGACCACTCTCCAAAACGGAGGCAATTCAAAAAAACATTCCAATGGGAAAACCAGCCGATTCAAAGGCGTTAGTTTTATGAAAAGATATAATAAATGGAGAACCCACGTTAGCAAAAAATACATCGGATGGTTTGATAGTGAAGAAGACGCGGCAATGGCATATAATGAATCTGCTAAACACAGGTGGGGTGAATTTGCCTTACTGAATCAACTATGACCCGCTCGCGAGCAAAGGCTACTGAAACATGACACCGAAAGTTGACCCGGACATCTCGGCGGTGAAAGCGTGCGTGAAGGCGCTCAAGCGCACGACCTCGCCGCGCATAACCGAAGCGACCCTACGCTATCTCTGGGACCGATTCATAACCAATCCACCGAAGCAACAGGCAAAGGCTACTGAACCATGAGCGCCGACGCGATACTGGAGCCAAAGACCGCCGAATCATTCGTGCGCCGTTCCATGACCGCTGATCGGGACCAACTCGAAGCCCTGTTCACCGAAGCATTTGGACGCACCGTCGCGCTCACCCAGGAGAACCAGAGATTGATGGAGGTGTGCAGCGAGCTTGAGTCACAGACCGCCGAGATGCGCGTGAAGTTGTGGGAACTGCGGGAGGCTTTGCGGTCGGCGAGTCCGTTTGTTCGTGGAAATTCTCCCGTCGCCCAAATAATCGACGCCGCACTCGCAGGCAAGGAAGCGCCTTCTCCTACACCAACCCCCGCCAAGCCATGCTGACTGAACAAACCGCGTCTCGTGAAGGCGCTTAAACCATGATTGCGCTTGCCTTAACCACGATTCTCTATGCGGTGACGCTCGGATTGCCTCAAGGCCATGTCACGCTCAAGAACGGACTCACGGTGCGGTTCAAGCGTGCGCCGTGGTGGAGATGGATCAAGCCATGACCATCACGATCACGCGCAAGGATTGGGCCGCGCACCGCGACCCCTCGCTCTTGCCCATCACCATCACGCTGCGATGAACATTAGAGACATGCCTGTAGGTCCAGCGCCGTTCCCAAAGAATGCTGGCGATCCAGAACCAGAAGTCGCCGAATTAAACGCAGCCTTGGGGTCATTGCGTGCGTTTATCGACAGCCTTACCGACGATGACAGATCGTATGCGACCCGCCAAAGATGGCTGCGGGCATTGGATAAGGTGATTAGAACATGAGGCTGCGACTTTATTGCACCTGTGGGGCGGTCTGGAAAGGTGATGGTATTCCAAAAGAAACTGGTGACCGTATTTTGGAACAGTGGTATCACGATCACGTCGGACGCGAGCACGGTGCTTGTGACGCAAAAACCGCCGCACGCGCACGTCGGATAGCAGAATCCAAATCCAGAGACGAATGAACATACCCTGGACCGAAACCGAGCTTGCCGCCGAGTGGCGCTACAGATTCACCGAGCGAATCGCATTGCTCGTCGGCACTGCACCGCCGACGCCCGAGCAAGAGGCGCTGGCCAGAGCGGAAGCCGATGATGCGGTGCGGAGGCTCAGGGAGGGGCACGCCCACGAATGACGCGCTCTTGTGTCAATTCGAGGAGGTGCCGCGATTCGGCGGGGGTTGCTCATGGCAATACCTTGACCTGCGCCTTGAGCAATTCAACGGTGTTTTTGAACGCTCGTTGCAGCAGTTCGTCCGGTAACTTCAGTTCGTAAACGCTTCCGCTACGTCCCATGCCGGCCATGACGCAATCGGCGATGTGCTCCAGCACATCTAGCAGATTCACGTTATCTGGCACGCCATCAGGCTTGTCGAGGTGGTGCCGGTGAATCTTGCGGTGGTTGTCGTACCAGCCAGTTTGCTTGAAGCCAGTGATAAAATCGGCATGAAACCAGTCGATTGCCGTCAACTTGTCGTAATCGTGCTCGCCAGCCGCCTCGGTGATCTTGGACTGGAAAAACGCCAGTGCCTTCACGATGTCGCCGATGTGCTGGCGACTGGAAGCGAGCAGCGTTTCCTTGGTCGTGCTGGCGAAATCGCAGGTGCGCGTGTCTGCGGTGGAGGATTTGTGAATTTCAATGCTCATGCTGAAAAGGATTGTTCGTCTGGACTGCCGTAGATGCTCGTTCGCAATTTCTCTAGGAACGCTGGCTTGGCTTTTTCAAGAGCCGCCTCGTCCTCCGCAGACAACGGATGGAGGCCGGCATCGTATTCCGCCATGAACTTGTCTATTTCAGATTTGGTGCTCATACCCATTCCCAATCGCAACCTCTCCGCGCTAGGGCCGGGTTCGCGGTCATGGTGTTGCTTCCCACATCAGTTTGGTTTGCAATGGATGCGTGTCAACACGCGGACGTTCGGCGCGAGACCACGAACCCCCGCCGCGTTCTCCGATCAATTTCCAGCCTGCGCCACGCAAAGACGCGCCTCCTTCTTCGGCCAGCGTGTAGGTGATGAGCCGGCGAAAACCCAATGCCTTCGCCGCTCGCCATGCAGCTCCGTAAAGCATGGAACAGCCGTTGTGAACGCCATCAGTGCAGACACGGTTCACTTCATGAGTCCAGCCAGTATCAAGCATCCGGGCAATGGGCCGACCGACGATTGCCACGCCGCGAACTAGACCGTCAGCATCAGCAACCGCGATACAAAACTTGCAGCCAGCCACAGGATCATGGTGCCGATGATGCTCGGTCACGAAAGCATTTGCCTGCTCCAACGTCATTGGAACCACGCTCAGGCTCATGCCGCAACCCTCACGATTTCGGGTAACGTTAACAATGAAAATCATTGCTCTTTTTCGCGGTCCTGATAGCATCGGGACGTGAATGGACCGCAGTCGGAACTCAATTTTGCCCAGCCTGTCGCGGCTTCTTGCCCACCGGCGGAATCCATTCACAACGATGGGCTGGGCTTTTTTCCAAACCTCAAAACCGATCCCTACGCCCGCTCCCGACATTCCAAGAAACGCGACAAGGTTTGCAGCAAGTGCAAGCAACTCCTGCCGATCAATCAGTTCAGAAAACTCACCAGCAAGAAAAGCGGGCGCTTTCGGGTTTGCCATTCCTGCTGGGCCGACCTCAACACTAAGCTCTGCGTTAAGTGCAAACGAAAGCTTCCTTTCAAGAGCTTTCCAAAGGCTAAAGGAAAAGGGCATTGGCGAGTCTGTTTCGATTGTGTGCCCTTGATGTCCAATGCCCCAATTCCGCAAATCCGCTGCGCCCAGTGCCTCTACGGACTCGGTTTCGGGTACGACCGAATTTCAAGAAAATTGTTTGGGGCAGAAGACCGAAAAAAGCAAATCGCCATCTGGAAGAAACGTCACCAATGGGAATCTCCGTTCAACAATTTCAAGTGCGCCCTTAAAGCCGCTCGCCACGCCTACCTGCTTAAAAATCCCAATGCCAAGAAATACGTCAAAAAACTCAAAGACCCGATCTATCTCAAGAATCACAAACGCCGCCGTGTTTATCTCCGCTGCAAGGTTTGGCAGTTCCTCAAACATGGCCTTCACCCCAAATCCACCGCCACGCTCATTGGCTGCAATCGAAAGCAGTTCATCGCTTACCTGACTATGCTCCTGCAACCCGGCATGACCTTTGAGAACTACGGCCCCATCTGGCACCTCGATCACATCATTCCTTGCAAATTCTTCGACCTGCGTAAACTCGACCAGCGCCTGCTCTGCTTCCACCACACCAATCTCCAACCCATGTTCGCCAAAGCAAATCGCCAAAAAGCCGCCTCGCTTCCAGCTTTTGATGTCCTCAATTCCCAACTCGAAACACTCAAAATCCTCGCCCTATCCGCTCAAACAGAACTCCGATTCGCGTAATCTACGTTAACGATAATCCTTGGTCTTTTCGCCCGTTACAAAAATAGTTTCGAGCGTTAACGTTATCGCTGCTTGACACACTTCTGCATAAAGGGGTTTCATACTTCCCCAAATCACGTTCCCGTTTCATGGTCAGAGCAACCCGGTGAGGCTCACGAGCGACCTTAGAAGCGAGTGCTGACATCTCTCCGAGTCCCTTAATGCTTAGCTCTTTCCATAAATTCTCCTCCAGCTAAAGCGTGGGTTCCATCGATGACACGCGAATCCATTAGGGGCTCCCACGCCGTACACCGCCCCCACCATCGGCGCGCAAGGAGACTTCCTAAGCATGCTTTTCTTCCTGGCAGGGCCAAGCGAGCCTCGCGCGTGGGATCGTAGGTCGCAGCACTCGCGGCTAGGCGTCGTGGCGACCGAGCCTACGCTTGCGGCGTGGCCGGCGGCTCGGGCTTAGGCTTGGCTGGGCCGAGCGGTGCGACGGGTGCGCGGCGCTTCTGCTTCGGCGTGGC
>Ga0111538_10012629_pt1 | contig 11167 bp, 7 predicted proteins | sample SoiMethybrSBSTD1_FD_79669 | JGI IMG/M metagenome (GOLD analysis project Ga0111538, IMG submission 79669) | Bulk soil microbial communities from a Populus tree surrounding site in Tennessee, USA - Soil MetaG P. TD hybrid SBSTD1 (version 2)... | ecosystem: Environmental > Terrestrial > Soil > Tree... | reverse complement strand
TCCGTTATCAATTACCAATTTGTGCCGATCTTTGTAAAGCAATTCGAGTCTGCGTTTCACATTTTTCAAACCGATTCCCGTATGACCGTTCATAGTCGCTTTTGTCTCTTTTGTATTGAACACTGAAAACTCAAAATTATCTTTATGCTTCCCGATCGCGATCCTTACCTGATTTTTATAGGGATAATGCGACACATACTTAAATGCATTTTCAACAAATGGAATTAACAATAATGGTGAGACGGTAAATCCTTTAAGATTTTCATCAGCAATAAAAGATATGTTGTAGTTTTCATCTTTTCGCATGCGTTGTAATTCAACATAATTTTTCAGATAGCTGATCTCCTTCTCGATGGGAATTTCATTTCCGTTGCATTCATACAATTGATAACGAAGCATTTCGGAAAAAGCCGACAGCGTCTCACGCGCATGAATGTTTTGTTTATCAATCTGAAAGTAAATTGTATTGATGGAATTGAAGACGAAGTGAGGATTAATTTGTGCTTTCAGATATTCTAATTCCGAACTGAGTTTTTCAACTTCCATTTTGCGGATAAGCTCGCGTTGGAAGTACCAGGCTTTACTTAAATGGAGCGTAACGCTGAATGCCAGATAGAATAGTGCAATCGCAAAATTGTAGAAGGTATTATAGAAAAAGGACGTTCTACTCTCGTCACCTAAAACATAGCCGTTAAGGAAGACGTCATGGGCATTTTTTAGACCCACGTAGAGTCCGATGGTAGTCAGCAGTAAAAAAATATAAATGATAATCTTTTTCTGGTTCGCATACTTTGGAACGAGGACGAACAGATTGACATAAATCAACATCGCTAATAACCCGTTGCGAATAATAACTTCTAGTACAAACTGATCAAACCCCGCTATGCCGACCAGATTGATTTTTGTAAACATATGGAAGCCAACGGTGGCAATCCAAAAGATCACATGGTCAAATTTGTATTTCCAGAAGCGATCCATCCATTGAAATTAGGGATTTTCATCCACCAAAACCCAGCAGAAATCCGCATTTCGTCAAGGGAATTGTACAGTCCGTCATAAAATGGCAGGCAGACGTTATGGAAGGACGCTTTATTTTATTTAAGCAAGGAATTGCTCATTTGCCGAGGGTATCATAGCCCTCCTGGTCATCATTCCTATCATAGTCCAAGACCTTAGTTAACCCATGGATTTTTTTTCCGGTACGCTGGCTGGCTGGGTTTCTTTTTGCTTTTTTTTGCCTTGCGCTGTTTTTGTTTCTTTTTCTTGGCTTTATATCGCTCCGTTGGAAAACCATAGGCAGCCCGTGCCGAGCTCGTATTCCCTGGATTTCTTCGCTGCGCCAGAAGACTGGTGCATGACAGGGTAACAAGCAGAACAGTGATGATGGTTATAACTCTCAGGTTCTTCATAAATGCAGTTATCGCAATATAAGGCGTTCCAGTATGTATCGGCAATTTTAACGCTGGCCGAAGCAATAAAAATATACGAAACAGCAAGAATTGAGAATTCTTCCACAATTAATTATTTCTAATAAATCAACACCCACATGAATTGAACGATATAGAGATCCAAATGCACCCAACACTCAGCTCCTGCCTCAAGTAAACTCGCGGGGAATATGAAGTCCTTAATGTGCATCCAGAGGTAATTTTGTGATCGAATTCTTTTGGATACGCTGGAAAAAATCATTTTGCTAGCGGCACGGCGAAAATTTCATCCCATGCGTCGAGTGCTGGCTTTTTTTCGAGCAGCTTGTCAACCATCCCCAGGTACACAAAGTAGGGGAGGTTATCGGGTACGTAAGGGGGCAGGCTTGCGACATCAATGTCGGTAAAGGCCAGTTGAAAATAGGCAATCGCTTTAACGCCATCTAAAAGATGTTTGTGGAATTCAATGTAGCGACGTTGTAATTCAGGTGAGCTTGCCAACGATGCGTTATTTATTGTAAGCGATTGGGAAGTCCAACCACCTTCAGAAATAAAAACGGAAATATTTTTTCCGGCAATTAGCCGAGAGTAATAATCATGGGGAATATCCTCAGGCTGGTCAAAACCAAAATATGGGTATGAAGAAATACCTAGCTCTTCGACAAATGGGAAGTCAACAAAATCCTGAGCGATACCCTGGAAACCGGTGCCGGTGAATTTTCCCCAGGCCTGTTCGGCTTGAACGCTGACGCTCAACTTCACGTTGGTGTTCACGGACCTGATGTCCGCTGCTGCTAATGTCGCCGCTTGTTTCACGCCCTCATATATTGCGGGCGACGCAGCAGCGCGTATTAAATTTGTTTCCAATGCAAGACCTAGATGTTCAGGAGACAGCACACTGTCCATAACGACTACAAACCTCCTGTATACGTTTTGCATGTCAACATCCGCAATACTTTTGCCCGCGGCGACAAGTTCGCGCGCATCGGAACCACGATCCAAGCCATTTTGCGGATCAACATACACCCATAGTTTAAGTCCCTTGCTGCGATAGTACTCTACCAGACCTTTATAATTGTTCACCACATGGTTAACTGCACTTCCGCCATTTAGTAGTTCCTCCCAGGGTACTTCGATGCTAATAATGGCGGCATCTGCCCGGGTAGTCCACAGGTTGAGTGATTGAATAAAGAGATCAATATTATCAAACCTCGGAGCTGAATTTTGAAACCCCATTTCGTAGGTACGTTCTTTTACTTCCGTTTCGTCGTCGCACGAATACAGCAAACATGTAATGCAAAGAACAGCAATTATCGCCTTCATGTTCAGCTGGGCTTAGTTGCTTGGCCCCGGTTGTAACAAAGTTAGCCTTTAGATTACGAAGTACTATTGGATCTCGGTCAGTGACACTATACTTCGTTTTCTTGTCAACAAGTATATGATTGTCCAGGTAACGAAATATGTAACGCCACAGAGTGTAAACAATATGTTGTACCCGCCGGAAATGTTGCCCGCTACTTTATAGGAGTCAAGCAAATAACCAACAAAAACAGGAAAGAAAATGCCGCCGATCGCCCCGGCCATGCCACCAATTCCTACCACGGAGCTTACAGCTTGTTTCGGGAACATATCCGACGCCGCTGTAAAAATATTTGTTGCCCATGCCTGATGGGATGCAACCGCCAGGCTGATCAATGCAACAGCAGCCCAAACGTTGGTTACATATTGTGCGAAGATGATGGAAAGTTCCAAGATGGCAATTATGAATAGAATGGTTTTCCTGGCTTTCAATGCAGCCATACCCCTTTTAATAAGACGCGAGGACAAATATCCCCCAGCGATACTTCCAACCGTTGTGGCGGAGTAAATGATCATTAACTCGGGACTCGGCCGGGTTAAATCGAGGTGAAACGTAGAGGAGAAATAGGAAGGTAGCCAGAATAAGAAAAACCAAAAGATCGGGTCGATCAGGAACTTGCCAAAAATGAACGCCCAGGTTTGCGGAAAGGTAAATAACCGGATCCATTTCGTGGGTCGTGTCTCTTCCTGCGGGGTATCCTCTTGTCGCTCCGTTATCAACAAAAATTCGTCTCTTGATAAGTACTTCTGTTTCGCCGGAATTTCATAAAGCCAAACCCAAAGTATTAGCCACAGGAAGCCAAGTGCTCCAGTGATAATGAATACCTGCTGCCAGCCCATATTGACCAGTATCCATGGCGTTATTAGCAAGGCAATTACGACACCAATGCTCGTTCCGGAATTAAATATGCCAGCCGCAAGGCCCCGTTCTTTTTTAGGAAACCACTCTGCTACTGTTTTCATGGCAGCTGGAAAGTTCCCAGCTTCTCCCAACCCTAAGCCGATCCGCGCCAGCGAAAAACCTGTGACGGTTTTAGCCGCCGCATGAAGCATTCCCATCACACTCCAAATAACAACGGCCAGCGAATATCCGATTTTTGTTCCCACTCGATCTATCAGTCGTCCAAATAATAATAGTCCGATGGCATAAGCCGCAGTGAACGCCACAACGATCCTGGCAAAATCCGACTCCGACCATTTAAATTCTATTTCAAGTATTGGCTTGAGAAGGCCGATGATCTGCCGATCGATATAATTGATCGTGGTAGCCATGAACAACAAGGCAACAATAATCCACCGATAGTTTTTTGTTTTGATGTTCATCAATCCAAAATCATCTAAAATCTAATATCAAATCTATCACTTCAGAATTTCAAACCGCAAAGGCGCTAAGGCGCAAAGATGAATTTTGAAATGAGTCCCTTTAATAAACAAGAATCATTTATTATTCTTGGCGCCTTTGTGTCTTTGCGGTTAATTTTTTAATACTCAATGTGGCAGCACACTCGACCTACAACAGGCAATAGATCATCAGTCTGCAATATCTGCTTACCAATCTTCTTTTTTTGCAGAATATGTTTTGTGTTAGCCAATCTACATCTATAATCGTCTCACCAGTCCACCACGGAACCATCGCTTGCATCGTACGTTTCGGGATTTTTCCAGTCGTGGTTGATCTTGTCCGCGAGTTTATTTTCATCCAATTCAACACCAAGTCCAGGACCAGCAGGCGTCAACACAGTTCCGTCTTTTTCCAATACGAATGGTGTTTTTAAATAGCCCTCTCCAAGCGATACTTGTTCCTGAACGAGAAAATTAGGAATGCTAGCCGCCAATTGCAACCCTGAGGCTAGTGAAATGGGTCCCATGGGATTATGGGGTGCAATGACGGCATAGTAGGCTTCTGCCATGCCAGCGATCAAGCGCCCTTCAGTTATTCCACCAGCATGGCAGAGATCAGGCTGCAGGATGGTGGCAGCACCCTTTTCCAATATTTCCCGGAACCCCCATTTGGTAAAGATTCTTTCACCTGTGGCAATCGGGAGATGGGTACCCCGGGCGATGTCTACGAGTACATCCACGTTCTGGGGTTGACAAGGTTCTTCGATAAACATTGGCTGATAAGGTTCCAGTTCTTTGATAAGAATCTTTGAAGTCTGCGGAGGAATGGCCCCATGAAAATCAATGCCGATATCCATTCCGTCGCCGCCAGCTTCACGGAGTGACGCAAAATTCTCGACAGCATACTTAATAAACTTTGGATTTTCTACGGCACGCGCCGGATTGACATGCGCAACGCCGGTCTTAATCACCGTGAATCCCTCCTGCACGCGTTGTTTCATTTGTTCGGCGTTCGCTGCCCGGCCATAAATACGAACGCGGTCGCGTGTTGGGCCGCCGAAAAGTTCATAGACTGGAATATTTAGAAGCTTACCTTTTATATCCCACAACGCCTGGTCAATACCGCTCAATGCACTTGTCAGTATCGGTCCACCCTTATAAAATGCGTGACGATAAATGGCTTGCCAATGATGAACAACCTGCCGTGGATCTTTGCCCAATAAATAAGGTTCTATTTCTTTGATCGCTGTCTGTATCGTGAGCGCCCTTCCCTCCAGCAACGGTTCACCTAAACCAATTACACCTGCATCCGTATGGACCTTCAAGAAGACCCATCGAGGTTTTACGAGAAAAGTTTCAAGCTTAGTGATTTTGACTTTTGTCTTATCACGCGCTTCCAGTACAGATGCTTCTGATGTTAGCGGTAGGGCCACTGACCCTGCGAGCGCCAGAAAGGATTGAATAGCCGAACGCCTTGAGAGGCGGCTTTTTGTCCGTGAGGTTGTCATGGTATTGAACATTTAATTTTGCCAGCTTAAAATCAATTTGAGGACCAGGCAGTTTTTTAGACTGCAGAGCTAGTATTAAATGTAAGTTTAAATCAATATCACTCCAATAATTTTATTGGCAACCCCGGATTGGATTTATTAGTGGTGCGTGGAGAAAAGTCTTGGAGTTTGACGGAAATGAGGGGCATGATAGACTATGAATCTTAATGAATCATAGTCTATCATGATCATCAGCATGATCATAGTCTAAAAGGCAACAACAGGCAGATCCGGCATGAGGCCCAAGTGAATTTGTGCTGCCGTCTCGTAGCGGCTGTCATTGGCGAATCCGTGCTGGCGTATAACCTGTGCGTTAGCCAAGTGGCGCGAGAGTTTATTTTTTGAATAGACCGCGCTGCTGCCAGCAGCGGAATACATCAAGTCTACAGCCTGCAAGCAACTTTGGTTGGTATGCGTAGCGGACAATAATACATTCGCCTTCTCCACAAGGGAAATAGTATTCCCCCCGACAACATTACTCCAGCATGTAGAAATCGTTTGGTGTAAATACGCTCTGCTACTTTGAACCAATGCTTCGGCCATTCCCAACTTTCGCTGGACCGTTCCCTTTTCGCGGATCGAAACCATTGACCCAAAAGGAACTTTCCGTTCCGCCAATGATTTTAATTCCCCAATCGCATTCTGCGCAACAGCCAGCGCTACCGGTGCGATCAGGCAGGTTATCCCGGAGCCAATGGCTGGAAATTTATAAAGTGGTCCCTGAAAATAATGATTGGCCTCGAAGGAAGGTACCACAGGGAAGGAAAGATGATCGGGCACGAAAACGTCGTTTGCTTCGATATCGTTGCTATCCGTTGCGCGCATGCCCAATGTATACCATGTATCCAGGATCTTCACGTCCTTCGAATCCATAACAATACCACGGATTTCCGGGATGCCATTCTGAACGTTGATTTGATCACCGTTCATGACAAAAGCGGTAACAAATGTCCACCTCGCTTCGTGAACGTTACTTGTTAATGGACTTCTGCCATTGATGCGATAGCCTCCCTTAACCGGCGTAGCTTTCATAGGCGGATGAAATGCACCAGCCATAAAAGTATCCGCGCCATCCGCGTAAACTTCTTCAACGCCTTGCGCTGATAATCTCGCACACCACCACGATGATACATTGGCGACCATCATGGTCCACCCAGCGGTGGCGTTATGCATGGAAACGGCTTCTACCGCCTTGGCCACCGTCAATGGTTCTGCTTCGATTCCACCCAGCGATTTTGGCAAAAATAATCGGAGCAAACCCGCCTCACGTAAGGCATTAAGTGATGATTCTGAAATTCGGCGGTTAGCTTCTTCCTCGTCAACTTTTGCGTTGAGCAAGGAACCAATTTCATGGATTGTTTCGAAAAGATTCGTCACATCCGGTTCAGGGGAAAGGATTGCATTTTTCATATCGACAAAGTTTATGGTTCTTAGTCAAAGGTCCCTTAAATAAACTTTCCTACTTTGTCTGTACGGTTCAAAAATATTTCTGTTTGTATCAAAAATATTTTGGGCCTTTTAAAGGCGAGGTAGTTTGAAGATTCATCCGGAACCTTAAAGGCGATGTTCCGACTTTCTCCTTGAATATTCTGCTGAAATGCGTCTGATTTTCAAAGCCACACTCAAGCGTAATCTGGGAGATGCTCAGCTTCGTGTTTTCCAGCAATTCGATGGCGAGATTTATTCTTTTCTTCATCACCCATTTCGCCGGTGAATCATTAAAGATCTTTTTGAATTCGCGTTGGAAGGTGGGAACGCTTTTGCAGGCAAGCTTTGCATAATCCCCCAATGTCAGGTTAAAAGTGTAGTTGTTTTGCACAATTTCCTCCAATGTGGGATGCTTGTCCTGGTATAGATTATTAAGGTAGGCCAGGAACTGCCGGTTTTGCTTCTGAGATAGTAAAGACAGGATCAATTCTTTGAATTTCAATTCCAGCAAATTTTCTGGAGGCGGCGGTGTCTGGGTAAAATATGGGAGCATGGAAGCGAAAAACGATTTGCTAAGCTCGTTCATTTCCAAAAATAAGACATGATCGGTGCCCGCTTCCGGAAGATTTGTAAGTGGTAAATTTTTCAAGTTATCGGCGATTAGCCCTTTGAAAAAGTCATCTGGGATAAAAAAGGTCATCACGCACCAACCTACACCCTCTTCCATTTCTGCAATGTGGGCGCCTTTCTTCACGAATGCACAGGTGCCTTCGCCCAGATCCCACCTGTTCCTGTTCTTTACAAAAACGCGTTGCCCGGTTAGTACATAAACAATAAGATTGGTCTGGAGGAAGAACTCTTGTGTTTTGGTTGATTGTGGGCAATCATATTGTGTAAACATCAGATCCTTGCACGTCAGTTGCTTGGAGAGATTGGGGAAATTCTTAAAGGCTTCGTATAAGTCAATAATCATAACCAGCGCTTTAGACAAACGAAGGTACAGGATAAATACCGTTGATTAAACCGATTAGGGTGATTAAATGGAGTCAATTGTCGGACCCAAGACTTTTCCCAATGGTTTCATGACTCTCTTAAACTGCAATTTTACATTTCCGAAGTTAATTAATAACCCAATTTCCATGTTGTAAGCTTCAAGAAAGTTGATATCGCCTGATAACTTACCGTTAGTAGCGTGATAATGATAGGGCCAAATCCTGAAATAATAAACAACAATTTTTATTAATTCAGAAACTTTCGCCTTGAAGTAAATCAAGTTTATCGGTAACCTGAGCGACGAAATACTGGAGTAAAAAATTTAAGGTTTGTTAACTTTTAAAAACGGCTACGGTTGGTTCTTTCGCTGGCCATTTTGTGAAAAGAATTGGTAATTTCGATTTGACCATTTGACGAATACGTAGCTATGAAAACCAAAATTAGTGTTCTCCTATTCCTTCTTTTTCTTATATCAACAACGCTCTTTGCTCAAAAGCAAACGGAACAACAACAGGTCCAACAAGTCCTGCGCCTGGTGTTCGAGGCCTTCTCAGAAGGAAGTGTCGCAAAGATGGAGCAAGCGTTGACAGCCGATGTGAAGATCCTTGAGACCGGAGAAGTTTGGACGCTCGATACTGTCCGGTCATATTTCGCGCGGCCCAGGCCGGCCGATTACAAGCGCCTCAATACTTTGGATTTCTTTCAGACGGAAGTCGAAGGCAAGATGGCTTTTGTCAGTTACCATAACACGGCTGCCATACACGCGAATGGTAAGGACAGGATGGTAAAATGGCTTGAAAGCGCTGTGCTGGTCAAGCAGGGAAAATCCTGGCGGGTAAAAATGTTGCATTCTACGCGGTTGCAAACGAAATGATGCTGCACGATTTTTTATATTACCTCCAAAAGTTGAAGCGTATTAAACATCATGCAAGCGGTTATAGTTATAGGTCAAAAAGCAGTTACACCACTCCCCACGATAGTACGCAGGGAATCCCCGATGGAATTTCATTGGTGTTTGGATCGTCATCCTGATTTTTGGTCTACGGTTGGGATGGGAGTTCAGGAATAAAATATTTAAGAAGAAGCGCTAAATAATTTCTGAAAGGAAATTCAAAGTCCTATGCGTAGTCTTAGCCATAACGTTCGCTCACTGATAATGGGGAACATCCTACCTGCCTTTTTGGGTCATTCTAAAGCATGAATTCAGCTGCCTCGTAGGGAAACCTTATCGTGGATGATTGATTGAAGCCTCGTGATTGCCCATTCGGGTGCTAATAATTGAGTTTTCTTAAGCGCCAACTGCTGTAAGACGCCGTGGTAACTACTATCCAAGGCTTGAGAAATTTTCCAAAATTATAGGTACTACTCCCTGTAAAGGGGATATAAATAGAAGGTTACTTTTTGCCAAATCATCATAAAGAGGAGTGCAGGACAAAAGAATTGTTCAGCTAAAACACCTCTCTATGAAACATTTTAGATTTGACGTACCCGGCGCTTTACAGACAAACAGGAAATTGGCAAGCTGTACTACGGTCCAATTTTTTGGCGCTGAGATGCAATGCATCCGTAACTTTTTGAGAATGTGTTTTCTGCTGTTTATTATTTTCTTCATGTCCTGTAATACGTCGCTTTGCGAAATCAGGAACGGATATGAAAAGGACATTTTGATACTGAAAGAATCATTGAAAAACCTTACCGAGATTCTGATTGAGGACAAGGATCTAACTGGCATTCAAAGAAGGAAAATGGAATCCAGTGTCGAGACTCTTGTGAACCACATTTCTTTTTACGACCTGACAGAAAACTTATTAAATCAATTTAAAATTATTGCGCCGAGGCTGTATGCTGAAATTGACACTATCAGCGATCGCAAGGGGAGACCCGTGCACGTTTATGTTAAGTTTGTTCCTGTCGATGCAACAAAAGTCAAAGCCTGGGGAACTACGTACCTAAACCAGGTGAAAAACGATAAAGATGCTTATCTCTCAGAATATGGGGAGCTAACCGTCTCGATTAAGATATGGCTTGTCCCCAAGGCGTTACTGGTATTATCACATGAGCTGGGTCATGTAAAATATCAGATACCAAATCTTGCAAGCTACATCGACTTCCATAAGAAATATTATAAGGGCGAACTTTCAAATTTTATGGGCCACCACCCTCATGATCCTAGTGGCAAAACCGCCGTTCATACAGAAAAAATATTTCAAAAGGAATACTTCTACTTTTTAAAAAACACGCATGAAAAAATTCAAAATCCTTTAATACTGTTGGCCAAGATCAGAAAAGGTATGAACCCGAAACTTTATGCCCTTGCAAATACACGGAGACAGACGGTGACCATGTAAACAGCATACAATGGTCTAAAAATTATTTTTTCTGACTTATATCGGGAAGCTGAAGATTTTGTAAAACGCCTGACTCTTTCATCACCATTTCGATTTCGTCGCTTTTTCTGGGAGCCATTTCTGACAAGAGCTCGCATCCGTCCTTTTTGATTAAGAAATCGTCTTCAATTCTCACGGGAATATCCCACCACTTTTGTTCGGCCGGACTGCCTTTGGGTATGTAGATTCCAGGCTCTATTGTGATGACCATGCCTTCTTTTAATAGGTCGTAGTCGCCTTTGTCGTGTACATCGAGTCCGATATGATGGCAGCATCCGTGGGGATTGTAACGGTTCCTTCCTGTGGCGGGATCTACAATATCGGCAGCGCTTGTGCTTTTATAGAGTTTTAATTCTACCAACCCTTCATTGATTACTTTTTCCGTAATCTGTTTTAAGGCATCAAAGGTTGTTCCTTCTTTACAGATTTCCCACGCCGCTGTTTGTGCCTTGTATACCAGATCGTAAATCTGCTTTTGCTCTTTTGTAAATTTTCCATTGACGGGAATGGTTCTGGTGACGTCCGCAGTGTATCCGCGATACTGTGCGCCGACATCCATCAGGATAAGTTCACCGTCTTGCACAGCAGGTTTTTGGTTTTCTCTGTAATGCAGCACACAGCCATTGTGCCCCGCGCCAACTATACTTTGGTACCCTTGCTCTTCGGCGGTATAACTTTTATGAAT
>Ga0111538_10012628_pt1 | contig 11167 bp, 12 predicted proteins | sample SoiMethybrSBSTD1_FD_79669 | JGI IMG/M metagenome (GOLD analysis project Ga0111538, IMG submission 79669) | Bulk soil microbial communities from a Populus tree surrounding site in Tennessee, USA - Soil MetaG P. TD hybrid SBSTD1 (version 2)... | ecosystem: Environmental > Terrestrial > Soil >... | reverse complement strand
GTGGCGATGACGACTGTCGTACCCTGCGTGGCCATGTTGCGAAACAGATTGAGAATGTCAGCGGCGGTCGCGGAGTCGAGATTGCCGGTTGGTTCGTCGGCGAGGACCAATGGCGGCTCGTTCGCCAGCGCTCGCGCGATAGCGACGCGCTGTTGCTCACCGCCCGAGAGCGTCGCGGGCAGTTTGTCGGCGTGACGCGCAACGCCGACGCGTTCGAGCAGCGCTTCCGCGCGTTTGCGCCGTTCACCCAGCGGAAACGTCTTGCCGAAATCCATCGGCATCATTACGTTCTCGGCCACAGTCAACGTCGGCAGCAGTTGGAAAAACTGAAACACGAAACCGACGTTTCGGCCACGCCACGCGGCGAGCTTGTTTTCCTTGAACTCGTGGATCGGCGTGCCCGCGACAGTCACCGCGCCCGACGACGGACGATCGATTCCGGCGATCATGTTCAGGAGTGTCGACTTGCCACTGCCGGATTTGCCGACGACGCCGACAAACTCGCCTGCCGCGATCTCGAGGTCGATGTTGTTGAGCGCAGAAAAAACCCCGGCCGGCGTTTCGTATTTTTTGCTTACCTGGTGTAAAGAGATCATAGGACGCGTACTCTAAGTAGCTCCTCGAAGCTGTGTCCAGCACCGCGACCGCTCGATTCGACGTAATTGAACAAAGAGGTACTCAATGTCCGGAAACGATCATCTCCATCTTGCGAATTTAGAAAAGAAGACCGACGCTCGTGTGCGCCGAACGCGCGACGCGCTTGGCGATGCGCTGGTTGCGCTGATGCAGGAGAAGCCGTTCGAAACGATCACCGTGCAGGATGTTCTGGACCGCGCGCACGTCGGCCGTTCGACTTTCTACTCGCACTACAGCGACAAGGACGATCTGTTGATGAGCGACGCGGACGACTTTTACGAGCGAGTGTCCATGGGTTTATCGGCGATGGGCGACAAATCCGATCGGGTATTCCCGGTGAAGGAGTTTTTCAGTCACATTGCCGAGGCGCGGCGGTTTGTGAATGCGTTGTTGTCATCGGGCAAGATGCAGGAGAACATGGAGCTCGCACGCGGTCATTTCGCGCGGGGCATCGAACGACGCCTTTCGGAGCTGGAACGCGGGCAGTCGATCCCCGAAAAGGAGCGATCCGCCGTCGCCTTCGCTCATGCGGGCGCACTGCTGTCGCTCATGACGTGGTGGGTCGATCACGGCATGCGCGAGTCAGCCGCCGAAATGGACGAACTGTTCCACCGCATCGTGTGGAATGGCGCCACGCCGCGCTAAATTCTACCTCAGCTCTTCGGGCTCGCTATCGAATCTCACGCATAAACATCCGAAATGTAAATGCGTTCCGGATCGCTCTTGGTGTTTGCCGCGATCATCCCGCGCGCATTCCTGACGCGGGCGGTGCGCCTGGCGTGCGGAATGTAAACGCTGGAATTCACCGGCGTCTCATAGCGCATCGCAGTTTGTCCTCCTCCCATGTCTACTTCTTTCTTGTTTATCAAAGCCAACGCCTGCGTTGACTCCGCTCCCGACAACTTGCCGCTCAACAGGATTTCCACTGCACGGCCCACGTCAGGATCGTCTTTCTCGAGGGCAATGGCTGGAAAGTCCTGATACTGCGTAGCGCCTGCTGCGCGTACCAGATTACTGTCCGAGTCGATGTTTCCTCCGACAGCCACCGCTACGTCCTTATCTGATCCTGGACGCTTCACCCCGGTGAAATGCGTGAAGTTAAGATTGTCGCGCCACTTTGTTTCCTGCGATTCAAAGTGTGGCCGGCACTGCGCCGCTTCGTGGTAACCCATACAACTCGAAAAACGCCGCTCGAGTCCCATCTCGTCAAAAATCCTTAGCAGCGCCGCTGGCGCTCCCAGGAGTTTGTACGGGTCGGCCTCGATCAATATCGTCTTGGCGTTGGCAATGAATGGCCCACGTGGCGCCTCATTCAGCAGCAGAGCGGCCAAAGTGGTTTCGAGATCATCACTCCATTCACGAGGTGATTGAAGGAAGTTCAAGAGTGGAGACACTTCCGGCAGCGAGACGATTGCCACGCCCGCCACTCCCAGAGACTTCAAAAACAAGCGTCTATCCTGTGTCATGGTTAAACTCCTTCCTGTCTAATGCGTGCCCTTATCGGCGGACGCAGCACAAAGGTCGAGTTCGTCAAACTCCCCTCCTGAGACGCCGGTATTAGCGAAGCCGTTTTGAAGAACCGGACTCGACCCTCCAAACCAGCAGCGACTCATTTTGCCCGCCGCAAAAATAACGGGCGGTTTCCAGTCGCGGTTGATGATCTCGTAGACGTTGCTAATCGCATTGGCAATCAACATCCAATCGTCGCAACCCACGACTGAACAAGACTGCTTGATCGAAGGAACAGTCGGATCACCTGAGTCGCGCCGGAATACGGTCGCTTCCACCGACGCTATCTTTTCGTTCTGGTAATTGGTTTTCCAATAGACCTCATTGCCAGTGTTGGGTCGCTGCGCCGACTGTTCCGGATCAGTGACCAGGACCAGCCGCAACGAGGAATCAGGCACGAGGTTTTCCAGCTCATCTTTCAGCCGCTCACTGTCGGCGTAGTGTGTAACGACCAGGCGTTCAGTTGTGTGAGGGCCGGTCTCATACATTTGCAATACCCAGGTTGTGGTCTCCTCCACCTGTTTCCCTTTGGGTCTGTTTTCAACTTCGTGAGCGGTGGCGGGTGTTCGGGGCAGGAGGTCAAGGTTAGACCCGGCCGTCCCGATTTGTGTGTCGATTAATAGGCGAGCATGGTTTGAAACATGCGCCGGCCGCAAATGTGGTCTGTTCCGCGGGTCGCCGGCTGGTGTTTGCTCGTTTTGTTGCTCGCTTCGCTGTAAGGATGGAGAGGAGTCCTGTGCAACTTGCACACTATCGACTGGCTTTGTTCCTGCTCCGCCGCTTTGCGGTGATCGAAATGCTGGGAGCAACAGTAAGGTCAGCAGAATCGCTACCGCCGCTGCATTCGCGTATCGGATCGGATGATGCTTCACGCCCGCGATCGCGTTGGCAATAAAAGCTGGAATGATTCCAGCCCTCACAACTTCGCGACTCGCTTGTTTGTCCCAGGCCGTCCGGGCTTTCGCCTGTTTCATCGCTTCGGACTTCACGCATTTGAAGCCGACAGTGAAGCTCGTTTCGCTGTGTTGCTCAATCGAGAGTCCGACCGTGTAGCCATTTGGTAGATGCAAATGGTGTTCGGTGTCCAGGTGACGCACACCGTCGAGAGGGTAGAAGCCCAACGGTACGTAGTCCTCCGGCTTGGGACCCGTTATGCCGCGGATCTGCAATCCAGCGAGGGGATTTAGTTGGTGCGTGCACCGATGGGTGAGGGGATCGAATGAGCTACTTGCCAGCGCGATCCTTCGACCATCGTTATAGACACCGATAGATTGAAACGGAAACCCGTCCGCGAGCGCTTTCCCATTGCGCATGGCCGCCATACGTCGCTTGAGGTCTGCAACGGTAGCGCGCAGATCCTGCAAACCGAGAATTCTTCCGTGAGCATCGAGACCGCGGACTGACTTGAGCATCGAAGCAAACTTCTGGTCCTGTTCAGTCTCTTCAGCCTCCAGGATCGCGCGATGGTACGGACAGACGTCTGCATGTGCGAAGAAGCCATCGAGCTCCACGGCAGACAAGTAGGCAGTTGAGTTGGGCCAATGTCTTGCCTTCTCGTTACAACTCTTCATTGTCGACCTCCGGTGCAGGTTCTTCGCCACTGCGATGAACCATCGGAAGAATTGATTCTCATTTTTCAGCTTGGCACGTTTGAGGGTGGACCCGGATTGCAAAACCCTCAAGTTCACGTCCGCAATCAGATCGTCGCAATCTGCGCTGCGTTTGATCTGCTTGCATATCTGTTGTGCGCGGAGTTGAAACGCCCGATCGCTCAAGAGCATTCTTGTCGGCTGACGGCCGGTCAGCACGTTCTGTAACACGCTTTTCGGGATGTCGTCCTCCTTAGTCTTAGGCTTAGCCATGGTGATATCTCCTCCAGTTGGTGTTGGGCCTCCTCTCTGGGCGGGGAGGCTCTGGGTGGTTAATAAGGGAGTTGAGTACATCTTTGTTCGACTTCCTTGGGCGAGCAGGGAGTTCTGTTCGTTAGAGTTGGGGACCTAACCGGCAAATGAAGTCTTTCTGCGCTGGAGCACGCGATCACCCGGCTTCATTCTTCCGGCGGTTTTCTCGTTCACGTAATATTGCGCGGATCTGTATGAGTCCGCGGCGGCGGATTGTGCGCACGTTCTCTCTGCTAATCGTGAGAAACTCAGCGATTTTAACGTCGGGCGTGTCGCTGAGTTGAAGGGTTAGAATCCAATGGAGATTGCTGTCCAGGCCCTTCGCGATTTCCAGAATCTCCTCCACTAACTCGTCTTGCTTCAGTTGTTCGTCGGTAGTCACTAGCGCACCATCCGGTATTCCTGACGGGTAAAGATCTTCAATATCGGGGGGCCGGTGCCTTACGCAGGTTCGAAGGTGCGCGATGGCGCAATGCTTGGCGACTGTGTAGAGCCATGAGCGGAACTTGCCAGGGTCTTTGAGATTCTCGAGCGTCTTTGGATCCGTGGCCTTGAACCAGGTCCAATTCGCGACCTCCAAGCTGTCGACCTGAGCGTTTGCGCACCCGTGAGTTGAAAGAAAGTGGATGATGAATCGAAGAAGCTCGTCCGCGAAAAGACTCATCAGATCACGTTGAGCAGCTTCGTCTCCCGCGATCGCTCCTTTGATCAAATTGGCTAGAGTAGGGAAGTCTATAGTAGCCACGGCGATCCCTCCGCAGGTAAGACTTTTAGTTGTTGGGTTTACGGAACGATCCGCCAGTAGGGGTGCGGCGTCGGGGATGAAGACGTTCTGGCACTATTAACCACACCCTTGTAGATCACGTAAACCGGGGCGAAACGGGATACGGGAAATTCTCCGTGCCAGAACAAATTCTCGTATTCGTATCTAATAATGTAGATACAGTGGGACGGGATCAGTGTGACACTCACGACGAAAAAAATTTTCGGTGAGGAAAAACGCCGCACGTCTACGCTGGTCCAACGTTGCACGGAAGAAGAAATGGTTGGGGAGCGAACGTGCCGTCTTCGTAGTTGAAACCGTTACCGCGGTGCTTTATTGCGGCGTGGGCCTCTCGTGTTGAAGTACTCGAGCCGCCCACGCCGAGGTTGTTGTTCTGCTGGGCCTTTAAGTGAAAAGGCCCGCAAGAAGTTCGATCACATAAGATGGACCGCGAAACAGCACGCCACCGCAGAGCAGTGACGTTGCCCACAGCGCTGCCACGCCGATTCCGCAGAGCATCGCTCCAGTGATTCGTTCCAACATGAGTATCGGCAAGCCGGACGACGTTTGTTGCCAACCACTTGGCGCAAGGCTTGTCCCCGCGTTGAGCAGTTGGAATGTTTCAAACAGTCCGGCATCGCCAGCAGATTTACTCTTGAGTCCTTGATACTTCATCGCTTAGAATCCTCGCACTGGCCCGGATGCCAATCGTGATCAGCGAAACATCCGCCAGTCTGAAAGAGGCAGGTTCGCGCCTGCCTTTTTTGTTTTTCTTGAGCTACGTCTGTCTTCAGCCGCGTATTCAGTTTTCAAAGATCGACGAGCCCCGTGGCGGCTCTGTTCTATAAGAGCGTCCGCGAAGCGCTTATGTGTCAGAATCCCCGCGATTTTTTGATAAAAGGGCGCTTAGAGGCTCGATTTGTGGCTTAGAAGTGAGGCTTGATAGGGATTTGGCGGGCTATGAAAGCGCGGCGTGTAACTTCTCGGGTGCGATCAGTTTCCACGCTTCCCGTAAGTGCGCTGCAAGTTCTTTGTCACGCACGCGCGGAAGCTCGATGCCGACCCAACCCGCATGGCCCACGTAAGGGGGTCGATAGAACTTCTTTGAATCAGCTTCGATCAAGGCTGCCTGGACGCCGATTGCAGCGGGAACAACCACCGCTATGTGGCCGTCGTTGTGATGATTGATCGAGCACATCGCGAATACCCGTTTCTTAACGAAGAACGTTGGTTCCCCATGCGAGAGTTTTTCCCACGTCTCGGGCAGCGCGAGACAGATCCGGCGCACTCGCTCCACGTGTTTGTTTTCTGGTGTCATGACCATGACTAAATACGTCGCGTTGCTGCGAAAGGTCAATGTCGGCGGGAAGAATTTGATGAAGATGGGCGCGCTGCGCGAAGCGTTCGAGGCGGCGGGGTTGAAGAATGTCCGAACATTTCAGCAATCGGGCAATGTTGTATTCGAGGCTTCGGATACCAATGGGTTAGAGAAACGGCTGTCTCACTTATTTAATACAGAGCTGAGACTGATTGTGTTTCCGCTGGCCGAGCTCGTGCGAATGACGAAGCAGGATCCGTTCAAACGAGTTGCATCTACGAACGTGATGTTGTGTGTTGTGTTCCTTTTCGACGAACCCGCTGTGGTTCCCAAGCTGCCGCTAATCTCAACAACCGACAAACTCGAGATGATTGCACTCAAGGATCGCGCTGCGTTCGTAGTAGCGCGACGTAAGAAAACGGGATGGTTTGGTTTCCCAAACAACTTCGTCGAGAAACAACTCGGCGTCACCGCAACCACACGACAGTGGTCCACGCTCAAGAAACTTGTCGATTTTGCGAAGTGATTATTCCGAAGGGGCCTCGGGATCGACGGCCGGATCGGCGGCAGGCTGTTCGTCGGCAACCCACGAAACAAACAGTCGCAACCAGTTCTCGGTTGGTTCAGCTATCTGCACGCCGACGCGCGCGGTGCCGTAAATCGCAGGCGCGACTCGCACCACCAGCGCCGTGACTTCGATCGGCGCGCCATCGGGCCGGTGCGCGCGCAGGTACAAGCGATCGCCGCGAGTCACCTTCTGATTCAAATGAAAAAGCGCGCCCGGCGTCGAGATGTCGTCGGTTTCGGTAGGCTCGCTCCAGGCAGAACCATCTCCGGTGCGTCCCGAAACCACAATTGGCAACCGCAACGACATGCGCAACGCAAATCGTCGCTCTTCATTGTTGTAAGGCGTGCTCATGTTCGACAACACTGGGGATGATGTCAGGAAGACTGCGCCCGGCGCAAATCTTCGTTCTCCTTACTCCAATCGTAAAAGCCGTAACCGGTCTTTTTTCCGAGTTTTCCTTCGCTCACCATCTGTCGCAACAGCTCCGGCGGGCGAAACGTCTCAGATCCCAGTTCGCGATGCAGGTATTCGGCGATGCTCAGACGCACGTCAAGACCGACGAGGTCGGTCAACTTCAGTGGTCCCATCGGATGGTTGTAGCCGAGTTCCATCGCTGTATCAATATCGCGCGGACTCGCAACGCCCTGCTCGACCATCCGCATCGCCTCGAGCCCCAACGCCACTCCCAACCGGCTCGACGCAAACCCCGGAAAATCCCTCACCACGATCGGCTCTTTTCGCATTCGCCTGCCGACGGCGGTAACGGCTTGAACGACTTCGGCGCTGGTCTTTTCTCCTACAACGATCTCAACCAGTCGCATGATATGGACCGGATTGAAAAAGTGCATGCCGACAACTGCTTCGGGACGTTTTGCAGACCGCGCGATTTCACTGATCGACAGCGACGAAGTGTTACTGGCAAAAACAAACGAGCGTTCCGATGCCGATTCGAGCTGGCCGAGGATCTCGCGCTTGAGATCCAGCTTCTCCAGCACAGCTTCAATGATCAGATCAGCCTCGGCACACTCCTCGAGCCTGGTGGTACCGTGAATATGCTGCAACGTACGGTCGCGATCGGCTTCAGTCAGTTTGCCGATCGACATTCCCTTGGCCAGGTTCTTCTCGATCGACTGAACACCCCGCACGAGCGCCTCGCGAGAAACGTCGCAAAGCAGTACCCGAAAACCGTTAAGAGCAGCAACCTGAGCGATCCCGTGGCCCATGGTGCCGGCGCCGATCACGGCAATGGTTTCAATGGAAGCCATCAGGTTCGACTACCTCATTGTCGGTAGTTATACTATACGCTCTACCGTTTGAAAACCACGGATTTATAGAAAAGCTTATGGATAACGAAACGATTAAAAAGGACGTCGTGATTATCGGATCGGGCCCGGCCGGCCTCACCGCTGCGATTTACGCCGCACGCGCGAGCCTGAAACCGTTGCTCATCGATGCGCCCGCCGACGCGGAAAAACAGACGACGCCGGGCGGCCAGTTGATGATCACCACGGACGTCGAAAACTATCCGGGGTTTGCCAACGGCATCGACGGTCCCGCGCTGATGGAGGAGTTTCGCCGCCAGGCTGAACGCTTCGGAACAGAGTTCCTGGAGACCTGGATCACCGAAGTGGACCTCAGCGAACGTCCGTTTCAGCTCTATACCGAAGGCCCGACGATCTCGACCGAAACGCTGATCATCGCAACAGGCGCGTCGGCGAAATGGCTCGGAATTCCGGGCGAGGCGAAAGTGCCGGACGGTTTTGGAGGCAATGGGGTTTCGGCGTGTGCGACCTGCGATGGACCACTGCCTGCTTTTCGCAACAAGATTATCGTGGTTGTCGGCGGCGGCGATACGGCGATGGAAGAAGCGACTTTTCTGACGCGTTACGCCTCGAAAGTTTACGTCGTCCACCGGCGCGACAAGTTGCGCGCGTCGAAGATCATGCAGGAGAAGGCGTTTCGAAACGAGAAGATCGAGTTTATTTGGAACACGACGGTTGAGGAGATCCTGGGATCGCCGGAAGAGGGCGTCCACGCCGTGCGGCTGCTCAATCTGAAAACGGGCGAGGAGAACACGATGCCCTGCTCGGGCGTGTTTGTCGCCATCGGGCACAGACCAAACACCGATCTCTTCAAAGGCTGGATCGAGATGGATGAGGTCGGCTACCTCAAGACTTCGGGCCATTCCACCGCGACGAACATTCCCGGCGTCTTTGCCTGCGGGGACGTGCAGGATTCGGTTTATCGACAGGCAGTGACCGCAGCCGGCACCGGCTGCATGTCCGCGATCGACGCGGAACGCTTTCTCGATCACTTGCCCGTCGCGATGCCGTCCGGCGAGGAAGTGACGATGGAAGGCGAACACATCACGTCGGACCACAAAGCGATCATCACGCCTGACGGTCACATGTTGCCGAACCAACCGGAAGTAGCGGTCGGGGATGACTAATTAAAGTAAAACGATCGAATCGTCTTTGTCGCGGCGAGAAGGAGTCGCGGGACGATGGACAGGTGGCGGCGGGATCGCGATCTCGTCGTCGTTGAGCGGGCAGGGTTCGCAGTACACGCCGAGTCGTTGACGACGGTCCTCACAATCATTACAACCAAGAGACAAACCGAGTTGTCGCAGCGACTCAAGCAGCGGCAACAACAACCGACCGCGCTCGGTTAACCTGTATTCGATGTGCGGTGGATTTCCGCCGAAGTCAGTGCGCTCGACGAAATTGTCGTTCTCCATATCGCGCAGACGGCCGACGAGCGTGCGGCTGCTGATCGGAAACAGACTGTTGAGCAACTCCATCGTCCGCTTCGGGCCTGTCACCAACTCACGCACCACGAGCATCGTCCATTTGTCGCCGAGTATTTGCAGCGCCCCGGTTATCGGACAGCCATCGAGTTCGCGTCGCTTCATCTGTGAACGCTCACGGTCTCAGGTTGATGTTGTAAGTTTTGATTTTGGAGTTGAGCGTCGTCGCGTTCATTCCCAATAGACGCGCGGCGCGTGATTGATGACCGCCTGTTTGTTCGAGTGCCCGCCGGATCAAGTCGATCTCGAAACGTCGCACCTCTTCGTAGAAATTGATGCCACGACCGATGTCGCCGACGGCGATGTTGCTCGCGCCGTCGTGATGACCTGCCGCCACCGACTTCGGATCGCTGATCTCGGTGCGCAAACATTCTTTCGTGATCTCATCGCCGGGCGCAATGACCACCGCTCGCTCGACCGTGTTCTCCAACTCGCGAACGTTTCCAGGCCACGAGTACGCTTCGAGCATCGCCAACACCTCCGGCGCCAGTTGCTCAGACACGGTACGGACGTTCTCTTCGTTGTACTTCTGAATGAAATGCTGGGCCAACGGCAAAATGTCCTCGCGTCGATCGCGTAGCGGCGGCAGCTCGATCGGCACGACGGCGAGACGGTAGTACAAGTCTTCTCGGAAACTCCCCTGCCGCACTGCTTCTTTCAAATCGATGTTCGTCGCGGCGATGATGCGAACGTCGACGCGTCGCGGCGTGGTGTCGCCGAGTGGCGTGAACTCGCGTTCCTGAATCACACGCAGCAGACGGACCTGCGTCTCCGGCGGAATGTCGCCAATCTCGTCGAGAAAGATCGAGCCGCCATCGGCAACTTCAAACAGACCTTTCTTCGCTGCGACCGCACCCGTGAAAGCGCCGCGCGTGTGACCAAACAGTTCCGACTCCAACAGTTCCGACGGAATGTTTGAACTATTGACCGTTACAAACGGGCGTCCGGCGCGCGTGCTCGCCTCGTGAATCGCTTTCGCGATCAACTCCTTGCCCGTTCCGCTCTCGCCCGTGATCAGCACCGTCGAACGCGCGGGCGCGACCTGTTCGACCAGCCGGAAAACTTCCTGCATCAAGTCAGACCGGCCGACTATCTCGCCGCGATCGACGGCTTTGCTCATCGCGCGTCGCAGCGTGCGTCGTTCTTCTTCCTTGCGACGACGTTTGATTCCGTTCTGAATGGTGCTCGTGATCTGTTCGTTCTGAAACGGCTTTCTGATGCAGCCAAACGCGCCGCGCTCCCATGCTGCGATGGCCGTGTCGAACGTCGCGTAAGCAGTGATCATCACGATGACTGCTTCCGGATCCATCTTCAAAAACTCTTCGAGCGCGCGCAGCCCGCCGATGCCGGGCATCGACACGTCGAGCAGCACGACGTCGAACGCACGGCGACCGTAAGCTTCGAGTCCTTCTTCACCAGTTTTCGCGAGATCGACGCGGTAACCCTCCTGCGTGAGAAGCGTCTCGAGCACTTCTCGCATGATCTCTTCGTCGTCGACGACAAGGACCGAGCCCTTTCGCGAGTTTCTTCTTTCGGATTTCATTTGCATAACAACAACCAGGGACGCGCTAGTTTAGCTACGCGACGGGCGAACTTCAAACCTGGCTTCAAACCTGGATTTAAAAATTAAAAGCGCGGGGGGAGAGCCTAGTCGCCCACAGCCTGG
>Ga0111538_10012625_pt1 | contig 11169 bp, 12 predicted proteins | sample SoiMethybrSBSTD1_FD_79669 | JGI IMG/M metagenome (GOLD analysis project Ga0111538, IMG submission 79669) | Bulk soil microbial communities from a Populus tree surrounding site in Tennessee, USA - Soil MetaG P. TD hybrid SBSTD1 (version 2)... | ecosystem: Environmental > Terrestrial > Soil >... | reverse complement strand
GCGAATGTCTGCTATTTGCCCATAGCGGACAGCCCGAGTTGCGCCGCACATGTCCGCTTTCGGTTAAAAGACGACATGGGGATTATAGGCGGCCAACTCAGGTAGAGGGCTAAAAACGTACGGGGGCGGAGTCATTCCAAGAATGTTTACGCCATTGTTATGCCCCTTTGGCCAATACCGTTACGTTCTCCCCCATCTCAAAATGAAAAAGGCGCGTTTCCGAATCTTTTTAAAGTGCGAGGTGTGGTTGCGACGGGCATAAGTATGAGCGGTCGGACTTCGTACGACGTTGAGGTGTATCCCTGTCCATTATCAGCCCGATCATACTAGGTCTGAATGGCCCCCCGGGAAATCGCTGATTGGCAGAAGCGATGATCCAGATATCCACCGAAACGCTGCCCCAGCGTTATGCGCAGGGCAAACGCCTGCGCAAGAAGGTAGCGCGCGAGAAACACGCCGAGCTGTACGGGCCGGCGGATCGCGACGCGACCGCCATCCTCGCCGCAACCGATCGCACCCGGATGCCCAAACTAGTACCCGTCCGGTACGAACGCATGCTGGCAAATCCCTTCGCCTTCTTGCGTGGTGCCGCCGCCGTAATGGCTGAGGATCTTCGGCATCAGCCCGCCGCAGGGATCCCAGTCCAAGCCTGCGGCGACTGCCATCTGATGAACTTCGGCGCCTTTGCAACCCCAGAACAGAACATCGTGTTCGACATCAATGATTTCGACGAGACGCTGCCTGGCGTAGATTTCACGGCGGACCTCAAGCGGCTGTCGGCAAGCGTTGCGGTTGCTGCGGTGGCAGCCAATCTCTCGAAAAAATGGGTGCGGGCGATCGCAGCGGCGACTGTCGAGGCCTATCGCATCCGTATGCGCAGTTTGGCAAAGCTTTCTCCCCTGGAAACCTGGCACAGCATGGTCGAGCTCGCGCGCGAGATCGACCGCATCGAGCATCGCGGGCTCCGGCGCGAGCTGCAGGGCATTCTCGCCAAAGCGCGCGACCATCTCGCCGAGGACGATAACTTCCCGCATCTGGTCACGGGCAAGCAGGCGCGCATCGAGGATCGACCCCCGCTCATCTATCATTTCACATCTAAGGGCGACGCCCGCTACCATCTCGATGCTAGGCGCGTGCTTGGTGCTTATGAAAAACGCCTGTCACCCGACCGACTTTGTCTCGTCGATCGATATAAGTTTAAGGACATCGCCTTCAAAGTGGTCGGTGTCGGCAGCGTTGGTACGTTCTGCGCCATCGGGCTGTACGTGTGTGGGGACGACACGCCGCTGTTTCTACAGCTCAAGGAAGCTGGCAAGTCCGTACTCGAGCGGTTAGGGCCGAAATTCAAAGGCCACCAGGGTCAGCGGGTGGTCGAGGGTCAGCGCGTCATGCAGGCGGCGAGCGACATATTCCTTGGGTGGACGGAAGACGCTGCATCGCGCCGCCAGTTCTATGTTCGCCAATTGAAGAACCGGCGACTGGGTTCAATCAGCGATCTCGTTGAGGGGGAAGCCCTCGCCAGCTATGCGTGTCTGTGTGGACGCACGCTCGCCCGCGCCCATGCGCGCTCAGCTGACCCAGCTGTGCTCGCCGGGTACATGGGCAAGCGCGGCGTCCTAGATGACGCCCTGGCTTCATTCGCGATGGCCTATGCAGTGCGCACGCAAGAGGACTATGACCAACTCTTGAGAGCGAAGCGTGGCGGCAATCGCAAAGCCGCTTGACGCGCTCTAAACGGTGCGACGGTCCAGCCGATTTGAGCGCTTTCAATGATTGGCATTAGTTAATGTCCGCTATTGGCTCATAGCGGACATGCGCTGTTGCACCGCACGTGTCCGCTTTCGGGGCAAAGCGGACATCGACCGTCAAACTCGACGCTGACGCGGGATGTCGATAGGCAGATACTCCACCCCAGATTGCTGAATTGGCTGCGGATAGAGGCTCATTAGCCGCATTACCTGAGGCGGCATATCCACTTTGACGGGGAGGCCGAGCGCGCGCGCCTCACTAGCGGTGAGCGCATAGTCATGTGTCCAATGTCCGCCCGCAAGCTTTGCCGCAAGGGCCTCTGCTGCCGACCGCTCCATCCGCGGCGTCAACAGCTCTACGGCCCCCTGCTTGACCTGCGCGAGAGCCTTCTCCGCCATATCAGCAAGAACCAGCGTCAGGTCGAAGACACCCTCAATGGGCTTCGAGTCACGGGCTTTGACAATGCTCGCGGCTGGGAGTCCAGCAATTTGCGGATCAATTGGACCAAGCACCGAGAACTCGCCCAGCACGATCTCGTCAGCAGCGAGCGCAATCAGCGTTCCGCCGGACATGGCATAGACCGGAACATAGACGGTAACTTTGGCCTTATGTGCTTCCACAGCCCGGGCGATCTGCATCGCCGCCAGCACGAGGCCACCCGGCGTGTGGATCACGAAATCGATTGGCATATCGTCTGGCGTGTCTTTGATCGCCGCAATTATTGTCTGGGCATCCTCCAGATCGATGTGCCGGGAGACAGCAAAGCCAAAAAGGCTGCGCTTCTCCTGACGATGGATCATCGTGATAACACGCGTCCCGTGCAATTTTTCAATCGCGCGGATCGCCTGGGCACGTCGAACGACATACCATCGTGCCGCGAGTGGGGCCTGCAACAAGGCGATTGCGATAAAGATCCAAAGGAGTGATGAGAAATCGAATGACATGAGTTGCGCCCCATCTAGAAGGCCGCTGGGTCTTTGTTACGCAGGCCTCGGTTGCCACACTCAACCCCTCTGACACGAACTAATCCCTCTCACACGAACTTAGTCAAATGACTATTCTGCCGAAAGGTACTTTCGACGCGCGTCCCTCGGCGCTTTCTGCGTTTTTCCATGTCGCTTTTTGGCCCAAAGCTGACATGCAGTTCGAGAGCGCCGTGGCGTGATCCTTATACTCAACCACGACGTTGCGTTCGCGGGCGTTGCCCTCCATGGTCTCGTAGGCGCCGCCGCGAACAATGAACTTGGCGCCGTAATTGAGCAGACCACCATCGAATACGATGGTTTCGAGCGTGATGCGCAAGCCTGATGAAACGGAGATGAGAGATGACTGATTCAGATCGCAGGGACCCTTATAGTTCATTCAACTTTCGCGTGGTCGTCGACGGTGTATCGATCGGCGAGTTCAGTGAGGTGAGCGGACTGACAGCCGAAGGAGATGCGATCGATTATCTAAAGGCCGCAAATTTGCAGCCAACAGTGCGAAAACTCGTCGGTTTGCACAAATACGCAAATATCACGCTCAAGCGTGGCTACATGCGGGACCAGTCATTGTGGAATTGGTATCGCAAGGGCCAAAGTGATCGCCGCAATATCACAATCGAACTAATAAACGAAGCACAACAGCCGCGGCAACGTTGGCATTTCGAGGACGCCTGGGTGAATAAGATCGAAGGCCCCAGCCTCAAGGCGAGCGGAAATGAAATCACAGTTGAAACACTGGAGATAGCGCACGAAGGACTCACGACCGAAAGTATCAAGAATTAAGTGCATGTCCGGTCGCGGCGTGCAAAAACGTCGTGAGAAGGACTACGAGCGCCTAGTCTCGCCAAAGTCCCTTAAACCGTGTGGGTGACAGCTCGGTGTAGCGCACCGTGTGCTGGATCGACTTGTGGCCGAGATAGCCTTGGATCGTGCGCGTATCGACGCCCTCATTGGCCAGCTTGTAGCCGCATGCATGGCGCAGCATGTGCGGGTGGATTTTCATATCGAAGCCTGCAGCCTGGGCCGCGCGCTCGACCATTGCCTGAAAGCCCCGGGTCGAAAACGGTGCCCCGCGCTCGCTGACAAAGACGAAGGGTGATCCCGTCGCCTCGCGTTCCAGCCCACGCAGGGCGCGCAGTTCACGCCCCGTCAAGGGATGCGTCGCTGGTGTGCCCTGTTTGACTCTGCGGACGTGCAGGACGCCGCCTTTCAGGTCCACCTGCTCCCAGCGCAGGTCCACCAGCTCTGACGCCCGTAGGCCGTGCCTAAAGGCAATCAGGACCATTGTGGAATCGCGGTGGCCCCAGCGGTTGTCCTTGGCGGCCTCCACCAGCCTTTCGACCTCCCGCTCGGTCAAGTGCTCGCGGGTCCGGTACTTGGTATTTGCTTTGCGGCCAACTGTGCGCTTTTTGTTAGTTGGGGCGACTACTTTGAGGGCTGAAATTGCTAGCATTTTCCGCTCATTCGGGTGCTAACTATACGTTTATCACCCATTTTCAGAACAGTGTCAAACTCTCTGTCAAAAGGCATCGCTTGACAGAGGCCATTCCGATAACACGTCCCTGGCAACGAATACGGATGGCCAAATGTCATTGCAAGCTTCGTCGGTTGGGCCTGGGATGGTAGTCCGAGGCGGTAGCCGCAAGCAACGAGGTAAAGATTATGGACATCAAAGAAGGCCGACGTGATCTTTGCGTGGCGGATGCCGAGAATCTGAGCAATGACGCGGCTCACTTCGGCAGGGGTATAGAACTGGCCCTTGCTTTTGCCACTCTCGGTGGCGAAGTGCCGCATAAGGTATTCATAGGCGTCGCCTAGTAGATCATCGCCCTCAGCGCGATTTTTTGAGAAATCGAGGGCGGGGTTCTCGAAGATGGCAATGAGATTGGTGAGCCGCTCGACCATTTCCTTCCCGCTGCCGAGCTTGTTCGGGTCGTTGAAGTCAGGCATGTCCGATAGCTTGTTTGCCTGCGCAAGCGGTCCGAGAATTTTCTTGTTGATCTGATCCCCGATGTCCGTTTTGCCCTTCAACGCGGCCATGTCGGCAAAGCTCGCGCCTTTGGGGATGCTAATGGGCGCGTAGGGTTGATCGGCGTAGCGGTCGCTGACGTATTTCACGAACAGAAGGACGAGGACGTAGTCCTTATATTGACTGGCATCCATACCGCCGCGCAGCTCGTCGCAGCTTGCCCAAATGGAAGAGTAGAGTTCAGATTTTTTCAGTGCCACGCTGAATTGCCCCCCTACCAAAATCCTCTTATGTTCTTGAGCCCCACCTTGCTATACGCACACATTCACTTGGTCGAGTCACGCCAGAAATCCTTGAACTTGGTCGGTGACTTTCGGTATAGCGCACTGTGTGCTGAATATTTTGTGCCCGAGGGTTTTTGCGCTGCAAAGGTGGCTCGTCCTGCGGACCTTTTTGCAAAAAGCCGCGAGGATTATTTTGATTGTCCCGGATAGTCACCCACACACCAGGACAAACGCGCCCCGAACAATCCGAATCCTGTGGCGGCCACAGCTTCGTGAGTGTGAAACGTGAACAAACGTGGTCGGACGTGACCAGAAAATCCTGATCGCTCAATGGCCGTCCACTCGCACGCCTTGTTCGGGACGTGGGGGTCGCAGGTTCAAATCCTGCCACTCCGCTAAGCCTACCAAGGGTTTAGTGAAGTCCGCGAGCCTCCGCAAGAACACGAAGAAAGCCTGGCGGCTCGCAACAGGACATTGGTCTGCCCGACCTGATGATCGCAGGTGAAGGCCAGTGGATAGGATCGAACCCGTCGCAGTCCAGATGATTTGGTAGTAGAACCCGATGCGCCAGGCTGCGCCAACGATTGTACGCGTTCACACGTTTGAAAATGTATTTGTTGTGTGATTGATTGCGCGTAGGTGATTCGTTTTCGGCCAAGTCTCCGCGCAAGCTGGGTGACAGAATGGAGATGAATCGCAAAACTACGTCGACGGAGCCGACGTCATCCGCTCAAAGCCGATTGCGGCATCGGATCTAGCCGCCCTGCAAGCACCGGCAGGCTAAACATAGGAAGTCTCGCGACGACCGCGGTCAATGGTCGATCCGACGCGACGGAAATCGCGCATCCTTAGATGAATAACCGGCGACGGCGGGTCGTGACCTGCTGGGCGCCCTACGACACGGAGATCTGTTCATGGAGCCTTTGTGGCCGCAGCAGGATTTCTTTTCCCTGTATGAGTTCGCACGCCGACATCAGATCGGTCTCACGACGATCTATGCCGAAATCAAGGCGGGCCGCCTAACCGCGCGTAAAATCGGTCGGCGCACGGTCATTGCGGTCAATGACGCAGAGGCTTGGCGCGAGCAGCTGCCGAGAGTGCGATCAGTGCAATCTCAGCATATCGAAAAATCCAAAAACAGTCAGGATGATTTGCGATGACGATCACCGTATCCGATCCTGACGCTGCGTTAAAGGAAGATCAGGCCGCGAAATTGCTCGGTGTTTCGCCGCCTGTACGGTCTCGTCACCACGGAGGGCCGATACAAGAAAAGCTCTATGATGATTACCGCGCGGCTCACGCACGGTGGCACGCCACAAAATCGGAAGCTGACCGTCTCGCCGTACGCGACGCCTTTAATGCTTGGGCAACTGTTTTCCTTGGGGAAACAGACAGCGAGCCGGTTGAGACATTGGCTGCACAAGTGTGGGGCGCAGCATGACGCAAAACACTTCGATCCCCCTACCCTCATCACAAAATATGCCCGGCACCTGTGGCCGGACAACAGGACAAATCGGAATGCAGGTAATTAGACGGCAAGAGCATCAGCGCAATAAAAATCAGCAAAAATCCGATCCCGAGATAGGGATAATCGTCAGCGCGTCGGCGCGCCCATTGACCGAAGTGGGGTCGCAGGCACTAGCGGGCGAATGCTTCAACTATTCGACGTTGCAGGACGAGGTTGCTTCTAAACTGCGCCTGCAAGCGGTCCGAATAAAGGAACGCATTGGCAAGGCGACGCAGGATTTGATCGACATTGGCCGCGATCTGCAGGCGGCGAGGCAGCATCTCGAGCGAGGACAGTTCATCACTTGGGTTGACGCCGAAGTAGGCATCCCTGCCAGATGGGCACAGAACTACATGGCGATGGCCAGGTTGGCAGACGACCAAGGCGAAACGGTTTCGCTTTTGTCGCCGAGATCTGTTCAACGCTTGGCTGCAAAATCTGCTCCCTCTGAAGTTGTCCAGGAAGTTCTGGCCCGAGCGCGGTCGGGCGACGTACTTCCCGAAGGCACCGTGTCCAAGTTGATCTCTCACGCCAAGCTGCAACAGCGGGAAGCCGAGCGGCGTGCCGCACTCGATGCGAAGCGCCGCAAGGAACCGAAGAAAAAGCGAGAAGCGCGTGAAGAGCGAGAACGTCGATGGCAAGAAGAACAGCAGCAGCGCAAACTGCAAGAAAATGAGGCAGCGGAGACGCTGATTGAGGTACTAGGTGTCGACGGTGTCGCGCTTGTGGTGAAAGTGTTTTCGGACACGGGGAACTTTAACAACCTTGTAGATGCGCTACGCGAGAAGATTTCTGCGTCGAGTGATGACGGGCGACCACAGGCATGATTCCGTCTCACGCGATAGCGGAAATTTTTTCGCAACACCCTTGGCTTCCCCTACCCCATAGCATCGAGGCCGAACAAGCCCTGCTTGGGGCAATCTTGACAAATGGCGATGCGCTGGACGCAGTGGGTGCCATCGTCACTGCGGACGACTTTTTCGAGCCTATTAATCGCTTGCTATTCGAGCAGTTCGCCAGGGCTAGAAACGAAGGGCGGCACATCAACTTGCAGCTTGCAATCGCGCTGCTGTCTGAAAACGTAAAGCATATCGACATCGCCGGTTTGAACGTCAAGGAATACGTCGCGCGACTGGCAGCTGAGGCGGTGACCGTTATCAACGCACCGGATTTTGCACGCGTCATAGCCGAACATGCAGACAGGCGAAAACTAATCGCGACTGCCGAGACAGTGATTGACATGGCTTACGGCGCCGCGACATCGCCAGCCACGTCAGCATTGGATTGTATCGCCGAATGCGACGCCATCGCTTCGCGCTACGCAAACCAGCACATTGCCACCCTAACTTTTGATCTGGCCGCAGATCGCTCGATTGAGCGGATGCAAGCGGCGATGCAATGCAAGGACATCACCGGAATCCCAACCGGCCTGCGAGATTTGGACGAAACACTAAATGGCCTACAGCGTGGTGAATTTATCATCCTCGCTGGCCGTCCGGGCATGGGCAAGTCAGGTCTTATCATTTCTTGCTTACGGCAAACCGCGCAGCGCGGAACCAACGCTGTTCTATTTTCTCTCGAAATGTCGCCGGAGAGCGTAGCCAACCGGATGCTGTCCGACGTCTGTTTTGATACGCGATCAACTCTTGCCTATTTCGACATAGCGCGCGGCAAGGTCTCAAACGAAGAAGCAGAGAGAGTTATCAACGCCAAGCGTTCCCTTGGTTCTCTTCCCATCAGGATCGACCCGCAGGGCGAATTGACAGTAGGTCAGATAGCTGCACGCGCTCGCCGTCATAAGCAAAGGTTGGAGCGGCAAGGAAAAACCCTTGATCTAATAGTTGTTGACCATCTGCACATTATCAAACCATCGGCGCGATATTCTGGAAACCGAGTAGCGGAAATTACGGAAATTTCCGCTAGCCTGAAGGCGCTTGCCAAAGAATTGAATGTGCCGTTGGTGGCTTTGGCCCAGCTCTCCCGCAACGTCGAAACGCGCGACGCCAAGCGGCCTGTGCTAGCTGATTTGCGCGATTCCGGCTCGCTAGAGCAGGACGCGGACGTCATTATTTTTCTGTTCCGTGAAGCCTACTATTTGCAAGCACCACAAAATGACACAGCAAAAGAACACGCCCGAATAGCTCGATTGGCCGAAATCAAAAACGTACTTGAAGCGAACGTAGCCAAGCAGCGCAACGGTCCGATTGGACCTGTTAAATTGTTCTTTGACCCCGCCAGCAATGCCGCTCGCAATATCTCCCTGATTGAGATGGAAAGGAGCGCCGCATGAGCGAGCGGGGATACATCGCTATTGCGCGTGGCATTCTTGACCATCCCATTGTTGGAGCTAGGAAGCCCTTCAGCCGGTTAGAGGCCTGGGCATGGCTGCTGCTAGAGGCAGCGTGGAAGCCGCGCCGCGTGCATATGTCGAATGACCGCGTGCATGGAGTTCTAGAACTTGAGCGCGGTCAATTATCACATTCACTAAGGTTCATGGCCGACAAATGGGGCTGGTCGGTCAAGAAATTACGGCGGTTCTTAGTCTGGCTAGAAACTGACCAAATGATTACCACGCAAACGGACACAGGCCAGACACTAATAACCATCTGCAAATACAACGATTATCAGTTGCAGAGCGCATCCAAGGAAACACAAACGCACACACAAAGGGACACGCACAGGGCACACACAGGGCACAAAGAAGAAAAAGGGAATAAGGTAATAAAAGATAATAGGCGCGAGAGCGCTCGCGCTGACGAGCCTGAAGGATTTGCGGAGTGGTACGAGGTTTACCCAAGAAAGAAACAACGCAACGCTGCGATCCGGGCATATCGAAAGATCGTGCCGAAGGAAATTACCCAAGGTGATCTACTGGCGCGCACGGTAGCTTTTGCTGATTTTCACAAAAGGAATACCCCCGCGCACGACTGGCGGTACCTGCCCTACCCGGCGAGCTGGCTTAACAGCGCGGAATATGTCGACCCGCTTCCTAACGAGCCGAGCAATTCAGATAGCCGACAAAACGAAATTAAGATCGAGCCGCCTACCCGTGATCCCCGAGACTTCTCTGATGCCGAATGGCAGCAGCGGTTAGCGGATCATCGAGCCGGTCAAGAGTGGCCTGATTTATATTGGGGGCCTAGGCCCGGCTCGCCCGGTTGTTTGGTTCCGGCAAGACTGCTCATCGACCAGGCATCACCTCCGTCGCTTATTATGGGGGCTGGCCGGTGACTTCTCGCCCCTCATCATTCCAGCATCCGCGCCGCTCAAAGGATAAATACGGTGCGTAAACCCTGTGCATTTAAACAACGCGACGTAGCGCGCGCGTGCGGGGCGCTGAGGCTGCTGGAATCCAGATTGGGCGTGTGGACATTGACCCGGCGAGTGGCAAGATTTCAATTGTGCCGACCGGCCCAAAAAATGATGGCGAGCTAGATCGGTGGCTTAAGGGGCATTCGGAAGATGCGCCTACGACTTAAAGGTCTAAATTATGCCACTAAAAAACTCGCAACCGGCGAGCGCAAAACCTATTGGTACGCGTGGAGGGGCGGTCCGCTGCTTCCCGGCAGGCCCGGATCTCCAGAATTTATTGCGGCCTATAACGAGGCAATCGCGCGCAAGGTTAACGTCGCCTGGCGTCCTGCTTTCAATCATTCAGGGCTACCAAGCGAGCGAGGATTTCAAGGGGCTAGCGCCCACTACCCGACGCGGCTATGTGGCGTTGATTAAACGGATTGAAGCCGAATTTTCTGATTTCCCGCTTGCGGCACTAACTGACCGCCGGACCCGCGGAGTTTTCTTAGCGTGGCGAGATAAGATTGCGGAAACCTCAGGGCGACGGCAAGCCGACTATGCCTGGTCAGTGCTTGCGCTGATTATTTCATGGGCGCTTGATCGTGGGCTAGTCGCTGCGAATCCATGCGAACGGGGTGGCCGCGTCTATCGCGGCTCCCGCTCCGACAAGATTTGGACAAGTGACGATGAAGCGCAATTTCTGCGGCTCGCACCGAAACATCTGCATTTGCCGTTATTACTGGCCCTATGGACAGGACAGCGGCAGGGCGACCTCTTGCGGTTGTCGTGGTCTGCCTATGACGGCAAGCACATTCGGATGCGCCAAGGCAAAACTAAAACGCGCATCCCACCAATTCCCGTGGGTCGACCATTGAAGGCTGCGCTTGATGCAACTCAGAAGCGCGGGCCGCTAATCCTGACAAACTCGGAAGGGCGACCCTGGACTAGCGACGGTTTTCGCGCGTCATGGCGGAAAGCGTGCAACCGCGCTGGCATTGCCGGTGTGACGTTCCATGATTTGCGCGGGACAGCCGTCACGCGGCTTGCGATGGTTGAAAGTACAGAGGCGGAGATAGCGACAATAACCGGGCTGAGCCTGCGCTCGGTGCGTTCGATTCTAGACGCCCACTATCTGCATCGGGACGCGGCACTTGCCGAAAGGGCGATTGCCAGGCTCGAAAAGGGAACAGATTTCTCAAACTGACGCTCAAACTGCTCTGGAATGTTCTGATGCGAACAATACAAAAATCTAGGAATATCAATGGTGGGCGCAGCAGGACTCGAACCTGCGACCCGCTGATTAAGAGTCAGCTGCTCTACCAACTGAGCTATGCGCCCGGATTGCTGCGGCTCGTTATCGCCAAGCGGCGTGGCTTAGCAAAG
>Ga0111538_10012624_pt1 | contig 11170 bp, 10 predicted proteins | sample SoiMethybrSBSTD1_FD_79669 | JGI IMG/M metagenome (GOLD analysis project Ga0111538, IMG submission 79669) | Bulk soil microbial communities from a Populus tree surrounding site in Tennessee, USA - Soil MetaG P. TD hybrid SBSTD1 (version 2)... | ecosystem: Environmental > Terrestrial > Soil >... | reverse complement strand
GCCGGTGTGGTCAGCGAAGTCGGCGGCGGCGTCACGGAGTTCGGGATCGGCGATCGCGTGGCGTACACGATGGTTCTCGGCACGTATGCGGAGTACGCGCTGGCGCCCGCCGTGCGAGTGGTGCACGTGCCGGACGATCTCGACCTGCGCACGGCTGCCGGCGCGATGCTCCAGGGGCTGACGGCGCATTACCTCACGCACAGCACGTATCCGCTGAAGGCAGGGGAGACGGCGCTCGTCCATGCCGCCGCCGGCGGCATCGGCATGGTGCTCACGCAGGTTGCGCGGCTCGTCGGGGCGCGTGTCATCGCGACCGCCGGCACGGACGCGAAGGTCGAGCTCGCGAGCCAGGCTGGCGCGCACCACGTCATCAACTACTCGACACAGGATTTCGAGCAGGAGGTGCGGCGGCTCACAGACGGAAAGGGCGTGGACGTTGTCTACGACTCGGTCGGAAAGGACACGTTCGACAAGAGCCTGAATTGCCTCCGCCACCGCGGCTACCTGGCGCTGTTCGGGTTCTCGAGCGGCCTCGTGCCGCCATTCGATCCCGCGATCCTCGGCGTGAAGGGATCGCTCTTCCTGACGCGCCCGGCGCTCAATCAGTACATCGCGACACGAGACGAGCTGCTGATGCGCACCCGGGATCTCTTCACCTGGCTCGCGTCGGGCGCGGTGAAGATACGCATCAATCACACCTTTCCGCTGGCCGACGCGGTGAAGGCGCACCAGGAGCTCGAAGCGCGCCGCACGACCGGCAAGGTGCTGCTGGACGTCGGCTTTGACGGCTAGTTCTTACTTCGTGCCTGCGGCAGCCACGACGTCGGCTTTCGTCAGCGGCTTGTCGGGATTCGGCGGGTGAGCCTGAATCCACGAGCCGTAATCGAACTTCAAGCCGTTCAATCTGTCGTTCGCCGCTTTCAGCAGGGCCAGTTGACCCGGATTGGGATTCACTGCGGTGATGTCGGCCGACCACACCACCTTCTCCGCCGGCAGATAGACCCCCAGCAGGCCGTCGCTGTGCTCGTTCGGGATCCGGAACAGCTCGACCACCTTGCCGTTGGAGCCCTTGCGCACGTCTCGGTCACCGACGCCGTCGACGAAATTCAGTCGGCGAGCGGGCATCTTCGACATGCTGTCGCCGATGAGGGTGCGCGGGCCCGACAGCAGCCGCTCGAGGACCTCCTCGTTGTTGCGGTGTGTGAGGATCGTGGCGCCTTCCGCGACTGCTGCCGCAAGGCCACTCGCGTGATCGAAGTGCGGGTGTGAGTTGACAACGAACCGGATCGGCTTGTTAGGGATAGCCTGCTTCGCCGCCGCCATCACCGCCCTGCCTCGCTCGTCGCTCTGGCCGCTTTCGACAACGAGGATGTAATCGCCCATGTCAACGGCGAGTGACGTGTAGTTGCCGCCGATCTTGAAGACTCCTTCTCCGAGCTTCTCGACGGGCGCGGACGCCGGCGCCGGAGGAGGACCGCCCGCCGCGCCACCCGGGCCGCCGCCACGGCCGGCCGGCGGCGGTGGCGGCGTGAGCAGTGCCGTCAGGTTCGAGGGATTGGGCGTGGCCGCCTTGATCTCCGCGTCGAAGGTGGTCATCCCGGCCTGCTTCTGAACGATGCGCGCGGGCACCTGCACGCCGTTCATGTTCTGGTAGTTCGAGTAGTCGAATTCGACGAGCAGATCGCCGACGACGGCATGATCGACGCGAGTCTCGACCTTCGTGACGAGGTTCTGGTTGTTGATGGAGCCCGTCACCGAGTACGTCTGTCCCGACGGCGACTTGATGTTCGGCGGCGAGAACGTCACGAGCTGCTGGCCGCCCTGCTGACGCACCGTAGCGTTGTTGGCGGCCGCGCCCTTCAAGAAGCCCCACGGCGTCGTCCAGATATTGAGTGCCTGGTTCCAGTTGCTGGAGGCTTGCTGGCCCGTGATGTTCTGGTTGAAGACGCCGGGCATCGGCGCCGGCACGCCTGGCACCGTGGGTGGCTGTGTCGGGCCGGTCGCGCGCGAAACGAGAGCCTCCGGGCTGCTCGGTTGGCCGAAGGTCACGGTGCGAGTGTAATCGGTGATCCGCGTCACGTTGACCGCACCCATCGGGTCCCCGATGCTCTTGCTCTGTCCGAATGCGCCGTTTCTCGCCGTCCCCGAGTAGGTGATCGAATTCAGCGTGTCTACGCCCATGGCTTTCGAGGCCGCGGCGACGATCGAGCTGGCGTTCTGTGTTGCCGCACCTGTGGACATCAAGGCGACGATGAGCGCGGCAAGCGGCAGCGTTCTGAGCAGCATAAGTGCCTCCAGAGCTCTTGCATTACGGATGTGGCTGAAACCTGTAGACGTATATACGCACGGACGCCCGTGGCGTTGACCGGGCTGGAAGGAACTTCGGCTCTCTCCGTTATTTCTCGGAGATGACGTTCAGCGTCAGGCGCACGGCCGATCCGTCCGAGCCAGCCGTCGGCGGCTGATTCGACGGTAGCGCCGGCGCTTCGTCGTCGAACGTGACGGTGGTTTCGAGCCTGGTGCCGCGCTCGAGTGAGATCGGCTCCTTGAACCAGTACCGGCGGGCCCAGTCTCTTTGCGGGTGAAAGGCGATCAGTTCCCGGCGTGAGCCGTCCGGGCCCACTGCGCTGAGCACGATGCCGGCGTTGGCGGGATGATCGCCCGGATAGATCGCCAGCGCACGGACGGCGTCGGCAATGGGATCGCCGAGTTGCCGGCGAGCGCCGGCGACCTGAAGCGCGGGACCGTTGTCACTCAAGACCATCGCGCGAACCGCCTGTGACGCGTCAGGCGCGAAGTAGAGGCCGAGAGTACTCCGGTCCTTCACCTCCTTCCGCTCGTATTGCCACGTCTTCTTGTAGCGGACGCGGACGAGCAGTTCGGCGCCGGCAGGCACTTCGAATGCCGCATGGCCGTCCAACGCGATCGGATCATCGCCGGGCAGCCAGAGTGCCAGTACCGGATCGGGCCCGCTCGTTGAAGAAGATGCCGCGGATCGAATCCGCACGCTCGCCGATCGCACCACCGCCGGAGTGCCCGGAAGGAGATCGACGGCGCGCAGCCATCGTCGATCGGGAAAGCCCGTTGGCAGGACGAACTCGGCGATCTCTTCCTGCTTGTCTGCCGGCACCGTGAACTCGTTGGGGAATGGCAGTTCGAGATCGGGTGTGCCGAGTGCCCATTTTCGGTCGTGAGCGACGGGTGGAGGTGTCTTGGCGGGATCGCCGAACGGCGTACCGCCGGTGGCCCACGTCAGCAGCACGTTCATTTCCCGAGCGCTGATGCTCTGCGCGTTGCGAAAACGCGCGGGTCCGGCATCGACACTCCACGGCGGCATGTGTCCGGCCAGCAGTTCCACGCGGATCGACTCGCCCCACGGCACCGTGTCCTCGTAGGTCATGAGCGACATCGGCGCCACGCCGTCCTGCACGTGGCACCGCGCACACTTGTCACGCAGGATCGGGAAGACGTCGTCGGTGTACGTGAATGGCGACGTGATCGGTTTGTGAGCCTGGCCCGGTTGGACCGCGAGCAGCACCGCAACGACGAGGAGTACGGCGCCGGCGGCTGTGCGACTCGCTCGATGCATGGCGCTACTGGAATGCGGCGAGAACGTCGGCCACACCGGCGGCGAACGCCGTGTACGCAGCCTCCACCTGTTGACGGTTTCCGACGTCGCCGGCGGCATCGATGAGCCATGCGCCGCGGACGACGCGGGCGAGCGCCGGTTCGCCGGCGTCGCGCTTCTGGCCCGACAAGTGCGCCAGGTGCGGCTCGAGGGCGATGGCGAGTTCCTTGGCTCTGAACGCCGGCACCCACACGGCACCGAAGTCTCCCCGGGCGATGAGCTCGCGTACCTGAGTGTCCTTGCCTTTCAGCTCACCGAGGATCTCCGGAATCGACGATGGAATGGCTTGCGGACCGAGACTCAGATCCGGCGCCTGTGTTGGTTGGGGTGTTGCCGCGGCCGCTGGCGGCGCCGCCGCAACTACCGCTGTCTTGTTCGCCTGGGGCACGGACGCCGGCGCCGCGGGCTCTTTCGTCAGCGCCTCGAACGTGAAATCGAACCGATGCTCGTCGGACTCGGGGCCGAAGCGCACCTTTGCCGACATCTCGGCCGGAAGCGTGGCGGTATCGACGCGTGCCTCCAGATAGGTGCCGTTGCGTGACATGCGAAGGGGAAAAGCCGCCAGCTCGGTTGTCTTGCGCGTGGCCGGATCGAACGACTCCTTGGTGACGATACGGGCCTGGACGTCCTTCAGCGCGGCGGCCGGCAGGGGCCGGCCGTAATCGTCGTACACGTAGAGTCGGAACGCGCGGGCCGTGGGATATGCACCCTCGATGTGATGCCAGTTGTCCGGGGCCATGAAGAACTGGCCGCCGTGCCGCGGGTTGTGGTTGCCGTGCGGCCGCAGCGCGCGCTGTCCGATCCGGGGCGAGCCGTCACTGCACAGGCCGGGCTCGAGATGCGCCGCGTCGTCACCGCGACAGCTCCACGTGAGCGATACGGTCACCGGCACGAGTTGACGCTGGCAGAGGCGGCAGGTGCCTCGCTCGGTTTCGATGACGGCCGTGTGCACGGGACACATCCATGACGAGTCGAGCCGCACCGGCACGAGCGCCAGCTTGCACAGCGGGCAGACGCCGGGACGATCCTCGAGGACATCCGGATGATGGATGCAGGAGTATGAAAGGGGCGGGAGCTTCGGCGGCGCCGGGGCGCGCCGCTGCTGTGCCGTCGTTGCCGCCGTCAGCAGCATCAGCACGCAAAGAGCGGCAGCAATTCCACGCATCGGGACTATTCGGCGATCACTCGAGCTGCCGAATCACGGCATGCCGAGCCGCACGCGTCATTATGTCTTCAACAGGCCCTGAATCTCAGCAAGCACCATCTCCGGGACGTCTTCCTGCAGGTTGTGCCCGGCGGGCAGCGGCTTGCCGGACACCGTCGTCGCTCGCTCGCGCCAGATGCCCAGCACGTCGTAGAGGTCGTGCATCGCCCCCTTCTCGCCCCACAGCGCCAGGAGCGGACAGGCGATCTTCTTCTGCATGTCGGCCTCGTCGTGCTTGAGGTCGATCGAGGCGCCGGCACGATAGTCCTCGCACATCGCGTGGATGTTGGCCGGGTCGCTGGACGTTCGAAGGTACTCGAGCTGGATCTCGTTCGTCGCGCGCGCCTTCTGCGCCTCGGCCTGCGCCTTGAGGTCGTTCTCCGGGCCCGGCGCCTGACGCAGATAGTTGAACCAGTGGAAGTACCGCTGTACGAACTCGATCCTGAAGTGCGTATATAGATAGTGTGTCGGCACGATGTCCAGCACGCCGGCGTGGGTGACCTTGTCGGCGTGATCGAGCGCCATCCGGTGCGTTACCCGGCCGCCGCGGTCGTGACCGATGACAGGAAACTTGTCGAAGCCGAAGTGCTTCATCACCTCGACCTGGTCCAGCGCCATCGCACGCTTGGAATAGTTGGCGTGGTTCTCGACGTCCGGCGGCTTGCTGCTGTCGCCGTACCCGCGCAGGTCAGGAACGACCACGGTGCGAGCCGCCGCAAGCTTCGGCGCGACCAGGCGCCAGGACACATGGGACTGCGGTGCGCCGTGCAACAGCAGGAGGGGCGGACCCTGACCGCCAATCAAGCCGTTGATCTCGGCGCCGCTCGTCTTGACCTTGAACGGCTTGAACCCGGGGAAGAAGCGTGTCGTGTCGCTCACACCTTGTGCCTCGAGCACCCGGCCGGCGCTGGCGGCGACGCCGAGCGCGGCCATCTGGGCGAGCCAGTCGCGACGGGAAGTCGGGTGTGTCATATGGCGCTCATCCTAATGCAAAACGCCACAGGCAGGAGGCAGGAACACGGCAAAATGTCGTCAAACACCTGCCCAATGGGAGACTCCCTTGGGAGTTGGAGGTTGGGAGTTGGGAATTGACGGGAGCCGCTTTTTCGCCGGGGAACGGCCTCTCTATACCATTGGAGGGACTTGCCGGCTCCACTCCGTCGATCGTTCGAACGCCTCGGCCACTCGCAGGATCGTGGCCTCGTCGAACATCTTGCCCACCAGCTGCAATCCGACGGGCAGCCGATCGACGTCTCCCGCCCGCGGCGCGTCCACCAGTCCACAGGGGACGCTGATGCCGGGAAGGCCGACGAGGTTCACGCTGACGGTGAACACGTCCGCGAGGTACATCTGCAACGGATCGTCCGTCTTCTCACCAAGGCGGAAGGGCGGTGTGGGGCTCGTCGGCATGACGACGACGTCCACCGTCTCGAACGCGCGATCGTAATCCTGCTTCAGCAGCGTTCTCACCTGTTGCGCCTTCAGGTAGAAGGCGTCGTAGTAACCCGCGCTGAGCACATAGGTGCCGAGCATGATCCGGCGCTTGACCTCGGCGCCGAACCCCTCGTCGCGACTCTTGCTGTACATCTCGTTCAGACCGTGACTCGCTTCCGGCGATCGGTAGCCGTATTTCACACCGTCGTACCGCGCCAGGTTCGAGCTGGCTTCGGCCGTGCAGACCAGGTAATAGACGGGGATCGCGTATTTGGCGTGCGGAAGCTCGATATCGACCAGGCTGGCGCCGGTCGCGCGGAGCACGTCGAGCGCCCCCTCGAATGCGGCGAGCACGCTCGAGTCCACGCCTTCAGAGACGAACGCTCTCGGCACGCCAATCCGCACGCCGCGAGCGTTGCCGTCGAGGGTGGCCGTGAAGTCCGGTACCGCTTCACGCGCGGCCGTCGAGTCCATCGGATCCGGCCCCGATAGCACGGAGAGCGCCAGCGCCGCGTCTTCGACGTTGCGCGTCAGCGGGCCGATCTGATCGAGCGACGAGGCAAACGCCAGGAGGCCGTATCGCGAGACGCGGCCGTAGGTCGGTTTCACACCGGTGACACCACAGAAGGAGGCCGGCTGCCTGATCGAGCCGCCGGTGTCCGACCCGAGTGCAAGCCCGACGCACGACGCGGCGACGGCGGCCGCCGACCCACCGCTCGATCCGCCGGGCGTGCGATCGCTGGCCCACGGGTTCCGCACCGGTCCGTACGCGGAGTTCTCGTTGGAGGACCCCATCGCGAACTCGTCGCAGTTCGTCTTGCCGACGATGACCGCGCCGGCCTGTTCGAGCTTCGAGATGACCGTTGCGTCGTAGGGCGGCACGAAGGCGTCGAGAATCCGCGACGAGGCGGTCGTGCGCATGCCCCGCACGCACATGTTGTCCTTGACCGCGATCGGAACGCCGGCCAGCGGGCCGAGCGCCGAGCCGGCGGCACGCAGTCGATCCACGTGCGCCGCCCGCTCGAGGGCGCGCTCCTCCGTGACGAGATTGAAGGCGTTGAGCGAGGGGTTGACGCGGGCGATGCGATCGAGTGCTTCGCGGCACACTTCAACGGCGGATACGCGTCCGGCCGCGATGTCGCCGGCTATCGATCGGACCCCGCCGGCGGCACGACTCATCCGATCACTCGGGGCACGCGGAACAGGCCCGCCGCCGGCGCCCCGTCGGGAGCATTGCCAAGCGCCTCGGTGACCGGCAGCGACGGCCTCAACTCGTCCTCGCGTTCGGCCTCGTGCGCGTTGACGTGCGCGGTGGCGGCCACTCCGGCGGTGTCGATCGCCTGAAGCTGCTCGGCATACGCCAGGATGTCGGCGAGCTGCCGGGTGAACACCTGCTTCTCTTCCTCGGTCAGCTCGAGGTGCGCGAGCCTTGCAATGCGCTCGACCTCGGCGATCGTCAACGGCGTTGACACGTGATGGATGGTACCACGTCGAAGTACCATGGCCCCATGCCGCACGTGAGGCGCACCGCGGTTGCCGGGACCTGGTATCCCGACAATCCCGTGCGCCTGGCGAGCGAACTGGACGCGCACCTCGCGCACGCCAGCGTCGACGTGGACGCGCCGCCGCGCGCCCTTGTCGCCCCGCATGCCGGCCTCGTGTACTCGGGTCCGGTCGCGGCATATGCCTACAACGCCGCGCGGATCGCACGTGCAGGTGCCGTGGTCCTTGTGGGGCCTTCCCACTTCGTCCCCTTCGCCGGGGTCTCGATCTGGCCGGCAGGAGCGTGGGACACGCCGCTTGGCCCGATCCGGGTGGACGAGGACCTTGCGTCCGCGATTCGAGCGTCGTGCGGTTGCATCGTGGAGTTGGAAGCGGCTCACGGCCGCGAACACTCGCTCGAGATGCAGTTGCCGTTCCTTGCTCATCTCCTCCCCGGAGTGCCGATCGTTCCGATGGTGATGGGGGAACAGACTGCCGTCACCGCGTTCGAGCTCGGTACCGCGCTGGCCGGTGCCATCGCTGCCAGCGGCAAGGACGTCCTGCTCGTGGCGAGCAGCGACCTTTCCCACTACGAGGACGCGCGCGTGGCGGAGCGGCTTGACGCGATTGTCATGGAACACGTCGCCTCGATGGACGCCGCCGGACTGATGCGTTGTCTCGAGCTCGAGCCTCGCCACGCCTGCGGGGGTGGTCCCATCGTGTCCGTGCTCGATGCGGCGGCACGCCTGGGCGCCTCGCGGGCACGTATCCTGAGATATGCGGATTCGGGCGACGTATCGGGAGACAAGTCATCGGTTGTCGGATACATGGCAGCCGCCGTCTGGTAGCACGATGCTGACGCCGGAGATACAGCGGGAGTTGCTGGCGATCGCGCGGGAGGCGCTCGAGGCGCGGGTCCGTCGCGTGCGTGTGTCGTGGCCGGACGCGGGCGAGGAAGGCGAGCCGCGGCACGGCGCGTTCGTGACGATCTTCTGCCGGGGAGAGCTGCGCGGCTGCCTGGGCCGGGTCACATCAGACATGCCGCTGCCGCGATTGATCCGCCACCTCGCGCAGGAGGTTGCCGACTCGGACCCGCGATTCGAGCCGGTCCGCGCCAGCGAGCTGGCCGACATCAGCGTCGAGGTATCGGTGCTGACGCCGGAACGTGAAATTCAGTCGGTGCTCGAGATCGAGATCGGCCGCCACGGGCTGATCGTCGAACGCGGAAGGCACCGCGGGCTGCTGCTGCCGCAGGTTGCGCCAGAGCACGGGTGGGACCGCGAGACGTTCGTCGCGCACACGTGCCTCAAAGCGGGGTTGTCACCCGACGACTGGCGCCACGGCGCCCGGCTGTTCGTGTTCGAAGCACAGGTCTTCGGCGAGATCGCGCGTGAACGCTCGTCGAGAGACGAGACACACGAGGCCTGACACAGGAATCCGGACGTGGACAACATCTGCCACACGCTCGTCGGCGCCGCGATTGGCGAGTGCGGTCTCAAACGAGGCAGCCGCTTCGGAGCGGCGGCGCTGATGGTCTCGGCCAACATTCCGGATCTCGACGTGCTGGTGTTCCTCACCAACACCCCGTCGGTGTCGTTTCGACGCGGCTGGACGCACGGCATCGTCGCGCAGATCGCCTTGCCCGTCGTGATGACGTCGGCGTTCTGGCTCCTGCAGCGGAGGCGACAGCAGCAGCACAGCACGGATTCGCCGCCGTTCCGCGCCGGCTGGCTGCTGTTGCTGTCCTTCGTCGGCGTTTACTCCCACGTGTTCCTGGACTACTTGAACAATTACGGCGTCCGGCTGCTGACACCCTTCGACTGGCGATGGTTCTACGGCGACGCGGTGTTCGTCGTGGATCCGTGGCTGTGGCTCGTGCTGGGCGCGGGCGTGTGGATCGCACGCCGGCGGCGCTCACCGCTCGCGTCGCGGGTTGCCCTCGCGATCGCCACGCTCTATATCGCCGGCATGGTGACGTCGGCCCGGGCGGCCCGCGCCGAGGTGTTCACGCAGTGGACTGGGGCTCATGCCGCGCAGCCGCACGCGCTCTTGGTCGGTCCGCGGCTGATCACGCCGGCAACTCGCGACGTGATCGTCGACGCCGGGAATCACTACGAGACGGGCACGTTCACGTGGCCCGCGACTCTGGTGCTGAGCCCCGAACAGATTCCGAAGAACGACGATCGTCCCGAGGTGGCGGCGGCGCGAGAGGCCCCCAACATCCGCGCGTTCCTGGTGTGGGCGCGGTTTCCCTTCTGGACACTCGAACCCGCCGGACGGGGAACGCGCGTCAGCGTGACGGATGCGCGCTTCATGGCGCGAGGGTTCTTCTCGGCGTCCACCGTGGTGCCGGCGCGGGCGTCCTCGTCCGATTGAGGCGACGACACTCAGCCGGCGGTGCGAGACGCCGTTCCTCCCTTGAAACCGCCCGCGTCATGCGAGGGACCGTAAAGCGACGGCACCTTCGCGCCCATCGGCCGGAGGTAGGTCGACAACTGTCCGCGATGGTGGATGGTGTGGTTGAGAATCAGCTGGAGCAGCACGACTGCCGGAAACGTCCGGAGCCCGTAGAAGTCCACCATCCGCAGCAGCTCGTCTCCGCTCGTCGTTTCGAGACGCGTCACGGCCGGGTCGAATCGCTCGGTGTACCAAGCAAGGATGTCGGACGGCATGCGGATATCGTCGGGTGTGGGCTTCAGGTCGTGGGGGAACACGCCCGAGGCGATGGCGTCGAGGTATTTGAGCTCGGCCGATACGATATGCCACGCGAGGTCGAACGCGCTGCGCGAGTCGGCGTGCGGCCGATACTCTGCACGCCCGGGAGGTATCGCGGCGATGACCGCGCGTGTCATCGGATGCTCTGCTTTGAGCGCCGGGATTCCCAGCGTGTGCAGCATGAACGCCGCCTGATCGGATGTGAGCGAAGGCATGCGCGAACCATACCACGAGCGTTTCGGGCCAGGGCACCGCGGTCGCGAAGGTGCAGGGGTGAGATAGACTTACGGCGGTCGGCTGCGAAGCCAAGTTGGAGGGATGGCATCGTGAGCATCAACAATCGCTGGTTCCAGTTGGTCGCGTCGGTCATCGCGATGATCATGATCGCCAACCTGCAGTACGCATGGACGCTGTTCGTCGGTCCGATGCAGAAACAGACCGGCTGGGCGTTATCAGACATTCAAGCTGCGTTTGCGCTCTTCATCCTGTTCCAGACGTGGGTACAGCCGCTCGACGGCTGGCTCGTCGATCGCCTCGGACCGCGCTGGTTCATCACCGCCGCGGGCGTGCTGTGCGGCCTGGGATGGGCGGGGATGGGTTACGCCTCATCTCTTCCGATGCTCTACACGGCGTACTGCGCCGCCGGCATGGGCGCGGCGTTCGTCTACAGCTGCTCGATCGGATCGGCGCTGAAGTGGTTCAAGGAG
>Ga0111538_10012621_pt1 | contig 11171 bp, 8 predicted proteins | sample SoiMethybrSBSTD1_FD_79669 | JGI IMG/M metagenome (GOLD analysis project Ga0111538, IMG submission 79669) | Bulk soil microbial communities from a Populus tree surrounding site in Tennessee, USA - Soil MetaG P. TD hybrid SBSTD1 (version 2)... | ecosystem: Environmental > Terrestrial > Soil > Tree... | reverse complement strand
CGCATACGTGCGCTCGTCCACGATCAGTTCCGCCTTTCGCGCTGTTACGTCCGCGTGCTGCTTAACGAATTTTGCAAGTTTCTCCCGCGCGCCTTGCAGCGACCCGTACGCGTCCAGAATCGCAAGCTGCCGTGCCGAGTGGAGCAACGATTGGTGATCGTGGGGCCCGTGAATATCCACCAGGAATTCGCCCAGACTCTGCAGAACCTGCAACGTCGTTGGCGAGCCATTGACGAACTGCCGGTTCTGACCCGCCGCCGTGAACGTGCGTTTGATCAACAACTGATCGCCCTCCGGCAACTCCAATCCGTTTTCTTCCAGGAATCTCGCAATCGGCGCCTTCAACGCCTTCGTCTCGAACACCGCTTCCACCGTGCAACTCTCCGCGCCATCGCGAATTAATGTCCGGTCGGCCCGTTCTCCCAAAATCAGGTTCAGCGCCCCGATGACGATCGATTTCCCCGCCCCCGTTTCCCCGGTCAGAATGTTCAACCCCGCCTGCAATTCCAGCGTGAGGTCCGAAACCACCGCGAGATTTTTTATGCGCAAGGTGCCGAGCATCGCCGAATTCGTTCGCGCTCAATTCTGCCCGTACGCTAACTTCCCGCAAAGAAATATGTATTTTGTGTTCCTGGGCTCGGGGACCTCTCAGGGCGTGCCGGTCATTGGGGCGGAGTATCCCGCCGCGTTCCTCGCCAACCCGAAAAATCATCGCACCCGCGCGTCTATTTACGTGGTGAGCGACGGCGCCAAAATCGTCGTGGATACCACGCCCGAGTTCCGCGTCCAATGTCTGCGCGAAGGCATTGGCTGGCTTGACGCCGTGATCTTCACTCACGCCCACGCCGATCACATCATGGGGCTCGATGACTGCCGCCGCATCTGCGACATCCGCGGAGGCAAAGCGCTGCCGGTTCATGCCGACGAAGAAACCATGCGCGATTTGCGCCGCGTGTTCGCGTTCGCGTTCCACGACGGACCGTGGCCCCGCGGTTACTTCATTCCCGAACCGCACGTCATCAACGGCCCGTTCGAGATCGGCGATTTGCGCATCACCGCCTACCCGCTGCCCCACGGTAAGATCATGACCAGCGGCTTCCTGTTCTCGCAAGGTGGTCGCAAGCGCCTCGCCTACCTCAGCGATTGCAAAGAAGTTCCGGAGCGCGTCACCGAAGCGATCAAAGGCGTTGACGTCGTCGTCCTCGACGCGTTGCGCTACGCCCCGCACCCTACGCACATGTGCCTCGACGAAGCCCTTACGACGGCCCGCCGCATCGGCGCCGGCCGCACTTATTTTACGCACTTGACTCACGACTATGACCGCGATGTTGCGCAGGCAGAGTTGCCTCCGGGTGTCGAACTCGCGTATGATGGCCTCCGCGTAGAAATCCCATGATGAAATCACTGCTCCTGCTTTTGTTCGCGCCACTGCTTCTGTTCGCCGATTCCGGCCTTGATGTCGCGGTCGTCTTCAATTCGCGCAGCGTCGACTCCCGCGACGTCGCTCATTACTACTCCGCGCGCCGCGGCGTGCCCAGCAATCAGCTCTGGGGCTTCGAAATGAGCACGTCCGAAGCGATCACTCGCGCCGAATATTTGCAGACCATCCAGGAGCCGATCCTCAAAAAGCTCGAAGACTCCGGGCTCTGGGCCTGGCAGCCCGGCACCAACGGGGCTCGCACGTTGGCTTCCTCGAAAATCAAATACCTTCTGCTTTGTTATCACGTCCCCACTAAGTTTCTCGCCGACACAAACCTCGTCGAGAAGGGTACGGAAAATTCGCGGCCCGAACTCCGCCGCACCGAAGCCGCCGTAGACAGCCAGTTGGCGTGCCTGCCGCTCGTTCATCACAATCTTCGTTTCGCCGGCGCGCTCAACAACCGCGCCTTTGGCGCGACCAACTCCGCCCTTCTCCATCCTACCAATGGCATCCTTCTCGTTACGCGCCTTGACGGTCCCACGCCGGAGATCGCCGCGCGGCTCATCGATGGCGCGATCACGGCCGAAACCAATGGCCTTTGGGGTCGCGCTTACATCGACAGCCGCGGCCTCACCAATGGCCCTTATCAGCAGGGCGATGACTGGATGCGCGCGACTGCCGATCTCGCGCGCCAGTGGGGTTTCGAGACCGACCTCGACTCTGACCCAGAAACTTTTCGAGCGAGTTACCCCATGAGCCAGATCGCCTTCTACGCAGGCTGGTACGACTGGAACGCCTCGGGTCCGTTCGCTCGACCCGAAGTCGAGTTCATGGCCGGCGCCTTCGCGTATCATCTTCATTCTTTCAGTGCGCAAACTCTGCGGTCCACCAACCAGAATTGGGTCGGACCGCTCCTCGCCAAAGGCGCCACCTGCACGATCGGGCACGTCGACGAACCCTATCTGGCCACAACGACTGATCTACCCATTTTCTTCAGCCGTTTCGTCATGCTCGGTTTCAGCTTCGGAGAAGCAGCGTGGGCCGCGCAGAACTCGCTTTCATGGCAAACTGTCGTCGTGGGCGATCCGCTCTATCGGCCGTTTGGGCGCAAATCCGAGGAACTGCATCGCGACCTCGAACGTCGCAAGCTTGCGCTGCTTGAATGGTCCCATGTGCGCGTGGTGAATGCGAACCTCGCGCATAAGGGCTCCAGCATCGACGAACTCATCGGTTACCTGGAAGATCCCAACATCGTCACCATTACCCGCCAGAGCGCGGTCATGACCGAAAAGCTTGCCGATCTCTACTGGGCAAAAAAGAAACTTTCCGACGCCCTCGACTACTACGAAGCCGCGCTCAAACGTTTTCCTTCGCCGAAGCAAAAGCAGCGTCTGCTTCTGTTGCTCGCCCATCGCCGCACCCTCTACGGGCCGGATGACCAGGCGATTAAGTTTTACCAGCAATTGCTCAAGGAATTTCCAGATTATCCGGACAAGCTGACTATCTACCAAAAGATGCTGCCGCTCGCGCAGAAAATCGGCGACAAGGCCGAAGTCGAACGGCTGCAGGCTGAAATGAAAAAGCTGCCGCCGCCCGGAACGTGAGGCCAATGATGGCTTCTTTTCGGGCATATTCTCACTCATGAGTTCGCACACGCCATTCACGAGACGGCGCTCATGCTGCGTCAACCGCCCTTCGCTTTCGATGTCGCGCTTCATCGCCATAGAGTCTCGAGCAAAGTTTCATCTATTTACAACGATACGCCGAGGAGTCCTCGCGTCATTTGAAAATCCGTGTTCTGCGTTCGCAACGCTGTCGGTCGATAGTCCCCGGTCGTAATTCGCGGGAGCAAACCGGCAAGTTCTTCAAAAAGGTTCTGCGCGCCGGCGGACAAGTCCACATCAGGAACTTCGTTGCGGGCGCCGATCTGCAACATCGGCACGAGGGGATGACCCTGCCTGGCTTGCTCGCCCACGTAGGCGATAATCGCGTCCACACCGGTGGCGCCCAAACCCGTGAGCGCTTCGACGAAATGTCGTGTCGGCGTTTCCATCACGTGGAAGCCCACCGAGGGGACCGGTTCACCGTAACCGATCGTCACCACGATTTTGTCCTGCAAGACCGAGGCAAACGTATCGGATAATCCTGGAAAATTTTCCGGCGCGACGACCGAGCCGCCGCTCGCGATCGCGCCCGCGGCGATTCGTGCGAATGCGTCGGTCACTTTTCCGGGCAGAATTTCGCTCGCGACAAACGCGACGTTCATGGGGCGCGCCGCGCGAGTGGGCTCTTTGGGGGCGGTTGCGAAAAACGCGCCGACCTTTTGCGTTACCTTCTCCAGCCCGCCATCGAGCTGAATGCTGGCCCAGCCGAATTGCTCCGGATCGAGCGCGTGCTCCGAAATAAAATTTCGCATCGCGTCGTTGTGCGTTTTCTCGCAGCCGTGTTCCAACACCAGCGCGCGGCCCACGAGGGGATGGGCGAGGTACCCGGCCATCGTCCGCAAATAAAGCTGCTCCGAGATTCCGCCGCCCACGCCGCACCCTTCGGTGTGCGGCAGAGCGACGAAGCGGTCGAAGCCGGCGACGCCAGTCAACTGCTGCGCAATGCCGCGCGCGACCTGGCTGGCGCACAAGCTCGTCGGCAGCAGCAGTCCGACGCGCTCGCGGCGAACGGGTGGCAACTGGGGTGCGCCGGTCACCGTCTTCGTGCGCAGCGGCTTGCGCGTGGGGCTGGGACGACGGAGCACTTCTTCCACGTGGCCGGGTCCGGTCTGTGGCCAGTCGCGCCACAACTGGACCTGGGGATATCCCACGCGCTCGCCCGCGCTGCGTTCGCCCGAGGCAATGCGCACCATCAGCTTAAATGCCTCGAATGCCAATTCGTCCATCGGCGCGCCGTCCAGATAGCGCCCCGCGTTCACGTCCATCTCGCGCGCGAGCATGTTATAGCGCCCGCTGTTGGTCATGATCTTCATCGTGGGCACGAACGGGAAGTTCGTGATCGATCCGTTGCCGGTCGTAAACAGGATCATCGTGCAACCCGCGGCGACCTGCCCCGCGATGCCCTCGAGGTCGTTGCCGGGGCTGTCCATGAAATAAAAGCCGGGCGTCGTCATCGGCTGCGCGTAGTCGATGACGTAATCGAGGCGCAGTTCGGGGTCCTTCTTGCGGGCCGCGCCGATCGACTTGACCGTGATGTTGTAAAGTCCGCGAAAATTATTGCCGCCGCTTGGGTTGCCCTCGGCGCTTTCGCCGTGCCAGCTCGCCCGTTCCTGGAAACGCTCAAGCTTGTTCAGGAACGCGCGCGCCGTCTCCAGATCGCGCACGTTGCTCAACACGTACGGCTCGGCGCCGATCAATTCGTCTGTCTCGGCGAGGTTCGCGCTGCCGCCGTTCCGCACCAGTTCCTTCGCTACAAGTCCCAGCATCGGATTCGCCGACACACCGGAGAAGGCGTCCGATCCGCCGCATTGCAAAGCGATGCGCAGTTTCTCGAGCGGCTGCGTCGTCCGGGGGCACTGCTCCGCCTCCGGGAGCCATGCGCGCACAATCGATTCACCTTTCGCGAGCGCCTGCTCAAAACTCCCGGGCAGGCTGAGGAATTCGTGCGGCACCGCGTTCAGCGGATAATTGTTCGCGGACATGAACGCGTGCAACAAATGGTTCGTTACCGCTTCGTTGCCAATGTCCACGGCCAGGACTGCCGCAACGTTCGGATGCACGACAAACCCGGCGAGGGTCCGCAGCACGAACTCGAGATTGTTTGGCGGTTCCGTGGCGCCGCCTTCGGTATGCGCGATCACCGCCACGCCGTCGATGTTCGCGTACTTGGACGGCACTTCGCGAAAGCGTTCCGCGAGAGCGCGCGCGTAGCTCGCGGTGCGCGAACTCGTCCCCAGCACGACGATAAAGTTCCGCGTTCCGACGCCGCGCGCGCCGCGGTCGAATCCCTCGAACGTGCCTGGCCGCGCGTGCCGCTCGACCTGTTTTCCTGTGTTCAGTTTCTGCGGATCGAGCTGATAGCGAATCCGGTGGTTCTCGAAATTCGGTTCGCCCGGCAACTCGAATTTCACGTGGCGTTGCCGCAGCGCGATCAAAATCCATTCATTGCAGGCGTAATCGCCCGGCTGGATGTCCTTGAGCGCGAGCCCAAAGGGCAAGCCCCAGGACAAGAGCTGCTCGCCTTTGCGAATCGCGTGCACCGCGAACCGGTGCCCCTCCAGGATGGTGTGACTCAGCCTGAGCGTCGTCCCTTTGAAACTGATCTGCGTCCCCTGCTCCAGCGTGCGACACGCGATCGCGACGTTGTCTTCCGGCGCCGGCAACCGCCCGACGCTTTCAAATGCAATTGGAGTTGGGGCAGACACGATTCACCATTCTTTCAGCTGCTGGCCTTCTTCGGAAGCCTAATGTCGTTTCTCATGAATTCTGAATTCTGTCTTCTGAATTCTTCCGCCAGATTGTAGACGATCGTCCACAGACGATCCGGCATCCTTCCCGGCATGATACACCGATGCCGTACCGAGACCGCACCCTCATCTCCTTTGGCCGCAATGTCGCGCGACTTCGAGGCGAACGAGGGTTTTCCCAGGACAAACTGGCCGAAAAGGCTGACCTCGACCGGACTTATGTCAGCGGAATTGAGCGTGGAGTCCGAAATCCCGGAATTAAAACCGTCATCCGAATCGCGAAAGCGCTTAATTCCTCTATTGGCGATCTTTGCAAGGGGGTGGAAGCGTGAAGCGTCGCACTCTCCGCAAGAAGACGGAACTTCGAGAAGACGTCATTTCGTATCGCATCGGTGGTCAGGCGGAGCAACAGCCACTTCGGTTTATCGACCTGTTTTGTGGAATCGGAGGCTTCCGCATCGCGTTTGAATCCGCAGACGCAAAGTGCGTGTTCTCGTGCGATTGGGACAAGCACTCTCAAGTGACTTACGAGGCCAATTTCGGCGAAAAGCCGCATGGAGACATTCACACAATCGCGGTTGCCGACATCCCGAAGCACAACATTCTTTGTGCAGGTTTCCCTTGCCAGCCCTTCAGTATCGCCGGCGTTTCTAAGAAACTCAGCCTGGGACGCAAGCATGGTTTCCAAGACGAAAAGCAGGGCAACCTGTTTTTCGAAATCGCGAATATCTTGGACTACCACAGGCCGGCTGCATTCGTCTTGGAGAATGTCAAACACCTCAAAAATCATGACAAAGGCCGCACATTTCAGATCATCTACAACACGCTGACGGAGGCGCTTGGATACACAGTTTTTCACAAGATCATTGATGCCCAATCGGTCGTCCCGCAGCACAGGGAAAGAATCTTTCTGGTTGGATTTCGGGAGCGTCGGCACTTCGAGTTTCCAGAATTTCCAAAGGAGGGACCTCGCTTGGGCGAAATACTGGACCGCGAGGTCCCCGCGAAATACACACTCACCGACCATTTGTGGAGTTACTTACAGGCATACGCGCGCAAGCACAAAGAGGCAGGCAACGGATTTGGCTTCGGGCTGTTCGGCGCGGTCGATGTCGCGAGAACACTTAGCGCGCGGTACCACAAGGACGGCTCAGAAATTTTGATCGCTCAGGGAGGGCGAAAGAATCCCCGAAGACTCACGCCGCACGAATGTGCTCGGCTGATGGGTTTCCCTGAAAACTTCAAGATTCCGGTTTCAGATACACAGGCATACAGGCAGTTCGGAAACTCCGTCGTAGTCCCGGTTGTTGAACGAATCGCGAAACAGGTCCTTCTTACGCTGAGTAGACCGGTCGACTACAGACCTGAACTGATCCTTTCACTCGCCGAGCACGCGGTTAGGTACGTTACTCGCAAACGCCGTCGCCAAAGTGGCATCGCGTGACAAATCTTTCCCAACTGTTCGCTGCTGTCGCTCACAAGAGACTGGCGGCGGTGGATTTGCCCGACGCTGGCTCAAATCAACATGAGCTGAATGGGTCTGCGGCCCTGCGCGAATTCTTCGGAACGGTGGGCGAGACGAGGGGACTAATTAGCTGGCACTACTTTGCAGAGGATGATGAACCCGCCCATATTGAGAACTCCTTTACCTTCTATGATGCCCGTGCGAAAAGCGCCGCCCGAACTCGCCGCAGTGAATGGCGGTTCTACTATTATGGAGATTTCTTGAGTCGAGCAGAAGAAGGAGACCTTTTGGTTCTAGCACGGAGCCAGTCCGGAAAAATCTTCGGGCTCGTATTCCAGAGGAATTCGAGTTGGTGCCGCGCCGGGGAGATATTCTTTGGCTTGGCTGAAACCGCGCCGGAGTTCCAGCAGTTGACCGATCAAGACCTGAATACTCAGAAACTGCACTTGCTGCGCCAGCAGATCCTTAGCGAGCTTGAACTGGACATCCAAGTGCCGAGTGCCCGCTCGGATGAAGATGTAATAGTTGAAAAGTTTGGCGAGGGCTTTCCCACAACCCGTCAGATGTCAGATTTCGCGCGCTCACAAACTGCGGCCGACACCGACAATGCCGATAGCGCTTTAACCACTTGGCTCGAACGGGAGGAGCAACTCTTCCGGGCTCTGGAGAATACGATCATCCGAAAACGTCTCACAGTCGGCTTTAGAAGTGTCGACGAATTTATCGAATATTCTCTGTCTGTTCAAAACCGCCGCAAATCTCGAATGGGATTCGCTTTACAGAACCACTTGGCCGAAATCTTTACCCGCCAGCGAGTGCGCTTCAGCGCCCAAGCTCGTACCGAAGGTCGGAACAGACCCGACTTCGTCTTTCCCGGAGAATCCGAGTATCGGGATCCGAAGTTCGACCCCGCATTCCTGCTTGTGCTGGGCGTAAAGTCTTCAGCGAAGGACCGCTGGAGGCAGGTCCTCGTTGAAGCCGACCGAATTCACGACAAACACCTGTGCACGCTCGAAGCTCCGATATCGGAAGCCCAGACCGAGGAAATGCGCCGCCATCACTTGGCGCTCGTTATTCCTTCCAGTCTGCACCAGATGTACACGAGCAACCAGAGATTGCGCATTCTCTCAGTCGCCGACTTCGTAGCCCTGATCCGTCAACGACAGCAGCAAATCTATGCCTGACAGTTACGAGAGCGTATCAGTGCCCTTTCGCCCGAAAGCGAGGATGCTCGTGCTTCTGGGGGAGCAACTGATCCGTGATTCCGGGTTGGCGGTGTTTGAATTGGTGAAGAACGCCTATGACGCAGACGCTTCAGTATGTCGCGTAACTGTAGAAACTCCATTCATGACTCAGGCAGGGCGAATCGTCGTCGAAGACGATGGTTCAGGCATGACATTTGAACTGCTGCGCGATGTTTATCTTGTCATTGGCACGGATTTTCGAGCGAAACAGAAGGCGGTTCAGCAGAGCACTCCGATTCACGGACGACTTCCTCTTGGTGAGAAAGGCGTCGGACGTCTGGCGGTTCACAAACTTCGTCACAAGATTCCACTGCTACTTCGCGCGGCGGGTCGGCCTGAAGTTGTTATGAATTTCGACTGGGATGCATTTGATACCGCATCCGAACTTGATGACGTCAAGGTTGCCATAAAGAGCCGCGAACCCGAAGTCTTTACGGGGTCAAAACATGGAACGCGCATTGAAGTTACCAAGCTAAGAGAGGATTGGACTCGGGCGAAAGTTCGAGCCCTACACCGCGCGGTCGTCTCCCTGTGCTCGCCTTTTGACACGCCAAGCGATTTCAAAGTGACATTTTCGATATCCCCACAGGATGATTGGCTCGAAGGCTTGCTGAACGTGAGCAACGTTCTTGAGGATGCGCTGTATCGCGCCTCTGGCTGGATTGAAGGTTCTCAGGTAGTCTATGACTATCGCTTTGTTCCATTCGAGGCGATGCGCAACGTGCTTGAAGGGCGTACTGAGCAAGGTCTCTCGCACAGGCTCGTTAAGAAGGTTGGAAGACACCCAGAACCTCTTGACCTCAGCCCCTACAAAATCGGCCGTGTAGGATTTCAGTTCCACATTTTCGATCGGGAGCCGCGTATCCTTGACTTGGCGACGAGCGACAAGAAAGGACTAAAGGAATACTTGGACCAAAATGGTGGAGTTCGAATCTACCGCGACGGGATTCGCGTTTTCGACTTCGGTGAACCAGGGAATGATTGGCTCAACTTAGGTGGCCGTCGTGTTAACAAACCAACGGTGCGCGTGAGCAATAACCAAATTATCGGCGCGTTGATGTTAAAGGGGGCGCAGAGCGGGGACCTGATTGAGAAAACGAATCGTGAGGGGTTCATCGAGAACTCGGCTTATGAAGCCTTACGTGATGCTGTCACGTTTGCTTTGGCTCAGATTGAAGCCGAACGCCAGAAGGACCAGAAACTTGTTCGCCTCCACTACTCGCGCCAAGGGCCGAACCGGCCAGTGCTTGATGAGATTACGGATTTGCGTGAAGCCTTGGACAGGCGCGGGCTACTTCCGGAATTTGCAGATCATCTTGCGCGAATCGAGAAGCAATACTCGGAGGTTCAGGAAACTATGCTGGCCGCCGCCGCACCGGGCCTGACCTTCGCGGCGGTAATTCATCAAGCTGAAAAGGTAATTAAGGAACTGGTCCAAGCTGTAGAAACCGACGCTGACCGGCGGCGCATTCGTAACCTGGTTAATCAGATCGCGCAGATGATGGACGGTCTCACGTTTCTGGTTCGCAAATCCGGCATGTCTCGCGAACGTGCGAGCGTCCTGATTCAGCAGGCATGCTTCAATAACGAACTTCGGTTCAGGGCTCATCGTGTAGTGCTTGTCAACGGGCTCGAACATGGAGACCGCGACTTCATCGTGAAATGTGTTCGCCGGCTGATTGTCGCAACACTGATGAACTTTCTCGATAATTCGATTTATTGGCTTGATAGCACGGGCCAGTCGGACAAACGAATCTACGTCGGAACCTCTTTCGAGTTGGACGACCGCCCGAGCCTTGTAGTCGCGGATAACGGGCCCGGGTTTCGCGACGATGTTGACGCTGTGACGCAGCCTTTCTTTTCGCGAAAGCCGGAGGGCATGGGTTTAGGTTTGTACATCGCGAACGAGGTCGCAAAACAACACCAAGGTGCGCGCCTTGTTTTCCCGAGCAGGGGAGATGTGAGATTGCCACGGGAGTTTACGGGGGCAATCGTCGCTCTTCAATTCCCTGCAGCCGTATGAAGGCCCTTCAAACATACAAAATCTGTATTATTGACGATGAGCTTACCGAATTCCTGCCTTTGATCTATGCGCTAAGCAAGCTTCGCTTGAGCTACATCCACATTGCCGGGGATCGGATGGAAGACCTCCCGGGCAAACTTTCCGGGCTGCGACTCGTGTTCCTTGACATGCACTTGGGAACAGCCGGTGACGAGGCGCAAATCACGGCTCATACTGCAAACGTGTTTGGCAATGTGGTATCCGCGACCGACGGCCCTGTTCTCGTGGTCGTATGGACGAAACATGCGGACTACATTCAAGCGTTTCGCGAGCGCCTCTATCAAGCGTTCCCTGAATTCAAAACCAAGCTTCTTTTCACTCGGATGGATAAGCCAGCGGCATTATCTGTAGACCCAAATATCACTTGGCCTGAGATTGCGGCTCGATATCGTGATTTGGTCCCCGATTTGCATGAGAAAATCGGTGCCGCGATAAAATTCTTTTATCCGCTGGAACTTTTGTGGCGCTGGGAACAACTGGTTCACGATGCGGCGACAGCCACGACAAGCGCCGTCGCAGAGCAAGCGAGCGCCCGATGCAAGTCCGAGGAATGCGATGAGGAGACCCGT
>Ga0111538_10012617_pt1 | contig 11175 bp, 9 predicted proteins | sample SoiMethybrSBSTD1_FD_79669 | JGI IMG/M metagenome (GOLD analysis project Ga0111538, IMG submission 79669) | Bulk soil microbial communities from a Populus tree surrounding site in Tennessee, USA - Soil MetaG P. TD hybrid SBSTD1 (version 2)... | ecosystem: Environmental > Terrestrial > Soil > Tree... | reverse complement strand
TAGAAGAAGACGAAGAACGCCGTGCCGATCGCGATGGCGACCGCGAGTCCGATGCCGCCGACCAGCGACAGCGCCGGATGCTTGACGAGCATCCGCGCGCCGAGCGTCAGGTCGATGCGCCAGTTGTCTACCCAGCGGAACGCGCGCGCGTCGCGCTGATGTTCCTTGGCCTGCTCGACGCCGCCGAAAGCGCGTCGCGCGGCGAAGCGCGCGTCTTCACGCGACAGGCCTTTCGCGACGAACTCGTCTTCGAGCAGCTGTAAATGGGAGGTGATTTCGCGCGCCAGGTCGGTTTCGGCCCGGTGCAGCCGAAAGAACGACAGGAGCCGCAGGATGAAGCGCCGCAAAACGCCGATAGCGTCCCACACGCTCCACTAGGACGTCAAGTGAAGTGGGTTAGTTCCCTGTCTGATCTACTGTCGATCGCGGTCGGCGGCACGGGCCCCGAGCGACCGGCCCTGGTCGACCTTTTCCTTGAGCTTCGCGATGAAGCGGTTGGCGACGGCAGGCTCGTAGCCGGCGGCGCGGAACGCGTCGCTCCACTGCTTGTTGGAAAGCCGGCCGAGCAAGTCGCTCACCCACGCGATTTCTTCGGGCGTGATGCGATCCCGGACGAGGTTCTTGTACCAGCCGTTGTAGGCGAACTGCGCGTGCCCGTTGTTGACGCCGAGCAGGTACGGCACCGTCTCGAAGGTCTCGGGATGATTCTTGCGCGGCGCAACCGGGTTGTAGTCACCGAGCGCGGCGCCGAGGTCGCGCGCCACGTACCACTGCTGCACGAGATCGCCGTCCCGATATTCGTAGAGGGAGTTGTTGGTGTTCTTGAGGTCGGTGCTGTTGAACATCATCAGCAGCACGATCAGTCCCTGGTAGGGCTTCTTGCCGACAAACGGATTGTCTTCCCACTTCCAGAGCCCGGTTTCCTTGAGCCGCGCATCCTTCAGACGGAAACGCCCGCCGACTTCGACGGTCTTGCCGAGATCGTCTTTCAACGTGAACGCCGGCAGGTAATAGATCGGCGGCTGGTGATAGCCGATCGCGGACAGCAAACGCGACAGCGCAACTTCAACCGGCGCTTCCGAGTCGAGTCCGCCCGGGTAGGGCTGCTTGACGCTCCACTCGCGGCCCTTCTCGTCCTTCACCGTCATGCCGAGATTGACGCCGGTGTGCTTGCGCTCGACGAGCGTATAGACGCCTTTCGGATCGGGCGCGTTCTCCGCGCCCCATGGACCGTGAAAGAGATCGCGATTGGCCAGGTTGTCCGGCGCGATCCACATGCTCGCCGCGACGGGAGCCGGTGTGGTCTGGGCCTTTGGGACCTTGACGCCGGCACAGGCCGTGGCGCCGATGGTCGCCGTGAGCGCAACGAGTGCGAGGCGGGTAATGCCAGTCATCATGATGTCTCCTCGCTACGGCACGAACGGCACGAGCACGGATTTTCTGTTGATGCGCGCCAGGCCGAGCGGATCCTTCAACCGGAACAGGACGCGCCAGCCCTCATCGCCAGTCGCGGCATCGATCATCGCGAACGTTTCGCGGCGGGTGTGGAAGCGAATGCCGGCGCCGAAGGATCGTTTCGCGAGATCGAGATCGTTCCGGCGGCTCGCCACGTTGCCCGCGTCGGCAAACACCGCGAGATCGAGGTGCGTCATCAAGGCCATCCGCAATTCGGCGTTGGCGAGCAGCATGTGATCGTCGTGGAAGCGGTAGTCCGTGTACGACCGCAGCGTGCTGACACCGCCGAGACTCGGCTGCAGGTAGAACGGCACGGTGCCGCCGTCGCTCGCTTCGGTGCCGACATACCAGCCATGCAGCGCGAGGACGACGCGCCCGCCGGCGATCGGCAGGAAGCCGGCGGCTTCACCTTCGACCTTGTCGAAGCTTTGCGTGCCGCTCGTGCGATCGTCGTAATGGGCGCCGACGCCGCGCAGCACGATGCCGCTGGTCGGATGACCCGGAAAGTCGCGGGTGTCAATCGTCGCCGACACTTCCATCGGCACGAATGTCGTGCTGCTCACGAGTTTCGGCAGGAACGGACCCTCGTGGTAGGTGGTGACGGGGTTCATCCATCCGATCTGGCCGTTGATATCCATCCAGCGAGACGGGCGCAGCGTCGCAAACGCGCTCCACTGTGTGGACTCGATGCCGTAGATCGAGTTGTTGTCGATCGAGGTGGCCGGGCCGACGTCGAAGTAATCGACGCGGCCGAAATCCAGCCACCGCACCAGCGTCCCGAACGCGAGGCGGCTCTTCAGAAACTTTGGCGCCTCGACCCGCGCCTGGGCCATCCGGTAGTTGTGCACCGAGATTGCGGCGGACGCGTCAACAAAGAGGCTGTCCTTGGCATACCAGTGCTTGTAACCGGGACCGACCGAGGCCCAGCCGGCGCCGGGAATCATGTTGCCCCAGTCCACGTAAATGCCGTTTGTGAGGTCGCCTTTACCGAGGTGACGGTCGGCGAAGATTGCGGCGCGAGTGATCGCGTCCGGCTCGGCGATCAGGCCCTGCGGTTCGGTGGCGCTCGACGGAACCGCCGGGGGTTCCTGCGCCAGCGCGGCCACGGGCTGGAAGCACATCAGCGCGATTGCGCAACGAAGAAGGAATTTCACGATCAACAGCCTTGCAGATTGCGGGCCAAAAACGCCTAGGGCCGAGCTACCGCTCGACTTCCTCGGCCAGCCTGTGCACGTCCGTTTCCTTAATCATGTCGTTGAGCTGCTCCTGCGACACCGAGGTCTTGATCTCGAGTTGCGTCGCGATGTCGTTCAACAGCTGCAGGACCGCGGTCATTTCGCGCTCGGCGAGCAGATTGACTTGCAGATTCAGGCTGGCGCGGTCGTGCGATTGCTTCGCGAGCCGGTTCTGGCTTTCGAGCACGAACTGCGCCAGGAAGATCGCTTCCAGCGAGACGATCATCGTCAAGACCGGGGACGGAAACGGATCGAATGGCGCGAGACCCGGCACATTGCCGGTGTTGATCGCGGCCCACACCGCGAACCAGGTCGCGTGAATCACGATCGACGGTCCGCCGGAGACGGAATTGATGACGGCGTCGCTCACCCGCTGGATCAGCGAGCGTTTGTGTTCGATGGCGCGATCGCGCGCCTTCATCGCGGCGACGTTTTCCGAGGCGACGCGAGAGCCCGTGTGTGGCGAGTGGTGCGGGGCCATGCCCCGATCAATGCACGGAGCTTGCCATGCGCTTCAGTTTGTCGATCGGCTTCGTCAACGACCGCTTCTTGCGCAGCATTTCGGCCCACAGATCGCCGGCCTTCTTGATCCGCGCCGGCATGTTCGTGAGCGTGAACGTGCCGGGATTGACCGTGCCCTTTGCGATCTCCTCCCAGGTGCACGGCGCCGACACCGGCGCGCCGCGCTTCGCGCGCACGGTGTAGGCCGCGGCGAACGTCGCGCTGTAGCCGTTGCGGCCGGTGTCGATGTAGATCCGGCCCTTGCGATCGGCCTTGCTGAATTCCTGCGTCAGGTGATCGGGCGCGAGCGACACGAACACGCGCCCGACCTGATTCGCGAACCGCGCGACGTCGTCGATCTTCGACTTGCCGTCGAGAGGAACCACGATGTGAAAGCCCTTCGAGCCGGAGGTTTTGACCCACGACGGCAGCCCGAGCTCGTCGAGCAAATCGCGCAGGCCGAGCGCGGCCTGGCGGACCGCCGCGGCATCATCCGTCGAGGGATCGAGATCGAACACGCAGATGTCCGGGTAGTACAGATCGGGCACGCGCGAGATCCAGACGTGTTGCGTGATCGTGTTCTGGTTCGTCACCCACATCAGCGATTGCTCGTCGGTGATCACCGGGTGATGCAGTGAGCCGTCCTTCTTCGGGACCTTGACGCGCTCGAGCCAGTCGGGAAATCCCTTCGAGACGTCTTTCTGCCAGAAACCTTTCTTGCCGATGCCGGCGGGGTAACGCTCCATCGTGAGCGGACGGCCCTTGATGTGCGGCAGGATTACCGGCGCCATCGCTTCGTAGTACGCGGCGAGGTCACCCTTCGTGATCCCATCGTCCGGGAACATGATTTTCTCGGGATGCGTGATCACGATTCCCTCACCACCTCTCGCGCCGGCTTGTCGAACCGCACGCCGATCAGGCGCGGATGGCGAAGCTTGTTGTTGCCGGTCCACTCGATGAACGACGCCTGGACGACGATCGACGGCTTCACCCAGTGCGCGCGCAATTTCGGCAGGCCCTTGGCGATGGTAAACGGTGTCTTGGGGATTTCGAGCGCATCGAGGCGTTTGCGAAGATCGAGCAGGAGTTTCGTATCGAAGCCCGTGCCGATCTTGCCGGCGAACACCAGGTCATCACCTTCATAGTAGCCGACGAGCAGGGCACCGAGTCCGACGCGCGCGCCCTGCGGATCGGTGAAGCCGCCGACGACCAGCTCCTGCGAGGCTTCGCATTTCATCTTCAGCCAATGCTTGGATCGGCGATGTTCGTACGGCGAGCCGCGCCGCTTGGCGATGACGCCTTCCCAGCCTTCCTTGCGCGCCCGCTCCCACGGCTCTTCCTCGTCGAGCAGGTTGACGCGATGGAGGGGGCCGCTGAATGTCAGGTTCTTCAGCAAGGCGCGGCGCTCTTCCAGCGGCAACTCGGTGGTGCTCTTGCCGTCGAGCCAGAGGATGTCGAACACGTGATACCCACTATGGCGATCCCACGTCACCTCGCCGTCGAGGATTACCTCTTTCACGGGTAACGCGGCGATCGCGCTCTCGATCCCCGGAATGTTCTGCAGCAGCCGGTTGCGCGAATAGAGCTTCACGTCACGGCCGCTCTTGTAGGCGAGCAGGCGGATGCCGTCGAATTTGCGCTCGAACAGCCAGTCGTCGCCGGCGAACCGGTCCTGGGTCAGCGTCGCGGCCATCGGCTCGAGCCATTCAGGCATCCGCATCCAAATCATCAAATCACCAGGTCACGAGATCACCAAATCCCTGACCCCTTGACCTTCGACATATCGATCGTGTATCCATATGTCGAAGGGCAAGGTATGGCAGCTCATCCCAAATCCGACTTACCGCAGGGCACGCTCGACCTGCTCATCATGCAGGTGGTCGCGCCCGAACCGATGCACGGCTACGCGATCGCGCAGCGCCTGAAGCTGCTGTCGCGCGACGTCGTGCAGGTCACGCAGGGCACGCTGTATCCGGCGCTGCATCGCCTCGAGAATCGCGGCTTCCTCTCCGCCGACTGGAAGCCGTCGGATACCGGGCGCGATGCGAAGTTCTATAAACTCACTCGCAAGGGCCGCGCGCACCTCGAGGCGGAGGCCGCCAGCTGGGAACGGCTGACCGGCGCCATCGCCACGATCCTGGGCGCGGCGAAGGGAGAGGCGTCATGACCTGGTGGCGTCGCGTCTTCAACCGCAATTCGCTCGAGTCGCAGCTCGATGTCGAGCTCCGCGATCATTTCGATCGTCTCGTCCGCGATTTCGTAGCGCAGGGCCATTCCGACACCGAAGCCCGCCGGCTGGCGCGCCTCGAATTTGGCGGGATGGACCAGGTTAAGGAAATGTGCCGCGACGCGCGCGGCACCCGCTGGGTCGATGAAACCGCGCAGGACGTGCGCTACGGGCTGCGTGGCTTCCGCAAGAATCCTGGTTTCACGATCGTCGCGATCGTCACGCTCGCGATCGGCGTCGGCGCCAGCCTCGCCATCTTCAATCTCGTCGACGCGCTGCTGCTGCGGCCGCTGCCCGTTCCCAATCCGTCGGAGTTGATCACGTTCACGCGCTGGATCGGCAACAACCCCAGCGAAAGTTTTTCGTATCCGCAAGTGCGCGAGCTGGCCGAGCGGCGCGATCTGTTTGCGTCGCTGAGCGGCGTCGGCACCGAAATCGTTTACGTCGGTCCGCCTGAAGCGCTCGAGCCCGCCGGCGCCGCGTGGGTGAGTGGCAGGTACTTCGACACGATGGGCATTACCCCGTTTGCCGGCCGGTTGTTGAACGCATCGGACGACGAGCGCGGCGCGCCGGTGGCGGCGGTGATCTCTCACGATTACTGGCAGCGGCGATTCGGCGGCGAGCGCGACGTGCTCGGGCGCCAGGTGCTGATCGAGGGACAACAGGTGCCGATCGTCGGCATCACGCGGGCTGGCTTCAATGGCGCGGTGATCGGCCAGTCCGCCGACATCACGCTGGCGTTCAATGCCAAGCCGGTGTTGCAGCCGGAGAACGAATCGTTCTTGAGTGCGGATGCGCGCTGGATCCTCATGCTCGCGCGTCCCGCCGCAGGTCTGTCGCGCGATCAATTGCAGGCCCGGCTCGACGTGGTGTGGGCGGATCTGATCGCGAGGACGATCCCCGCAGGGATGTCGCCTGAGGCCCGGCAGCGTACGTTGTCGATGCAAGTCCACGCCGATCCCGGTCGGGCCGGCGCGAGCCGGCTGCGCCGCGAGCTGCGGCAGCCGCTCGTCGTCGCCATGGGGCTCGTGACGCTGGTGTTGCTGATTGCGTGCGTCAACGTCGCCAACCTGCTGCTCGCGCGCGGGGCCGGGCGCGCCCGCGAAGTGGCGCTGCGGCTCGCGCTCGGCGCCGGCCGCGCGCGCATCGTGCGTCAGCGCCTGGTCGAAGGCATCATGCTCGCGGCCGCCGGCACCGCGGTCGGCGTGCTGATCGGATGGGCCGCCAGCACCGGGCTCGTCGGCCTGATTGCCGAGCGCGTCGCCGGTCCAGGCGATTCGGTCCTGGCTCTGGACGTCGCGCCGAACTGGCGATTGCTCGCGGTCTGCGCCATGGTCGTCGTCACGACGACGATCGTCTTCGGCCTGTTGCCGGCGCTGCGCGCGTCGAAGATCGCGCCGGGCGCGGTGGCGAATTCGGGCCGGGTCGCGGAATCGCACACGCGATTTGGCGCGGCGTTGATCGTCGCGCAGGTGTCGCTGTCGCTGCTGCTCGTGATCGGCGCCGGGCTGTTCACCCGCACTCTGCATAACCTGCGCACTCTCGATCGCGGATTCTCGCCGGGCAACGTGCTGCTCGCCAATTACGATCCGCGGCGTCTGGGCCTGTCGCCGCCGCAGCTGCTGTCGTTCAGCCAGTCGGTTCTCGACACGGTGTCGGCGCTGCCGGGAGTCGGGGCCGCGTCGATCGCGGCGATCACGCCGCTGCAGGGCGGCGGGATGAGCACGCCGATGCGCGTCAACGGCGTGATGACCGAGGACGAGATCTATTTCAACGTGATCGCGCCGCGCTTCTTCGAGATCGTCGGCACGCCGTTGCTGGCGGGCCGCGATCTGTCGCCGGCCGACGATCTGAACGCGCCCGCGGTCGCGGTCGTGAACGAGGCCTTCGTTCGCACGCATCTCGCCGGCGCGCAACCGCTCGGACAGCGTGTGGCGTATCCGGGGGCGCAACGCGAGATGGAGATTGTTGGCGTCGTCAAGGATGCGGTCTACGAAACGCTGCGCGCCGCCCCGCCGCCGACCATCTACATGTCGTACCTCCAGTCGCGCGGCCGCCCGATGACGATCGTCGCCGACGCGACGGCGCCGATTGCGGAGGTGACGTCGGCGATTCGCGCCGCCGTGCAGCCGAGAGTCCCGGCGTCGCCGATGCGCATTCGCACGTTCGCCTGGCAGATCGAGAACAGCCTGTTTCAGGCGCGGTTGATGCGGATGCTGACGGCGATCTTCGGCGGCCTCGCGCTCGCGCTCGCGGCGATCGGTGTGTATGGATTGATGTCCTACAGCGTGGCGCTTCGCACACGCGAGATCGGCGTGCGGCTCGCGCTCGGCGCGCGTCCGTCGCGCGTGGTGCGGATGGTGCTCGGCAACGCGCTCCGGATGGTCACCGTTGGTGTGATCATCGGCGTGCCGCTGGCCCTGCTGGTCGCGCGGCTGATCTCGCGACTGATCTTCGGCGTCACGTCGACCGATCCGATGACGATCGCCTCTGCGATCGCGATCCTCAGCTGCGTCGGCCTCGCGTCAGCGGCGATCCCCGCGCGACGCGCCGCTGCCGTCGATCCCGTAACTTCGATACATGTGGAGTAAAACTCCGTAGTTGGCAGTTGACGGTTGACAGTTGCCAGTTGAGGCCGGTTTTCAGTTTCAGTCTGAGAACTTCCAACTTCCAACTGTCGACTCAACTGCCAACTGCCAACTGCCAACTGTCAACTCTCCCGAAAGGCCTTGATCGGATCGATTCTCGCCGCGCGAGTCGCGGGTAACAAGCTCGCAAGCGTGGCACTCAGGAGCAGAACTGCGATCACCGATCCCAGAGTCGTGGGATCGAAGATCGTCACGCCGAATAGTTGGCTGCGGATGATCCCGCCGAGCGCGAGGGCGGCGACGATGCCGACGATGACGCCGAGGCCGGCCAGGGCGACAGCGCGGCCGACGATCGATCGCAGCACATCGGCGGCGCGGGCGCCGAGCGCCATGCGGATGCCGATCTCCTTCGATTGCTGCGCCACCGCATAACTCATCACGCCGAAGATGCCGGTCGCCGAGAGCATCAGCGCCACCGCGGCAAACAGCGTCAGCAGCGACGTGTAGAAACGCGGCCGCGCAATCGAGCGCGCCACCATGTCCTGCAGCGGCACGGCGTCGGCAAGCGGCAGATTCGGATCGAGCGCGCGGATCTGTTCGCGCACCGACGGCGCCAGTGCCAGCGGATCGCCCTGCGTGCGAACGACGATGCGGACGGTGCGGCTGGTGCGCTGCGCGTAGGGCAGGAACAGTTGCGGGATCGCCGGCTGTCCCGGCGTGCGCTGCAACACGTCGCCGACGATGCCGACGACGTCTCGAGGACCTCCCGACAGCACGCGCCTGCCGATGGGGTCCTGATCAGGGAACCACCGTCGCACGCCGGCCTCGTTGATCAAAGCCACCGCCGGCGACTTCGCGTGATCGAGATCGGTGAACAGCCGGCCGCGCTTCAGCGGCGCGCCGATCGCCTTGAAGTAGTCCGGCGTCACGCCGCCGACGGCGATCTCCTGGTTGACGTCGGGCGGCGGCGGCGGGGCGCCGTCAACCGCGAAGTCGTTCATCGGTCCCGCGCCTGTCAGCGGCAACACGTTGCCGGCCGCGACGGCCGTGACGCCAGGGAGCGACCGCAATCGTTCGAGCAATTGATCGACGCGCGCGCGAACCTGGTCGCCGCCCTTGTATTCACCGCCCTGGAACGACACGCGCAGCGCCATCGCGCCGCCGGGTTGAAATCCCGGATCGACCTGCGTCAAGGCAAGGAAACTGCGAATCAACAGCCCGGCGCCGGTGAGCAGCACGACCGCCAGCGCCATTTCGACGACGACCAGCGCCGCGCGCATGCGATGCGTGCGGCCGCCGCCCCCGCTGCGGCCGCTTTCCTGCAAGCCGCGCAACAGATGTTCATTCGTCGCTTGCAGGGCCGGGAGCAAACCAAAGATCAGGCTCGTCAGGAGCGCAGCGCCGAGCGTGAACATCACGACGGTGCCATTCAAGCGAATCGCGTCAACGCGAGGCAGATCGGCCGGCCGCGCCGCGACCAGCGCGTTCGTGCCCCAGTAGGCCAGGACCAGACCGAGCGCACCGCCGATCAACCCGAGCAGGATCGCCTCGGTGAGCAGCTGCCGGATCAGTCGCAGGCGTCCCGCGCCGAGGGCCGCGCGCACTGACAGCTCGCCGTGACGCGCCGAGCCCCTCGCGAGCAACAGATTGGCGACGTTGGCGCACGCCACGAGCAGCACGAAGCCGACCGCGCCGAGCAGGACGAACAACGGCCGCCGCACGTCGCCGACGATCATCTCGCGCAGCGGCGTGCTCGTGATCTTCAGGCCGCCATTGGTTTCCGGAAACGCGGTCTCCAGCTGCAGGCCGACGCGCGTCAGGTCCTCATCGATGGCGGCAGCAGTCACGCCCGGCCGCGCCCGCGCCAGGACCGAGAGGAACTCCGATCGCCGTCCGCGCATCGTCGTCGCGTCGTAGGCCTGATCGAACGTGAGCGGGAAGAACGCATCGGCCGGGTCCGGCAACACCGATTCGGGCGACGCCACGCCGACGATCGTGTAGTTGATGCCGCCGCTGGTGATCGATCGGCCGAGCACCGCGCGATCGCCGCCGAACACGCGCTGCCAGAAGCCATGACTGAGGATCGTGACGTTGCTGCGGCCGGGCTGATTCTCTTCCGCCGTGAAGCCGCGGCCGAGGGCAACCTGCAGGCCGAGCATGTCGAAGGCGCCGCCGCTCACGAACGCGCCGTTGATCTCGCGCGGCTCGCCGGCGCCGAGCAGTGTCAGCGGCAGCGTGTCGCCGGCCTCGATCTGCTCGAAGACGCGAGAGTCGGCGCGCACGCTCATGAAGTCGGGCGCCGAGAGGGACGAGTAGCGGGTGCCGTCGGGATAGAGCATCTGCACCTGATGCAAGCGCTCGGCATCGCGGAACGGCAGCGATTGCAGCAGCACGCCGTTGACGACGCTGAAGATGGCGCTGTTGGCGCCGATGCCGAGGGCGAGCGTGACGAGCGCCGCGGCGGTGAAGCCGGGCGTGCGCCGCATCATGCGGACCGCGTAGCCCAGATCCTGTTTCAGCTCGGTGAGAAATTCCGCGCGATCCATGTGTCGTCTCCGTCGTTCGTTGATGGCCACACATTCCCGGCGCGTGCGATCGAGATCGCCGAACCGCTGCAGGGCGCGCCGCCTGGCGCGCTCCGGGGTTTCGCCGTCCTCGATCAATTCGCGGATCCGCATCTCGACGTGGAAGTCGATCTCCGCATCGACGTCGGCTTTCGGCTCGAGGCCGAACAGCTTGCGGAAGCGGGTCCAGCGGGCCATGGGTTTAGTCGAGGGCCGGCGCGTCCAGCGCCGCAAACACGGCGGTGGCATAGCGCTGCCAGCTCGCGGTTTCGGCGCGCAGCTGCGTGCGGCCCTTCCGGGTCAGCGCATAGAACTTGGCCTGGCGATTGTTCTCCGACGCGCCCCACGTCGCGGCGATCCAGCCGCGCTCTTCCAGCCGATGCAGCGCCGGATAGAGCGTGCCCTCGCCGACCGCGAGCGCATCGTTGGTGGCCTGTTCGATCCATCGCGCCACGGCGTAGCCATGCGACGGGCCCCAGCTCAGGGCCTTGAGGATCAGGAGGTCGAGCGTCCCCCTGAGTATTTCCGGTGCGGGCAGGTTCATCCGTGCTCCCCTCGGGTTTCAAGGGGAGCATAGATCCCTACCCATCGAAACGCAAGGGGAG
>Ga0111538_10012616_pt1 | contig 11175 bp, 8 predicted proteins | sample SoiMethybrSBSTD1_FD_79669 | JGI IMG/M metagenome (GOLD analysis project Ga0111538, IMG submission 79669) | Bulk soil microbial communities from a Populus tree surrounding site in Tennessee, USA - Soil MetaG P. TD hybrid SBSTD1 (version 2)... | ecosystem: Environmental > Terrestrial > Soil > Tree... | reverse complement strand
TGCGGCGACGACCCCCGCGGCGGTCTCGTTCCTCGACCTGACAGTGATGGGCGGCGAGGACGTGGTGCAGCAGGTGCGCGTCACCGACCACGCTGGCGCCGTCTGGCTCGCCTACTACGCGATGCAGCGGCAGAAGAACGGCGGCTGGCGCACGAGCGGCTGCCACCTCGTGCCCTCCGCAAGGACCGTTTCCGCCGCGTACCAGCCGCAGTAATCTGCGGTCGTGGAGGCGCGCTCCAACCCGCTCGCCGGCCGCAGCCCGATCGCCCTGGGCCGGCCTTACCCGCTAGGCGCGACCTGGGACGGGTCGGGGGTCAATTTCGCGCTCTATTCCGAGCACGCCGAGAAGGTCGAGTTGTGCCTGTTCGACCCGACCGGCCGGCGCGAACTCGAGCGCATTGATCTCGCGGAGCGCAGCGCCTTCGCCTGGCACGTGTACCTGCCTCAGGCGCGGCCGGGCCAGCGCTACGGCTACCGGGTGCACGGCCCGCACGCGCCCGAGCTGGGGCACCGCTTCAACGCGCACAAGGTGCTGCTCGATCCGTACGCGCGCCTGGTGCAGCCGGCGGGCCTGGCCCGCTGCCAGGTGGTCGACGAAGCGTTCAGCTGGGGCGACGACCGGGCGCCGCGCACGCCGTGGAGCGACACGGTGATCTACGAGGCGCATGTGCGCGGCCTGACGCGCCTGCATCCCGCGATCGCCGATCCGCTGCGCGGCACCTACGCCGGCCTCGCGACGGCGCCGGTGATCGAGCACCTGCAGCGCCTGGGCGTGACAGCTATTGAGCTGCTGCCGGTCCACGCCTTCGTCGACGAGCGCCGCCTCGCGCAGCATGGCCTCTCCAACTACTGGGGCTACAACAGCATCGGCTTCTTCGCTCCCGACCTGCGCTACTCGGCGACCGGCACGCTCGGCGAGTTCAAGACCATGGTGAAGACGCTGCACGCGGCCGGCCTGGAGGTGATCCTCGACGTTGTCTACAACCATACCGGCGAGGGCGACCAGCACGGACCCACGCTGTCGTTCCGCGGCATCGACAACAGCGTCTACTACCGGCTCGACCCGCTCGACCGGCGCCACTACCTGAACTACGCCGGCACCGGGAACTGCCTCAACACTTCGCATCCCGCGGTGCTGGCGCTCGTCATGGACAGCTTGCGTTACTGGGTGAACGAGATGCACGTCGACGGTTTCCGCTTCGACCTCGCGGTCGCGCTGGCCCGCGACAGCGCCTTTCTCGCCGCCGTCCAGCAGGACCCGGCGCTCTCGCAAGTGAAGCTGATCGCCGAGCCATGGGATCTCGGCCCGCACGGCTACCGCCTCGGCGGGTTCTCGCCCGGCTGGGCGGAATGGAACGACAAGTACCGCGACACGGTGCGCTCCTGGTGGCGCGGCGACGCCGGCATGGTCGGCGGGCTCGCCTCGCGGCTCGCGGGCTCGAGCGACGTGTTCGAGGGCGCCGGCCGCGAGCCGACGGCGAGCGTGAACTACGCGACCGCGCACGACGGCTTCACGCTGCACGATCTCGTCAGCTACGAGCACAAGCAGAACCAGGCCAACCTGGAGGACAACCGCGACGGCGCCGACGACAACCGCAGCTGGAACGCGGGGGCGCTGCGCAGCCGCCAGAAGCGCAACCTGCTGGCCACGCTGCTCTTCTCGCAGGGCGTGCCGATGCTGCTCGCCGGCGACGAGCTCGGCCGCACGCAGCGCGGCAACAACAACGCCTATTGCCAGGACAACGAGCTGTCGTGGGTCGACTGGGACCCCGGCGCCGAGGACCGGGATCTCGCCGCCTTCGTCGCGCGCCTCACGGCGCTACGCCGCGAGCACGCGGCGCTGCGGCGGCGGCACTATGCGCGGCCGGGGGAAGTGCACTGGCTCAAGCCGCAGGGCGGGGAGATGTCGGAGGAGGACTGGCGCTCGCCCTTCGCCCGCTGCCTGGGCATGCTGGTCCCGGGCGAGGAGAGCCTGTTGCTGCTCCTGAACGCGCATCACGAGGCGGTCGCGTTCACGTTGCCTGCCGGCGAATGGACGACCATCCTCGATACCGCGGGCGAGGGCGCGCCGCTCCTGCAGGCCCACTCGCTGGCGCTGCTCAAAGCCAGCAGCAGAGGCCCATCTCGAGCGGGTGGGTGAGCAGCTCGTTCCTCGGCACGACGCGGATGCGATAGTCGAGCCGGCCGGACATGCCGGGCTTCAAGTCGAGGAAGAACTTCTGCTCCCCGGAGGGCAGCTTCTCCCCGGCGGTGAGGTCGTGGCTGTGGTGCACCGCCGGCGATTCGCGCTGCCCGCGCGCGAGCAGGAGCTCGATGCAGACGTCGTTCGCCTCCAGACCGTTCAGCTTCGCCGCGATCTCGATGCGCACTGAATCGCCGAACTGGATCCGGTTCTTCGGCGTGTCGAGGCGGCGCAGCGCCACGCCGGGCCACGCGGTGCGCACCTTCGCCTTCCAGGCGGCGAGCGTCTTCGCCGGATCGTAGCCGTCGCGCCCGTAGCGGTGGCCCTGGCGCGACGCCGGCAGGTAGTACTTGGAGACGTACTCGCCGAGCATGCGCGAGGCGTCGTAGCGCGGCAGCAGCGAAGCCATCGAGCGCTTGGCGATGCGGATCCATTCGGCCGAGTAGCCGCCCTCCGCGCGCTTGTAGTAGAGGGGAATGACGCGGTCCTGCAGCAGCTCGTACAGCGTGCGCGCCTCCTCCCCGTCGCGGCGGTGCGGGTCGACGTGCGCCGACGCGGGCTTGATCGCCCAGCCGTTCTCGCCGTCGTAGCCCTCGTCCCACCAGCCGTCGAGGATCGAGAGGTTGATGACGCCGTTCATGCCCGCCTTCATCCCCGACGTGCCCGAGGCCTCGAGCGGATGCACCGGGTTGTTCAGCCAGACGTCGACGCCCGAGACCAGCCGCCGCGCGATGTGCAGGTCGTAGCCCTCGAGGAACAGCAGCCGCCCCTGGAACTCCTCCTGGCCGGACATGTGCACCAGCGTGCGGATCAGCTCCTGGCCGGGCTCGTCCGCCGGGTGGGCCTTGCCGGAGAAGAGGAACAGCACCGGCCGTTCCTTGTCGCCGAGGATGCGCCGGAAATTGTCGAGATCGTTGAACAGCAGCGTGGCGCGCTTGTAGGTGGCGAAGCGCCGGCCGAAGCCGACGGTGAGCACGTTCGGCTTCGACGGGTCGGCGAAGCGCAGCAGGCGCTCGAGGTGCGACTCGCTGCCATGGTTGCGGGTGTGTTGCAGCGCGAGGCGGTGCCGCACCATGTGCAGCATGCGCGCCTTGATGTCCTGGCGCACGCTCCAGAAGATGTGATCGGGAATGTCGCGGATCTTTTCCCAGATGCCGGGGTAGCCGAGGCGGTGCATCCAGCCGACGCCGAGGAAGCGGTCCAGCACCTCGCACCACTCGGGCGCGAGGAAAGTCGCGACGTGCACGCCGTTGGTGATGTAGCCGAGCGGATTCTCTTCCGGCGTGAGGTGCGGCCAGTACTCCTGCAGGAGCTTCGCCGACACGCCACCGTGGATGCGCGATACCCCGTTGTGGTAGCGCGAGCCGCGCAGCGCGAGCGCGGTCATGTTGAACTCGCCGCCCGACGGCGGCCGGCCGAGCGGCGCTACGTCGAGCGCGCCGAACAGCGTCTTGAGGTAGGGCAGCACCACCGCGTCGGCGAAGTGGTCGTGCCCGGCGGGCACCGGCGTATGCGTGGTGAAGACCGTGTTGGACGCGACCGCTTCGACGCCGGCCTCGAAGGACAGGCCGCCCTCGACCAGGCTGCGCACCCGCTCGAGGATGAGGAACGCGGCATGGCCTTCGTTGATGTGCCAGACCGTGGGCTGCATGCCGAGCGCGGCGAGGGCGCGCGCGCCGCCCACGCCGAGGACGAGCTCCTGCTCCAGGCGCGTGCTGCGGTCGCCGCCGTACAGGCGGTGCGTGATGTGCCGGTCGCGCTCGGCGTTTTCCGGCAGGTCGGCGTCGAGCAGGTAGAGGCGCGTGTGGCCGACATGCGCCTCCCAGACCTTGATCTGCACCTTCCGCCCGGGAAAGGCGAGCTCGATCTTCAAATCGAGAGGCCGGATCGGCAGATCATCGAATTCTGAATCGTGGTATTCAGCGCGCTGCCGGCCTTCCGCGTCGATGGTCTGCACGAAGTAGCCTTGCCGGTACAGCAAGCCCACGGCGACGAAAGGCAGCTTGAAGTCGCTCGCCGCCTTGCAATGGTCGCCGGCGAGGATGCCAAGGCCGCCGGAATAGATCGGCAGGCTCTCGTGCACGCCGAACTCGGCGCAGAAGTACGCCACCAGGTCGTTGGGTCGGAAGCCTCCCGAGTTCTGCCGGAAGGGCGGCTCGGCATGGTAGGCGTCGAACGCCGCCAGGACGCGCGTCAGGCTGTCGAGGAACGCGGGATCCGACGACGCATCGAGCAGGCGCTGCTCGTCGATCCGCTTCAGCATCGCCTTCGGGCAGTGCGCGACCGCGTCCCAGAGCCCGGGGTTCAGGCGCGCGAAGAGCGCGCGGGTCGCCCGGTCCCAGCTGTACCAGAGGTTACCGGCGAGATCCTCCATGCGCGCGAGCCGCTTTGGCAGGCGCGGGTTTACTTCGAGAACGTATCGGGTGCTGGGCTGCGTCAGTTGGGAGCTCCGCGCGGTTGTTAACGCCTTGCTGCGCGGCGAAACCTATTCTACCGATCGAAAATTTGCTTGCCATGTCGTTGTCCTACGACACGCGTCGTCGAATCGCGGCATCGAATTCGCTCAACATCGCGCGTGCACACTTGTCGCCATGGAAATCGACGATCTGCGTTACTTCGTAGCGGCGTACGAGGCACTCGGCCTGACGATGAGCACGCCGCAGCCTCTTCGCCTGGATGCATCGAAGCGCGTGCACCGGCTCGAGCAGCTGCTGCGCTCCCCCCTGTTTCGCGAGCGCGGCGGCCGCACCGTGCCGACGCGTGCCGGCGACGAGTTGTACGAACACGCGAAACAGATGATGGGCGCGATGCAGTCCACCGGCCAGACCACCATCCCGGCGCCCTGGTAGGGCCCTAGCGCAGGCCGCGCGGCGTCCAGCTCTGGTCTTCGACCAGGCGCAGGATCTGGTGCGCGTAGCGCGGCTCGCCCGAGCCGCGGGTGATCTCCGAAATCGAGAGCCGCAGCGTGATCGTGCTCTCGGCGTAATTCGAGGCGACGGTGCGCCCGCGCGGCAGGAAGCGCAGCGCCGCGGCGTCGACGCTGGTCTCGTCGAGGTACAGCGGCGGGTCGCCGGCCAGGCTGCCGCCGGTGAACTCGAGACGAGAGTCGTGGGCCTCGACGCCGTCGCGGATGTGGCTGTTGACCACGCGCACCTGCGAGCGCGCGGCGAACAGCCGGCCGACGCGGGCCTCGCTGATTTCGACGTCGACGCAGCCCTGCAGCGAAATTTCCTCGTAGTCGCCGGTGAACTGCCGGCCACGCTCGCTGACGCAGCTGCCGCGGCGGTCGCCGGTCGGCGCCGCCAGGGGCTGCGCGTAGGGTCTCACTTCGAGCTTGCCGCGCAGCTCGTCAAGCAGCAGCGCGCTGAAGCGCTCCGGCTGGCTGATCTGCGGCGCATGGCCCGCGCCGTCGATGATGGCGAGACGAGCGCCCGGGACGGCGGAAGCAATTGCCTGACCGATGCGCGGCGGTGCGACCTTGTCGTTGCTCGACCAGATGACGAGCGTCGGCGCCTTGATCGCCCGCAGGCCGCGGCTGAGATCGTGTTCCACCAGCGCCATCGCCGCGATCGCGCTTGGATCGCCGCGCAGCAGGCGCTGGCGCACCTGCGGCGTTTCGAGCGACATCAGGCCCTTCGCGGGCAGATTCTCGGCCTGGATGGTGATGACCTTCGAGAGCATCTCCAGCCACGGGCTGTCGGCCCCCAGCGTGCGCTCGGCCATCATGCGTCCCATGTGCTCGCCGTACACCGAACGGTGCATCACACCGGCGACGTCCGTCACGACCAGCCGGCGGACGCGATCGGGATAGGCCGCCGCGTAGGCGAGCGCGATCACGCCGCCCATGGAATGGCCGACGATATTCGCCGGCCGTTTCACGCGCTCGGCGAATACTGCGTCGAGAACTCGCACGTAGTTGGACGGCGAGTAGAGGTGATTGCCCTTGTCGGAAGCGCCGAAGCCCGGCAGGTCGAGCGCCCAGACGTCGTAGCTCGACGCGAGTTCGGGAATGACCTTGGCCCAGTCGCGGGCGCCGGCGCTGCTCAGGCCGTGGATGAGGATCACCGGCTCCGCGCCGCGCTTCCCGGCGCGATAGAGCATCACCCGTCCGCTGAAGACCGGGACCGCGATGCGCTCGGCGCTGGCGCCCCGGGCATCGATCCACGCGGCGGGATTTTCCGCCGGCTGCGCGAGCGCGGGGGCGGCGCCGAGAAGCAGGACGGCGAGAAATGCGACGCGAACTATGGAATGGGGACCGCTGCGAGAAGCTGGGCGCCGACGTCGACCCGCCGGCCGGAATCGTGCGCCGGGCGCAGGCGGTGCGTCGCCACGCCCGGAACGATCGCCTGGACGTCCTCGGGGATCACCTTGTCGCGGCCCTCGAGCAGCGCCCAGGCGCGCGCGCAATGCACCAGCGCGAGCGCGGCGCGCGGCGAAAGCCCCGCGACGTAGTCGGGCGAGCGCCGCGTGTGCTCGACGATCGCCTGCACATAGTCGAGCAGCGCAGGCGAGATGTGGATCTTCTGCACGCCGGCCTGCAGCTCCATCAATTCGGCCGGCGACATGCTCGGATCGAGCGTGGCGAGCAGGTCGCGGCGGTCGGTGCCCGAAAGCAGCGCGCGCTCTGCCTCGCGGTCGGGATAACCGAGCTCGATGCGCATCATGAAGCGGTCGAGCTGCGACTCGGGCAGCGGGAAGGTGCCGACCTGCTCGGACGGATTCTGCGTGGCGATGACGAAGAACGGCGTCGGCAGGCGGCGCGTCTCCCCTTCGGCGGTGACCTGGTGCTCCTCCATCGCCTCGAGCAGCGCCGACTGCGTCTTCGGCGTGGCGCGGTTGACCTCGTCGGCGAGGATCACCTGGGCGAAGATCGGCCCGGGATGGAACTTGAAGCCGCCCGTGTCGCGCTCGTAGATCGAAACGCCGAGGATGTCGGCCGGCAGCATGTCGCTGGTGAACTGGATGCGCTGGAACTGCAGCCCGAGCGATCTCGCGAGCACGTGCGCGAGCGTCGTCTTGCCGACGCCTGGAAGGTCCTCGATCAGCAGATGGCCGCGCCCGAGCAGGCAGGCGAGGGCGAGGCGCACCTGCGTTTCCTTGCCGAGGATGACCGTGCTCGCCGCGTGAATCACGCGATCGATCGCCGACCGGGCGTGCGATTGCGGCTGGAATTCCGCCTTCAGGAGCATGCGGTCATTGTACTCGATGGGCTAAGATTCAATTGCTTATGGCGTGCGCAGTGATCACCCATCCGGACTGCCTGAAACATGACATGGGCAGGCATCATCCCGAGCGTCCGGAGCGGCTGGGCGCGATCGAGGATCAGCTCATCGCTTCGGGTGTCGGGCAACATCTGACACGCTTCGAGGCGCCGCTCGCCACCGACGAACAGCTCGCACGCGTACACCCGATCGAATACGTGCGCGCGATCCGCGAGGCTGCACCGCAGGCGGGCACGATTCACCTCGATCCCGACACGGCGATGAATCCCTTCACGCTGCACGCGGCGCTGCGAGCCGCCGGCGCGGCGGTGCTCGCCACCGACCTGGTGCTCGAGAAAAAAGTCTCATCCGCGTTCTGCGCCGTGCGGCCGCCGGGCCATCACGCCTGCCGCGCGCGACCGATGGGCTTCTGCATCTTCAACAACGTCGCCGTCGCGGCGCGGCACGCGGTCGAGGTGCACGGCCTGGAGCGCGTCGCTATCGTCGACTTCGACGTGCATCACGGCAACGGCACCGAGGACATCTTCGAGGACGACCCGAACGTGCTGATGGTGTCGACGTTCCAGCATCCGTTCTACCCGTACAGCGGCACCGAGAGCCCGGCACGCAACATGGTGAACGTGCCGCTCGCGGCAGGCGCGGGGTCGCAGCAGTTCCGCGAGGCGGTGCGCGAGGCGTGGATCCCGGCGATGAATGAGTTCCGCCCGGAGCTGGTCATTTTCTCCGCGGGCTTCGATGCCCACGTCGAGGACGACATGGCGATGCTGCGGCTGGTCGACGCCGACTACGGCTGGGTCACCGAGCAGATGAAGGACGTCGCCGAGCGCCACAGCAGCGGCCGCATGGTGTCGATGCTGGAGGGCGGTTACTCGCTTTCGGCGCTCGGGCGCAGCGTGGTGCAGCATCTGCGCGTGATGGCTGGCCTCGGCTGACCGCTACAGCGCGGCGATCACCCGCTGCAGGGACTCGAGCGCCACCGGCTTGACGAGGTGCTCGTCGAAACCAGCGTCGCGCGAGGCGCGCCGGTCCTCCTCGCTGCCGCGGCCGGTGACGGCAACGAAAGGCACTTCCTGGAAGCGGGGGTCCTGGCGCAGGCGCCGCACCACGCCCAGCCCGTCGACGCCGGGCATGCTGATGTCGAGCAGGACGATCTCGGGACGGCTGCCGCGCGCCGCCTCCAGCGCGGCGAGCCCGTCGTGCGCGACCTGCACGTCGTGGCCCATCTGCTCGAGCAGCAATCCCAGCGCGCGCGCTGCGTCGACGTTGTCGTCGACCACCAGCACGCGGCGCGGCGCGCGCGAGCGCAGGCCGTTGGGCCGGGGCTGCGCCCGTACGGCCTCGGGCCGCTGCGCTGCCAGTACCGGCAGGCGCACGGTGAATTGCGCACCGTGGTCGACGCCGTCGCTTTTTGCTTCGATCGTGCCGCCATGCAGCTCGACCAGCCGCCTCGCGAGCGCGAGACCGATGCCGAGCCCGCTCTGCGCGCCGCGCGGATCGCGCCCGCCCTGCATGAACATTTCGAACACGCGCGGCAGGATCTCCGGCGCGATGCCGATGCCGTTGTCGGCGAGCGAGATCACCGCTTCGCGGCCCTCGCGCCGCACCGCGAGCCGCAGGCGGCCACCCTCGCTGGTGTAGCGCGCGGCGTTGTTGAGCAGGTTCGAGACCACCTGCGCGAGGCGCACGAAGTCGGCGTGCACCAGCAGCGATTCCTCGGGCAGGTCGACCGCCAGCGCATGGCGGGCGCCTTCGATCGCCGGCCGGCAGGTCTCGATCGCGGCGGCGATCACGGTCGAGAGTTCGACCGCGGCTTTCTGCAGCGCCATCTTGCCGCTGGTGATGCGCGACACGTCGAGCAGGTCGTCGACCAGGCGCACCAGCTGCATGGTCTGCCGGTCGATCATGTCGACGGTCTGGTTGCGCAGGTCGGCGACGCCGTCGCCGAGGCGCAGCAGCTGCACGCCGTTGCGGATCGGCGCGAGCGGATTGCGCAGCTCGTGCGCCAGCATGGCGAGGAACTCGTCCTTGCGCCGGTCGGCCTCGCGCAGCGCTTCGAGCGCCTGCACCCGGTCGCTGATGTCGCGGAAGTACACCGCGACGCCGCCGCTTTGCACCGGCGCGGCGGCGATCTCGAACCAGTGGCCGTAGTGCGGATAGAAGAACTCCATGCGCTCGGGCTGGCGCTCGCGCATCACGCGCTGGTACATGGCATCGACCGGGTTGCCGACCGCGTGTGGAAATACCTCGTGCCACTTCTTGCCGACGACGTCGTCGCGACGTCGGCCAAGCAGTTTCTCGCCGGCGCCATTGATATAGGTCATCACCCAGTTCTGGTCGTAGGCGACGAAGCCCTCCATCAGGCCTTCGAGGTAGTCGTTCTGATCGGTCATGGGACGCGCGCATTCTGCGCGGTTGCGAGCGCGTTGAAACGTCGGGCAATCCCCTACAGATTCAACGCGTTTTCAGCATCGCCCGCGCGAGAAAAACCACGATCACGAGCTGTGCGATCGGCATGAGCGCGAGGTCATGCGCCTGCGCGAGGCCGAGGCCCCACCGCTGAGAGGCGAGCTGCTTGGCCACCAGCCTCCAGGCAAGCTCGAGCGTGAGGGTGAGCGTCTGCGCCACGCCTTCGGCGGGCACCGCCGCCACTTGCCAGAGGTCGTACCAGACGCTCGCCGCGGCGAAGTAGGCGAAGTAGCCGATGGCGAGCAGGTACAGCAGGCGCGGCCAGCTGCCGGCGCGCGCCACACAGAAGAGCGCGATGGTGGCGCCAATGGCCGCCACGGCGAGCCGCAGGTGATTCTCCGGGCTGCGCATCACGCCCTCGAAGCGGATCGCGGACGCGACGAACGCCGCCCAGCAGACGAAGGAGAACAGGCCGACCCGCCGCAGCGAGCCGGTCGCGGAATCTATGCGGACACCGCTTCTTCGATCAGCGAGCGCGCTGCGTCGAGGAAGGCGCGCGGCTCGGCCGAGGCGATGCGCACCACCTGCGCATCGGGAAGGCGGACGAAATTCTTGTGCGAAGAACGCCGGTACGCCGGGTCGTAGTGCTCGACGAGCAGGCACTCGACGAACTCGCGCCAGGCTCCGCCCGCGGCGAGAGCTTTCCATCCCTCGATCTTGTCGCGGCCGTGCAGGTTGACCAGGCAGTCGAGCTGCTCGTACAACTTTTCCCGGTTCTCCAGGAAAAACTCGTACTCCTGGAGCAGGAGCGTGACGCGCGTTTCGGTATCGGTCTCGAGGCGGACGCACGCCGCAGCGCGCATGCGAGCGATCAGCGCCTCGGACACCTGCAGCTGGCCGATCTTCTTCGATTCGCCTTCGACATAAACCGGCCGGTCGGCCTGCAGAGCGCTCAGTTTTTCGAGCAGCAGGCTCTCGAACATCTTCTGCGAAGGCTGCGGGCGGTTGGGCAGGCCGCCCAGCACCGAGCCGCGATGCGCCGCGAGATCCTCCAGGTCGAGCACCTGAGCGCCGGCTTCGGCAAGCGCGGAGAGCAGGCGGCTCTTGCCGCTGCCGGTCGCGCCGTGCACCACGCGGAAGTCGAATCGCTCCGGTATCTGCTCGAGCTCCTGCACGACCCATCGCCGGTAGGCCTTGTAGCCGCCGGGCAGGGTCTGCGCGTCCCAGCCGATCTCGCGAAGGATGTGCGCCATCGCGCCGGAGCGCTTTCCGCCGCGCCAGCAGTAGACGAGCGGCCGCCAGGATTTCGGATGGTCCCGCCAGTGGTTTTCGATGTGACGCGCGACGTTCTTCGCCACCAGCGCG
>Ga0111538_10012614_pt1 | contig 11175 bp, 8 predicted proteins | sample SoiMethybrSBSTD1_FD_79669 | JGI IMG/M metagenome (GOLD analysis project Ga0111538, IMG submission 79669) | Bulk soil microbial communities from a Populus tree surrounding site in Tennessee, USA - Soil MetaG P. TD hybrid SBSTD1 (version 2)... | ecosystem: Environmental > Terrestrial > Soil > Tree... | reverse complement strand
GGAGGCGCTGTCGCGCTCGGCGCAGTACATCGCCAACTTCGAGCCGATCACCCTGATCTCGGCGCTGGCGTCGGTGACCGAGCGCATCGGTCTCACCTGTACGGCCTCGACCAGCTACAACGAACCGTTCCACGTCGCGCGCAAATTCGCCTCGCTCGACCACATCTCGGGCGGCCGCGCCGGATGGAACCTGGTGACGTCGGGCATGGAGGTTGAGGCCCACAACTTCAACCGCGACAAGCACTACGGCCATGCCGAGCGCTACGAGCGCGCCAACGAATTCGCCGAAGTGGTAACCGCGCTGTGGGACTCGTGGGACGACGACGCGTTTCCGCGCAACAAGGAGACCGGCCAGTTCTTCACCCCCGAGAAGATGCATTTCCTCAATCACGTCGGAAAGCATTTCAAGGTGCGCGGCCCGCTCAACATTCCGCGGCCGCCGCAGGGCCGGCCGGTGATCGTGCAGGCCGGCACCTCGGATGACGGCATGGACGTCGCGGCACGCTTCGCCGAGGTGATCTTCTCGGCCAACCTGACGATCGACACCTGCCAGAAGTACTTCAAGGAGGTGAAGACCCGCGCCGCAGACAAGTTCGGCCGCAACCCGGATCACCTCAAGGTAATGCCGGGCTTCTCGGTCTATGTTGCGCCGACCGAGGCCGGGGCGAAGGAGAAATACGATTACCAGAACTCGCTGATGCACCCGATCGTGGCGCGGGAAATCCTGTCGACCGTGCTCGGCGGCATGGACCTGTCGGGCTACGACTTCGACGGTCCGATGCCGGAGCTGCAGCGCGGCAATTCCAGCCACTCGACCTTCGACTACGTCACCGGGCTGGCCAAGCGCGACAAGCTCACGATGCGGCAGATCGCGCAGATCGTCGCCGGCGCGCGCGCCAAGTTTGTCGCTGTCGGCACGCCCAGACAGATCGTCGACATGATGGAGGAGTGGTACGTCAAGGAGGCCTGCGACGGCTTCAACATCATGCCGCCCTACCTGCCCGGCGGGCTCAATGATTTTGTCGAGCTGGTAATTCCCGAAATGCAGCGCCGCGGCCTGTTCCGCACCGAATACACCGGACGTACGCTGCGCGAGCATCTCGGCCTGCCGCGGCCGCCGAGCCGCTACGCCACCCGCACCAGCGAAGCTGCCGAATAGTTCATGAGCCAGACGCCGCTGGTCGTGCCGGCGCTGGGCGCCCTCTACCAGGCGCTGGCGCCGTGGGTCGAGGCGCTGCTGCGCGTCGTGGTCGGACTCGCGATGGTGCCGCACGGCCTGCGCATGAGCTTCAGCGTGTTCAAGAACACCGGCGGGCCGCCCGGCACACTGGATTCCGTCATCCAGATGTACGACCGCAAGGGCTATCGCCCGGGCTGGCTGTGGGCCTATTGCACCGTGCTCACCCAGTTCATCGCCGCGCCGTGCGTCGCGCTCGGGCTGTTCACCCGGCCGATGGCGTTGCCGCTGTTCGTGCTTCTGGCGCTGTCCGCCTACGACCACGCCAAATACGACGGCTATTTCTGGAACAAGTCTGGCATCGAATATCCGGCGATGTGGGCGGCGGGCGTGCTCTACTTCCTGATCAACGGCGGCGGGCCGATCTCGCTCGACCGGCTGATCGGCTGGGAATTCTGAAACCACAACGAGGAACGAACATGGCCGACAATCTCGCGCAGGCGAAGCACGAGCTCGCCATCGCCAACCGCATCTGCTCGCACGAGGGCATCATCGACGCCTTCGGCCATGTCAGCATGCGGCATCCGACCAGCCCGGACCGCTACCTGATCTCGTATTCGCGCTCGCCCGAGGTGGTCGAGACCGCCGACATCATGGAATACACCCTCGACAACGAGCTGCTCACGCAGCTGCCGCCCGGCATCAAAGGCTACGGCGAGCTGGTGATCCACAGCGAGATCTACAAGGCGCGGCCGGACGTCAACGCGGTCTCGCACCATCACGGCATGGCGTTCCTGCCATTCTGCAACACCGGCGCAAAGCTCGAGGCGCTCTACCACATGGGCGCCCAGATCGGCGACACGGTGCCGTTCTGGGACTCGCGTGACGAATTCGGCGACACCTGCCTGCTCATTCTCAAGCCCGAGGAAGGCCGCTCGATGGCACGGGCGCTCGGGCCGAACTGGCTGATTCTGTTGAAGCGGCATGGCGTCACGGTCGCGGGCCGCGACCTCAAGGAGCTGACGTTCCGGACCATCTACACCTACCGCAACGCCGAGCTGCAGCTCGCCACCATGGCACAGGGCCTGCCGCTCTCGCCGCTGACGCCCGGGGAAGCCAAGCTCGCGATGGCCAAGAATCTCGAACCGCGGCCGCAGGCGCGCGCATGGGAATATTGGTGCACGCGACTTAAGAAGGCCGGCGAATTCCCAGCGCCGCTGAAGGCCGCGAAAGCGAAATCTCGCGCCAAGGGCAAGCGGCGCTAGAGTTTGACTTAATTTGGCTGAAGCGCTTCAGCGCTTCGATCACCCTACTCCGGAGGTGAAGCATTCGCGAGGTTTCGAACCCGTGAAACCGACCAAACCAATTCGACATAGAATGACTCGAACCGGTTAGCCAGCTGTTGGAGAGCGCCCGATTACCGTCGCGGTTCTGTCGGGGTCCAACATGCTCGATCGACGCAAACAGCGGCGCCACGTCATCAATCGTGTCGCCAAGTTCCAGACCGAGGTCGGCGGGTTGCCGCGCGACTGCCTGATTACCGACATGTCCGCGGCCGGCGCCCGGCTTTTTGCCGAGGGTGTCGAGGTCCCCGAGCGCTTCTCGCTGGTGATCACCGGCACACAGGGCATCCGCCGCGATTGCCGCGTGGTGTGGCGCCTCGGCGGTGAGGTCGGTATCGTGTTCACCAGTCCGCCCCGCGTGGATCGCGCACAATAAGGCTCAGGACATTTTCAGCCGATCGGCCTTCGCTCTCAACGGAGCGGATCGCCCGCCGCGAGTTCCGTCCACCGTCCCTGGAGGCGCGTGGCACCGCTTCAAACCGAGTGGATCAGTCTTTAGGCTTCCTGCCGAAAAACGGGAGGACGCCATGGCCGAGCATATCGACGGACCGCTGTACTACGAACGCATGGGGCGCAGCGGCCCGGTGATGGCCTTCGTGCATCCCAACCCGATGGACCAGTCGTGCTGGATCTTCCAGCTGGCCCAGATGTCCACTTGGTTCCGCTGCATCGCCATCGACCTGCCGGGCTACGGACGTTCGCCAAAGGCGCGCAAGGGGCTGACCATGGCGGATGTCGCGCAGGCGTGCTGGGAGGCGGTCGACGACGCGTTTCCGGGCGAGCGCGCGATCCTGGTCGGCTGCTCGATCGGCTCATCCATGCTGATCTGGATGCACAACCATCGGCCCGACAAAACCGCGGCACTGATCATGTGCGGCACCGGCTACAATCCCGACAAGACGTTCATTCCGGGTCGCATCAACTCCTACAAGGAGCGCGGCATCGATTATCGCTGGGGGTACACCTTCGAGGACTTCAGCCCGGCATTCCGCCAGACCCAGATGGCACATTTCTTCGCCGACATGTTCGCCGAACGTAATCCGTTCGGCGACGTGGATACGATCATCACCCAGTTCCAGGCCTATCAGCAGCCCGAGCCGCCGGACCACCACGCCAAGGTTGCTTGCCCGGCCATCATCCTCACCGGCAGCGAGGACGGCACCCACCCGACCTCCTTCGCTCTGCAAAAGCGCATCAAGGGCTGCGAGATGAAGATCCTCTACGGCGCCGGCCACGCCTGCCAGATCGAGCAGCCCTGGCTGTTCAACCGCTACATGATCGAGTTTCTGACCGCCCACCGCCTGTTCCCATCGGCCCTGCCACAGGCTTAAGCTTGCCCGCCGGGTCGCTTTGTCCCGCTTCAAGGGAGGACATGCCGTGACCATTCATCGCCGCCAACTGCTTCGCCTGTCCGCCGCGTGCGCCGCGCTGCCTGCCGCATCACGGCTCGCCTTCGCCGACAACTATCCGACGCGTCCGGTGCGCATCCTGATCGCCACCTCGGCCGGCGGCTCGACCGACATCATGGCGCGTCTGATCGCGCAGTGGCTCACCGACAAGCTCGGCCAATCGTTCTTCGTCGAGAACCGGCCGGGCGGCGGCAACAACATCGGCACCGAAATGGCGGCGCGCGCGCCGGCCGACGGCTACACGCTGTTCATGGCCAACTCGGTCAACGCCATCAACGGCTGGGTCTACGAGAAGCTCAACTACAACTTCATCAACGACTTCACGCCGATCATCAACGCGCAGTATTCGCCGTTGCTGATGATGGTGCATCCGTCGGTGCCGGCGAAGACCGTGCCGGAGTTCATCGCCTACGCGAAGGCCAACAGCGACAAAGTCAACATGGGTTCGGGCGGCATCGGCGCCACCGGGCACATGTCGGGCGAGCTGTTCCAGATGATGGCCGGCCTCAAGCTGACCCACGTGCCCTATCGCGGCGAAGCCATGGCGATGACCGACCTGATCAGCGGCCAGGCGCAATTGGTGTTCGCTACCACCGGATCGGCGCTGCAATACGTCAAGGCCGGTTCGGTGCGTGCGCTCGCGGTGACGACGCCGGAGCGCATAGACCAGTTGCCGGACGTGCCATCGCTCGGGACTTTCGTGCCGGGCTATGTGGCTCGCGGCTGGAGCGGGCTGGTGGCGCCGCGGCGAACGCCGCCGGAGATCATCGCGCTCCTCAACAAGCACGCGAACGATGCGTTCCGCGATGACAAGATTAGGCAGCGCTTCATCGACATGGGCGGCCCGCCGGTCGGCGGCACCCCGGAGGAGTTCGGCAAGTTCATCGCCGAGGACACTGAGCGCTGGGGCAAGGTGGTCCAGTTCGCCGGCGTCAAGGTGAAGTGAGCCAGGCAAACGGCCAACACACAGCCGCCTCCAAATAACGGGTGTCATACCGGGCTTGACCCGGCGACCCCGATCAATTGACGACGGTGTCTTGTGAATCGAGATGGCCGGGACAAGCCCGGCCATGACGTGGAGAGAATCGCCGCTACTTCTTCGCCACCGCCAGATTGATGTTGATGTTCTTCTCCTGGGTGAAGGAGATCAGCTCCTCCAGGCATTCCTCGCGCCCGATGCCGGATTGCTTGACGCCGCCGAACGGCGTGCCGATGAAGTGCTTGCTGATGTCGTTGATCCAGATGAAGCCGGCCTCGACATTGGCGGCGGCGCGGTGCGCCGTGGTCAGGTCGTTGGTCCAGATCGATGCGGTGAGGCCGTACTCGACCGAGTTGACCTGCTCGAACATCGTCGCCTCGTCGCTCCATTTGATGGCGCCGACCACCGGGCCGAAGATCTCCTCCTTGAAGATCCGCATCGACGGCTTCACGTCGGCGAACACGGTCGGTTCGATGTAGAGGCCTTTCGACAGCGCCGAATCGGCCGGACGGCCGCCGCCGGTGACGAGGCGGGCACCCTCCTTGTTAGCCGAATCGATGTACATCATCACGCGGTCAAACTGGGGCTTGGAAATGATTGCGCCCATGGTGGTCGCCGGATCGGTCGGGATGCCGGGCTTCCAATACTTGATACGCTCCTTCACGCGCTCCAGCACGGCGTCATAGATCTTCTCGTGGATGAAGGCGCGGCTGGTCGAGCCGCAGGACTGCCCGCACCAGGTGAAGTTCATGCCGCCGACCATGCCGCCCGCGACCGCGTCGGGATCAGCATCCGGATAGGCGATCAGCGCGTTCTTGCCGCCAAGCTCCAGCAGCACGCCCTTCAGCGTGTCGGCGGCGGCGCGCATCACCGCCTTGCCGGTCGGCACGCTGCCGATCAGCGCGATCTTGGCGACATCGGGATGGCTCGCCAGCGCCGCGCCCGCTTCCTTGCCGCCTGGCACCAGGTTGAACACCCCGGGCGGCAGCAGCCCGTCGATCAGCTCGGCGAGGCGCAGCGACGACAGCGGCGCCTGCTCCGGCGGCTTCATCACGATGGTGTTGCCGGCGGCGAGCGGCGCCGCGGCCTTGCCGGCGATGAACATGAAGGGATGGTTGAACGGCACGATGCGGCCCACCACACCCAAGGGTTCGCGCACCGAGAAGTTCAGCCGGTCCGGGCCCTGCGGGATCGAGGCGCCCTTCATCTCGGTGACCAGGCCGGCGAAGAACTCGATCTGCGCCGCCGCGATGGTGGCGTCCATGATCATCTCGGCGATCGGGTTGCCGCAGTCGGCGGCGTCGATCATCGCAAGTTCGCCGGCGTTCTCGCGCAGCACGCGGGCGATTTCCTTGAGCATCTTGGCGCGCTCGAGCGGCGGAATCCGCTTCCAGTCCTTGAACGCCGCCTTGGCCGCCTTCACGGCGGCGTCGATATCCTCGGCGCCGGCATCGGCGGCCTTGCCGAGCGTCTCGCCGGTGCCCGGGTTGATCTGGTCGGTGAACCGGCCGCCCTTGGGCTGATGCCACTTGCCGCCGTAATAGACGCCGCGCTGCGTCGGCAGATTGAGCTTGATCGAGGCGAGCGAATTCGGCGCGACCGGCGTGTTCATGGCATGCCTCCCTGGCGTTCCGGTGTCATGCCCTGGCGTCGCGCCGGGCATCCACGTCGTTGCTGCATCAAAGCAAAACGTCAGTGGCCGGGACAAGCCCGGCCACGACACCATTCAAGTCTGCAGGCGCCGGACTACTCAGCCGCCGCGATCGGCCTTCTGACCGCGCGCCATGGCGGCCGCGGTGGCCGGGCTGTAGCTCGGCAGGATGCGGGCATCGACCACGGCGACGCCGCCGCCTTCGACCACCTTGATCGCCTCAGCCAGCGCCTTCTCGAGCTCGGCGGCGTTGTTGCAGGGGCCGAAGCCCTTGGCACCCTGGCCGCGCGCGATGGTCGCCATGTCGAGATCGGGATCGCTGATGCGCTGGCCGATCCACTTGTTGTCGACTGGGCGATTGCGCGCGATCGCGACGCGCTCCTGGTGGACCTCGTCGTTGTAGAACGAGCGGTTGTTGGCCACCACGACGAGCAGCGGGATGCGGTAATGCACCGCGGTCCAGATCGAGGTGCAGCTCATCATGAAGTCGCCGTCGCCGCAGACCGCGATCGGCATCCGCCCGGTGCCCTTGAGCGCCAGCGCGGCGCCAACCGAGATACCAGGGCCACCACCGACACCACCGCCACCATCCGAGCCGATGAAATCGAGCGGATGGTTGAAGCTCCAGAACTCGCCATGCCACGACAGCGAAACGTGGGTGAGGCAAACGGTGCGGTCGCCCACCACGCTGCGCAGCACGTAGGCCATGTCGGCGGCCATCATCTGCGCATTGGCGTCGGGCTTCTGCCGCGTCGGCTTCTCCTTCACCAGCGCCGGCCTCTTCGGCTTGGCACGGCCGCCGATGGCGCCGAGCAATGCCGCGACGGTCGCATCGGTCTCTGCCGGGATGAACAGGTCGACGGGCGGCAGGCCCTCGTAGTCCATGCTCCAGCCGTTGTGCAGGTTCTGGTCGAGCGAGACCTGGATGATGGTGCCCGGAGGCGCCGAGCCGACTGACTTGAGCGTACCGGCGAGATCGACCCAGTCGAGACTGAGGATGCAGTCCGCTTCCTTGATGGCGGCCAGCACGTCATCGGTGATGAAGGTCGCCGGCGAACCGATGTGCAGCGGGTGATCGGTCGGGAACGCGGCGCCGACCTTGAGATTGGTTGTCACCCGCGCGTCGAGCGCCTCGGCGAGCTGAACGCGCCGCTTCCAGTCCTCTTCGTTGCGCGACACCCGGCCGGCCAGGATCAGCGGCCGCTTGGCGGCGAGCAGCATGTCGGCCGCCTTCTTCACCAGCTCGGCGGACGGGCCGGTGGTGACCGGCGGCATGTAGCGCTGGTACTCGATCGACGGCAGTGGGGCTGAGAGCTTGCCCTCCTGCACCTCGGCATCGAGGTTGATGTAGGTCGGACCGCACGGTGACGTGCTGGCGAGCCAGTAGGCGCGCAGCACCGCCTCACGGGCGGCGCCGGCGGAAGCCGGCTGGTCGTCCCACTTGGTGAAGTTGCGGACGATCGCACCCTGGTCGGCCGCGGTGTGGATCCAGTCGATCCACGGCCGTCGCTTCATGGCGTCGACCGGCCCGGTGGCGCCGAGAATCAGGATTGGCATGCGGTCGCACCAGGCGTTGAAGATCGCCATGGTGGCGTGGAACAGCCCGACGTTGGAGTGCACCGCCGCCGCCATCGGCTTGCCGGTGACCTTGGCGTAGCCGTGCGCGATCGCGACCGCGGCCTCCTCATGCAGGCACAGCAGCATCTGCGGCTGCTCGTTGCCAAGGAAGTTCACGATCGAATCGTGCAGCCCGCGATAGCTCGCGCCGGGATTGAGCGCGATGTAGGGAATTTCGAGCGCCGCCAGCGTCTCGGCGACGACGTCGCTGCCGAACGCGGCGGCGTTGGTCGAATACGGCGTCGACAGCCGCTCGACCTTATGAACATCGGGATCTTTGAGAGCAGGATTGGATTTAGCAGGCGCCATGATGCGGGTGTCCCCCGTTCCGGCCGGCCGTCAACACGGGCGCCGGCTACGACACGGGGCACGCTACGACGCGGCGAATGCGGCCAAGACAGACCATAGGGCGCATTCCCTGTCAAAATCATTTTGGCCGACGACGACGGGCGGGCCGAGCGTCGAAACTCCAGGTTTTACTCAGGTTTTCGCGAGGAACCGGCCGCTCAAGCGGCGCGCACCCGAGTGAAGAACTCGGCGACCTTGCTTTCCAGGTCGCGGGCCCGGGTCGACAACCGCTCGGTCCAGCCGCTGATCTCGTCGACCGTGCTGGCGCCGGTGCGGGCGGCCTGCTCGACCGAGGCGATTTCGGTCGAGGCGTGGGTGGTGTTGCCGGCGGCCTTCTGGATGCTGTCAGCGATCTCGCGGGTGGTGACGCCCTGCTCGTCGACGGCCGAGGCGATCGAGGTCGAGACCGCGGTCAGTTCGTGGATGTTGCGGGCAATCGAGGCGATCTCGCTGACCGCACCCTTGGTGGCTTCCTGAATCGCGGTGACGTGCTGCGAGATTTCCTCGGTGGCGCGCGAGGTCTGGTTGGCCAGCGCCTTGACCTCGGAGGCGACCACCGCGAAACCCTTGCCGGCCTCGCCGGCGCGGGCGGCCTCGATGGTCGCATTGAGCGCCAACAGATTGGTCTGGGCCGCGATCTTGGAGATCAGCCCTACCACCGAGCCGATGCGCTCGGCAGCATCATGGAGCGATCGGATGGTTTGGTTCGATCGTTCAGTATCGGATACCGCTGAGCGCGCCATTTCAAGACCACGCGCGGTTTGCTGGCCGATTTCCTGAATCGATGACGACAGTTCCTCGGTCGCCGCCACCGTGAGATCGACGCTCTGGGTGGTGATCGCCGAAGCCGCCGAGGCGGAGGCCATGCGGCGCAGCGTGTCGTCGGTCAACTGGCGCACCACCGCGGAGGTCGAGGTCAAAGAGCCAGAGGCCTCCTTGATCGCCGCGATCACCTCGCCGATCGCGGCATCGAAGTCGACGATCGAATCGTCGATCGCCTTGCGCCGGGTGGCCGCGGCCTGCTCGACGCGCTGCAGCAGGAATGTCGAGGTGGTTGCAAGGTCGAAGAACAGCGCCTGCGACAAGACGCGCAGCCGATCGGCGAGCCTTGCAGGCGCGAAGCGATGCTTGGGGGCCAGCGTGGTGATGGCGTTGCGAAACACGGCCGCGGCGCTGTTTAGCCGGGCGCGGTGCTCGAAGCCAAGCTTGGATTCCTGCTCGATAGTGTGACGGCAGCAATCGAGATAGCGCGCGTCGAATTCGCCGGACAGCAGAGTGTGGAATTGCGCGGTCTCGATACGGCGAAACTCGGCGCCGTGACTTTTGTAAGTGGCCGCGACCGCCTTGAGCCTGGCGGCGCCTGAGATCACCTCCCCAATGCCGGTGTCGACCGCGTCGCGCAGCAACGGCGCCATCTCGCGCAGCACCATGCGCGCCCGGTCGTCGAGCTCGTAGTTCGCGAGCCGGGCCGCAATGCTAGGGTCGACCGGGGGCAGCGACATCCGACGGCAACCATTCATTGACCATTCGCGCCAGATATAGGGCAACAAAGGTTGTCCGAGCCTTAATAGGCCGGCTAGGCCGCCGAACTTGACGATAAAAGCGGCGAAAAAACCGGCCGGCCGACCATCCCGGCGCGTGGTCGCGGTCACCGCTTTCTACAAATACGGCGTGTTCAATATTGGCCCCGCGGCTCGAGGCCAAGCAGATACTGACCGTACATCGTGCCGGTGGAATCCCAGTTGAGGCTGATGTGCGACGCCGCAGCATGAGCATCGCGCCAGGCACGCTGCAAAGGATGGTGCAGAAACAGGCCTTGGCCGCCAGCCGCCAGAAACAATGCGTCGACCGCCTGGATCAGGAGCCTCACGCAGAACGCCTGGTCGCGCCGATTTCGCAGCCGCAGGTCGAGATTGGCGGCGTCGCCGCGCAGCGCCGCGTCGTAGGCCTCGGCCAGATCGCGGTTCATGAGAAGCTTGGCAGCATCGATGCAGGCGGTGGCCTCGGCGGCGCGCTGCTGCACCGTCGCGAATTCCGCCATCCGCCGATTTCCCCCGGTGACAGCGCCGCGGGTGACACGACCTTTCACCATCTCCAGGAAGCTCGCCAACGCACCTTCCGCCATGCCGACCACCGGCGCCACGATAGTGGCGGGCAGGACCGCCAGGAACGATTGCCGGAACGTCGCATTGCTGTGCACCTGCGCACCTGGCGCCTGGCCGGCGGCGAGATCGGCGAACGCCACGGTGCGGTGCCGGGGCACGAACACGTCCTTCAAGACGATGTTCTTGGAGCCGGTCCCCGACAGACCCATGGTCCACCAGTTGTCGTCGATGACGCAGTCGGCCGCCGGCACCAGGATGAAGCCCGGTCTGGCGCCGCCCTCGCCCGGGATCATCGCGCCGAGATGGATCCATTGCGCATTATCGCAGCCGCTGCAGAAGCTCCACTGTCCCGAATATCGCGCTCCGCCGTCGGCCACGACACCCTGCCCGGACGGCGCGTAGGCGCCGGCCGAGAGCGCGTTCGGGTCGGCCCAGTATTCGTCCTGCGCTTCCCGCGGGAAGCAGCCGACCAGCCATTGGTGGGACGCCAGCAGGCCATAGACCCACCCGGACGAGCCGCAGCCGGCCGCGATCGCGGCGACCAGC
>Ga0111538_10012613_pt1 | contig 11176 bp, 10 predicted proteins | sample SoiMethybrSBSTD1_FD_79669 | JGI IMG/M metagenome (GOLD analysis project Ga0111538, IMG submission 79669) | Bulk soil microbial communities from a Populus tree surrounding site in Tennessee, USA - Soil MetaG P. TD hybrid SBSTD1 (version 2)... | ecosystem: Environmental > Terrestrial > Soil >... | reverse complement strand
CGGTGGTCGCCGCATCCTTAACAAACCAATGCTTCGCGCTTGCGCTGGCGGTCGTGGGGGCGCTGGGCCTGGGCCGCCGGTGGCTGCTCGTGCCGCTGGTCATCGCGGTGCTCATCGCGCTGCCGACGGGCACGATCAAGCCGGCCGAGGCCGGGACGCGCGTCCTGTACGAGGCGGAGACGCCCTACCAGTACGCGCGCGTCGTGCAGGACGCGGACGGCACGCGCCGGCTCGAGCTGAACGAGGGGGTCGCGACGCACTCGGAGATGGTCCCCGGCACGGTGCTGACCGGCGACTACTGGGATGACTTCCTTGTGCTCCCGTTCGCCGGCGCGCGCTCCGCCCCGCCGCGCCGCATCGCGATCCTCGGCAACGCCGCCGGCACCACGGCGCGGGCCTACGGACGGCTGTTCCCGGCCACGCGCGTCGACGCGGTCGAGATCGACGGCGCGCTGACCGCGATCGGCCGGCGCTGGTTCGACCTCCGCGGTCCCAACCTGCACACGTATACGGCCGACGCGCGGCCGTGGCTGGCGCGCCAGCACGACGGCCAGTACGACGCGATCTTCGTCGACGCCTACCGCCAGCCCTACATCCCGTTCTACATGACCACGCGGGAGTTCTTCGCACTCGTGCGCCGCAAGCTCGCCCCAGGCGGGATGGTCATCGTGAACATCGGCCATCCCGAGGAGTCGCGCGACCTCGAGCGCGTGCTGGCCGCCACCATGCGCGCGGTCTTCCCGGTGGTCGACCGCGACGAGATCGAGCCGACGAACACGCTCGGGGTGGCGTCGAGCGCGCCGGTCTCCGCCGCGCGCCTGCGCGCTGCGCCGGTCCCGCCGTCGCTTCGCGGCCTGGCGACGCGGGCTGCGGCGCGCCTGCGACCGGCGCTCCGCGGCGGCAGCGTCTACACGGACGACCGGGCGCCGGTGGAGTGGCTCGTCGACGCGTCGATCGTCCAGGTCGCGGCCAACGGCGAGCGGTAGCCGCGCCGGGGGCCGTCCGTCACGACGGGGCGAAGGCGCCCCAGTCCTCCACGAAGATGTCGAGCTGCAGCTCGGCGCCGTCGCCGGCCGCGGAAGCGCTGCACCGTCCGCTCCACCGCGGCGGCGACCTGGTCCTCGAAGCGGATGTCGCCGACGATGGGCAGGGCCTGGCCTCCCGCGGCCTCGATCTCGGCGGCCGCGGTGTGCACGGTGCCGGCGAGCCTGGGGTGGGGCTGGTCGGTCTTTGCCATCAGCGCGACGTTGGCCCCGTGGGCGGCGACGCGCTTGGCGATTTCGAGGCCGATGCCGCGGCTCGCCCCCGAGATGAACATCGTTCGTCCTTGCAGTGCGCTCATGTCGGGCATATTTACGTGCGTGAACCGCGACCGCTTCCCAGGACTGAACGACGGCTGGGCCCGGCTGGACGGCCCGGCCGGCACGCAGATGCTCGACGCCGCGATCGACGCGATGGCCGAGTTCGCCCGCTCGGGCGACAACGCGAACCACGGCGGCGTCTTCGCCGCAGCGCACGCGACCGACGCGGTCGTGGCGGACGCCCGTGCTGCGATGGCGGCCCTGCTCGGCGCCGATCCGCGCGGCGTCGTCTTCGGCCCGAGCATGACCGCACTGACCATGCGCTTCGCCGCTGCGGTCGGCCGCACCCTCGCACCCGGCGACGAGGTGGTATGCACCCGGCTGGACCACGACGCCAACGTGCGCCCCTGGGTGATCGCCGCCGAGCGGGCGGGGGCGACGATCAGGTTGGCCGCGCCCGACCGCGACACGCTGGAGCTTCCGGTCGGCGCGATCGAGGAGCAGCTCACCGACCGGACGCGCTGGGTCGCGGTCACGGCGGCGAGCAACGCCGTGGGCACGACCCCGGATGTGGGGGCGATCGCGCGGGTCGCCCAGCGCGCCGGCGCCCGCACGTTCGTCGACGCCGTGCACGCCGCCCCGCACCGGCGGCTCGACCTGCACGAGCTCGGCGTCGACGCCCTGGCCTGCTCGGCCTACAAGTGGTTCGGCCCGCACGTCGGGATCCTGTGCGCCGGCCCGGCCCTGCTCGAGGAGCTCGCGCCCGACAAGCTCGTCCCCAGCCCCGACGAGGTGCCCGACCGCTGGGAGCTCGGCACGCTGCCCTTCGAGGCGCTGGCGGCCACCACGGCGGCGGCCCAGTATCTGCGCAGCCGCGACTGGGGCGAGATCCGCCGCCACGAGGACGCCCTGCTGGCGCGGGCGGTGCAGGGCCTGAGCGCGATCGACGGCGTCACGCTCTACGGCGACGCCCGCGAGCGCACCTCGACGCTCATGTTCAACGTGGCCGGGGCGACGTCGCACGAGACCGCGACCGGGCTCGCCGAGCAAGAGGTCGCGGTCTGGCACGGGAACTACTACGCATGGGAGCTCGAGCGCTTCCTCGGGCTCGATCCCGACGGCGCGGTGCGTGCAGGCTTCGTCGACTACAACGACACCGACGACGCCGACCGGCTGGTCGCCGCGGTGGCGACGGTAGCCGAGACGGTGGGCCGGGCCGCGTAGGCCGAGCTGACGCTCACTCTTTCCCGAGAGTCCGGCGCTGGCTGAGGACGAACAGCAGCCCGAGCGAGGGGCCGATCACCAGCAGCGCGGCCACGAAGATCACGAGCAGCGCGTCCATGGTGCCGCTCGACGACGCCGCCTGGTCGATGGTCAGGGTCTTAGGAAGCAGGTACGGGCGCTGGGCCACGCCCCAGGCCCACACGACCGCAGCGACGGCCAGCACCGCCACGCCGCGCACGAACCGCGTCTCCCGCACCGCGAGCAGCACGAGCGCCGCGATGCCGCAGACGGACGACAGGATCGCCAGCGGCAGCGCCTTGCCCACGAGCCCGTCGTAGACGTAGCGCGCGTCCGCGTGCAGCACCACGACGCCGGCCGCGGCAACCGCCCCGCCGACGACGCCGACGATCACGGCGCGGGTGCGGAAGTAGCGCTCGAGCTCGGCGTCCCCCTCGCGCCGCGCTTCGTGCACGAGGAACACCGCCGACACGTATGCGGAGGTCACGACGAACATCACCCCGATGAGCAGCGGCAGCGCACCCGTCCAGCTCGACCACGCCTGGGCGCTGCCGGTCGACGGGGTCACCTTGCCCGATGCGACCGCACCGACCACCGTGCCCATGAAGAACGGCGTGAGCACCGAAGCCACCGCGAACATGGCGCCGAACGCGCGCTGGGCCTCCAGCCGCTCGCTGACGTGCCGGAACGCGAACCCGGCGCCGCGCAGCACGATCCCCAGCGCTGCAAAGGTAAGCGGCACGAACAGGGTCGACATCACTGCGGCGAACGCGGGCGAGAACGCCGTCCAGAGCACGACGAGGTCGAAGATCAACCAGGTGTGGTTGGCCTCCCACACCGGGGTGATGGCGCGGTCGATCAGGTCGCGCGGCCGCCGGCCCCGCTCGGCGCCCCCGGCGACCAGGTCCCACAGGCCGCCTCCGAAGTCGGCTCCGCCGAGGACCGCGTAGGCGGTGACGCCGATCCAGAGCACGACCAGCACGACGTCGGTCGAGGTCATGCGATCAGGGTGGTCGGTGCAAGCCCGACCCCGACTCGACGTTGCGAGGGGGCGGTCGAGGTCATCCCGGCGGCGGGGCGTAGGGCACGTTGTCGACCTCCTCGCCCGCCCGCCAGCGGCGCGCCATCGACCGCAGCAACACGATCGTGCCGGCGAGCAGGGCGCCGTAGAGCACGATCACGATGGCGAACGTGATCCAGATCCCGCCCGAGTTCGTGACGGCGTCGGAGGTGCGCAGCTTGCCGTAGACGATCCACGGCTGGCGGCCGACCTCGGTGACGATCCAGCCGCACCACAGCGCGACGATGGCCAGCACCCCGGTCACGCTGCAGCAGCGCCAGAACCAGGGCGACTTGGGTAGGGCCCGGCGCCGCCAGAGCACGAACAGCCACCAGATCACCAGCAGCAGGAAGCCGGTCCCGATGAACACCATCGTGTCGAACGACCAGTGCAGGAGCGTCTTGGGCCCGGGCTGGTCGGAGGTCGGCACGCTGTCCAGCCCAGTGACCTTGCTATCGGTCGAGAAGCCGACGAGGAAGGAGTCGAAGCCCGGGATCGAGATCCCCCACTTCGGATTGCCGCCGTTGTAAATGCCGTAGATCCACTCGGGGACGTCGGTCGAGGTCTTCTGGACGTACTCCATCGCGGCGAACTTGACCGGCTGGTGCTTCGCGATCGCGCGCGCCGCGGTGTCGCCCACGAACAGCTGGATCGGGGTGGCGACGGCGGCGACCGCGAACGGGATGACGAAGCCGAGTCGGTGCATCCGGTCGCGGCGCCCGCGCAGCCATCCGACCGCGTAGACCGAGGAGACGAGAAAGCCGGCCACGATGTAGGCCGCGAGCAGCATGTGCGGCACCTCATAGGGCGTCGCCTTGTTGAAGATGACGTCGATCGCGTCGACCGAGGTGACCTTGCCGTTGGCCTCGGTGAACCCGCCCGGCTGGTTCATCCACGAGTTGGCGGTCACGACCGAGAACGCGCCCCCGATTCCCGCGATGACGATCGGCACGGCACTGAGCAGGTGCGCCCGCGGCGACAGACGCTTCCAGCCGTAGATGTAGATGGCGATGAAGATCGCCTCGGTGAAGAAGAAGATCCCCTCGATCCCGAACGGGATCCCGAACACGTCGCCGTAGCGGCCCATCATGCCCGGCCACAGCAGGCCGAGCTCGAACGAAAGGACGGTGCCGGTGACGGCGCCCACCGCGAAGGTGACCGCCATGACCTTCGACCACCGCTGGGCCAGGCGCAGCGCATCGGCGTCGCCGCGAATGCCGAGCCAGTTCGCGATCAGGACCATCAGCGGGAACGCGATCCCCATGCACGCGAAGGGGATGTGGAACGCGAGCGTGAACGCCATCTGCTCGCGGGCGGCGAGCAGATTCGATGTCGACGCCGCAATCACGGGGACCTTCCTATCAATAGGCCGCCGGCTTGGATAGCGTCCCCCCGCGGTTGTGCTCGTTGCTCTGGTCGACACCCGGGGGGAGTTCGAGGACCTGGCGTCGACCTACCTCCCGATCGCCATCGTCGTGTTCGCACTGGTGCTGCTGGGCACGTTGGTGCCGCTCTTCCTGTTCCGGGCGCGCAAGCCCGGGCTGCCCAGCCAGAAGGAAGAGCCGCCGTGGCTGCCAATCGTGTACGGCGCCGGGCTCGCCGCGATCGTCGCCGTCCTGATCACGCTGACCTTCAACGCGCAGGACAAGATCTCGGCCAAGGTCGCGCATCCGGGCCTGCAGGTCAACGTCACCGCGGCCAAGTGGAACTGGCGCTTCGACTACCCGGCCCAGCACATCAGCCAGATCGGCGGCGACACGACGCCGACCTCGCTCGTCGTGCCCACCGGCACCAACATCCGCTTCAACCTGACCTCGCTCGACGTGATCCATTCCTTCTGGATTCCGTACGTGCGCTTCAAGCGGGATGCCTTCCCGCGCCGGACGACCTCGTTCGTGCTCTCGTTCCCGGGCGTCGGCTATCACACCGCCGGGCGCTGCGCCGAGTACTGCGGCCTCAAGCACGACCAGATGATCTTCACCGTCGAGGTCATGTCCCGGTCCGGCTTCAACGCCTGGGTGGCCCAGCGACAGAAGGGGCAGGCGTGAGCTCCGCGACCACCACCACACTGCCCCGGGCCCGCGGCGGCGTCCTCGGCCTGATCGCGAGCACCGACCACAAGAACGTGGCCATCCGGATCTTCCTGACCGGCTTCTTCTTCTTCGTCGCCGGCGGGATCCTCGCCCTGCTCATCCGCACCGAGCTGTACTCGCCGGGCCAGCAGCTGGTCAACCAGGACCACTACAACGAGATCTTCTCGATGCACGGCTCGACGATGATCTACCTCTTCGTCGTGCCGATCTCGCTGGCGCTGGGGATCTACTTCGTGCCCCTGCAGGTCGGCGCCGCCGAGATCGCCCTGCCCCGTCTCGCCCTGCTGGGCTGGTGGCTCCTGATCGGCGGCGGGATCACCATGTGGCTCGGCTGGTTCACCCAGAACGGGCCCGGCGACGCCGGCTGGACCGCGTACGACCCGCTGTCGGATGCGACGAACACGCCCGGCGACGGCATGTACCTGTGGATCATCGGGGTGATGCTCGCCGCCACGTCGGCGGCGCTGCTCTCGGCCTGCATCCTCGCCACGGTGATGCGGCGGCGCGCGCCCGGGATGACGTTGCTGCGCATGCCCGTCTTCACCTGGTCGATGCTGATGACGTCGGTGCTGATGATCGTCGCGGCGCCGGCGCTGCTGGTGGCGATGGCGCTCCTGTTCTGGGAGCGCGTCTACGGCGGCGTGTTCAACACCTCGGGCGGGCCCATCGCCTACCAGAACCTGTTCTGGTTCTTCGGCCACCCGGTCGTCTACGTGATGTTCTTCCCCTTCGTGGGCGCAGTCGGGGAGGTCATCGCCACGTTCTCGCGCAAGCGCTTCTTCGGCTACCGCGCCCACGTCGCGGCGCTGCTGCTGTTCACCGCCCTGTCGACCAGCGTGTGGGCGCACCACATGTTCGCCACCGGGCAGATCACGGTGAAGTACTTCTCGCTGACCTCGACCGCCCTGATCATCCCGGCCGGGATCGAGTATCTCGACCTTGTGGGGACGATGTGGGGTGGGCGGATTCGGCTCGGGGTGCCGATGGCGTTCGCGATCGGTTTCATCCTGCAGTTCCTCGTGGGCGGGCTGAGCGGCATCTTCAGCGGCTCGCCTCCGCTCGACTACCACGTGACCGACACCTACTTCATCGTCGGCCACTTCCACTACACCCTGTTCGCCGGCAGCCTGTTCGGCTTCTTCGCCGCCTTCTACTACTGGTGGCCGAAGGTCACGGGGACCTTCTTGCGTACCGGCATCGGTTGGGTCCACTTCGCGCTGCTGTTCGTCGGCGCGAACCTCACCTTCTTCCCGATGTTCTTCCTCGGCTACGACGGCATGCCCCGGCGCGTGGGCGACTACGCCCCGCAGTTCACCGACCTCAACCGCGTCTCGACCATCGGCGCGTTCATCATCGCGCTCGGCATCCTCGCCTGGCTCGTGAACATCGTCGTGTCGCTGGTGCGGCGCGAGCCCGCACCCGCGGATCCGTGGGACGGCCACACGCTCGAGTGGGCGACATCGTCGCCGCCCCCGCGGCACAACTTCGACAGGCCGCTGCCGCCGATCCGCAGCTACGCGCCGCTGTTCGACGCGCGCTACGGCGAGGGCGTCGGATATCCGCCGCCCGAGGCCAAGCGGAGCGAGGGCGCGGAGGCATGACCCCGACGTCCGCCATCCCGCTCGCGGTCTACGCGCTGCTGATCGGGATCACGTCGGCCGTGCTGTGGGTGTGGACCCCGTACACGCTTCCCCCGGCGCTGCTCTCGGGCGGGGCGTTGCTGTTTGCTGTGCTCGCGTTCGTGGTAGCGCTGCGGGGCCAGGGCGAGGCGCACGCGGACGAGGCCGAGCGTACGGTCCCCGATCTCTCCTTCGCCACCGTGGGCGTCGCGCTCGGGATCATCAACATCCTGGTCGGGCTCTACCTCGGGCTCTACCTCATCCTCATCGGCGCGGGCATCCTCGCGTTCGGCCTGGGCGGCTGGATCCGCGAAGCGCGCGCGCAGCGGCGGGCGCGGGAGATCGTCGATGCGCCCTAGCCGGCTCGCGTTCCTCGGCGGCGGACTGGCGGTCCTGATCCTCGCCCTGCTGCCGCCGTTGGACGCCGCGGCCGATCGCCAGCTCTCGGTCCACATGGTCCAGCACCTGCTGATCGTGTTCGTCGCGGCGCCGCTGATCGTGGCCGGGGCGCCGGTCCGCCTGGCCCTGCGCACGCTGCCGCGGGAGGGGCGCGATGCGCTCGTGCGGCTGCTGCACAGCCGCGCCGCACGCGCGATCGGCCACCCCCTGGTTGCGTGGTCGATCTTCGCCGCGGTCATGCTCGGCACGCACATCCCCGCTTTCTACGACCTGGCCCTGCGCGTGCCGGCGGTGCACGCCGGCGAGCACGCGCTGTACCTGTGGGCCGCGCTCATCTTCTGGGCGCCGCTCATCGCCGTCGACCCCCTCCCGCACCGCCTCTCGTCGATCGGCGCGGTGCTCTACATGCTCACCGCGATGATCCCGATGACGATCGTCGGCGTGTGGCTGCTGACCGCCGGCAGCGTCGTGTACACGCACTACGCCGCCTACTCCGGCGCGCTGTCCGACCAGCATGCGGGGGGCGTGGTGATGTGGCTCGGCGGGACCGGGCTGTTGATCGTTGCGACGCTGGTCGTGGTTTGGCTGTCGCTGCTCCGCGAGGAGCGGCATGCGCGCGCTCGTGAGGCCTACCAGCGGTGAGGCGACCGCGTCGCAGCTCACCGCGAGCCCGCATGCTCATGGTCGTGCTGGCCGTCGTGTGTGGCGCCGGCGCGATCTACGGCTTCGCCGTCGGTCCGGCGGGAGCGCAGAAGGGCACGAGCGTGAACCCCGCGCCGGCGGCGCCCCCGACCAGTTCGGCGCAGCGCGCGCAGATCCAACGCGGGCGCACGCTGTTCCTGGACGGCTGCTCCTCCTGCCACGGCAACGACGCGAAGGGCAAGCAGAACATCGCGCCGACGCTCGTGGGCGCGGGCTCGGCGGCGGCCGACTTCTACCTGACCACCGGGCGCATGCCGCTGTCCAACCCCACCGACCAGCCCACGCGCGCGCCCCCCGCCTACAACCGCCAGGACATCGACGCGCTCGACGCCTACGTGGGCTCGCTGGGCCAGGGTCCGGCGATCCCGCGCGTCAACATCGCGATGGGCAACCTCGCCAACGGGCTGAGCTCGTTCACGCTGCACTGCGCGGGCTGCCATCAGGTCGGCGCCGCCGGGGGCATCGTCACGGGCGCGATCGCGCCGCCGCTCAACGACAAGGACATCACGCCGACCCAGATCGCCGAGGCGATCCGCATCGGGCCCTACCTGATGCCGAACTTCAACGCCAACCAGATCTCCGCCCAGGACATCAACGACATCGCCCGGTACGTGCGCTCGACGGTGCATCCCGACGACGCGGGTGGCTGGGGCATCGGCCACATCGGCCCGATTCCGGAGGGCATGATCGCCTGGTTCCTCGCCATCGTCTCGCTGCTGCTGGTGGCCCGCCTGATCGGGGAGCGCGAGCCCGAATGAAGCAGAGCCGCAGCCCCATCGGCGAGCTCGTGGTGGTCGGCGCGTTGCTGGTGGCCGGCGCGTGCGCGGTCGCCTTCGTCCTGCTCTATGTCTTCGACAGCCTCAACGCGCAGCTGCTCGGTCTCAGCCTCGGCCTGGCGCTCGCGTTCCTGGCGCTCGCGTGCGTGGTGGCGGGCAAGAAGGTCGTCGACCAGACCAAGGGGGTCGAGGAGCGGCCCGAGCTGGTGCAAGAGGACGTCGAGAAGGAGGTGGCGGAGAAGACGGTCGCCCTGCGCGAGGGCGTGTCGCGCCGCAAGCTCATCATCGGCGCCGGGGCCGTGGCCGGCGCCGGACTCGGCGTGGCCGCGATCGCGCCGCTCGCGTCGCTCGGTCCCGACAATGTCTCCGAGATCCTCAAGGCGTCTCCGTGGCGCAAGGGTGTGCCGCTGGTCGACGACAGCGGCCGCCCGCTCTCCGCCGACCAGTTCGAGGTCGGGAGCTGGAGCACCGCCTTCCCGCAGAACGCGGACAAGAAGGCCTTGGGCGCGTCCGTGGTCGTCGTGCAGATCCTCGAATCCGAGGTGCTCGAGAACAAGCAGTGGGCGCCGCGCGGGATCATGGCCTACTCGAAGATCTGCACCCACGCGGGGTGCGCCATCTCGCTCTTCCGCTACCCGACCTACGAGCCCACCTCGCAGCCGCCGGCCCTGGTGTGCCCGTGCCACTACTCGACCTTCGACGTGCGCAAGAGCGCCGAGGTCGTGTTCGGCCCGGCCGGGCGGCCGCTGCCCCAGCTTCCCCTCAGCATCGACGCCAACAACAACATCGTGGCCGCGGGCGGCTACGTCGGCAACATCGGCCCCGCGTGGTGGGGGGTGCGCAAGGGGACATGAGCGTGCGTAGAAAGCGCCGCCGCCGCGAGGTCTCCGACGAGGAAACCGTCACCGACGCCGTCCGGTTCGTCGACGAGCGCCTGGGGATCGCGCCGCTGATCCGGGCGGGGATGAACTACCTGTTCCCGGACAACTGGACGTTCCTGTTCGGCGAGATCGCGCTGTACTCGTTCATCGTCCTGCTCGTCACGGGGACGTACCTGGCGTTCTTCTTCGACCCCTCGACGGCGCAGACCACGTACACGGGCGCCTACGCGCCACTGCACGGCGTGCGGATGTCCGACGCGTACAACTCGACCCTCGGCATCGTCTTCGACGTGCCGGCGGGCCTGACCATCCGGCAGACCCACCACTGGGCTGCCCTCGTCTTCGTGGTGGCGATGGTGGTCCACCTCATACGGATCTTCTTCACGGGCGCGTTCCGCAAGCCGCGCGACGCGAACTGGCTGATCGGGGTCACGCTCGTGGCACTCGGCATCGTCGAGGGCTTCGCCGGCTACTCGCTGCCCGACGACCTGCTCTCCGGAATGGGGCTGGCGATCGCCTACGGCGTGGTGCTTTCGATCCCGTTCGTCGGGGGCCAGTTGGCCGTGCTCATCTGGGACGGCAACTTCCCGGGCTCGAGCGCCTTCATCGACCGATTGTTCATCGTCCACGTCTTCATCGTCCCGGTCGTGATCCTGGCCTTGATCGGCGTGCACCTGACGCTCGTCGCGCGCCTGAAGCACTCGCAGTTCCCGGGCAAGGGCCGCACCGAGCGCAACGTGGTCGGGACGCCGCTGTGGCCTGCCTACGCCTTCCGGGCGCTGGGAATGCTGTTCGCGACGGCGGCCATGCTGTTCCTGCTCGGCGGCCTCGTGCAGATCAACCCGGTGTGGCAGTACGGGCCCTACGAGCCGTGGCTGGGCACGAACGGGGCGCAGCCGGACTGGTACATGGGCTGGCTCATCGGCGCGCTGCGGCTCATGCCCGGGTTCGACTTCACGATCGGCAACGCGACCATCGCCGGCAACCCGTTCTTCGGCGGAATCCTGTTCCCGGGGGTGGTGTTCACGGTGCTCTACCTGTGGCCGTCGATCGAGCGCCGAATAACCAAGGACAGGAGGCGCCACGACCTCCTCGACCGACCG
>Ga0111538_10012612_pt1 | contig 11176 bp, 8 predicted proteins | sample SoiMethybrSBSTD1_FD_79669 | JGI IMG/M metagenome (GOLD analysis project Ga0111538, IMG submission 79669) | Bulk soil microbial communities from a Populus tree surrounding site in Tennessee, USA - Soil MetaG P. TD hybrid SBSTD1 (version 2)... | ecosystem: Environmental > Terrestrial > Soil > Tree... | reverse complement strand
GTCCTCAACTACACGCTCACGCGGCTCGGCGTCGGCGACTACTTCCAGCACGACTGGTACGCGACAACCTTCTCCAAGCTCGCGATGGTGACGCTCCTCATCGTCTGGGGCGCGCTGCCGTTCGTCGTCCTCTCGATCTACGCGGGGCTCGCGCAGGTCCCGCGTGAGCTGCTCGAGGCGGCCTCGATCGACGGGGCGGGCGCGTGGCGGGGCTTCCGGGACGTGACGTTCCCGGTGCTGAAGCCGATCCTCCTGATCTTGACGAGCCTCTCGATCATCTGGGACTTCGGCGTCTTCACCCAGCCCTACCTGCTGATCGGCGCGTCGCAGGTGAACGTCGACAACTACCTGATGGGCGTCTATGTCTTCATCGAGGGCTACGGCCACTCCGACTTCGGCCGCGGCGCGGCGATCTCGATCCTCATGCTCCTGATCGTCGCGCTCCTCAGCGTCGTGTACGTCCGCAAGATGGTGCGCATGGAGGAGACGACGTGAGCAGCGCGACCGTCGAGCGCCGCATGCCTGCGCGCAGGAGACGCCGGCGCCTGCTCAAGCGCGGCGCCTGGGATCTGCTCGGGATCGCGCTCTTCGTCGTGCTCGTGTTCCCGGTCTACTGGATGGTCTCGACCGCGTTCAAGCCGGACGAGGACATCTACGGCGCCGAGCCCACCTGGTTCTCGCTGTCGCCGACGCTCAAGCACTTCCGCGACGCGATGGCCCGCCCGTACTTCTGGGACATCGTCCAGAACAGCCTGATCGTCGTCCTCGTCGCCGTCGGCGCCTCGATCGTGCTCGCGTTCCTCGCGGCCGTCGCGCTGGCGAAGTACCGCTTCACGGGGCGCAAGCTCTTCGTCGTCGTGATGATCGGCATCCTGATGCTGCCGACCGTCGGACTGGTGATCCCGCTCTACGTCGTGCTCGCGAAGTACCACCTGACGAACGCGCTCACCGGCGTGATCCTCACGTACATGACGTTCACCCTGCCCTTCGCCGTCTACATGCTGCGCGGCTTCATCCTGGGCATCCCGAAGGAGCTCGAGGAAGCGGCGATGGTCGACGGGTCGAGTCGCCTCGGCGCCTTCGTCCGCATCCTGCTGCCGCTCGTCGCACCGGGGCTCGTCGCGACGTCGGTGTTCGCCTTCATCCAGGCGTGGAACGAGTACGTGTTCGCGAGCGTGCTGCTCACCGACCAGTCGAACCACACGGTCACCGTATGGCTCTCGTACTTCTACGGAACGAGCCGGAACACGGACTGGGGTGGTCTGATGGCCGCCTCGACGCTCACGGCGATCCCCGTCGTGATCTTCTTCCTCCTCGTGCAGCGCCGCATCGCGTTCGGGCTGACGTCGGGCGCCACCAAGGGGTGACAGGCCTCGCGACGCCTCGCACTGGCCGCGCTGGTCCTCGGAGCGACGGTGGGCGCTGACGCAGGAGTCGCGGCGCAGGCGCCGCCGCCGGCCTACGTCACCGTCATTCCGCGGCCGCTCGCGCAGGCGCCCGAGCGGGGCGCCTTCACGCTGCAGCCGTCCGCCCGGATCGTCGTCCGCTCGACGTCGTCCGAGGCCGCCCGCGTCGCGCAGCTCCTTGCCGCGGCGCTCCGACCCGCGACGGGGTACCGCCTGCCCGTTGCGACCGCGCGAGGCGGGGACGCCGCCGACGGTATCGCGCTCGCGCTCACGCCGGGCGACCGGGCGCTCGGGAACGAGGGCTACCGCCTGGTCGTCGCGCGCGAGGGCATCACCGTGACCGCCGCCCGGCCGGCGGGGCTGTTCTACGGCACTCAGTCGCTCCGTCAGCTCCTGCCGGCGGCGATCGAGGCGGACACGCTCCAGCCCGGGCCGTGGCGCATCGCGCTCGGGACGATCCACGACCGGCCGCGGTTCGTCTGGCGCGGCGCGATGCTCGACGTGGCACGCCACTTCTTCCCGCCCGCCGAGGTGAAGCGCCTGATCGACCTGATGGCGCTCTACAAGCTCAACCGCCTCCACCTCCATCTCTCCGACGACCAGGGGTGGCGCATCGCGATCCGGTCGTGGCCGCGGCTGACGAGCGTCGGCGGGAGGAGCGCGGTGGGCGGCGGGAAGGGTGGGTTCTTCACGCAGCGCGACTACGCGTCCATCGTCGCGTACGCCCGCGCGCGGTTCGTCGACGTCGTCCCCGAGATCGACATGCCCGGGCACGTCAACGCCGCCCTGACCGCGTACGCGAAGCTCAACTGCGACGGCATCGCGCCGGCCCCGCACACGGGAATGGAGGTCGGCTTCAGCTCGCTCTGCATCCGTAAGGAGCTGACGTACCGGTTCGTCGACGACGTCGTCCGCGAGGTCGCAGCGCTCACGCCCGGCCCGTACGTCCACGTCGGCGGCGACGAGGCGAGCTCGACCGATCCGGCCGAGTACCTCGCCTTCATGGAGCGGGTCGAGACGATCGTCCGCTCCCACGGCAAGCGGATGATCGGCTGGGAGGAGGTCGCGAAGACGAAGCTGCGGCGGACGTCGGTTGCGCAGCACTGGCACGACCCGGCGGTCGCGGGCCTCGCCGTCCAGCAGGGGGCGAAGCTGATCATGTCGCCGGCGCCGAAGGTCTACCTCGACATGAAGTACACCCCCGAGACGCGGCTCGGGCTGACGTGGGCGGGCCTTACGAGCGTGCGCGATGCGTACACATGGGACCCCGCGACGCAGATCCCAGGCGTCGGCGACCGCGACATCCTCGGCGTCGAGGCCCCGCTCTGGACGGAGACCGTGGTGACCCGGTCCGATCTCGACTATCTCGTGTTCCCTCGGCTGATCGGCCAGGCGGAGATCGGCTGGTCGCCCGCGGCCGGGCGAACCTGGCAGCGCTATCGCTGGCGCCTCGCGGCGCACGGGCCGCGTCTGCGCGCGCTCGGCGTGTCGTTCTACGCCTCGCCCGAGGTGCCCTGGCGCTGAGCGGTGTTCATGCCGGGCCCGTGACCGAGCCGATGCCCGTGTTCAACTCTGCGGCCGGGCACGAGCTCCAGTACCCCGCCCGCTTCTCGCGCGCCTCCTCGACTGCGGCGTCGAGCTCGCCCGCGTGCTCGCCGCGCTCCTTCCGGAAGAAGTACGGGGATGCCGCGCCGCGGCGGACGAGCTCGACGTTGACGTTCCGCTCGCCGCGGTAGACGTACCGCAGGAGGCGGCCGTACCGGTCGCGCTCGTCGAGGGCCGGGTCGCGGACGAGCGTCACCCGCGTCCCCTTCGGCGTCAGGCCCATGAGCGCGCGGAGCGCCGCGTGGCCGTAGCAGTCGGTCTGGAGCTCGGGTGCGTCGATCTGGACGAGCCGGACCTTCGCGCCGCCGGTGAGCGTCAGCGTGTCACCGTCGTTGACCCACGCGACCGTGGCCTGCTCTCTCTCGTCACCGCCGGCGGCCGGCGGAGCGGCGCCGTCGCCACAGCCGGCCGCGACGAGGAGCAGCGCGACGACGAGCGCGCGAACGGTCAGTCGCTCGGGACCCACACGACGCGCGTCTCGAGCACGCGGACGTCGGTCGCCTCGAGCCGGATCGAGAGCGTGTCGACCTCGTCCGCGGCCGCGCTCCACCGCTCGTCGATCTCGGCGACCTCGTCGAGGATCTCCTGCTCGAGGTCGGCGAGCTCGTCCTTCGTCCGATCGGCCCTTCCCTCGGCGGTCTTCGTCCGCTCCTGCGACCGGGACGTCACGCCGCGTCGCGAAGCGGCGCCCCCGATCGCGCTCGCCATCGAGCGGGTGCTCCGGCGCCCGCCGAAGAGCGCCCCGAGAACCGCACCGGCTCCGGCCACGAGCTCGGTCGCCGTGCGCGAGCGGGTGTCCGCCTCGAGCTCCTCGACCCGTCGCTCGGCCTGGGCGAGCGCGCTCTCGAGCCGGTCGCGCTTCGCCTCGAGCCGGTCACGGATCCTCGCCGACTCGGCGTCGGCGCGCTCCTGCGCCGCGAGGTCGCAGCGGGCCGCGAACGCCTCGGTCGACTCTCCGGGGCGCGAGACGAGCTTCAACCCGCGGTTCCGCTGGAGCTCGAGCGGGCGACGGTCGACGAGGTGCCGCTGGATGTCCTTCGCCGTCGAGCGGTAGAAGCCCGTCTCGCCGAGTGGCGTCTGCGGGAGGACGTAGGCGGCCCCGGATGGCGGCGCCGCGGCAAAGTCGCGCTCGTCGTAGTCCACCTGGGTCTCGCTCGCGAGGTCCAGCCCGCCGTCGAGGGGCCCGTAGACGGCCTCGAACTCCGCCTGCTCGTCGACGCCCGCCGCGCTGTCGTCGTAGCGGAGCGAGACGCGGGCCGCGAGGAACGCGCGGAACCGCGTGGAGCCCGCGACCGCTCCGACGCCGGACGCCCATGGGGCGGCGGGGTCGAGGTAGGAGACGGGCGTGCCGGCGGCGACCGCGGGCGCGACCGAGGACTCGTCGTCGGCGAGCTCCAGTGCCGGGGTGGTGGGCGCCGCTGTCGGGGCCTCGACGGACGTGCCCGGAGCCGACGAGGCCGTTTCGGTCCGATGCACGGTGAGGGTCGCCACCTGCTCCTTCGTCAGCGGGCCGCGCAGGTACGACATCGCCCAGCGCGTGGCGAACAGGTGCGGCTCGGAGGCCTTCGCGGAGACGAGCAGGAACTGGCGCTTCCCGAGGCCGCCGATCGCCCGGTCGAGCACCCCGATGTCCGTACCGCCGACGGCGGAGCGTAGTCCCTCGAGGACGCGGGCCTTGTCGTTCTCGGTCTGCAGGCGACCTACCAGCCACGTCCCGGCGTTCGCCATCGCCTTGTAGTCGAGATCGACGGGGTTCTGGGTCGACAGCACGAGCCCCAGCCCGAAGGCGCGACCCTGCTTGAGGATCGTCAGGATCGGCTTCTTCGCAGGCGGCTGCGCGGTCGGCGGGACGAAGCCGAAGACCTCGTCCATGTAGGCGAGTGCGCGGAGGTCGGGGGTTCCCGCCTGGCTCCGCATCCACGTGACGAGCTTCGAGAAGACGAGGGTGACGGCGAACTGGCGCTCCTCGTCGGAGAGGTGCGCGAGATAGACGACCGCGCAGCGCGGCTTTCCGTCGCTCGTGAAGAGGAGCGACTGCGGGTCGAGCGGATCGCCCTGTCCCCAGGCGGCGAACGTCGGCGACGCGACCAGGGCGTTGAGCGTGAATGCGAGCTTCGTCCGGTCGGTGGGCGGGAAGAACTGGTCGAGCTCGAAGACACCGAGCTTCCGGATCGGAGGCGACTGGATCTCGGCGATCAGCGTCCCGAGATCGAGATCGCGCCCGGCCCGCCAGGCGTTCTCGACGAGGTTCGAGAGGAGCACGTGCTCGCGGCTCGAGAGCGGGTCCGCCTCGATCCCGACGAGCCGTAGAAGGCTCGTCACGGTGCCCTGGATCTCGTCGCGGAGCGTCTCGGCCTCGGTCTCCCAGGAGAGCTTCGGGGCGCGGAGCGACCCGATCACGTTGAGCGGCACGCCCGCGGTCGAGCCGGGCGTGTAGATCGTGACGCCCGCCGCGTCCCGCAATGCCCGCAGGCGCTCCGGGCCGATGCCGCTCGACTCGAGGCCCTCGCGCCATATCGTCGCCTGCGTCGCCGCGTACTCGTCCAGAGAGACCCCGGCGGCGCTCGCGTCCGATTCGCTCACCCACGGACGGAAGCTGGCGGGGGAGAGGTCGGGGAAGACGAGCGCGAGGTTCGCCATGTCGCCCTTCGGATCGAGGATCAGCACGGGGATCCCCGCGAGCAGGGCCTCCTCGATGAGGACGATCGCGAGCCCCGTCTTCCCCGAGCCGGTCATCCCGACCACGACGCCGTGCGTCGTCAGGTCGCTCGAGCCGACGACGACGCGGTCGGCGCCCGGCTTGCCCGTCGTGGGGTCGATCGCGTTGCCCAGGTGGAACGAACCGCGGTCGGCCATGTGCGCCCGAGTCTAGAGTCACGCTCGTGCTCGCCGAGCTTCGCGTCGAACCGGGTGCGCCCGCGCGGCTGGCGGAGCGCGACACCGACGACAGGCTCGGCGTCGAGAAGCACGACGGGGAAGAGCGCCTCTCGGCGTTCCGGGCGCGGATCGACGCGCTGCAGTACCGGCTCCACGCGGAGGGCACGCGCAGCGTCCTCCTCGTCCTGCAGGGTCTCGACGCGTCGGGGAAGGACGGCGTCATCCGTCGTGTCTTTGCCGGCGTCAACCTGATCGGGGTCGAGATCACCTCGTTCCGTGTTCCGGCCGGGGCGGAGGTCGAGCACGACTACCTGTGGCGCGTCCACGCGAAGCTCCCCCCGCGCGGAAAGGTCGGCGTCTTCAACCGCTCGCACTACGAGGACGTCGTCGCCGTGCGCATGCGGGAGCTTGCGCCCGAAGCGGTCTGGCGTCGCCGCTACGAGCACATCCGCGCCTTCGAGCGGACCCTCGTCGACGAGGGAACGGCGGTTCTCAAGGTGTTCCTCAACGTGTCGCGCGAGACACAGCGCGCGCGGCTGCAGGAGCGCATCGACAACCCCGAGAAGCGGTGGAAGTTCCGGCACGACGACCTCGACGTCTACCAGCGATACGGCGAGTGGATCTCGGCCTGGGACGACACCCTGACTGAGACCTCCACGGAGTGGGCGCCCTGGCACGTCGCGCCGGCGGACCGGAACTGGGTCAAGGCGCTGGCCGTCGCGGAGCTGCTCTGCGCGACCCTCGAAGGGCTCGACCCACAGCTCCCGGAGCCCGAGGAGGGCGTCGAAGGCCTTCGCGTGGAGTAGCGCTCGCGCCGTCATGTCCGCTTGGGACGTGGCCGGTGTGGACAATTGACATCGAGCGCTGCTCGTGCAATGAATGCATCGCCTCGGTCGCCCCGCCGCGTGACGCGGAGCCCGCGCATTCGCGCCGCTCCGGGCGAGGAGCGCTCCATGACCACTCAGCCGCACGGCCGTCGAGGCCCGCAGTCTCGGCGTCGTCCGTGGCGCACACCGGGCTCGATCTTGCTCGTCGTGCTCGCATTGCTCACGTTGACCTCCGCGGCGGCTGCGCGGGATCCACGAAACGCGGCTGCGGCCGCGGCGGCGGCGACTCCGACCTTCGCGTCGATCTCCAACGGGACGATCCGCCTCGGGATCAATCCCGAGGGACATCTCGACGCCATCGTCGACGACGGCGAGCCGCTCGGCCTCGAGCACGTCCCAACCGGCGCCGAGGGGCTGAGCAACGGGTGCTGGTGCGAGGGATGGGGGGTGATGGACCGGGTCGCCGGCGTGGCCGGCTGGGCGTCGGTCGCGAACGGCGGCGTCTCGTCCACCCTGACCGCGACGGAGTTCGACGTGACCGCGGACACCGCTAGCTCGACCGTCCAGCTCGGCGGGAACCTGCGGATCCGTCACGTCTACCACCCCTCCGCGTGGCCCGACCTCTACCGGCTCGACCTCACCGTCGAGAACATCGGCAGTGCCGCGGCCGACGTCGTCTACCGGCGCGCGGTGGACTGGGACGTCCCGCCGACCGAGTTCGACGAGTTCGTCACGATCGCGGGCAGCCATCCGCGCCTGCTCGAGGCGACCGACAACGGGTTCAACCTCGTAGATCCCCGCATCCCGCTGACGGATCTCGGGGCGCGGGGCACGTTCGAGGACATCGGGCCCGACGATCGTGGCGCCGTGTTCGACTTCGCGCTCGGCATGATCGCGCCGGGCGAGCAGGTCGGTCTCACGATGTTCTACGGGGCGTCTTCGTCGGAGGCCGGCGCTCTCGCTGCGCTCGCCGGGGTCGGCGCGCAGCTCTACTCGCTCGGTCAGTCGAACACACCCGACGGCCCGACCCTCGGTACGCCGACCACGTTCGCGTTCGGCGTTGCGGACGGTGTCGTCCAGGAAGGTCCGGTGATCGCACGGGGACGGCTCGTCATCCCGAAGGGCGGCGTGGAGCCGCCGCCGAGCGGCGGGAGCGTCGCGCTCTACCTGCCGAACGTGGACGGCCCCGCTCGTTCGGAGGACACGCTGGTCGCGACGACCACGACCGCGCCGGACGGGACGTTCACGCTCCGGGCGGAGTCGAGCCCTGCACTCGAGGCCGCTGCCGCGGCGAACGACGGTCAGGTCAACCTCGACCTCGTGGCGAACCTGAACGGCTGGGTCTACAACGAGTCCGTCATCCGCGCCGACGTCGCCGGAGCATGGGTGGACGAGAACGGGCTGACGCCCACGGACACCGTGCTCCTCCCGGCGGGCTCGACCGTCGACCTGCGCCTCGTCCCCGGCGCCGCCGCAGGCGCGACCAGCGGATCGCAGGCGTACGGCTCCTGCGCGACGTATCGGTTCCCGCTCGCCTCCGCGCGGGCCTGGACGACGATCGGCGAGCTGCACACGCCGGCGGACACCGAGGTCGCATCCTTCACTTACGGCCGGAAAGCCGACTCGTACATCGCGAAGGCCTTCTCGCTCGACGGGAGCTTCTGGGTCATGAAGGGCACGGTCCGTGTCGCCAACGAGACCGGATCGAGCAGCTCCGCCACGATCGCCTACTCGACGACCCGGGATCGGTGGGCGCACGAGATCCAGACGGAGTTCGTCTACACGAAGTACCGCACCGAGCTCTGGTGCGCGTCACCGGCCGCGGTCAAGGTGTCGGAGGCCTACGAGATCCGTGCCACGAAGTGGGTCGGGAGCTCACGGGTCGGAGCGGATCTGCGGCGCCTCGACGACCGGTGCGCCGAGGATCACGCGCAGTACCTCGCGACCTTCGGCCGGAACATTCGCTTCACACGCGATGAGAACCGATACGGCACGTTCGCCAACGCTGCGTCCGTGATCGTCGGCGGCACGTCTCTGTCGCTGAGCGCCAGAAGCGGTCTGTCGAGGTGGGTAGTACTCGATTGGCTGTTCGGGGCCAGGTCGACCAAGCACGTTCTGTGTGGGACTGATGGGTTCCCACCAACCTCGTCGCGGATCTTCGCAGGCGCTTGAGGCGGAAGTACCTGATGCGCGCTGCCGGCGCCTCATTCGCGCTATTCGCGCTCGCCCTGTCGCTCATTCACGTGAAACCAGACCTTCTTGGCCGTCGTGCGGGCGGGCCGCTCGCGTGCACCGACTGCGGCCGATCGGCCACCGGCGTACCGGTCGGGATTTGGCAACCCGTCTCCGTGGGGCCAGTGATCCTGCGAAACGAGACGAACGAGCGTGTGAGGCTCGAGCGAGTCGAGCTGCTGGACGTCGATCCAGGGCTTCAGCTGATCGGGGGCTTCGTCGTCGAGCCCGACGGGCATCACCCCTTGGTCGGTGCGCAGCGCGGTTTCCCCCCGATCGAACCCGGTGGCCGGACGCGTCCAATCCGGAACTACGAACTCGCGCCGGCCGAATCCAGGGACGATTTCGTCCAGGTCCTCCTCGGGGTTCGGCTTACGCGACCCGGTCGAGCAGGCGCGCGGAGAATCGCGGTCGAGTACCGCGCTGGCGGCACCTCATATCGCGCGGTCTTCGAACATTCCCTCTGGCTGTGCACCGACCCGTCTGACCGTCGACGCTGCATCGACCCCAGGTGGTAGCGCCTGAAAAACGGGTACCGCGACGTCGGAATCGCCGCCGAGATTCCGACGTCGCGGGCTTGGGGGAGAGAGCTAGAGGAGGATGCGTGTTGCGAGCTCGGGCGGGCAGCCGCGCTCGACGAGGTCGACCGCCAGATGGAGGTCGACCTCGACGTTCGCCGCGATGACCGCCGCCGCATCGAGATCGAAGCCGCACCGACAGAGGGTGTCGAAGCGCCAGGCCAGCACCTCGGCTGCCTCGTCGACCCGGAGATCCTCGAATTGTGCCGCTGTCATGCCATTCCCCCTCTCTCGAGGGCCTTTCCGCCGTCTCGACCCTCATACGCCATGCGAGCAGGATCGGCGATGGAAGGCACCCCTACTTCCCCCGCCGGACGAGATCTGCCTAGCCCTTCGGCGAGGCCGACCAGGCTGCGGCCTCGACGGTCAGAGCCAGCGCTTCCAGCGGAAGAAGCCGAGCATCGCGCCGAGCGTGAGGAGAAGGGCGGCGAGGATCACCCAGAAGGCGTCGTGCGTCCCCTCACCGGGGTAGACCACGTTCATCCCGAAGATGCCCGTGAGCAGTGTCAGCGGCAGCATCGTCACGCTGATGATCGTCAGCAGGCGAAGGACGTCGTTCTGGCGATGCGAGATGACCGACTCGTTCGTCGATTCGAGCGCCTCGACGACCTCCTTGTAGTTGTCGAGCTGGTCCCAGATCCGCTCGACGGCGTCATTGACGTCGTCGAAGTACAGCTCGAGATCCTCGGGGAGGAACCGGTCGATCCGCCGCTCGAGCACGCGCAGCGTCGAGCGCTCGGGCTTGATCACCTTGCGGTACGAGATGATCTCCTGCTTGACGTTCGAGATGTCGCGGACGACGTCCTCGGCGGCACCCTCGAACATGTCGTCCTCGATGCGGTCGAGCTTGTGGCCGATCTTGTCGAGGATCGGAAAGCAGTAGTCGAACAGGTCGTCGAGCACCTCGTAGAGAAGCCGGCCCGAGCCGCGAACGAGGAGCTGCTCGCGGAACGCCTCGTCCGACTCGCAGCGTGCGAACAGCCGGGTCACGGGCAGGAGCTCGCGATTCGGAAGCGTGACCAGGTAGTCCTGGCCGATGAAGACGTCGAGCTCGGCGGCGTTCAGCCGCTGGACCGCCTTGTCGTAGACGGGAAAGTGGAGGACCGCGAAGAGGTACCCCTCGTCTTCGTAATCGTCCACCTTCGGGCGCTGGCGCTTCGAGACGACGTCCTCGACGTCGAGTGGATGCCAGCCGAACCGCTCGGCGAGTGCCTGTGCGGTCTCGAGATCAGGCCCGACTGCGTTTACCCACGTGAGCCCGCCGGCGGCGAGCTCAGAGACCTGGGACGGGCGCGCGACGTCGTCCGCGCCGGAGCGCGTCCGGGTGCTCCTGCGGATGCGGGGCAGGCTCGGCACGGGGACTGAGTGGGTCGTCGGTGGCGCACGTCATCTATTCGTGATTCTACTCGTGGTGCCTGCGAGGTGGCCTACGCGGGCTCGGGCACGGGATTGCTCCGTGCCCCGGTCGGCAGCGACCGCTCGAGGGACAGCGACCAGGCGGACGCCACGAGACAGAGCATCGCCGCCCCGAACCAGACGCCGCCGGGGCTGGCGGCCAGCGCGAAGCCTCCGATCGCCGGCCCGAGCGCGAACCCGACCTGCCACGAGAGGGCGGAGAGCGCCATGTAGCGACCCATCAGGGCCGGTTCGG